>Ga0209181_10010172_pt1 | contig 12245 bp, 13 predicted proteins | sample MAT05_FD_187208 | JGI IMG/M metagenome (GOLD analysis project Ga0209181, IMG submission 187208) | Freshwater microbial communities from Lake Fryxell liftoff mats and glacier meltwater in Antarctica - MAT-05 (SPAdes) (version 2) | ecosystem: Environmental > Aquatic > Freshwater > Ice > Liftoff... | reverse complement strand
CGGAATACCTCGATCGCCTGAAGGATCTCGGCACCATCGAACGCGGCAAACTCGCAGACATGGTGCTGCTGGATGCGAACCCGCTGGACGACATCCGGAATGTCCGCAAGGTTCACGCAGTGGTGCAGGGTGGCCGGTTGATCGAGAAAGCTGCACTAGCCAGGATGATCGATAGTCGAAAACCGTGACGGGCAAGCGCCCCCGCAAGCCGGGGGCTAAAATCGTGATCGTCACTTCTTGAGCTGGAAGATCGCTTCAACCTCGACGCTCGTTCCCAGAGGGAGTTGCCCCATGCCGAGCGCCGTGCGAGCGTGCCGACCCGCTTCGGGGCCGAACACTTCCTTCAGCAGGTTCGTCGCACCATTGATGATGAGATGACACTCGGTGAAGTCCGGGTCGGTGTTCACGTAACCCGTCACGCGAACCACTCGCTCGATGCGATCGAGCGATCCTAGCTTCGTGATGATCGCTCGCAGGATGTTCGCGGCACAAAGCGCCGCAGCTTTCGTCGCATCTTCGACCGACACTTGCGACGGCACCTTCCCCTTGCTGGTCAGCACGCCCGCATCGTATGGCACCTGCCCGGAAGCGTAGAGCGTGTCGCCGAGGATCGAAATCAGGTCGATCACCGGACCTTCCTTCGGTCCACGATCCAAAGGGAACCCTGCGGCTTCAAGCTTCTTCTCGCGGTCACTCATCGGCGATGTCTCCAGTTTCTGAGGGATTACGAAATTCCGTCGCGTTCACACGCTTCAGAGTAAGTTGCTTCGAGTTCGAGCCGCACACAACCGAAGTCCCTCAATGCGAGCGGGACAGCGGGTAATGCCGACCCGATAGCCAGGGGCCAACTCCACAGATCGATTACGTCTTCACGATCTCGATGTACGGGTCGGTATGCAGTGACGTACAGTGGGGGATCGTTCGGCATCAGGAACTTCGAGTCGTGCCCCGCGAGTCGAACCAGCTCGTTATGGAGGTTCCACAACCGTTCCGTGACAACATCAATCACAACCAGGCCAATCCCGTGTCCCAGAAAACTCAGGCATTTCGCCGCAAACTGCGCTCTCTTACTGGCTTCTTTCTTGTTCGCGGGGCTGACCAACTCGATAACTCCAATCACTCGGGACGCACGATGAGTGTCCCGAATTTCAACTTCATATTCTTGCGGAAACGCCGCTGGCATCGATAACTCTGCGGCCGGCGGAGAGTACACTTCGGGTGCGGTGGCAACCGCGACGCCACCGTGAGCAGCAGGATGGTTTGATGTACCATTGCGTGGTTCAGCCAGGCCCGCGTGCAGGTCTCTCTCAACGACATCTGCCGCGGCAAATGGCCCAAGGTGCATCGGTGCAGAAGCGAGGAACCGCTTCGGCAAGCGACGATTCAGATCGGCAGCGATGCAACTCCCCCACTGGGTGTGGAACGATTCCCATTCGTGAACCTCCGACAGCGGTCGGTGGAAGTGATCGTAAAGCGGCATCGCGAAGCCTCCTCGAGTCTCCACCAGTTTACTTCACGCGGGTCTGGTCCCAGTAGTGAATCAGGTCGATGCGGGTCAGGATGTCCACCACTTTGCCCTCGTTCGTTGCCAGGACGCCCGTGTAGCCGGCGAGCAGCAATCGGTACGACTCATCGAGGTGCGTATGGACATCCACCACGGGCAGCGGTCGCCCCATCACTTCACTGATGGGCACTTGCGTGGGGTCCTTCCCATCGTGCAGGATGCGGGCCAGCGACACCTCCTGCACGCTCCCCACAGGTCGGCCAGCAGCGTCCATCACGGGAAGTTGCGAGATGCCGGTCGCTTCCAGTAACTGAATCGCTTGCTCGGCTGTGGCGTCCGGAGTGATGGTCACCAGTTTGCGTTCTCCGCGTTTCTTCAGGAGATCGCCCACTGAGTGTGCAGGTGGTTCCGCGAAGCTGAGCTTGTTCGCTGATAGCCAGTTATCGTCGAAGAACTTGCTCAGGTAGTTGCGGCCCGTGTCGCACCCCAGCGCCACCACGAGATGCCCTGGCCCGAGCCGCCGGGCATATCGCAAAGCCGCCGCGACGTTCGTGCCCGTGCTGCCACCAAGGAGCATCCCTTCCCGGCGAGCCAGTTCGCGGGCGACGTGGAACGACTCCGCATCACCGACCCGTTCCCAGTCGTCCACGTACTCGCTCGTGAACGTCTTCGGCACGAAATCCTCACCGATTCCCTCAACCTTCCACGGTTTCGGCGACCCACCCGAAAGCACTGACCCCTCCGGGTCGGCACCGACAACCTTCACGTTCGGGTTTCGTTCCTTGAGGTATTTCCCGACCCCGCTCACCGTGCCGCCGGTGCCAACTCCGGCCACGAAGACGGTGATCTTCCCGCGTGTCTGCTCCCAGATTTCCGGGCCGGTCGTGCGGTAATGGCACTCGGGGTTGGAGAGGTTGGTGAACTGATTCGGTCGCCAGGCTCCGGGAATCTCGCGAGCGAGCCGATCCGCGACACCGTTGTAGCTCTCGGGTGAATCGGGCGCTACCGCGGTCTGCGTGATGACCACTTCCGCCCCGTATGCCTTGAGCAGCGCGATCTTCTCGTTCGACATTTTGTCGGGCAACACGAAGATGCAGCGATATCCCTTCACGGCCGCAACCATCGCAAGACCGACGCCGGTGTTTCCCGCAGTCGCCTCGATGATGGTGCCGCCCGCTCGCAGCAGCCCTTTCTGTTCGGCCTCGGCGATCATCGCCAGCGCCACACGATCCTTGACGCTGCCGCCGGGGTTCTGCGATTCAACCTTGATAGCGACCTTTGCCTGAAGTCCGCCGGTCAGCCGATTCAACAGAACGAGCGGCGTGTGGCCAACCGCGTCGAGAATGGAGTCAAGCATTTGCATTCTCCAGGAGAGTGAGTGATGCTGTATTCTCCGCACCCCAGGCGGCCAAGGACAAGGTGAGATCGAACGCGAGCTTGCGTTAGTTATCAGTGTAGTTGTTCAGCATTTCGGAAAAATGCACCAATTCTCTGCCCTGAATAGTGGCTTCGTGGCGTTCCGTCTCCTACGTCTCCTACAGAGGCTGCACCGTTCTCCGTCGTTGCCACGTGTTCCATGAGCTTGCCGAGCCAAACTGTCGCCCTGTTGCAGGCCGCCCGAGACCTTGTAAAGAGTCTCCCGGCCGATGCTGTTTTGCTGCTCACCGAAACATCCGTGGACTGGGATGAACTCACTCGGATGCTCACCGGGTGCAAGCTGTTCGTTGCGGCCGAGAATCCGTCGCTCACCAAGACACTGCGAGAGCGTGACGACTGGACAGTGATTGACCTCGACGCGGAAAAGGTGCCAACCCAGGAGCGCATGAACACGGCGTTGCTCAAGGCGGTTTCGGAAGGGCAACTCCAACCCGGGGCACACATCGTCGCCCTCTATAACGGTATCGCGAGTTCCGATGAAGATGCCCCCGAACCCGTCGATAGCCTCAGCATTATTCACCTGGGTGAACACCTCGAACGGATGACCGCCCAGGACCTGCGAGTGCTCGGCGACGCAGCCCCGATTGATGTTCTCCGAGCCGTGGTTGATCTTGCAACAGAGGTGGGTCGCGAGGGTCGCGAAGGACAACCGATCGGCACCGTGCTCGTGGTGGGCGACACGCGAAAAGTGCTGAGTATGTCACGGTTCCAGAACTACAACCCCTTTCGTGGCTACAGCCGGGCCGAGCGCGACATCCGCAACCGCGACGTGCGTGAGCAGATCAAGGAGATTGCGAAACTCGACGGCGCGATCCTGATCGGCCGCGATGGCATCGCCGAGGCCGCGTGCCTGCACCTGAACCCGCGTGCCGATGGCGTGAGCCTGCGAAAGGGATTCGGTAGCCGACACATGGCCGCCGCCGGGATCAGCAAGGCGACCGTGGCGATTGCCTTCGCGGTCAGCCAGTCGTCCGGTTCGGTCCGCGTGTTCCAGAAGGGTGAAGAAGTACTGCACATCGAACCGCTCGCGCGACCGCACATCTGGCAACCATTCAAACTCGAAGCCCAGGAGCCAGACGAGCCGAGCCGCGAAGACAAGTAAGCTCTACGTCTCCTCCATACTTGGTGTGGCAGGCATTCGTGCCTGCCAGTCATCGCTTGGGCAGGCACGAATGCCTGCCACACCAAACTCATTCATTGCTCAATCTCGCGTGCTTCTCCTGCAGGGAGAATTGTGGTACTCTCGGAAAGTTCCCACCTTTCCGGAGATGCTGTCGTGCAATCCCGCCGCGAATTCCAATCTCGTCTCCTCGGCTCCGCGATCACGTTCGGCCTGCTCGAACTGCTGCATTCCCGCGACCTGTTCGCGGACACCGTGAAGCCCACGATCGATAAGTGGTTCCTCGAACTGACCACGATGACCAATGATCTCAAGGATCGAAAACTGACCGATCTCGAGTTCCAGACCAAGATGGAAGACCTCTACAAACGGGTCGATCTCAAGTCGCTCTGCTCCCTCATCAAGCTCGACGACGTGGAAAAGAAGCCACTTCCCGCCACCGGTGCCGCAAGCTACGGGTTCGATCTCTCGAAAGTCGAAGGCTTGCCTGCGAAGATCGGGTTTGGCAAGCAGATCTTCGGCTGCAAGAAGGACAAGTCGATCGTGCCGCACGGCCACGCGAATATGTGCACCGGGTTCATCATCCTCAAGGGCAAATGGCACGGCCGGCACTACGATCGCCTCGAAACGAAGGTCGACCACTACATCGTCAAGCCGACCATCGACCGCGAATTCGGCCCGGGTGAACTCTCCACAATCAGCGATCACAAGGACAACATCCACTGGTTCAAATCGCTCTCCGACACGGCGTACATCTTCAACGTCCACGTGATCGGCTACGATCCGATGATCAAGGACGCCGGCGGCCGGTTGTACCTCGATCCCGAAGGTGAGAAGCTCGCGGGCGGCCTCGTGAAAGCACCGAAGATGACCTCCGCCGATTGCCACAGGAAGTACGGATGAGCCCGAACACCATCCAACCCGTGTCAATTCCTCCTCTTTTGGATGCCGCCCATGAGCCTTTCTCTTTATCCCCGTCGATGGGCGTTCACGCTCATCGAACTGTTGGTGGTCATTGCCATCATCGCAATCTTGATCGGTCTCCTGCTTCCCGCTGTGCAGAAGGTACGTGAAGCCGCTGCACGCATGAGCTGTTCGAACAACGTGAAACAACTGGGCATTGCCCTCCACAGCTATCAGGACGTCGTCGGGCAACTCCCCAACGGGCGTGGTGATCACGTCGCGTTGCCGTTGCGGAGCTGGACTGTTCTCATTCTCCCGTACATCGAACAGGGGCCCCGGTTCGCCCAACTCGACCTCTCAAAGTCGATCCTTGATTCGACGGCCAACGCTTCGGGTGTGAGCAATCTCTCCGTGATTCAGCAGAACTTGAAGACCGTCATGTGCCCATCCGATCCCTCCTCGGCAACCCCACTCGTCCGAACGGACCTGGCGAATACCCTCACGCTGGCCCTCAGCAACTACGCAACGTGTGTTGGCGATCACCGCAACACCACGGGTACCGGGTACGGCCCGTTCCCGGATGGCAACTGGTACGATTGGGGCAACGCATCGAGCGATGCAAGCAAGACACGCGGCGTGATGACCCGGCATGGCTATGGTGCGAAGTTTTCCGAGATCACCGATGGGCTCTCGAACACGTTCTTCGTTGGCGAAGTGATTCCCGCGTGGTGCGTCTGGCAAGACTGGGGATTCCAGAGTTTCGCCACCACCGCGTTCCCCCTGAACTGGCGGAACCAAGATTGCAAGACCGGCGTTCTGGCCCCGACCAACGCGAGCGATACGATCACGTTCCGCAGCAAACACACCGGCGGGGCGAACTTTCTCATCGGCGATGGATCAGTGAAGTTCATCACCGATGGAATCGATTACACCACTTACCGGGGTCTCGCTTCGCGTGCCGGTGGTGAGGTCGTTTCGCTCCCATGACCCGCCCTTATCCGAGTGAACCATGATCCAAGCTCGAATTGCCTCGGCCTTGTTGTTGGTGTTTGCAGCTGGTTGCAGCGGTCCCGGCGTTGCTCCCGTCGAGGGAACGGTCACCTTTAATGGGAAACCCCTCATGGAAGGGACGATCGTGTTCCACCCGGAGAAGGGCCGTCCCGCCTCTGGCAAGATTCGCGACGGGAAGATAGTCGATGTGACGACCACGACACCGAACGACGGCGCACCGGTTGGCCCGGTTCGCGTGGCCATTCAGTCGATCACGAACGCGGATAAGATGGACGCTCCGCACAACTCGTTGATTCCCGAGATATACGGCGACCCGGGGAAGTCCGGATTGACTGCCGACATCAAGGCCGACAAAAACGACTTGAAGTTCGAGCTGAAGTGAAGCTCGCCGGCTGCCACAGAAATACAGATGAGGTGACGTTTGTTTCTCGCGATTGGGCACCCAAATCCAGACGCAGCAATGCGGTTCGTCGCCGCTGGGGAGATCTCGGGTTTGCGGGCGTGGCTGGACGGTGGCGGCGACGTCAATCAAACGGACCCTGCCACCAACCAGACACTCCTGATGGCCGCTGCCTTTGAAGGACAGCGAGAGATCGTAAAGCTACTGCTCGACCGAGGAACCAACCGAGACGGGGCACTCTTTGCCGCGGTCCTCGGTCAACGCGGGCAGATTGCCCGCGAACTGTTAGCGCTCGGTTGGGATCGTCACGAATTGCAGCAAGCGGTTTCAATGCACCGACAAGTGAGCGAAGGAGTGCCCGTCGCGGACGACGAACTGGGTCGCCTCCTTCGTGCGGCATTGCGAGCCGCCAAGAAGGGGTAGCCTACCCACGCGGCGCGCAAGTTCTGATGTTTCGGTTTCTCTCATCCAAGGATGGCTCGTGAGCACGGATAAACTCGATTCCGAAACACTGACCCCCAACCCACCACAACCAACCAACAACAACCCGGGTGGTCTCCTTACCGCCCTCCGCAATACCACGTTCCGTTCCCTTCGGCATCGCAACTACCGCCGGTATTTCTTCGGGCAGATCGTGTCGTTCGTCGGGTCGTGGATGCAGTCGGCGGCGCTCATGTGGCTGATGTATGACCGCACCGGCGATCCACGCTGGCCATCGTGGTTGCTCGTCGCACAAGTTGGGCCAACGGTCCTTCTCGGGAACTGGGGCGGTGGTCTCGCTGACCGCTATCCCAAGCGGCAACTCATCATGCTGACGCAGACCGCGTTCCTTGTCCACGCGGTAATCCTCACGCTGCTCGTCGCGTTCGATCTGATCGTGCCCGGCGTGCTGATCGGGCTGATGCTCGTGAGCGGAGCGATCCAGGCTGTCGATCTACCATCGCGACTCGCGTTTGTCCCTGATCTGGTCCCCAAAGAAGACCTCATCAACGCAGTCGGGCTGAACTCGCTCCTGTTCAATTCAGCGCGTGCGATTGGGCCGGCTCTCGCGGGCATCGTGTTCATGATCGCGAACCTGGCACGGCCGGAGTTGCCGCCGGGAACCAACCCCGTCACGGTGGGGGCGATCGCCTGCTTCGCGATGAACTCCATCAGTTACGTGGCCGTGCTGTTCGCTCTGCGGGGGATTCGCGTTCCTGGTGATGGTGCAGGGAAGAAGCACGCGGCGGCTTCGATGTGGGATGGCATCCGATATCTGCGGTCGAACTCGGCGCTGGGCGGAATGGTGCTGCTCACGCTCGTGATCTGCATTTTCGGCTGGCCGCTCATCACGATTCTTCCGGCATTCACGAGGCTCGAACTCGGCAAAAGCGAGCAGACGTATAGCCTGCTAGTCAGCATGGTCGGTGCGGGGGCACTGCTCGCGGCGCTGACCACCGCGACGTTCGGCACGACCGAGCGGCGCTGGATGTTTCTGGTGATCGGTGCCGTGATGACCGCCATCGGGTTGTTCGGTGTCTCACAGGCTGCGACTCCCGTATTTGCCGTACTGGGATGCTCGACAGCGGGGTTCGGCCTGATTCTGTATCTTTCGACGGGGCAATCGACGCTTCAGCTTGCGGTTCCCGATGCGAAACGAGGGCGAGTAATGGCGCTGTGGGCGATGACTCTCAGCGCCAGCGCACCACTGGGGCACCTCATTGCCGGTCAAGCCGTGACGGCGTTCGGTGTCAAGCCTGTACTGCTCGCGATGGCGGTTGGTGTGGGCGTGTCATCGGTCGCACTTGGCGTGATCGTCGCGACGCGACGACGTGAAAAGTAACGGGCGATTCATCAGCCTTCGGAACTGATCGTGTTCTCGGCGGTCCATCTTCCGACCAGGCCGTTCCCTTGATACAGGTCGGTGAGCATCCACTTCGCCTGCGGATCTTTCACGAACCCATCCAGCGCTGAAATGGTTTGCGAGATCGGATAATCGACGTGCTTGAGTGTGACTTCCCCATCTTCGATGATCGCATAGGTCGCACGCGGATCGCCATTGCGGGTCAGTCCGACACTCCCGGGGTTTACGACCGTGATGCCATCCACAACGAGTGAGTACAGTTGGTGCGTGTGGCCCACGAGCACGAAATCGACCTTCAACCCCTTGAGCAATCCCGCCCATTCAACGGCTTCGGCGAGTGCGTACTCATCCATCGGGTCGCGAGGAGTGGCATGCACCATGAGAAACCGCTTCCCATCCAGTGTGAGCATTCGCGATGTCGGGAGGTTGGCGAGGTAGCCCCGTTGATCCGACGTGAGTTGCGAGATCGAAAGCGGGCGTGTCACGGCCGTGAGATAGCGGAACCCGCTTGCACCCCGCACTTCGACATTCTGCGCGACTCCATGGTCGTGATTCCCCCGGACACAGTGCGTCGCATTCCGTTGAACCCAGTCGATGCATGGCCCGGGTTCGGGACCATAGTCCACGATATCGCCAAGACAGAGACAAACATCGAACGGCTCCCGGATGGCTTCCAGTGCCGCGCGGTTTCCGTGGATGTCCGATACGACGAGGATACGCATTTGAGAGGAGGGGTGGGCGTGGTGGGAATGCGAAGTCTGGAACGGCAAAAGGGGGCCGAAGCCCCCTGGTTGTCCAACGTGCGTCTCGCGATCACTCCTGATTATCAGGCTCGGAAACCGAGCGACCGTAGCGGGCCAGCAACATCTGAACAGCTTGCACGGTTTGCCACTCGGTGAAGCCGATGCGAACTTCCGTGCCGTCCTCGTTTGCGTCGATGTTCTCAACGGCGATGGTCAGGCCACGATGCAAGTAATCGAGGATTTCGGCGAGGCGGGCTGCCTGAGCGGGGGTGAGTTTCTGGGGCAGGGGGGGAATGTCGTCGTCGAACGCACTCCAGTTCGGAGTTCCACCTGGGCCAACTGTTCGATCACTTGAGGTCGCGGCGGGTGCAGGTGCGGGAGGTGCCAGTCGTCCCGATGCGGCGGCGAGTTCATCGGCCCGCACGGTTTGGGCCTGACCACCGGCATTCGCGGGAGCCACGGCCCGGCGGGCCGCAATCTCTTCCATCGTTCCGAACAGCAACATCGTCCGGCCAATCGAGAGTTGGTCCCCGGCTCGCAGGCGTCGAATCTGGATCGCGGTGCCGTTAACGCGGGTGCCGTTCGTACTGTCGAGGTCCGTCAGGATGATGTCGCCATCTTCAACCTGAACCTTGGCGTGGAAGCGACTGACTCGCTCATCGTTGAGACGCAATCCGTTCCCTTCTTCACGGCCAATCGTTACAGGAATAGGGAGGTCCTTATAAACCCGACCCTTATCCACACCTTCAAGAACGAGGAACGTAACGGTTCGCATGACAAGATCCCATTGCAGGGGGTTCCTGCACCAATGAGAGAGAGTTGTTATCTGTGGTATAGCACAACCGAGCTTGCAGTGTCGGGAAAAACCGACACTCTTCACACACCTCAACATCAATTATCTTCGTCCGTTCAGGCCATAGTGTCAATTTCTCCCGAGGAAGATTCGCAAGCTACTCCCCGTGGAACACATCAAGCACTCTCTGAAGCAGGTCCGGGGCAAGCGCAGGAACCGGAATCAATTGAGGCAGATGGCGAAACCAAGTCAGTTGCCGTTTGGCAAATTGCCGCGTGTGGATGCGGATTCGGTCAACCGTTGCTTCCCAGTCGGGTCTGGTCGGAACCCGTGGCTGGTCTTCCGGGGATCCGTTGCCAGCATCTTCAACCTCTCCGTCAAGATACGCCAGCAACTCGCGGTAGCCGAGCGCCTGTCGGGATTCCCGACTCAGTGGGAATCGCAAACTCCGGAGGGTGCGGACCTCCTCAACCCAGCCAGCCATGAGCATCGCATCAACCCGCTGGTTGATGCGGTCATAAAGCACATCACGTGCCAATTCAAGGACTACTGTGGGAATGCCAATCGGTGCGGGAGCGAGTTCCGGTGCCTCAGCAAATGAGGGCGTGTCCCAGGTCTGCTGCCAGGCCGAGATCGGCTTCCCGGTGAGGGCGTGAACTTCGAGTGCCCGCACGACCCGCCGCACGTCGTTGGGATGAAGCCGCGCTGCCGTCTTGGGATCGACCTGTGCGAGCCGGGCATGGAGGCCCTCCTTCCCGATCTGCTCCGCCTCGGCTTCAAGCCGGCGGCGTAACTCCTCGTCCACGGGCGGTCCATCAAACAACCCGTGCAGCAAGGCTTTGAGATAAAACGGGGTTCCGCCAACGAACAGCGGTCGTTTCCCGCGTGCCGTGATATCCCGGCATGCCTCGGTGGCGCGTTCGAGCCACCACGCGACCGAGAGCGATTCCCACGGGTCAAGAACGTCGATCAAGTGGTGGGGAACGCGGGCACGCTCGGCAGCAGTGGGCTTGGCAGTGCCGATATCCATGCCGCGGTACACGGTCATGGAATCGAGCGCGATGATCTCCGCGCCGAGTCGCTCCGCAACATCGAGCGCCAGCGCGGTTTTCCCGCAGGCAGTCGGACCGGTGAGAATGAGTGCATTCGCGAACGCGGACATGCTGGCATCTTACAGAGTGCAACTCAACCCTCAGCCTGTTGGCGATTTCATTGGACGGCTTGCCCATCGCGCGATAACACGATCGTAGAAATCGTCACACCGGAGTCGCAACCATGCGTCGCACTCGCCTGGGATTCACGTTGATTGAGTTGCTCGTGGTGATCGCGATCATCGCCGTCCTCATCGGGTTGCTCTTGCCTGCCGTCCAGAAGGTTCGTGAATCGGCAGCGAGGACGAAATGTTCTAACAATCTGAAACAGATTGGCGTTTCGCTCCATAATCACGAGAGTGCCCTTTCCTACTTCCCAACAGGCTACTGGCGTAAGACGTGGGCGGTCGACCCAACCAATCCCAAAGGTCACTTTCGGTGGTCGGCACTCGCCCAGTTAACTCCTTACCTGGAGCAAACGGCCGTTCACAACGCACTTGACCTGTCAGTTCCGCTGTACGGTGGCGGGACCGTTCAACCGCAAACTATCCCATTCCCACAAAATCGTGTGCCGCTTGCCACATTGGTTCCGACGTTTCTCTGTCCTTCCGACCCGGTTCGACAGGTGACTCCGGACCAAGGGCCGAGCAACTATGTCGCCTGTGCAGGCAGCAACGCCAACGGTGATGCTTTGGTTGGGAATGGACTTTTCTATGGCGTCAATCTCGACGTAAGTAAGAACGCAGGGGTGCGCATCGCGGATGTGACGGATGGCACCAGCAACACAATTGCTTTCTCAGAGAGTACGCTCGGTGCTGGTGGTGGAAACCAAACCGGAACGACAGGCGATGTTCGCCTGCTTTACAAGGATGTGAACCTGCTTTCACAAGCAAATTGCGCCGCGAGCACGACCCTCGTGGCCGACCGTGGGTCACTCTGGGCTGATGGAGCTAACAACGACGGTCTTTACAACCATGTGCTGGTTCCCAATAGCTCGACGATGGACTGCTTGCAGCATACCAACCCGGCATGGAAGGCTGCTCGAAGCCGACACACGGGTGGCGTGAATACCTTACTCAGCGACGGTAGCGTGCGGTTTGTTCGTGATTCAATCGACCCAACGACATGGGCAGGCGCGGGCACTCGTGCTGGGGGCGAAGTTCTGGGAAATGACTGGTAGATTGATCTGATATGAGTTCTGTTTCGCTGGATTGGGAGGCGAGGCGGGCGAAGCTCCTGCCGAGCCGTTAGCCCGCCAACAACGCTCGATCACCAGAAACTCCCGGTCCCTGAGCTGGGAACCTTCCCATTCAGCCCAGTATGAAGGCGAGTTGCCGGAAGTCCACTTTTTTCCGGGGTCCATTGCTTGAATTCACCAACTGCACCAGCAGTATCAGGCC
>Ga0209181_10010170_pt1 | contig 12246 bp, 6 predicted proteins | sample MAT05_FD_187208 | JGI IMG/M metagenome (GOLD analysis project Ga0209181, IMG submission 187208) | Freshwater microbial communities from Lake Fryxell liftoff mats and glacier meltwater in Antarctica - MAT-05 (SPAdes) (version 2) | ecosystem: Environmental > Aquatic > Freshwater > Ice > Liftoff... | reverse complement strand
ATCTGGTGGGCAATCAGCGCGCGCGCCTCGGCGGAAAAAGGGGGGTCCAACCCCCTGCGTGGCGAAAGGTGAGCGCATCGGGGCCACTCTCATTGTACGCGTGGACCCAGGAATGAACGCTCTGAAAATGCCGACCGACCTTGGCCGCCCACGTCGTCGCGTTCGCTTGGTGCCCCGCGATCTCGTAGAGCGCCATGAACCGCTCGCGGGTGCGCGCGTGCGGCGCCTTCATGGCGCGATCATAAAGATCCGAAAGGCTTTGCTCCCATTTTTCGTGCTCAACACGCAACATGTACGCGTTAGATCAGACCCGCCCACGCAGGGCCAAGAAAACTACGAGCTTCAAGCTGGCGGCGGTTTATGAACCTCGAGGGCGCCGGAAGGGCTCAGGGAGGCGAGCGATTTTGTGGACGATCCCCCGCGCCCCGGCGAAGAGCGGGCGGCCTTCGGGCGACGAGCGGGCAACCAGAGAGGCTGAGGCGTCACCGCCGGACGCCCGGGCTGATGCGCAGCTACGGTTGCCAATGACCGGTGGGCTATCTACGATCCTGGCTGCGTGGAGTGGATCGATTGGAGGTAGACTCGATGCGGATCCTCGGTCTTTTCATGGGGGGATTACTGTCTGTTGGCTGCGCTTCCGAGGGCGGAAAAGAGAGCGGGAAAGAGGGCGAGAGCGCGTCCGAGAGCCCGTTGACGTCGGCGACCGGGGTCGAGCGCAAGTTCCAGTGGGACAGCTACGTCTACGTGTCACCGAACGCCGACGTGGCCACCATTCAGACGACCATCACGAAGCAGATCAAGAGCGCGATCGGCGCGCTCCGGGCCTCCGAGATCGCCCTCCAGCGGCGCGACGCCGCCTCGGGCCTGGATCCAGCGACCTGGACGACCGAGGCGCTGACGGTGATCGACACCGACCACCCCCGGCAACCGCAGCGTCCAGTGCTCCGGGTTCGCTACCATTATGCGGACAGCGCCATGGTCCGGCCGACGTCGACGATCACCACCTTCCAGCTCCCGCTGCTCTTCGGCGACTACTTCACTCGCTCGGAGGAGATCCTCGCGCGGTGCAGCGACTATCTGAAGCTCGATGCCCATCTGCTCTGGTTCCATTTCACCCCCACGCTCTCCAACTGCCGGACCACGATGTCCCTGGAGGCGAGCGACGTCGACTACGCTACGAGCAGGCTCGGCCGCGCGCCGCTGCAAACGAGCCTCCTCGACGTCAACCGCCTTTATCTCACGGTCCCCGCCGATCTCACGAACCCGGGCGCCCCGCCTACCACCTACCCCGAGTACGACCGACTCTGGGGCTTCGGGACCGACCGGACCCAGCTCGTGGTCTACGCGCTCTTCGGCGTCAACAGCAAGGACTACACGGACAGCGACTCCTCGCTGATCGAGTACATGCGCTTCATGCGGACGCTGCGCGCGGCCTTCTCGCAGTATCGCGTCTCGCTCACCCGGCCCAGTGACAACCTCCTCGATTTCTCCCTCGACGGCGCCAGGGTCAGCGCGACGCACGAGGACACCTTCGACTGGATCATCGATGGCAAGAGCTTCCCTGCCAGCGTGACGGATCCGGCGAGGCGAGAGAGGCTCAAGCAGCAGGTGCTCACCCACTACGCCGAGCGCTGGATTTACTGGGATCTGCCCGTCACCGTCGCGCGTGGGCCAGAGTCGCGCGACGTCACCGTCCAGGTGCGCGCCTACTGGGGCAACGAGAGCGGGACGCCCGAGTACCTGAACGCGGCGCGCGCGCGCTATGCCGAAGGCATGCTCCGCGGCGACGTGTTCGTCTATCAGGGGCACAGCCACTACGGGAGCGGCGCGCTGGATCCGACGGGCTACTCCCACGCCAATTTCCCCGAGGACCGCTATCAGACGATGCTGTTCAACTCCTGCATCTCGTTCAATCACTACGACGCCGGCTACTTGAGGATCCACCCGGGCGGATCCCGGAACCTCGATCTCGTCGTCAACGGCCTGAGCTCGTACTGGCACCTCCTCGGCCAGGGCTCCGCGAGCTACGTGATCGGGCTGACCGACGGGAAGAACCGTAGCTGGAAGGAGATCCTGAGCAGCATGGTCGTCACGCCCAACCCCACGGAGCACGATCCCATGCGCGCCGTCAACGGGGAGCTCGACAACGAGTTCAACCCCGGCGACGGGCCGATTCGACTGACGATGAGCGGCGGGTGAGCCCGGGGGGGCGGGGCATTTCAGCAGCCGTTCCCCGTGTGGAACGGCTCGCTGTTCTTGATCATCGAGCAGACGTTCTCGCACGTCTCATCGCAGCTCGTCGCCTTCTGGGTGGTGGCGCTGCAGTTGCTGTGGGTCACAAAGCAAATGCCCGCGGGCGCCTCGTTGCAGGCCTGCGTTTGAAGCGCGCAGCCGGCGCCAAACGTTGCACAGTCGGCTTTGCCGGTGCACGGCACGGCCTCCGCCTCGGTGCATACGCCAACATGGTGGGTCGACATCCCGTAGGAGGAGGCGACGCCCGCGTTCCAGAAGGTGAGGCCATTGCAGCCGCACACGGGCGCAAAGTCGAGAGGCTGACTGGGGGCCCTCTGGATGCACACGCCCGTGCCGTCTGTGCACTGCGTGTCTTTGCAGTACTTGCCCGGCGGGCAATCGCCTTGAGCCCAGGTGCACTCGGAAACGTTTCCGGTCCCGCTCGACGTCGCCGACGAGACCGCGCTGGAAGAGGTCGCGGTCGAATTCGTACCCGACGAGCTCGCCATCGTGCCAGCGCCGCTCGGCGGCGCGCCGCCTGTGCTGCCCGCGCCGCCCGCGCCGCCCGAAGAGCTGAAGGCTTCGCCGCAACCGCTGGCCACGCAGACCGCGATCGAAGCCGACACCAGCGCCGCGGCGATGCTCGTACGTGTACTCTGGTTCATGGTTCGCCTCGGCTCCTTCCCAAGCACTGGGCGCCATACTACCCGCTCGCCCCGGGGGGGGGCGGCGGAAAAGAGCGCTGGGCGCTGCGGCGCTGTGCCGCTACACCGGCGCGACATGGCCCTCCTCGCAACCATCGATCCCCTCCGGGTGGCCCCCTCCGATGTCGACGGCGAGGCCTCGAAGAGCGCTGAGCACGGTGGGCGCGCGGGCCATCGCCTCTCGAGCCGCGTGCGCTTGACCCCGCACGAGCTCCATCGCTTCCAGGGGCCGACCCTCTTCGATCACATCGCTCGGGTGGTGTGCGCGGCGAGCTGCCTCCCGCGCAAAGAGCTCTACGAGTCGTGGGAGGTCGCCCGCCGCGCGCGGCGCCGGTTTCGCGGCGGCCGGGTCGTCGATCTCGCGTGCGGTCACGGGCTCGTCGCCCACATGATGCTCCTGCTCGACGACACCTCGGAGACGGCGCTCGCGGCCGATCGGCGCGTGCCACGGAGCGCGGGGATCCTCGCCGAGGCGATGCAGCGCGAGTGGCCGCGCCTCGCCGGGCGGATCGAGATCGCGGCGCGCCCGATCGCCGAGGTGACGTTGAGCTCGAGTGACGTCGTCGTCTCGGCGCACGCGTGCGGCGGCCTCACCGACGAGGTCCTCGGCCTCGCCCTCGCCGCCTCGGCGCGCGTGGTCGTGCTCCCGTGCTGCCAGGCCGAAGGAAAGGGCGATCTCGGCGGCGTCGGCGGCTGGGTCGACGGCGCGCTGGCGATCGATCTGACGCGCGCCGCGCGCCTCCGCGCCCACGGCTACACGGTCTATACCCAGACGATCCCGGCGGCGATCACCCCGAAGAACCGGCTGCTCCTCGGCGCTCCGCCGCAGAGCGAGAAAGCGTGACGCGGCGCCGAGCGCCCGGAAGAAGAATCGGTGACGCGGTCGTTGGGGGAGAATCCCTGTTCACGATCGAAGGCGCGCCTCGCGACGAGACGCCCATTGAACCCCACCCCTCGCCACGGATAGAGTCTCTGACCCATGCGCACCTTCACCTGCCTGTTCGCCGGTCTCGCTGTCGTCCTCGCCGCCTGCGCCGGGGCGGATCCGCCCGTGGCGCCGCCTGTGCCTTCGGCGGCGCCGCCTGCGCCCGTCGTCAGCGCCGCGCCGACGGCCGAGGTCTCCGCGGTCCCCATCGCGGTTGCCTCCGCAGCGCCGACGGCGGTCGCCGCTGTCGAGCCTCCGAAGCCCGCGAGCCCGTGCGGGCCCAACATGGCGCTCGTACCCGGCGGCACCTACACGATGACTCGGCCCAAGCGCGAGGTGACCGTCGGCTCACTGTGCATGGATCTGAGCGAGACGACCGCCGACGAGTACGCCGCGTGCGTGAAGACGGGGAAGTGCTCCACGACCCAGCTCAAGTGCGCGCCGCAGGCCACGTACGAGACGCCCGGGAAGGGCAACCACCCGATCATCTGCGTCGACATCGCGCAGGCGATCAGCTACTGCGGGGCGCAGGGCAAGCGCCTCGCCTCCGACGAAGAGTGGGAGTGGGTGGCCCGCGGCGGCGCGGCCGGGAACACCTACGCTTGGGGCAACGACAAGCCCAATGGCAAAGCGTGCTGGTCGGGCGAGACGACGCTCGTGGGCACCTGCGCGGTGGGCTCCACGCCCGCGGGCGACTCGCCGCAGGGGATCCACGATCTCGCTGGCAACGTCTTCGAGTGGACCACCACACGCAATGACTCGGCCGGCGACTTTCGCATCGGCCGCGGTGGGAGCTGGAAGGACACCGCGGCCGACGGGCTCAAAGCGACGCGGACCGGCCCTGGCTTCAAGGCGAGCTACCGCTGCGGGTTCCTCGGGATCCGCTGCGTGTCGGCGCCGACGAAGCCCTGATCCCAGGGCGGAGGCCCGCGCCCCCACCGTCGCCGCGCGACCGAGCCCCACCTCGCGCGGAGGTGCGCGTGGGTCGGGGATCGTGTGATACGAGGTGCCCATGGCCAAGGGAAACATGGGCAACCTGCTCCAGCACTACGTCGCGCTCCACGCGGCGTGCGCGCTCGACGCGCAGGCGGGCGCGTTCGAGTACGTGGATCTGTTCGCGATGGCGCCGTGGGAGGGGCTCGAGCGGGCGACGGCCGGGTTCAAGCGCGCGATCAGCACGCTCGACGCGCGCCCCGAGGGCGATCTGATCGCGGCGGCGTTCCGCGCGGCCTGGGCGCGGCGCTACGCCAAAGAGGTGCTCCCGACGGCGCCGAAGCGGCAGTACCCGAACACCTCGGCGCTCCTCCTCGAAGCGCCGGTGCGGCTGGCGAAGATGGCGGTCTGCGAGCACGAGGAGACGCGCCGAGCCGAGCTCCTGGCCTACCTCGACGAGCACGCAAAAGAGATCCCGCACGACGTCTTCGGGCGCTGGGAGGACGTGCGCTTCGCCAACCGCGCGAACGCGCTGATGGTCATGGTCGACGCCTATCAGGTGCACCGGAAGACGCAGGCGACGTCGAAGAAGCCCGGGTACATCACCGTCGACAGGATCCGCGGCGTGCTCGGCGATCTCGGGATCCTGCGGCGCGGAGACGACGCGGCGGCGACCCCGGCGGTGGTGACGATCTTCTCGTCCGGCGAGCTCGAGCCCGACGCGACCCATCGCGTGCTCGAGGCGGATCTGGAGGGGAAGTGGGGATGGCACGTTGCGCGCGTTCAGGAGCCCGATGTCTCTCCGCGCGCTGCGGGCAAGACTGCGTGGCATCAAGGGTGGTGGTGCGCTTCGCACGAGAGCGTCAGGGCGCCCGAGGATCTGCAGCAGCGCTGGGAGCAGTGGCGCGGCTGATCGCTTGAGCAGACTTGCTATCAGCTCACGACGGAGCTTCTGTGGGCTCCGCGGAGAGGGGATGAGGACGAGGGTCGTCAGCGTCAGCGTTCACGTTCACGTTCACGTTCACGTTCACGTTCACGTGGGCCTCACTCCACGGTGATGTCGACTTCGTCGCCGCTGAGTCCGTCGGCCTCCACTCGCAGCCGGTGGTGACCGGGGGTCAGCGTCCAGTCGAGCGTGAAGGGCGAGGGCACCGCGCGCGCGACGCCGTCGATCACCAGCCGGACTTCGCGCACCGAGGGCGGTACGTCAGCGCGGATCCGGATCGACTGGCGGCTCGCGGCGCCGGGATCGAGGGCGAACACCGCGCCGTCGGGCGGGTACGCGAGGCGCAGCTTTCCCGGTGCCCCTGGCGCGGCGCTCTCCAGAAGGGGCGCGCCGCCGGGGCAGAGCGGGGAGCGTCGTTCGGGCGCGAGGTTTCGCCCCGCGGTGCGGGCCCACGCGGCGAGGCGCGCGTCGAAGCGCTCGAAGGTGCGCTCTTCGACGTCGGCGCGAGGGCAGCCGCTCCCGGCGCGGAGGCCGTTGCGCTTGTCGATCGAGACGCGCTCGTGCATCGAGCACACAGCGAGCGGAGCGGTGGGGCTCGCGCTGCTCACCGCGAAGAGCTCGAGGCGGCGATGATCGCAGCCCGGGCCGGGGAGCTCGCCCGAGAGCGAGCAGACCTCCATCTCGGCGATCTGCTCGGTGGGGCGGACGAATTCGGCAAGCGCACGGCCGCGCGCGGCGGCGAGGATCGCGTCGTGGAAGAGCGGGCCGGCGCCGCTGACGCCGCTGACGCCCTCCATCGGCGAGCCGTCGAAGTTGCCGACCCAGACGCCCACGGTGACGTCCGGCGTGAAGCCGACGGTGAGGTTGTCGCGGTAGCCCTTCGAGGTGCCGGTCTTCGCCGCGACCGGGAAAGGAAGCTCGAGGACGTTGCCCTCGCCAAACGAGGAGAGGCGCGCGCTCCGGTCGGCGAGGATGTCGGTGATCACGAACGCGCGCGCTTCGTCGAGGACGCGGCGGCTCTCGCGCGGCGGGAGCACCAGCGGCGCGCCGTCCTTGCCGACGGCGCCCTTGACGGCGACGACCGATTTCCAGACCCCGCCGCGGGCCAGCGTGGCGTAAGCGTTGGCGAGATCGAGGAGGCGCACCTCGCCGTCGCCGAGGGCGAGGGCGGCGCCGTAGTGCTCGGCGTCGGCCGTGAGCGATCGCATCCCGAGATCGTGCAAGCGATCGAGGAGGTGCCCCGGGCCGACGGCGTCGGCGGTGATCACCGCGGGCACGTTGTACGAGTTGGCGAGGGCCTCGCGGAGGCGCACCGGGCCGTGGTAGCGGCCGTCGTAGTTGTTGGGGTGGTAGTCGCCGTCGCGCGTCGGGAGGAAGAGCTCGACGTCGGCGAGCACCGTCGCCGCGGTGTACCCGAGGCGCTCCATCGCCAGCTCGTAGAGGAAGGGCTTGAGCGCTGATCCCGGCTGGCGCAGCGCGAGGACGCCGTCGTTGTGGCCGAGGCGCGCCGCGTCCTCGATGTCGGGCGAGCCGGTGTAGGCGAGGATCTCGCCGCTTTCGTTGTCGAGGACGACGATCGCCGCGGCGCTGACGTGCCGCGCGGCGAGGCTCTTCACCGTCTGCTGCGCGAGGACCTCGATCTCGCGCTGGAGGCCGCGATCGATCGTCAGCGTCAGCTCCGCGGTGCGGTTGCGGAGCGGCCCGAGCGCCTCGTCGACGGCGCCGGACATCAGGCCGCGCACGAGGTGGGGCGCGCCGGAGCCGCCGCCCGCCGGCGCGATCACCAGGCGCTCGCGCTGGGCGTGGAGGACCTCGTCGCCCGAGGCGAGCCCGGCGTCTCGGAGGCGATCGAGGACGCGATCGCGGCGGCGCTGGAGGCGCTCGGTGCCGCGCGCCGGATCGTAGACAGCGGGACCGCGCGGAATGCCGGCGAGCGCCGCGGCCTCGGCGAGCGAGAGATCCGCGGACGGTTTGTCGAAGTAGAAGCGGCTCGCGGCCTCGACCCCGCGCAGGCCCGGGCCGAAGCTGACGCGGTTGATGTACTGCTCGAGGATCGCGCGCTTGCTCAGCGACCACTCGATCCGCAGCGCCAGGGCCGCCTCGGCGAACTTGCCGCGGAGGGTGCGCGGGCGCTTCACGAGAGCGCGCGCGAGCTGCTGGGTGAGCGTCGAGGCGCCGGAGACGATGCGCCGGTGGACGACGGCTTGCCCAACAGCGCGGAGCATGGCCACGGGATCGACGCCGGGGTGGCGGTAGAAGCGGCGATCCTCGGCGGCGACGACGGCGCGGGCGAGGCGATCCCCCGCGGCGTCGAGGGGCACCCAGCGGGCGCGGGCGCCGTCGTCGGCGCGGAGCTCGCGGATCACCACGCCGTGGCGATCGCGGAGGACGGCGCCGGTGCTCGGCGGCTTCCCTTCGGCGAGCTCGGGCGGGAGCGGCGTCAGCGCGGCGGCGATGAAGAGCGCGATCCACGGCGCGAGGAGGAGCGTCGTCAGCGCGAGGAGGGTGCGCTTGCCATTGCGGGAGTGGAGCCGATGGTATGCGCGCGTGAGGATCGAGAAGAGAGGGAGAATTTTAACGCAAAGACGCAGAGACGCAGAGGCGCAAAAAGACGAGAGAAGAAGAGCTTTATTTTTTTGCGTCTTTGCGTCTTTGCGTCTTTGCGTTGAATTCCGGGGTTCCACGCGGATTTGGAGCTCTAGCGCGGAGAGATCTTGATCAGATCCGAGCCGGTGCGGCCGAAGACCTCGGGGGTGTACATCTCCTCGACCTTGGTCGGCGGGACGACGAACGATCCGTTGGTCGTCGCGCGGGCGAGGTAGCGGTAGCGGTACATGCCCGCCGCGAGGTGGTCGACGAAGAAGAGCACACGATCGTCGCGGATTTCTCGGACGAAGTTGCTCCTCCCGCTCGAGCGCCCGGCGACGCGGCTGTCGGGATCGTCGTCCTCGTCGTCCCCACCCGAGCGCGCGTCGGCGGAGTCCACGTCGTAGCGCGCGCCGGTGGTCGCGAGGTGAGCGTCGACGGCCTCGAAGCCCGCGGGCAGCGGATCGTCGATGACCACGATCTCGCGCGGCGAAGGCGTGACGACGATGACGTCGGCGAGGATGAGATCGCCGCCCTTGAACGAGGACGTCCCCTTCTCCGGGACGATCTTGAGCGCCTCTTCCAGGCCCTCGGTGGTCACCGCGCGCAGCGTCTTCTTGATGAAGAACCCGCGATCGAGGCCCTTCGGCGGGAGGATCCTCGTCGCGTAGCGGAGGCGAGCCTCGTAGAAGAGGCGCCCCTGCCCTTCGACGTCGAACGAGAGCGCCGCGCCGCTGCCGGCGTAAAGGCCCGAGGTCGGCACGCTCGTCTTCGGGTTCTCGAGCGATCGGCCGTGGAACGCCGCGCGAAAGAGCTCGGCCTCGCCCAGGAAGACGTGGGCGGTGAAGTCCGGCGCCACCTTCTCCTGCGCCTTTCGGTACTCGTCGAGCGCGAGGAGCGACCACGCTGTCTCCTGCGTGTTGCGCCAGGTGCCGCCGCGGCGCACCGCGAGGAGGCCCATGGCGAGCTTCGATCCGAGCGCGTGCGCCGGGCGCGCGGCGAGGAGCCCGCGGAGCACCAGCGCCGTGGTCCGGGCCTCGGAGTCCATGAGCACGGCGTAGCGATCGCCCTCGTTGGCGACGGCGCTGGCCTTGTTGCCGTCGAGGCGCACGTGGCCTTCGATCTCCGTGACGAGCGTCTCGACGAGCGCGCCCTCGCTCTTCGAGAGGACCATGGCGTGGAGGAGCTGGGCCCGCGCGAAGAGCGGGAGCTCGGCGCGCCTCTGGTAGAGCTCGCTGGTGAAGCCGGGATCCGGCTCGCCGTTCTCGGCGAGGACGTCGAGGATGAAGGGCGCGCTGGCGAAGACGTACGGCTGCTTCTGCATCCCCGGCAGCGCGCGGCGGAGGTACGCGGTCGCGTCCTTGACCGCGCGCTCGGGCACATTGATCTGGTGGCGCCGCGCGGTGGAGAGGCCCCAGAGCGCGTAGGCGGTGACCCAGGGGTTCGCCGTGGTGGACTCGGACCAGAAGCCGAAGCCGCCATCGCCGCGCTGGTGCGAGAGGATGTCGGCCACCGCCTTGGTGATCACCGGGCCGAGATCCTTCGGCAGATCGGCGTGGTAGTCGCGGGCGAGATCGCGCAGCGGCAGCAGCGGCACGAGGCGGCTCACGAGCTGCTCGGTGCAGCCGTACGGGTACTGGACGAGCTGCTCCATCCCGCTGTTGAGGCCGACCAGCGCCGTCGACGAGAGGCTGACGTCGAGGCCGCCGACGTCGTCGCGGATCGCCGAGAGATCGCCGAGCTTCTCGGCGCTGGCCTTGGTGGTGTCGCCGTAGAGCGCCACGGCAGAGAGCACCATCGGGACCTTGACGTCGCGGGTGATCTCCACCGTGTCCTCGGCGCCGCCGCCCTTGATCTTGAAGCGGACCCGGGCCTTGCCGACGCGCGGCGCCTTGAGCGCGAAGCGGACCTCGGCCGAGCTGTTGGCGTCGAGATCGATCGTCCTGTTCGCCTCGCCGTCGAGCGTCAGCCCCTCGGCGGTGATGGTCACGTCGATCCTCGATTTCGGCAGGCCCTTCGAGGTGACGACGACGCCGGCGTCGAGCGTGTCCCCGGCGCGGACGAAGCGCGGGAACGCGGGGCGCGCCATCAGCGGGCGGCTCACCGTGACGCGATCCTGGGCGTAGCCGAAGCGATCATCCTCGGCCGCGGCGACGGCCATGATCCGGAACGTCGTCAGGTTGTCGGGGAGCTTGAAGCTCGCGTGCGCGTGGCCCGCGGCGTCGGTGACGAGCGACGGGTTGAAGTAGGCGCTGGCCTTGAAATCCTTGCGCGCGCCGTCACCGCCGCCGCCGCCTTCGAGGCCCTTGTCGAGGCCGAGGGCCGCGAAGGGGTTGAGGAGCCGCGCGAGCTCGGTCCGCGACTCGGACGTCGTCACCTTGAGCGAGCGGGGCGCGCCGAAGACGGGGATCGGATCCGGCGTCTTGTAGCCGATCAGCGAGAGCACGCCCTCGTCGACGGCGTAGAGGGTGATCTCCGCGCGCGCAGGCTTCCCCGCGCGATCTTTGACGTCGAGATCGACGTCGACCGTGTCCCCCGGCCCGAGCTCGGTCTTGCTCGGCTTCAAGGCGATGCTCAGCCGCCGCGCCTCGGGGTTCACCGGGATCGCCGCGTAGCCCAGGCGGAACGCGGGCGCGCCGACGTCGGGCTTGTCGGCCTTGTCCGGCGCGGCCTTGGTGCGGCCGCGGACGAGCAGGACCGACACGAACGCGTTGGGGCGAAGGTCCTCGCCGACGGGGACATCGATCGTCGGCATCGGGCCCGAGAGCGTCATCCGCCGCTGCGTGTAGATCCCCGATCGCTCGACGGTGACGAGCGCCTCGGCGGTCTTGAAGGGGGACTTCACCAGCACGTGCGCCGTCTGCCCGACCTCGTAGCTCTTGCGATCAGCGACGAGCTCCACGGCCTGCTTGTCGTTGTCGCCCCAGCTCGTCTCGCCGACGTCGCCGGTGACGTAGATGCCCACCGAAGAAGCGACCGGGTTCTTGCGGCGATCCGTCGCGGTGGCGTGAAGGAGAAAGTAGCCGGCGCCCGGGGGCAGGAGCGAGCAGCTCACCGGCGCGTTGCCGGTGGTCACGTTGCAGGTCGAAACGACGTGATCGACGAGGGTGCTCTCGGTGCGAAACCCGCCGCCGACCGCCTGCTTGACCGCCGTCCACTTGCGCTGCACGAGCTCGATCGTCACCGCCACGCCCGGGACCTTCACGCCCTTCGGATCGACCGTGAGCACGCGCGGCTTGGCCGGATCGCCGGGCTTGAGGAAGAGATCCGTGCCGCCGTCGAGGGCCACGTAGAACTCGCCGGGGTGAACGACGGCGCTGGTGCTCGCGGAGATCATCTGCCGCGAGAGATCGGTGATGTCAGCCTCGCAGGTCACCAGCTCGGGGCCGCGCTGTCCGGGCATTGTCAGCGGGGCCGCGAGGCTCGCCGCGCCCTTGGCGTCGAGCTTCGCCTTGGCCGTCTGGACCTGGTACTGCCGCTGCGACGCCTCGGGGACGCCGGACTGGTACGCGCCGTCGTCGGTGGTGAAGGCGTCGATCCCGGGCGGGCTGAAGTACGTCGTGCTCCGGGAGACGTCGAGGCGCGCGTCGGCGCCCGTCATCGGCGCCCCGAAGAGGTAGTCGCCCCGCGCCGTCCAGATCGCGTTGTCGCCGCGGATGTAGCTCGGGTGATCGCTCTCCACCGAAGCCTTGAACTCGGCGGCGCGGTACTCGGCGACCTCGAACTCGGCGCTGACGTCGGGGTAGCTGCGCGGGCTCCCCTGCACGGTGGCCATCACGCGGTAGCTCCCGAGGCGCCCGGTGTCGGGGATCTTCACGTCGGTGGAGAGGGTGCCGAAGGCGCTGAGCGGGATCGTCAGCTTGGTGATCGGCTGCCCGTCGGAGCTCTCGACCGCGAGATCAACAGTGCGCCCCGCGGGC
>Ga0209181_10010166_pt1 | contig 12249 bp, 9 predicted proteins | sample MAT05_FD_187208 | JGI IMG/M metagenome (GOLD analysis project Ga0209181, IMG submission 187208) | Freshwater microbial communities from Lake Fryxell liftoff mats and glacier meltwater in Antarctica - MAT-05 (SPAdes) (version 2) | ecosystem: Environmental > Aquatic > Freshwater > Ice > Liftoff... | reverse complement strand
CGCAACCGGGCACCTACCAGCGTCAACCTGAACACGCTGGAAACCCGGATCGAGAAACTGGCGCAGCGCTGGGAAGACGATTGTGCGGCGGAGTTCATCCGGGCCAATGGCGAAGGCCAGGGGTTGCTGCTGGCGCACCGGTTTGCCGGTGCCTTTCCGACCGCCTATCGCGAGGATTTCTCCTCCGCTGTGGCGGCGGAAGACGCCGAACTGCTGGCCGGTCTGTCCGAGCAGTCACCATTGATGGTGCGCCTGTACCGGCCACTGGATGCACCAGCCGGCCTGTTGCGCTTCAAGATCTACAACACCTCCAAGGTGGCGTTGTCCGATTCCTTGCCGGTGCTGGAGAACATGGGTGCGCGGGTAGTCGATGAACACCCCTACCCGATCGGCAGTGAAAGCCTGTGGATTCACGATCTGGGGCTTCAGTTGGCGGCGGAAATCGATCTGGCCCAGATCAAGTCCCGTTTCGAATCGCTGTTCGTGCAGAGCTGGCGCGGCGAGGTCGAGAGCGACAACCTGAACAAACTGGTGCTTGTCACCGACCTCGATGCACGCGCCATCAGCGTATTGCGTGCTTACACGCGCTATTTCAAGCAGCTCGGATTCGCGTTCAGCCAGACCTACATCGAAGATGCGCTGATTCGCAACGCGGCGATCGCCCAGGACATCATGCGCTTGTTCCACACCCGTTTCGACCCGGCGATCAGTGGCGACCGCGACCAGATGCAGGCGCAGTTGCAGCAAGGGCTGGAAACCAGCCTGGCGGATGTCACCAGCCTGGACGACGATCGCATCCTGCGCCAGTTCTTCGCCAGCATTCTTGCCACCGCCCGCACCAACGCCTGGCAACAGGCCGCGCCGGGCATGCACAAACCGTATCTGTCGCTCAAGCTCAAGCCACGCAAATTGCCAGGCGTGCCGGAGCCCAAACCCGCGTTCGAGATCTGGGTCTACTCACCACGCGTCGAAGGGGTTCACCTGCGCGGTGGCAAGGTGGCCCGCGGCGGCTTGCGCTGGTCGGATCGGCGCGAAGATTTCCGTACCGAAGTTCTGGGCCTGGTCAAGGCGCAGCAGGTGAAGAATGCCGTGATCGTCCCGGTCGGCTCCAAGGGCGGCTTCGTGCTCAAGAAGCCGCCAGCCGCGGGCGATCGCGAAGCGCTGATGGCCGAAGGCATCGCCTGCTACCGGCTGTTCCTGTCGGGCTTGCTCGACATCACCGACAACGTCGTCAAGGGCACCGTCGTGCCGCCAGCATATGTGGTGCGCCATGACGATGACGACCCTTATCTGGTGGTGGCCGCCGACAAGGGCACAGCGACGTTTTCGGACATCGCCAACGCGGTCTCGGCCGAATACGGCTTCTGGCTCGGCGACGCATTCGCCTCGGGTGGTTCGGTCGGATACGACCACAAGAAAATGGGTATCACAGCGCGCGGCGCCTGGGAGTCGGTCAAGCGGCATTTCCGGGCGCTGGGCGTCAACACCCAGACGACCCCGTTCACGGTGGCCGGCATTGGCGACATGTCCGGCGACGTGTTTGGCAACGGCATGCTCCTGTCGCGCCAGATCAAGCTGCAACTGGCGTTCGACCATCGCCATGTCTTCATCGATCCACAGCCGGATCCGGAGATTTCGTGGGAGGAACGCAAGCGGCTGTTCGACCTGCCGCGTTCGAGCTGGGACGACTACGACAAGAGCCTGATATCGGAGGGTGGCGGCGTCTATTTGCGCAGCGCCAAATCGATCAAGCTCAGCGCGCAGGCGCGCGCCGTGCTCGGCATCGACGCCTCGGTGCTCACGCCCAGCGAATTGCTGCATGCCATCTTGCTGGCGCCGGTCGACCTTCTGTACAACGGTGGCATCGGAACCTATGTCAAGTCGAGCCAGGAAACCCATGCGCAAGTCGGCGACAAGTCCGGAGACGCTTTCAGGGTCGACGGTGCCGAGTTGCGCTGCAAGGTAGTGGCCGAAGGTGGCAACCTGGGTGCGACCCAGCGCGGGCGTATCGAGTTCGCCCAGAAAGGCGGTCTGATCTACACCGACGCGATCGACAACTCGGCCGGTGTGGATTGCTCCGACCACGAGGTGAACATCAAGATCCTGCTCGGGCAGATCGTTGAAGCCGGCGACCTCACGCTCAAGCAGCGCAACACCTTGCTGGCGTCGATGACCGAAGAAGTCGGATCGCTGGTACTGAGCGACAACTACTACCAGACCCAGGCGCTGGAGGTTGCCAATCACCGGCCGATGTACCTGCTCGACGGCCAGCAGCGATTGATGATGTGGCTCGAAGGCGCCGGCCGTCTGAACCGGGCCATCGAGTTCCTGCCAACAGACCAGGAGATCGCACAACGCCGTGCCCGCAAACAGGGACTGACGGCGCCCGAAGGCGCAGTGCTGCTGGCGTACGCCAAGATGTCGGTGTTCGACGAATTGCTGGCCAGCAACCTGCCGGACGACCCCTACTTCAACCGTTCGCTCAAGGCCTACTTCCCCAAGACGCTGAGCGAACGCTTCCCCATTGCGGTCGACAGCCATGCGCTCAAGCGCGAGATCATCTCCACCTTCATCACCAATACGGTGGTGAACCGGACCGGCGCGACCTTTGTCAACTTCATTGCCGCCGAGTCGGTGGCGTCGGCGGCCGATGTGGTGCGTGCCTTCACGCTGGCGCGCGAGGTGTTCGACCTGGAACGCCTGTGGGACCAGATCGATGCGCTGGACTACCGTGTCGACGCCAATCTGCAACTGGACCTGCTGGGCAAACTCACGGCCATCGCGCAGCGGGCGTCACGCTGGATGTTGCGCGCGCGTTCGGACAATACCGACCTGCCCGAATTGATCAGCCGCTACCAGCCGGCAGCAACCGCGATGCGCTCGCAGTTGTCGGACTGGCTGCCGGATGGCGCACGTGCCAACTGGCAGGCCGCCTCCGATACCTTGTGCGAGGCCGGGGTGGAAAAGGCGCTGGCCCAGGACCTCAGTGCGCTGGAATTCATATTCCCGGCTCTGGATCTGGTCAACCTTGCGCAATCGGCCGAATCGACGCTGGAAATCGCCGCACGTTGCTACTTTTCGGTCGATGCCGAGCTTGGCCTGACCCAGTGGCGCCTCGAAGTCAATCGCCTGCCCACCGAAACCTTGTGGCAGACCCAGGCACGGGGCAGCGCACGCGACGACGTCTATTCGATTGCCAGCCAGATCACGCTGGGCCTGTTGTCGCGCAAGGAGACGATCGAGACCTGGCGTCAACGCCACGAGTCGGCGATCCGCCGCCTGCACAAGCTGTTGACCATGGTCGGTGCCCAGAGCGCTGACCTGGCACCGGTTTCGGTGGCATTGCGCGAGTTGCGCCAGTTGGCCTGAGAGTGTGAGAGGCGGCACGGTCCGGCCCGATTAGGCGGTTATGCTGGCTACAGGAGCACATCATGAACAAGGTCGAAATCGAGGCATTCTTTTCCGTATTGCAGGCAGCCAATCCGCTACCCGTCACGGAACTCGAATACACCAGCGTTTTCGAGTTGCTGACCGCCGTGCTTCTCAGTGCCCAGGCCACCGACAAGGCAGTGAACAAGGCCACACGGGGCTTGTTCCCTGTTGCCAACACACCACAAAAGATGCTCCGTCTCGGTCTTGACGGCTTGCAGGACCGTATCCGGACCATCGGCCTGTACCGCAGCAAGGCACGCCACCTGCTGCAGACCTGCGAGATCCTGATCACGCAACATGGCAGCAAGGTGCCAAGACAGCGCGAACAATTGCAGGCGCTTCCCGGCGTGGGCCGCAAAACGGCCAATGTCATCCTCAACGTGGCGTTCGGCGAACCCACGATCGCGGTGGACACCCACCTGTTTCGCCTGGCCAACCGCACCGGCCTGGGCCCGGGCAAGAACCCACTTGAGGTCGAGCATCAGTTGTTGCGCCGAATACCGCCGCAATACCTGTTGCATGCCCACCATTGGCTGATCCTGCACGGGCGGTATGTCTGCCTGGCCCGCACGCCACGCTGCGGGCAATGCAGCGTGCGTAGTTTTTGTGACCATGCCGACAAGCACCTGGTGGCGGCCACGCAGCGGCTGACCACGGCGCCTGCACCTTGAGTTTGCGGCGCGCGCCTCATAATTCACTCGCCGTTGCGCTTGCATAATTCGAGTATGGGACCGAGCGCAGCCGTATCGTTTGTCGATCCGCGAACCATCGTTCTGCTCAGCGGCGTGATGGGTGGCCTGATGGCCGTCGTGTTGTACTTTCTGCAGCGCAACTACCCCGCCAGCGTACGCGGCCTGGGCAGTTGGGCAGCCGGAACTGGCTTGCTGTTCATCGCTGGTCTGGCCGCGTCTACGAGGGCGATCCTGCCGGACCTGTTTGCCATCGCCCTGGCCAATCTGCTGATATTTTCTGGCGTATATCTGCAATATTTCGGCAGTCAGCAATTCTTCGGCCTGCAACCCCGGTTCTGGCCGCGTTACGCAATCATCGTGGGCATGGCGCTGGTGTCGACCTGGTTCCTCGTGGTCGATCCGCAGTACCGGGCGCGCCTGATGGTGTCGATCGCGGTCATGTCCTGGCTGTTTGCATCGCATGCCTATCTGGTCTACACCCGCGGTGCGCGAAGTTTTGCCTATCGCATGGCCATGGTCGTGCTGGTGTGTTCGGTGCTCAGTCAGGTGTTGCGATTCGCCACCGCGTGGCTTTTCCCGGTGGGCACCGGAATCCTGGACAACACGCCACAAAACCTGATCTACGTGATCAGCTATCCGTTCATGATGCTGCTGACCGCCATCAGTCTGGTGCTGATGGCCACGGACCGCGTACGGGCCGAGTTCGAACACCTGGCGTCGCACGACTCGTTGACCGATGCACTGACCCGGCGCAACCTGACAGAGGCCTGCCATCAGGAACTGGAACGTTGCAAGCGCCATGGGCGCATGATGTCGCTACTGCTGATCGACATCGACCATTTCAAGGCAATCAATGACCAATACGGCCACCAGGCGGGTGATCAGGCCCTGGTGCTGTTCGTGCAGACCGTGACTACGCTGCTGCGCAGCGCCGATGCGATCGGTCGACTCGGCGGGGAGGAGTTTGTCGTCGTGCTGCCCGAGACGACGCTCGACGTGGCCCAGGTCGTCGCAGAGCGGATCCGCCGCAAGGTCGCCGATCTGCCGGTCCCGGAGAGCTTCACCGTCAGCATTGGCGTCACCACCAACCAGGGGGGCGACGACACCGTCGAGGCGCTGTTGGCGCGGGCAGATCGCGCGATGTACCAGGCCAAGCAGGACGGCCGCAACCGGGTCGCGCTGGGCTGATTTGCCAGCCAAAAAGCCGTTACGGACCCTCACCGCTCATGGCGCCATTCCGGGAGGCAGATCACCGGCCCCACCGGTGCGCGCCAGCGCCACCCACTGCCCGGCAACCTCCACGATGGCGATGCGCTGGTCGAACACTTGTTCCAGCCGGCGGTGAGTCAGTGCATCCGCGCACGCACCGTGATGCAGCACCTTGCCCTGCGCGACGATCAGCAAGGTGTCGGCATGTAGCGCAAACGATATTTCATGCAGTACGCTGACCACGGTACGGCCCTGCGCCAGAAGGCCACGCACGACCTGCAGCCAGTCTGCCTGGTGCGGCGGGTCGAGGTTGGCCAGCGGTTCATCCATCAGCAAGACATCGGCCTGCACCGCCAGTGCGCGCGCCAGCAAAACCCGCTGACGCTCACCACCCGACAACTGTCCGAGCGGGCGATCACGCCAATCCCAGGCCTGGGTGGCGCGCAGCGCGTCTTCGACGGCCCGATGGTCGGCCAAACTCGGGGCTGCCAGCCAGGCCTGATGCGGCAGGCGTCCGAGCATGGCGACATCCCACACACTCAGGTCATCACCGCTGGCTTCGTTCTGGCCAAGCCAGGCCAGCCGTTGCGCCCGTAAGCGCGCCGGAAAGGTGGTCATGGGCTGTCCGAACAACTCGACCGTACCCTGGTGCGGTATCAACTGTGCCAGGGCCTTGAGCAGGGTCGACTTGCCGGCACCGTTGGGCCCGACTACGCTGGTCCAGCGACCACGCGGCAGGGCCAGGTCAATGCCATGCAGTACGGCCACGCCACCCAGACTGGCATGGATGCCGCTGGCACGGATTGCCACTGGTTCGAGTGGGACTTGTGTCATGTGCCACGCCGCGGTTCACCGCGCTGGTTCATCAACCACAACAGGTAACCACCTCCCAACACCGCGGTCAGCACACCCACCGGCAGTTCCTGCGGGGCGATGAGCCAACGCGCCAGCGTGTCGGCTGCGAGCAGCAACACGCCGCCCATCAGGCTGGCCGCGAGCAGGAACATGCGATGGGTACCACGAATCAGAGACCGCACAAGATGGGGCGCAGCCAGACCGACAAAGGCGATCAGCCCGGTCTGCGCCACCGCGGCTCCTGTGGCCAGAGCCAGTGCCGCCACCAGCGCTGCCCGTATGCGCGGCAACGGCAAACCCAGGCTGGTGGCGGTAGCCTCACCAAGCGACAGGCCGTCGAGTACACGGCTCAGGGCCAGCGCCGGCGCGGCACAGGCACACCAGGCCGCAGCCATCAACCCGCAGGCTGCCCAGCCGATGAACCCGGTGCTGCCCAGCATGAAGGACTGCATCGACAACATCACCTCGGGTTGCATCATCATCACCAGGGAACCCAGCGCCCCCAGCACCACGCCGACCACTACGCCTGCGAGCAGCAGACGCAGGGTATGTTGTACGCCGCGCGCGAGCAGCAGTGTCAGCAATACCGCAGCCACCGCGCCGACAAAGGCCGCAGTGGTCAGGCCCAGGCGCGCGAGCCAATCGGTGGCATAGGGCGTGCTGCCCATCAACACCAGCGCCACGCCGACGCCAAACGACGCACCGGACGCGCTGCCCAGCAGGTAGGGGTCCGCCAGAGGATTGCGAAACAGTCCCTGGGCAATGGCGCCGGCCAGGCCGAGCAGCGCGCCGGCCAACCAGGCGCCGATCGCCCTGGGCGCACGGATGTCACGGATGATCTGCAGACTGACTGCGTCGTCGCCCGCGGCCCACAGGTTTTCCAGGCCAGTGCTGCCAATGGCGATTCCGAGCAGCAACAGCAAGACCGAACCTGACACCAGGCACGCGATCACCACCCGCGCCTGCTGGCGCCGGCGTCGTTGGACCAGGGCCACCGCGTTCATCGCAGATGCTTGCCCAGGCACCCGCCCATGCGCGGGCCGGGGCGCACCATCACATCCGACACGTCGGGAGGAAACACGCAGACCCGCCCCTGGGCGATGGCCTGCATATGCGCCCAGCCCGGTCGCTGCTGCATGCCGGCAAAGTTGGAGTCCCCCACCATGATCAGATCGGGGTCGGCACGCACGACGAACTCCGGGTTGATCCTCGGAAACGGCCCCATCTCGCCCGGCACGATGTTAGCAACGCCCAGGCGGGCCAGCGTCTCGCCGATGAACGATTCAGTGCTGGCCGCATACGGGCCGCTGTTGACTTCGAAATAGATGCGTTTGCTGCGGGCCGCTGCCGGCACCAGTCGCACCGCCGCATCGACTTCGGCCTCGATAACGGCCCACAGTTTCGCCGCGTCCGGTACGCCAAGCAGTTGCCCCAGCTGCAACATGACCCGCTGGGCATCCGCATGGCGCTTGGGCTCGAGTGCCACCACTTTGAGGCCCAGCGATTCGAGCCGCGCTGCAGCCGGCGATGAGGCGGCCAGCAGTACCAGGTCGGGCCTGAGCGCAACGATGGCCTCGACATTCGGATCCAGGCCACCCCCCACCTTGGGCAGGCTGCGCACCTGTGCGGGAAAATTCGAATATCGGTCGACACCCACCAGACGGGCGCACTGGCCCAGCGCACACACCGTCTCGGACAAGGACGGCAGGACACTGACGATACGCTGCGGTGGCTGCGCCAATACGACCCGCACGCCGCGGTCGTCGATGATCTCCAATGCATGCACCGACGGGCACCACGACAGCAACACCGACACCAGCAGCAGTGGCAGAAACCGCGCTAAAGCAAGCCGTTCGTCTGGGTAGACCTTGTTGTCAAGCATTGCGTTGCGTCCAGGCTTTGACGATGGCAAACATCTGCGCCACGCCATCGGTCAAGGCAGCCGGACCCGGCTGCAGGATATCGGCCGACTTGATCTCGAACAAATGCCGATCACGAACCGCAGCCACGTCGGCCCAACCGGCGCGCGCTGCCACCTTCTCGGGTCGGAACTTCTTGCCACACCAGGAGCCGATGATGATGTCCGGATTTCGTCGCACAATCTCCATGCTGTCGCCAATGATCCTGTCCTTGCCCAGGCTCTGGCCCGCAAGTTCCGGAAAACAGTCATCACCACCGGCGATGGTCATCAGCTCGGACACCCAGCGGATCGCACTGATGTGGGGTGTATCCCATTCCTCGAAAAATATGCGTGGACGCCGAGGCAGGCTTGCGGCTGCATCGGCAATGGCGGCCAGACCGCCGCGCAGGGCGGCAATGCGCGCCAGTCCCTGCGCGGGCTGGCCGACGATAGCCGCCACCTGGTACAACATCGAAAAAATTTCCTCGACGCCGCGCTGGTTGAATACGGTGACCTGGATGCCGTGGCGGATCAGCGCCGAGGCGATGTCGGCTTGCAGGTCCGAGAAACCGAACACGCAATCCGGTTCGAGCGCCAGGATCTTGTCGATCTTGGCACTCAAAAATGCACTGACCCGGGGCTTCTCCTGGCGCGCCTGGCGTGGGCGCACCGTATACCCGGAGATGCCCACGATGCGGTGCTGCTGACCGAGCAGGTACAGCCACTCGGTGGTCTCTTCCGTCAGGCAGACGATGCGCCGAGGCGCCAGATCGGCAGCGACCGAAGCATCGTGGTCCATCACTTTTCCTAGAACTTGAACATCATCGAGGCCGTGACGGTGCGGCCCGCCTCGGGGTAGATGCTGGTCGTCACTCCTGCTGCCGTACAACCGAACGCCTGGGTGTAGTACTTGCGGTCGCCCAGGTTCGCGATGCCCAGCGCAAATTCGGCGTTACGCCAGGTATAGGCATAGCGCAGGTCAACGGTGGCATACGACGGGGTCGTGCAGCGGTTGGCAAAGTCCGGCGCCTGGCTGGACACCCACACCACACCTGCGCCCACGCTGTGCTCCGCAGCCGGCCGCCAATCGGCCCGCACCGCCAATGTGCGCTTGGGCACCAGCATCACGTCGTTACCGGCGTTGGCGCCAGCGGTGAAACGGGCCTGGCGCCAGGCTGCATTCACATGCAGGTCCAAGGTGTCGCTGACGGCTTGGGTCAGCGACAACTCCAGCCCCTGGCGACGCGTCGGATCGAAATTCACGTTGGCGCCGAAGGGTCCGAAAGGACCGGTGCCCGAAGGGTCATAGCCAATCTCGTTGCGCAACACGCTGCGGTACCAGCGTGCCTCAAGCGCTGTGGCCTGCGCCTTCCAGCGTGCGCCCAGCTCCCAATCGCGTGACGTCTGCGGCAGCAACGCGACGCTCGGATTGGTGAACGAAAACTCGTCCACATTGCCCAGCCGGAAGCTGCGTCCGACGCGACCGTAAGCTGTGACACCCGAACCCAGAGGTTGACTGACGCCGAGTTCCCATGCATGCTCGCGCTGTTTCAATGCAGTCGCCGAACCGGCTTCGGCTTTGTCCAGCCCTTCGGTGCGCCAGCCGGCGGAAAAACGGGTGCCCGAGGAAGCCAGTGTCACATCGTCTTTCACATACCAGGCCGACGAATCCGCCCGCGCCCGGGTCCCTGCCGGCGTGAAGGCAGACGCCGTGATCATGCGGTCCCATGCGCCCTTGTCGTAGCCCACGACAAACGTATTGCCAAAGCCGGAAAACTTCCGTTCATGGTGTGCGCGCAGGCTGTAGTTGTGGGCATCGACGGAATACGCATAAGGCGACCCGAAAGTCACGGCGTAGGAATCCTTGTTACGCTGATTCGCATCCGCGACCAGTTGCCAGTCGCCCAACAAGGCCTCGGCAAAGATGCCGGAGTCCGATTTCTGCAACGCGCCGTACTCGGTCAAGGATGTCGCCTGACGCGGGTCGCTGGCGTACTGTGCTGCGGTCAGGGCACCGGGCAGGCCACTGTGCGACGCATCACGCCCGGCGCGCGCGCCGAAACGCAGCCAGTCGTTGCTCCACTGGCCAGAGACCTTGGTCGCATGGGTCGACGACGCGAAATTGGTGCGGTGACCATCGCTCTGGCGATCATTCGCCGCCACGTCGAACGAGAAGCCGCCGGACACCAGGGTCGCCGTTGCGCGGGTCTCGCGCAGTCCTTGGCTGCCGGCGGCCGCATACACCTGCGCCTGGTTGCTGCGTTCGGCGCCGATCCCCGCCTTGGTGGTGATCACGATGACACCACCGGTGGCACCTTCGCCGTACAACACGGCGCCGGTGCCGCGCAGTATCTCGATCGTCTGGATGGTCGCGACTGGAATCGACGTCAAATTGGCGCTGGACAGATCTGCTTCGTTCAGACGCAGCCCGTCGACGATCACGACCTGGTTGCTGCCGGCGGTGGAGCCAAAGCCGCGCAGATCCAGGCTGTAGTTGTTGCCACCCGATGTATCCAGGCGACCGACCACGCCAAGCAAACGCATGATCGCTTCATTGACGGTCGCAGCGCCGGATCGGCGGATGTCGTCGGCGGTGATAACGCTCACGCCCAGCGGCAGGACGTCCGCATTCTCGGCAAACCGGGTTGCGGTCACCGTGACCGGGGGCAGAACCGACTGCGCCATACCGGCGCCGCTCATGGCCCAGGCCAACGGCACCAAAGCCAAACGAACGCCAACACCGTGCGAGGCACGTGGAGAAGATGAAAACATATGAATGGAAAACCCGACTGAATAGGCCCGCATCGTCGTCCCCGACGGCACAGGCGTCATGGGCACCCGCGCGCAGGCACCCCCCTTGTTGGCCGGTATCCGGGCTGATGGCGCAATTTCCGTCACCTTCCCAGGCGCCTGACCAGGCGCCCAGTGGCATTGACGGAAACAGAGTCGCAAGACTCGTCCACTTACCGTTGCGGGGGCAGCGCAGGTTAGGTCTGCCGTTGGCGGCTAGTCCCTCCTGCTTCCCGTTGAACTGCAGCATGCGAACCACACTGCGAGCACCAACCCGGCGATTTTAGGCGATCGCGCTGCGCCTGCCCCCTACAATGCAAACCCTATGTCGAACCAGTCCAAAATCGATCAGATCGCCGAGCGCGTCGAACGTTTGCTGGTACGCCACGCCGAACTGCAACGCACCAATGCGTTGCTGACGAACCAGATCGAAACGCTGACCAACGAGCGCGATTCGCTGAAGTCGCGCCTGAGTGCAGCGCGCGCACGTGTGGATGCACTGCTCGACCGCCTGCCCGAAGCTGGCGTCGGCAACACTTCCAAAGACGCCCCATGAAGCAGCTCGAAGTCCAGATCATGGGCCAAAACTATCTGCTGGGTTGCCCGGCCGGCGGTGAATCCCGCCTGCTTGAGGCAGTGGAACGCGTCGACACGGCCATGTGCAAGATTCGCGATGTCGGCAAGGTCCGGGCGCGTGACCGTATTGCGGTGCTCGCGGCACTGAATCTGGCGTTTGATCTCGGTGATACCGGGCCGGCGCCTCTGGCCAGTAGCGCAGCGGCTGCGTCGAGTGCAAGTGACGGCGCTGGCGATGCAGACGATGCACTCATGCTCGGCGCACTGCTCGACCGCCTCGACCGCGCCCTGGGTGAAGACGGCCAACTGATCTGATTCCCAGTGGGGGATATCGCCTGCAGGGATTCCATTCCGCAGACGCTGCAACTACAATGCTTTGGCCTGCAGTGCTCATCGGGCTTTATATTTCCTTGAACCAATGCTCTCGTAGCTCGGGCTTGGAACATCGCCTGGCTGGTGTGATCATCTCGCGTTAGATGAACCCGACGCCAACGCTGACCTCGCCCACCTGAACCCCGGTTCAGGATGCGGGTCCGGTGGCAACTGCAGGCACCTTGTTTTCCGTGGACTTCTCCTCGACACTGATCCTTGAACTGGCCGCATTGGGGCTGTGCACCGGCTTTCTGGCCGGCTTGCTCGGACTCGGTGGCGGCATGATGATGGTGCCGTTCCTGACCTTCATCCTGACCGCACGCGACTATCCGCAGGAACATGTCATCAAAATGGCAGTGGCGACGTCGCTTGCCACTATCTGCTTCACATCGCTGGCATCGGTACGTGCGCATCATCGACGTG
>Ga0209181_10010165_pt1 | contig 12249 bp, 7 predicted proteins | sample MAT05_FD_187208 | JGI IMG/M metagenome (GOLD analysis project Ga0209181, IMG submission 187208) | Freshwater microbial communities from Lake Fryxell liftoff mats and glacier meltwater in Antarctica - MAT-05 (SPAdes) (version 2) | ecosystem: Environmental > Aquatic > Freshwater > Ice > Liftoff... | reverse complement strand
TTGTTGAAAATCAATGCTTAGAGCAGTATCCTGAGTTAGTTTGATGTTGAAATTTACATAAGTGTACACGGTATTGGAATCTGTCCAGACCACGTCAAAAGCCAGGCTGTTGATGTAGCCTGGAGAGAGCCCTGCGGTGGTCAGTTCATCTGCCCGTACTAAAAACTGATGCCGGGCAGACCAGTACCAGTTTCCATAAGGGGCAGGATAATCATAGGGCGTATTCTGAATCATTTCATTGCCTATTGGCACTTGGTTGAACCGCATATTGGGTCGCAATTTGGCTCGGGTGCCATAGGGTGCGCCACAGGAATAATCGCTATAATCGTTAGCAATAAAGGCGGATGAAAAATAAGATGTGCTACTTTGGTTGAACACCGAATTGACGGTGTATCCTGCATTATTGTAGGAACAGGTATTGATGAGCAGGTTGGATACCCCGTCCCAATAGATGGAGTCGGTAAAGACATGCTCATTCCAACCAATCACCGGGGTGAAGATGCCACTATTATGTACTGCTTTAAAACTACTTATGGGCGCACGATCCTTTCCGCTGCAATAGATGATTTTATATTCATTAGGGGCCATGCTAACATTTGGGAGCTCCCATTTGTGTGGTTGATTCAACCGGTCGGAAAGGCCGTATTGGTACAAGTTAATGGTGTCCGGACCAGGATTGTACAACTCGATCCAATCAGGATACTCCCCATTTTCATCCGGCAGCGTGGAATAATTCCGATTGGAGCCTTCATTGATCACAATGACTTGTGCACAGACATTAGCACACGTAAATAGAGCTGTAGCAACAGCGAAAAGCATATTATTCATAGACAGAAAGGGAACGGGAAATAACCCGGCAGGTATGTATTAGATGATAAAACTGCGCAAGTATAGGGATTAACTTGAAATACTGGCGGCCTGATAATCACTATTGGAAAAAGCGCTCAGCAAAAAAGCCCAACCCGCAGTGGTGATAGGATGAGGGCTTCTCCCAATACAAAAATATTGGGTGGTCGTTCGTTGGCAGAGTTATATCATTTCATGTCACTGTTGCCCACCCAAAGCTTTGAACAACCCACCCAATAAATTCAATACTCCCTCCACGGCTTGTTCACTTTCAACAGGAAGCTTGACAAAAGTCTGCCCCGTTTTTTCGTCTTTTTGAACAATACTTTTTACCAGCCTTTCCGTAGCCTGGCGATCGCTTAGTGTTTTTGCGAGTTGGGTAAAAAATTGCAGGCCGTTTTGCACAAGGGCTTCCGGGCTTTGAGTAGGGATGAATTGGTTGCTTGGTGACGGGCTAATGGGCGAAGGATCTGCCGGACTTTCATCGGGCGAGTCCAAGTCATCAGGGATGTCATTTAGAATATCGGGAGTGGTTGGGATTGCTGCTGCGCTGGGGGCAGAATCCGTTTCATCATCACGATCGGCAGTGGCTACAGGCTTTTCTATCTCGTCTGGTTCGACGGAGGCCATGCCACTCACCGTGCCGCGGGTAATGGTTTCGACAGAAGCCATGAATTGTTTGAACTTACTCTCGCCCATAAAAATGGCATCTTCGCCATCATCGAGTACCCCGGCAGCCAAACTTTTTTTGAACTGAATCATGCCGAGCAGATTGTGCTCAATGGTCTCCTGCGCCACAAGATTGATGATATTCACAGGCTTCTCCTGTCCAAGCCGATAGATACGTCCGATGCGTTGTTCGAGCGTGCCAGGGTTCCAAGGTATGTCCAGGTTGATGAGCCAGGCGGCAGATTGTAGGTTTAGGCCCACTCCGCCCGCGTCGGTGCTAAGGAAAACGCGTACCGCGGGGTTTTGGTTAAATTCGGTGTACAGCACGCCCCTGTTTTTGCTATGCACTCCACCGTGGAGGTAGCGAAAGTTCACCCCCATGTCGGTCAATTCCTTGGCTACTAGGTCGTTCATTCGTGCCCATTGACTAAACACTACTACTTTCTCCCCGTCCATTTCGAGTATTTCACTCAGAATGTTTCGCAGCTCGTCTACCTTGGTTTGATAATTCGTACTTTGATCCACGATGTAGGTGCTGTCGCACACCATACGCATAAGGTTGAGGTTTTTGAGCAGTTTTTGTCGGTCTTGCTCATCGAGAAATTTCATGCGCTGCCACTTGATGACCAGCTTGGCTACTTGGTCGGCGAACTCTCGGTGCATCTCGCGCTGTGGTTGGGTCATGGGTACCACGAGATTTTTGTCGCTGCGTTTGGGCAGTTGCGGTAGCACTTGTTTTTTGGTGCGACGGATGAGGCGTTGGGCGAGCAGTTGGCGGATCTCGCCGAGATTTTCGTACCCGATCACCCGACCATTATCATCGGTAGTTTGGTAGCGCGGGAAAAAGATGTGGCGCGGGCCGAGCGCGAAGGGGTCAACGAACTGCACGAGGCCGTAGAGTTCCTCCAGATTATTCTCGATGGGCGTACCCGTGAGCACTAAGACGTGGCGCGAAGGGATACGACGTACGCTCTGAGCAATCTTTGTACGCCAGTTTTTGATGCGTTGCGCCTCGTCGAGGATGATCAAATCATAGCCAGCATCATCCATAGCCTGACTATCGAAAAGGGCAGAGTGGTAAGATGCGATTTTGTACGCGGCTTCTCCCTCACGGTGCATGCGGTGTCGGGCGGTTGCCACACCTTCCACCACTTGAGCTTCCTGTCCAGCAAATTTCTCAATCTCCGTTTTCCACTGGTATTTTAAGGACGTTGGGGCTAAAATAAGCACTTTAGAAATGCCGAATTCGCGCCTGAAAAGCTCGACCGCTGCGATGGCCTCCAAGGTTTTGCCAAGGCCCATTTCGTCGCCGATGATGACGCGCCCGTGTTGGTAAGCAAACAAAACACCTTCCGCTTGATAGGCGAACATATCGGCTTTCACGAGTCCGGAGAGCCATTTTATACGTTGTTCAGCACTCATTTTTGCTACCTTTTGTATCCTTCGTTGCTGTTCACGCTGTTCGAGAATATGTTCGAGGGCATCTTCATAGCAACGAAACTCCGCGCTAATAGCGTGGGCTTTTTGCAGAAAGACCTCGAAGTGAGCTAAGCCATTTTCGGTGAGACAAAATTGGTCGTCGAAGTAGTCCAGGGAAAGATCAGCGAACGCATCAAGTTGCTCCGTTCCGATGCGGAGCATAATGCGCTTCCCTTTGCGATAATTGAGATAAACAGAAGAGTAGCCGCGGTCACCAGGTGTTTTGAGGTTCTTGCGCAGTCTTTTTTTGGTAATCAAGCGAAAAACGGCTTCTACATGCTTGCAAGTGCCAAGGCGGCTGACTCGAAAATCGTAGCAGTTGCAAAAATTTTGCCCAAGATGGCCAGGACTGCGGAGTGCTACTTTGTAGATGTTTCGGGAGGCTGGGTTGCTCACAAGATAGTCGGCATAGACGATTTCAGGACTGATTTTCTCGATGCTGAAATCGTTGTCGTGTACAAACTGTTTGCGCAGCGCGATCTGCCATTTCTCCATGGCCATGCCTTCTGGTCGGCGGTGGTAGGGGATTTCTTTTTTTTTCTTCTTTTTGGTAGATTTTTTTTCGGGGGAGGGTGCTGCTGTTGCGGCCATGCTGCTTTTGTTTTATGGCGGCAAAACTACTGAAGTGCTAAAGAAATGGCACTGCTACGCCGTTTTTTTTCATGGTGACGGCGCGCGGGGTTTTTTGCCGTGACATTTTATAATGTCACGGCTACGCCGTTTTATCGCCCCAACATCCGTTGGCTACCATAATGTCACGGCTACGCCGTTTTTCCGCGACCCAACCGCCGTTTACAACGGCTACCATAATGTCACGGCTACGCCGTTTTTCCGCGACCCACCCCGCCGTTTATAACGGCTACCATAATGTCACGGCTACGCCGTTTAGAGGGGCTCGTGGAAAATGTATTTTTCATCGTGGTCGATCTCGAATTTTTGTAAGAATTCGAGATATTCGGCTCGGAATGAACGCTTTTTATGATGTGCCTCTTGATTTTGTACGTACCGATATACCACATTGACCTGCGATTTTGCGTAGGAAAATGCCCCAAATCCTTTCTGCCACTCAAATCGGTGCTCCAAAAACTTTTGTTCGTTTATCCAGCCTGAAGCATTGGATTTGACCTTTTGCATCAGGTCAGAGAGTGATTGTTTGGGGTTTAAGCCAAAGAAACAATGCACGTGGTCGGCCACTCCATTGATGATTAGAGTTTTGTGCCCCAAATCATTGATGGTTTGACCAATGTAGCCAAAGAGCTCTTGCCGGAATTCGGGTAGGATTAATCCTTGTCGGAATTTGACCGCAAATACGGTCTGAATGTGGAGTTGATGGTAGGTGTTAGCCATGATTAACGTGTTTTGGTATAAAATGTATGTATAAAATTATGGGATAAAAATGGATAATGCAAGGGTTGTGTATCGGTTTTTTTTCATAAAAATTTAATTCCTACGGCATTCTTTTTCCATCCTAGGCTTTTAGTAGCCCCGCGGCTGACCCCGCATCGAACGAAAAAAATGCCGTAGGCATGACATTCTGGTAACAAATGGCAGACCCAGAATAATAAATCACGGAACGGCATAGCCGTGGCATTAAAGTGAAAAACTCCCGGCAGCGCAAACGCACTACCGGGAGTCCTATAACTTTCAACTTTTTACTTTCAACTTGTTACTTTCAACTTGTTACTTCCCACCCTTAGCAGCCGCAATGACCGCTTCAGAAACGCTAACAGGTGGCGGAGCATAGTGGCTGAATTCCATGGTGCTCGAAGCACGACCTGAAGTTAAGGTACGCAACTGGGTTACATAACCAAACATCTCAGAAAGTGGTACTTCAGCCTGGATGGCAACTGCGCCACCCATCCGACCTTCCTGACCTTTTGGCAAGCCACGGCGACGGTTCAAGTCGCCAATTACTGGACCAACGTAGTCTTCAGGTGTGATCACTTCCAATTTCATGATTGGTTCCATGATCACTGGTTTAGTCGCTGGAGCAGCAGCACGGAAACCTTCTTTAGCACATAACTCAAACGCGATTGGCTTGGAGTCGACGGCGTGCATACCACCGTCAAGCACTTTAACCTTCATCGAGTCAATGTTGTACCCTGCAAGGATACCATTGTTCATCATCTGTGTGAATCCGTCAGCGATTGGCTTCTGGTAGTTCTTATCGATCGAACCACCCACGATACCCCACTCGAACTGGAGTTTCTTTTTGCCGCTTTTGAAGTCGTCGCTGTTTAGGAAGTCTTCGTCGGCAGGGCCAAGTGTGAATTCCATATCAGCAAAAAGACCCGAACCGCCCGTTTGCTTTTTCAAGCGTTCGCGGTGCGTAGTGGTTTTGGTCAAAGCCTCCTTATAGTTTACCTGTGGTGCGCCTTGGTTGCATTCCACTTTGAATTCGCGACGCAAGCGGTCAACGATAATTTCCAAGTGCAACTCACCCATGCCGCTGATGACCGTTTGGTTGGTATCCTCGTCGTATTTCACTCGGAAAGTTGGATCTTCCTCGGCGAGTTTGTTGAGGGCCATACCCATTTTGTCCAGGTCCTTCTGTGTTTTAGGTTCTACAGCCAAGCCAATTACCGGCTCAGGGAACACCATACTTTCGAGCACAATTGGATGGTTTACATCGCAAAGGGTATCGCCCGTACGGATGTCTTTGAAACCCACTGCAGCTGCGATATCGCCAGCTTCTACCGAATCAATCGGGTTTTGCTTGTTGGCATGCATTTGATATAAGCGGCTAATACGCTCTTTGTCGCCCGTACGGGTATTCAGAACGTAAGAACCAGCATCAAGTTTGCCTGCATATACCCGTATAAAGCACAAACGGCCCACGAATGGGTCTGTAGCAATTTTGAATGCTAAGGCAGTAAACGGCTCCGTTACCGAAGGCTTACGAGATACCTCTTTTTCGGTTTTTGGGTCAATGCCTATTACAGATTCAATATCGATAGGCGCAGGCAGGAAGTAACAAGCAGCGTCGAGGCAAGCCTGTACACCCTTGTTCTTGAATGCAGAACCGCACATGACCGGAGTCATTTTCAGGTCGCAAACCGCAGAGCGAACTGCAGCACGCATTTCTTCTACCGTGATACTATCAGGATCATCAAAGAATTTTTCGAGCAATTTGTCATCATACGAAGCAACTTCTTCGATAAGCAACTGGCGAAGTTCGTGTACCGTTTCTTTCAAATCCTCTGGTACAGGAATTTCTGTGTAGGTCATGCCTTGGTCGTGCTCATTCCAGATCACAGCTTTGCCTGTTACTAGATCAACCACACCCTTGAAGTTGTGTTCTGCACCGATAGGCACTTGGAGTGGAATTGCATTCGAGCCAAGCTTGGCTTTCATGTCTTTTACTACCATCATAAAGTCAGAGCCAGCACGGTCCATTTTGTTGACGAACGCAATACGAGGAACTTTATAGTTGTCAGCCAAACGCCAATTGGTTTCGGATTGTGGTTCTACACCATCTACCGCCGAAAACAGGAAAACTAAGCCGTCGAGTACACGCAACGAACGGTTTACCTCCACCGTGAAGTCTACGTGACCTGGGGTGTCGATGATGTTGAAGTCAAATAGTTGACCCTCTACCGTCCAGTGACATCTGGTGGCAGCCGAGGTGATGGTGATACCACGCTCTTGCTCCTGCTCCATCCAGTCCATCGTAGCGGCACCTTCGTGCACTTCGCCGATTTTGTGGTTAACACCAGTGTAAAAGAGCGCGCGCTCGGTGAAAGTCGTTTTGCCCGCATCAATGTGGGCGGCGATACCAATATTCCGGGTAAACCGAAGGTCCGTTGCCATGACTTTGTTACTTTATTGATTGAGTGAGAGAAATTGTGTGTTGGTTTGGGGCTATTCAGAACAAAGTATCGCCAATAGTGGGAAAATCTCCTTTTTTCTGAATGTTAATTCTGAGTAAACCCCTTGATTTTCAAGAAAATTTTGATAATTGAAACCAGAGCTTCCTTTTCAAAACCTCTAAAAATGCCGATACCGCCGAAAATTGCTTTCCCAAACACAATGCGGGGAGATACAATCTTCGGCGGTAAGGCGGTAGCTTAGCCTGGCTTAACGTGCACGGAAGTGAGCAAAAGCGCGGTTCGCTTCAGCCATTTTGTGCACATCTTCGCGCTTTTTCACTGCATTGCCTTCGCCCTTAGCGGCGGCCATTACTTCGGCAGCGAGTTTTTCGGCCATGCCTTTACCACTGCGGGCGCGAGCATATTTGATCATCCACTTGATACCAATGGAAACCTTGCGATTAGCAGGTAGTTCCGTTGGAATTTGGAAAGTTGAACCACCTACACGGCGGCTTCGAACTTCCACTTGTGGCATGACGTTGTTGAGAGCTTTCTTCCAGATCTGCAACTCGTCCTCGTTGGTGCGGCCTTTTACGATGTCTAATGCATCGTAAAAAATGCCAAATGCAACGCTCTTCTTGCCGTCCCACATCAAGTTATTTACGAAACGTGTTACCATCGTATCGTTATAACGCGGGTCTGCGGCCAATACTCGAGGTTTCGGTTTGTGCTTACGCATTTCTTAGTGATAAGTGTTTAGTGATAAGTGGTAGCATATTAAGGTAAACAAAAAAGTGAGGGATGCCCACTCATCATTTAACACTTAACACTTACCACTGAAATTTATTTCTTTGGACGCTTGGTGCCGTATTTCGAACGGCTCTTGCTGCGTTTTTGAACACCAGCTGTGTCGAGTGCACCACGAACGATGGTGTAACGCACACCTGGAAGGTCTTTTACACGACCACCACGCACCAGCACAATAGAGTGCTCTTGCAGGTTGTGGCCTTCACCAGGGATGTAACAGATGACCTCAAAGCCGTTTACAAGACGCACTTTCGCCACTTTACGTAGGGCTGAGTTTGGCTTCTTAGGCGTGGTAGTGTACACGCGAGTACACACACCGCGCTTCTGCGGGCTGGAGTTGAGGGCGCGGCTCTTGCTGGCGTATTCAACCTTTTCGCGGCTTTTGCGCACTAGTTGATTAATGGTTGGCATACCGTATTCTTGCTAAATTTTTTATAACTCGTTCAATATCAATGAAAAAAGTGCTGAAATAGACGCCTTTTTCCCAAAACGGTGGCAAAGGTAGTTCGACTTGGATCTATTTTCCAAGCAGGAGCCAAAGTTTTATGTGTGAAATGTGCACCTTTTATCGAATCACCGTCACATCACCGTCATACTGCAATTCCTTGCCATCTATAAAGCGCACCAAGGCATACCAGGCGAACACCCCATCCACCTTTTGACCCTTCACCAGACCATCCCATCCGAAATTGGGTTCGTTTAGATTAAAGTCGCGATTTTCGTAGATGAGGCTACCCCAGCGGTCGTAAATACGCAAAAGTGAAATTTGCTCAGCAGCCGGGCCACCAAAACCTGTAAAATGGTCATTCGGATAGGGCTTGTCCGGTGTAAAAATATTAGGGAAATAAATTGGACGATCCTTTTTAACGCGTATTCTAACGGTATCAAATGCCATACAGCCATCCTCATCCGTGATTTTGACAATATAGGTGATGTCATCAATTGCAGTTGCCACTGGGTCAGGAATATCAGTTTCACTCAAGCCAATAGTGGGCGACCATTCAAAAGTGACTGAGCGGCCAAATGGTGCTGTAAATGTGCTAAGGTCTATGGTGAAACCTAAATCGAGGGTAGTATCTGCGGGTGTGGCAACCACAATAAGTTCAGGCGGCTGAGTGATACTTGCAAAAACAGAATCCTGGCAACCAAACGCATCTTTGACTTTTATCCAATAATCTCCGGCCAATAGGTTTTTCAAGGTGTCTGATGGAAAGTAGTCAATCCCATTGGGACTAAAAGTGTAGGGCTGACGCCCCCCCATTCCTTCTACCCGGATTTCGCCTTCAGGCGTTCCATTGCAGATCAAATCCAGCACATCGATCAAAGTGACCGTCACATCTGGCGGTTCCGTGATGAAAACTCCACCAATAATAATACACTCGTTTCGATCTGAAACGGTTACCTCATATTGCCCGGGAGATAAATTGGCGATGGTTTGTGCAGTTGATCCATTTGACCATTGATATTCATAAAGCCCTGTTCCACCCGAAGGAATTGCTTCGGCCATGCCATCATTGGCCCCAAAACACGAGATATCAACCGTATCCATCATCAAATTAAGTGCAGGGTTATCCAATACGGTTACGGTAAAGGTTCCTTTGCACAATACCGCGTCAATGGCCTGGATAGTGTAGGTGCCTGCCGTAAAACCGCCTTGCACGTTGTTGGGCATAAAACCGCTTCCCCAATTGAACTGTACTAGAGGTTTTCCATTGGTTACGTTTAAGGTGATAACGCCATTTGCGTCCCCAAAGCAAAGCGGTTTTTCCATGCTTGCATCTGCGGTCAGAATACGTTCGTCAACCTGAATGCCAAGGTCTGTTTTACAGTTGTTAAAATCTACAATGGCAAGGGTATAGAAACCAACACCTAAGTTGTTGAGGGAATTTTGGGTTGTAAAAGGCCCATTGTTCCAACTGAAAAGGTAAGGTGGAGTCCCGCTGGTAATATTGTTGATCGTTATTTGGCCGTTTGCGGTGCCATTACAATCGGGGGCGGCGATGAGCGTATCTACTTTAACATCCGGATAGATCAAAACAGATTGGATCTCCGTGACTTTGCAGCCCAAATCAGTTTCCAGCGTCAACACAACTGGGTGAACGCCTGGCGTATTGAATGTTACAGTATGAGGGCCCTTGCCTGTTGCCGTTTGTGGTATTACATCAGCACCAAAGCTCCAATTCCAAGCTGTAATAGCACCCAAAGCAAAGGTAGAAGCATCGACTACTTGTACGGGCGTTCCTAGGCACACGGCTTCTGGAATGGTTTCAAATTGTGCTTCGGGACCCAGAAATTCACCTGTGCCGCCGAATTCTATGGAAAAACCATTGCCTGATAAGGAAAAGTTGTTGACAACAAGTGCATAGGTTTCGCCCTGGATCATGTCCAATGGTTTGAGCCAGGCATTGTCGCCGGGTTCCTGACAGCCTGCATCCTCGCTAATATCCGGATCGCCATTAAGCATGCCCGTAGGACCAAGGCATGGCGCATCGTTGATACTTGGGTTTTGGGCTTCACCGGATGCCATACATCGTTCTATCACTTTATTATTACAGTTCCCAATCCCGTTTGGCAGTCGGTAAATTACAAAATCAAGGTCATCGGGGCCGTTCAAAGGGGTGAGCGTCATGGTCAAAGTACCGGATTGCGCGCAAGTCCAGACAAACCATGTAGAATTTGATTCGTAAAGCCCCGGCACGCCGTTAAAAAAACAAGAAGCATCCTGCATTTCGCCATTGTTGCTTCCTGCTCCTGTGACATATTGCACTACGAAAGGCGATTTATCGCACAAAATTGAGGCTGTCGGACAGTCGGAAGTAGGCTCTACTGGCGGGTTATAGTTGTTGATGCAAATTTGGAAAGTGCCCTGTTGCCCGCCTGCGCCCTGAACACGTATCAGGTAGGTCGAACCAACAAAAAGACCGCCCTTGTAGGCTTCAGCTACGTTGTTGTTGCCAGTGGAAGCATCGCATACCAATTCATTTATTACCCCGCCACAGGTGCCAAAATAGAGCGTTACCTGTGGGTCTTGTAAGGTGCCTCCGGGAGCCTGTGCGGTAGCTCCGCGCACCGTGATGGTCATGTCTGTTGCCTGTGGAGTAAACGTGAACCATACGTCCCCCTGTACCGAACCAAAACAACCTGGCGCGCCGTAAGTCGAAGGTGTTGCACCTACATTCGTGTAAGCATCTGGAGCACTACAGAAATTTAACTGAGTTGGAAGGACGATCGGGGAGGAGCATTCGTCATTGATTGGTTGCGCAAAGGAACTTGCTGCGCAAAGAAAAAAGGCAAGTAAAAGAGTAGTTTTTCTCATGGTATGCTGTTAAAATCGGAACATGGGCATGTGGTTAAGCAGTAAATTTTCTGCAAAGTTGAGACAGAATACTGCTCAAGACGCAAAAGTATCCCGCTTTGTTGGCTGGCCTGGTTGTCAAAGTTTTCTTAAAATGCTGAAACCCAGATCTAAGCACTTTCTAATGAAATTATTAATCTGCAATAACGCCGCAAATTAGCAAAATAAGGGGATCAAAAAAGTTAGCTTATTTCATTGGTGATCCAAAGCTTCGCCAGAGATTTTCTACTTTTGCCGCCAATGAAACATCTTCCCAACGCGCTCACCTTGGCCAATCTGTTTTGCGGCTGCTGCGCTTTGCTCTATACTTTTTATTGGCAGCCCGAAATGGCGGCGCTGTTTACGGCCGGATCCTTTGTTTTTGATTACCTGGACGGTATGGCGGCTCGGGCCTTACACGTCAGTTCGCCATTGGGCAAAGAGCTCGATTCGCTGGCAGATGTAGTGAGTTTTGGGGTTGTGCCTGGTGCCATGTTGTATCGGCTGCTGAGTGGCGATGTTTCGATTTCGGCTGCTTTTGGCAGCTCATTTGTCGAGGTATATGCCTTGCCCGCGTTTGTGCTTTCTGCCTTTTCTGCCTTCAGACTAGGGAAATTTAATTTGGACACTCGTCAGGCTAATTATTTCATCGGTCTTAGTACCCCGGCATGTACGGTATTTGTACTTGGGATAACTTTAGCGGCGCATCATGATCGCTTTGGATTGAAAGAAGTGATTGAAAATCAGTGGTTTTTATATACGCTCATCCCAGTGCTTTCTTGGCTTTTGGTGAGTGAAATTCCGATGTTTGGCATGAAAATCAAACGTTTTGACTGGAAAAGCAACGTGTTTAATCTGGCTTTTTTAGCCTTGTTTGCGGTGTTTGTTTTCTTTTTGAAAGAACTAGCGTTGTCTATCATCATCGTTTGTTACATTATTTTGTCTATTATTTTTAAAAATAAAATTCTGGCCGAATAGTGCTCCCATGAATTACCCGAATCACCCAACCACCACCTAAACAAATAAAAAAATCACCAAATAAACAACATAACATCATGAAGTTTATCGCAGAAATTGACATCATGCCTCACCGCGAACTGCTTGATCCTCAGGGAAAAGCCGTGGTAAATAATATGAAACACCTCGATCTCTCGGGTATTCATGATGTGCGCATTGGTCGCCATGTCAGCATGATGCTGGAAGCCAATTCAGAAACCGAAGCCCGCGAAAAGGTGGATACTGCCTGCAAAAAATTGTTGGCGAATCTGATCATGGAGACGTATACGTTTTCGATTAAACCCGCAT
>Ga0209181_10010152_pt1 | contig 12258 bp, 7 predicted proteins | sample MAT05_FD_187208 | JGI IMG/M metagenome (GOLD analysis project Ga0209181, IMG submission 187208) | Freshwater microbial communities from Lake Fryxell liftoff mats and glacier meltwater in Antarctica - MAT-05 (SPAdes) (version 2) | ecosystem: Environmental > Aquatic > Freshwater > Ice > Liftoff... | reverse complement strand
CCGGCCGCCGCAGTTCCGCGGTGTGCTCGCGTTCGATCCGCTCGGCCAGCTTGCGTCGTTTGCGATCGGCGGCGAGGGCTGCCCGAGCGGGCTCGACGGCATGCGCGCGCAGTTCGGCTCCGTGCTGCAGGGGACGCGCAATCTCATCGACTGCCGCGGCACCCCAACGGGCTGGTCGACGCGGCGCTATTCATCCGCGTCGCTCGGCGTCGATCGCGAGGGACGCGCGGTGCTCGTGCACGTGCGTACTCCGTATCGCATGCAGGCGCTGGCGCGGATGCTCGCGGCGCCGGAGATCGGGATTCGCGGCCTCGTATTCATGGAGGGCGGCCCGGAAGCGTCGGTGTTCGTCCACGCCGAGGGCAAGCACGTCGCGCTGATGGGCAGCTGGGAGGACGGCTTTCACGAGGCCGACGATCTGCACGAGATGTGGGATTTGCCCAACGTCGTCGGCTTCGAGGCGCGCTGACCGCGGCGCTGTATGTCAGCCACTCGGCACGTCACTCGAGGAACACGACCTCGGACAGGTTGAGTCCACCTGGGTACATGTAGCTGGTGTAGTCGGCGAGCGAATACACCTGGATGCCGAACGGCTGGTCGCCGCGAATCACGTGAAAGCCCGCCGCCAAGCTGACATCCGTGCTTGCGAGTCCCTCGCTGGCCGTGAGCGCGACGTCGACTCCGTCGAGGACGATCGACGTCCCAGCGCGCGCGACGATGGCCACGGCATTGCGATCGTACGAGGCGGGCGTGAGAAACACGTAGTTGCGGCGAAACTGCACTGCCGGCGCGACGATGGACATCGATGGATCGCCGTACGGCGCCGGCGCTTGGCCCGCTAGCTCGGAGTAGCTCTGCCCCACGAGGAACTGCGCGACGAGGATCGGCTTGTTCGCGCTGATGGCGATGGTGTCGGCGCGCAGTGGAAAAGCGATGAACTCGCCGGCTTGCAAGAGGTCCGGCGCGCGGCCTGGGCCGTACATGACCTCGGTCGCGTCGAACGCCGCGACGATGCGCAGCTGATTCGGCTCGTTGATTGCCGGACGCGTGCGCCGGACGAGATATCGTGTCCCCCACGCGCTCACTGGCGGGAGCGATTCTTCGACGTGGTCGCAGGCCGTCACTGTATTGCCCGGCACGTTCGCGCAGCCGTTGCCCGAGATGACGGACGCCGGCCCGTCGACGACTACGGAGGTGCCGGTCATGTCGCCGCTCGCTGCGGCGAGCGACAGAACGTCACCGGGACGCAGCACGAACGTGGCGGTCTCGCGTGCGGCGATGGTGGGCACGCGCACGACCTCGTCGTCCTCGGTGCTCGGCCGTACCGCGACGCTTGGACGGACTGTCACGTTGATGTCGACGGCACCGGTCGCAGTCACCGACACGAAGGAGGGTGAGACCGGCAGTGCGCTCGCCGTCACGGCCACGAAGCGGCACGGCGTCCGCGGCGCACAGCGGAGCGCTTGTGTTGGAAACAGCAGCGATGCGTCGTTGCTGTAGGAGAATCGCGGTGGATCAGACTCGATGCGAAACTGCAGCGCGTTGAACTGAAACGCGGTGACCGGTACCGACGACGTGAGCTTGTAGGCCCCGCCGCGCACGAGCGCGGAGCCCGCTCGACGTGGAGCGCGCAGCGACTCGACCCAGTCGAGCTCGATGGTCTCCGTGCTCGACGGTGCGATGGTGGCTGTCGTCACCGCTGCACCGTCGCGCGTGATCGTGACCAGGGCTGGGACGGGCTGCGGATTGCCAATGGCGACCGCGAAGCGAAACTCGGCGATGTCGGGTGGAGCCGCGGAGTCGACGACTCCCAGCAGGTTGTTGAGCGTGACAGTCGGCCAGTACTCGCAGCCGATGTATGAGGAGTCTTCTCCCGCGGCACGGCACAGCTCGGCCGCCGCGATGCACCCGCGGCCCTCCGAGCACACGGTTCCGGCGGCGGTGTCGCAGACCGCGACCTCGTCGAAGCCACTCCCGTCGGCGCGGCACTGCAGCGGCTGTACACCGTCGCGGCACTCGAGCGAGCCGGGCACACACTTCGTGCAGCCGAGTCCGTCGGCGCAACGCAGTCCTTCGAGCGTGCAGTCGCGCACGCTGCTGGCGCCGTCCGGAAGGCATTGCACCAGGCGGTCCCCGTCGCACAGCGCTGGCGCGTCGAACGGGCAGGTGTCGGGCGCGTCGACTCCGCCATCGGTCGGCAGCTGCCGTGTCGGCGTGTCCTCGCAGCCGGTCGCCATCAGCGTCACGACGAGCGAGAAGGCGCCCCATGGGAGCGCTCTCCAGCAGAGTGGCGTCACAAACATGGGCAGTCTCCGTAACAAGCGCAGTCGCTGTCGTTGCAGTCGATGCGCGAGTCTCCGTCGTCGTCAATGTCGTTGCCACACTCGACCTCGACACAGCTCGCTGCGAAGCGACAGTCCGTGTCCGCGCAGTCCGTCGCGTCATCGAGGTCGTTGTCGATTCCGTCCACGCAACTCACCTCGATGTCGAGGCATGAGAACGAGTCGCGGCGGCAGTCGACGTCGGCACAGTCGACACGCCCGTCACCGTCGTTGTCGAGGCCGTCGTCGCACTCGCCGACGAAGGCGTTCTCGTAGACCCCGAAGCACTCGCTCCCGGGGTATACGCAGTCGGAGTCGTCGCAGTCGATGTCGCCATCGGCGTCGTCGTCGAGTCCGTCCGAGCAGTTGCTCTCGCCAGGCCCGCTGAAATCGTAGCAAGGCTCAGAGAAGCGACAGTCAGCGTCGTCGCAGTCGATGTGCAGATCGAGGTCGTCGTCGAGCCCGTTCCCGCATTCGAACTCTGCGACACAGGTGTCGGTGCCGGAGCACTGCTGATCGACGCAGTCGGTCTTCCCGTCGCCGTCATCGTCGATGCCATTGCTGCAGCAGGTGAGGCCCGGTGCGGGCACGGCGCACGAGTTCCGCTCGTTGCACACATCCGAGGAGACGCCGTAGTTCGAGAATGGGCAGTCGCTGTCGCGGCAGTCGATGTCGCCGTCGCCATCGTCGTCGACATCGTTGTCGCAGCTCTCGACGCGGCGGATATCGACGCCGAGCTCGCTGTCGCTGCCGGAGGCGTTGGCCTCGACGGTCAAGAGGACTCGGCTGCCGGGCGCTAGCGCCACGACCGTTCGCAGAGGCGTCGTGCTCCACGTCGCTCCTGCCGAAGGGGGCACGTACTCGCAGCTGCAGAACCAGCCGACATCCGTCGGCACTTGGCCGACGCCGACCTCTGCGGGCACCGAGACGTCGGACTGATCGCGGCAGGCGACGGAGCCTGCGCTGTCGAACGTGGCGATGTCGAGCGCCAGATTAATGACGTTGGTTCCGCGCGCTCTGAACTCGTAGAAGCCGCCCTCGGTGGCCTCCCAGAGCAGGCCTGACTCCGCTGGGAGGATGCCATTGCAGATGCGATAGAGATCGGTTGCGCAGAGGGCGCGCGGCACGTCGTCGTCGAGCGCGTCGAAGCGCGTCATGCCGAGTCCCTCGCCGACGGCACTTCCGATGTCGAGATCGATGCACGCGGTGGATCGAGGGCGAGTGACGAGCGAGCTGAGGTCGCGTTCTCCGGCGTCAGGCGCATTCGCGTCACGCGCGTTGGAATCGACCGCAGCGTCGTCAGGCGTCGTCGCCCGCTCCGAGCAGCCGATCGCCACGCAAGCGAGGACCGCCATCATCCATGCACAATGCTGTTTCATTCGAGACCTGCGGGATAGGTGGTGGCGATGGGGACGAGGAACGCTCCGTTGAAGCCGACGCCCTGCAGCGCGCCGATGACCGGCTTGTTCGAGCGCAGGCGGTGCATACCGGGCCCGAGCACTACGCGACTCGCGCCATACGCCGTCCCCTCGATTGCGACGAGGCTGACGCGGCGGCCATCCAGCGTGATCTCCGCACTCTGCAGCGCGCCGAGCGAGAGCCCGTTGGCGACGCTCGGTAGCGCTGTGAACGACACGTCGTAGACGCCGCGATCGATCGATGGGACCAGTGTCATCGCTGGCCCGCCGCGGCCGGCGGCGTCCACCGAGCGCTCGTAGAGCGCGGTTCCGACAGTGAGCTGGGCGACCAGCACCGCCTTTGTCGATCGCACGACGACGTCACCCTCGGCGAAGAGCTCGAACGACTGACCCGCGCGGAGTCGCCGCGCCGGATAGAGCTCGGGGACGAAGCTGATATCGGTGTCGGCTTCCGCCGCGAGCACTTTGATTACGTAGGGCTCAGAAGCGAGCGCCCGGGGGCGCGCGACGACGTGCTCCGTTCCCCAGGTCGACGTCGGCGGGATCGACTCGCCTAGCGAGTTGGGCACGCTCGCTCCAACTGGCACGAATCCGAGCTCGTTTCCGGAGATCACGGCGACGCTTCCATTGGCGCGCACGCGTGTTCCGGTGAAATCAGAGAAGATGTTGAAGAAGAAGCCAGAGGCGGGAACCGCGGTCATCAGCTCGACGACATCACCGGGATTCAGGGTGAAGCTGAGTTCCTCACCCTCGAACAAGAGAGGGATGCTATCGGGCCGGCCGGTGAAGCCGTCGATGCTCGGATTGATCGGCGCTGTCAGCCGCACATTCACAGTGACCGGCCGGTCATCGGTGCCAACGATGGCGAGCGAGCCCTGGTTCGACAGCCACGTGGTCATCGACATCGCGTAGAACTCGCAGGGAGCGGCGTCTCCACACTCGAGCGAGCGAGCAGGCATGAGCAGCGCACCATCGCCGAGCCGGAGATAGTCGTCCGGGACGACGGTCGGATCTTCGGTGGGCTGCAGCTGCACCACGGTGATCGGCGTCGAGGCAACAACGTGGTATGCGCCGCTGCGCCGGACCGCCGAGTAGGTGTAGATGCCGGGCTGTCTTGGAGTCGAGACACACGGCAGATGAACGACGGTCGAGCCAAGCGCGGGAATCACCTGCGCCGCGCCCGCGGTCCTGCCGTTGCGCTCGAAGGTCACGGTCGTCTCGACCGGATAGGGATTGCCGATCATCAGCGCGAACGAGTTGTCGAGCGGTGAGCCACACGCAGCGAGCGGCGCGGACCAAAACTCGCAGCCGACGTTCGAGTGCGCCGACTCGACGACGGCGCAGAGTGTCGCTAGGTCGACACAGGCGTCCAGCCCGGCGTAGCAGACCTCTCCAGCCTCCGCCGCGCAGGTCGCGACGACGTCATGGCCGCTGCCGTCGACGCGACACGCAGAGAGCGTATCGCCGTCGCAGATCGTCTCATTGGGAATACACGCGCGGCAGCCGACGCCGTCGAGGCACTGTTCGTTGGCCGCACACGTGGCGTCGGGCTCGAACAGCGCGCCGTCGTCGCTGCAGACGAGGACCTGCGACCGGTCGGATGAGCACTCGAGCTGCCCTGGCGCACACGTGGAGCAGCCGATTGGCGCGTTGCAGCGCTGATCTTCAGCGCACGCGGTCGCCACGAACACGCCATCGACGCATGTGCGCACGATTCGATCGTCGACGCAGACCGGTGCCGTGTCGTCGCTGCAGGGGTTTTCCTTGGCGCACGCCGCCACGGACGTGAGCGCCAGAGACAGCGCGAGCGCTGCACGAAGTGGGGATTGGAGCAGTCGCATCGGCATCACCCTTCGCACGAGCTCGACCAGCAGATTCCGGCTTCCGCAGGCAGCGTGCCGCAGTAAGCGCCTCGGACGCAGGCGCGCGGATCACACGGTGCGCCGACTGGCGCGGCCGGCGGATCCACGATCGCGCTGCACACGCCCGCTTCGCAGCTCGTTCCCACATCGCAGGTGTCCAAGTCCGTCGTGCAATCGCCGCCCATCGCGACCGGCGCCGCGCACTGACCGACGAAGCGCGCGTCAAAGAAGCAGCGGAGTCCGTCTTCGCAGTCCGGTGTCACGCCCATCACGAAGCCGTTGCAAGCGCCGCCGTCGGGGATGCGAGACTCGCACACACCTGGAAAGGTCGCCGCCGAACAGAACAAGCCGGGCGCGCAGACTCCGGTGCATTCTCCGCCGAGGACTGGCGCGCTCGCACAGACGCCGATCGCGCAATCGAGACTATCCGCGCACTCGCTTGTACTGGCGCATTCCGCCCCGTCCGCTCCGCGCGCGGTGCAGAGGAACGCCACGCTACAGAACAGGCCATCGCGGCACGACTCGGCGCCGGTGGCACAGCTTCCGCCCGCTGTGCGCTTCCGCGTGCAGACCGGGGGCGACGCATTGCGATCACAGAAGAGCTCGGCCGGGTCGAGGCAGGTGTCCGTGCACGCCTCGCCTTCGCCCGGTGTCGGCGCGCACACGCCGTACGAAATGGTGGCGGTGCAGACCAGACCGTCGTCGCACTCGCCTCGGCCACGGCACAGCTCGCCGAGCGGCTTGCGCGACAGACATGCGCTCGGCGCGCGGGTGCATTCTTCGCCGAACGCCGCGCAGGCGTCGACGATGCGCCGCACGTTGCACAGGATCGGTGTGCGGCGTGGCTCACACGGCAGGGTTCGCGGCGGCTCTGGTGGCATGTCGAACGAGAGGTCCGGGAGCGCGCCAGCGTCGAGACGCGCAGCGTCGAGGCCACCATCGACGCTCGCGTCGGACATCTCGGCCATGTCGACGGATACAGAGCCGTCAGCGAGCGGCTGTACGGCGTCATCGGTACACGACCCACATGCGGCCGCGGCCGCGCACAGCGCGAAGAGCCGGACTGACGTCAACGGATGCACCGGAATGGCGCGTCGCAGTCTGTCGAAGTCGGTACGCGACATGAGATCTCCTCGCCGCCGACTCCGCTTCGTCGACGTGACGTTACCGTAGCGACTTCGCTCGCCCGACGACGCTTAGAAGCGCACGCCGGGCACGAACTAAGCGGCGCTCAAAGCAAGCATTGGGCCACGGCTCGCTCGGCGATGCCGACCGGGCCCTAAGGTTTGGGCGCGTCCCACCATTCGACGGGCAGCGAGTCACTCAAGCGATAGGCACCGTTGCGCGACTCGACGTGTGCAGCGAGGTCGAGCTTCTTCGCTCCTGCGACCAGCGCATGAAGTCGATTGCGCAGAGCTGCGCGCGCCGATCGGTCGCCTGGCCAGAGCTCGGCGATGACGTCCGCGATGTCGATCCAGGCGCCCTGCTGGCGCGCCAGGGTCGCGACCAACTTCCCGACCATCGGCCGCCGACTGCAGTCGACCCACTCACCTGCGGGCGTCACGAACCACTCGCCGCCGCGCGCGACCATCAACGTGCCGGGTGGCGCAGTCGGTCGCGGGTCGGTCTCCGCGCGCGCTTGGAGCCCGCCGCGAACCACGTGCGCGATCACGCGAATCACCATGTGGTTGCCTGCCGAGCCGTCGCGCTCGAACGGGCGAGCCAAGCTCGCCTCCAACATCCGTAGGAGGTTGCGCGGCGGCTCGGGTCGCGTGGCCAACATCACGATGTCGAAGGCCGTCTCGGCGGCCGCCGCAGCCGCGGGGCGAATGCCGTCCTGCAGCATTCCCTCGCGCGCTGCGCTCACGGTGGCACGCGCGGCCGCGTGGTCGCCGCTCTCGACTTGGGCGAGCACCTCGATCGCCTCGGCCAACACCCGCTCGTGCGGTGGCGCTCCGCGCACGGAGTGCCGCACGTGTTCCACCGCGTCGAGCGGCCGTCCGCAGGCGATCGCGGCGATCGCCGCGTACATGCGCGCGCGGCGCAACACGAGCGGAAACGCCGCGGGATCGCGCAGGCAGCCGAGCGCGGTGCGCAGCGCTTGTTCGGGCTGCGATTCGAGGATCTCGAGGACCGCCGCCCGTGCGCGCGTCACCACGCTGAGCGTCGGCGGAATGTGGGGCGCCCGCAGCACGCGGTCGATCGCAGCGCGCGCGCGCGGCACGGCGCCGAGCGCCAGCAGCGCTTCGGCCAACATCGAGCCGATTCGCGGGGCATCGCCGAGCATCGCGCCCGCGGGGTCGAGTCGCTCGAGGACCGCCTCGAAGTGCGCGACGCTGGCGCTGGCATCGAGCCGCCACCGTGCAAGATCCGCGAGGTCGCACAGCAGCCGCGCTTCGCTCGGCAGGTCGCCGATCGCGCGGATGGCGGGGAGCGCCTCTGCCAGCGTCGACTCGATCGCGTCGGTGTCTCGCCCCGCGCTGCCGAGCGCGTACGCATGGGCGCGTGCGACCTCGGCGCGCGTGCGAGGATCTGCGCTCTGCGCGAGCTCGCGGGCGACGGACGAGGCGCGCATCCCGAGCGGCGCGCGCTGAAACGCCGAGGCGATGCGCGCGACCGCCGCGAGGGCGAGTGCCAGCGCTGCGCCGTCCGGACGTGCATCCGTCACAGCTTGGTTTTGGCCGGCGCGAACCGGCGCGGTCTGCCCGGAGGCGGCGGCAAAGAGCTCGACCACGCGCTCGAGCATCGGCGCCAAGCGGTGCCCGTCGCGCAGATGTTCGATGGTCGCGCCGAGCGCAGCGAAAAGCGCGGCGAGCGCCGTCACATCGAGCTTCACGGTACCGTCGAGCGCACGCACGATGACGGTGACGATCTCTTGATTCGCTGCGGAGAGCGAAGCAGCGGACTGGCTCGCTGCGTCGATCGCCTCGTGCCAATGCTCACGTGCGAGCGCGACGAACGCAGCTGCGTGCGCCTGCACCGCTGCGTCGTGCGCACCGCGCCGCGCGAGCCGGTCGAGCGCAAACTCGCGCACCGGTGGTGCGATCTCCAGCAGCTGCGGCTCACCGTCGCGCACCCGCCGCTGGACCAGCGACTTTGCGCGCAGCGTCGCCAGCACGTCGAGCGCGCTCGGGGCGTTTTGCCAGGCGTCGAGGTTGACAGTGCGCTCCGCCCAAGTCGCATGAAACGCGCTCTCGAATACTGACCAATGGCCGAGCGCTTCTTGCTCGTACGGCGTCAGCGACGACCACGACCAGTCGATGCACGCCTCCATCGTGCTCCACCGGCGCGGATGTTGGCCGGGACGCGCCAGCAGCGTCAGCTGATGATCGAGACGCGTGAGCACCTCTCCAGGCGAGAGTGTGTCGAGCCGGCCGACGACGAGCTCGATGGCGAGTGGAATGCCGCCGATCTTGCGGACGATCGCGCCGAGCACTGCGTGATCCGCGACGGACAGCCCGCGGCGCGCGAGGAGCGCGAGGAGCAGCTGACCTGCCGAGCTCGAGTCGAGTGGTTCGTCGAGCGCCGGGACATCGAGGGGCAGCACCTCCACCGCGTGCGCGTCGTCGACATTGAGCTCGACGCGTGTCGTCGCCACGATCTGCAGCGCCGGTGCGACGTCGAGCATGCGCTGCACCGCGCTGTCCGCCGCGGGGAGCAGGTGCTCGAGGTTGTCGAGCATGAGCACCAGCGGCCCTCGCGAGATCAGCAGATCGGCGAGCGCGCGTTCGTCAGATGCGCCGAGTGAAGCTGCGATGCGCCCTTCGAGCTGCGTGGCGTCGGTCAGATCGGCGAGGTTCACCCAGATCGTCGTCACAGCGCCGTCCGCGTTGCGCGCGGCGCTCGCGACCTCGCGCATCAGACGGGTCTTGCCCACGCCGCCCAACCCGGTGAGCACGATCGCTCGTGCGCCTGCGTCGAGCAGCGCGAGCACACGTGCGAGCTCGACGCGACGCCCGATGAACGGCGGCGAGGCGTGCGGTGTGTTCGGACTCTGTCGCTCGGCGGGCGCGATGCCGCCGGTCTCGACCGCGCGAGCGATGCGCCCGAGCTCGTCCGCAGCGCTCGTTCGCACCAGCGCAGCCAGCGCGTCGCGGTCGGCGATGCCGCCCACCGCGCCGCTCATCTCACGCAACGCAGCCGCCATCGACGCTGCGCTCTCGAAGCGATCCTCTGCTTTGCGCGCCATGGCGCGTCCGAGCACGGCGTCGAACGGTGCGAGTCGCGGGTCGATGGAAGACGGCCGCGGCGCGTCGGAGGAGACCGCGGCGAGCAGCGAAGCCGCGTCGTTCGCGCGCGCGAACAGGCGCTCGTGGGTGAGCAGCTCCCAGAGGACGACGCCCGCCGTGAACAGATCGGTGCGCCGGTCGGATGCCTCGCCGAGCGCTTGCTCCGGCGCCAGATAGCCGACCGTACCGCGCACGATCCCGCTCGGCGATTGCGTGACGCGCAGGCGAGCGTCCGCGATGCCGAAGTCGCTGACGCGGACCATCCCATCCGCGCCGATGAGCAGGTTTCGCGGGGTCAGATCGCGGTGAACGATGCCGAGCGGGCGACCCCACTCGTCCGCGGCATCGTGCACGTAGGCGAGCGCATCGAGCGCGTCGAGGATGATCCGCAACGCGAGGCGCGGGTCGACACGCGCTCCGACGCGCGTGCGCAGAGTGCTCAGCGGGAGCCCGCGGACGAGATCGAGCACGAGGAAATAGCGACCGTCTCGGGTCGCGCCGACATCGAGGGTCGAGACCACGTGAGGATGACGGAGTCGCGTCGTCACCCGCGCCTCGTCGAGGAACGAGGTGACGTTCTCCGGCACGCGCGCGAGGTGCGGATGGAGCACCTTCAGCGCGACCTGGCGCTCGTCTCCGACAGCGTCGAGCACCCGCGCGACGTAGACGCTCGCCCACCCGCCCGAGCCGAGCTCGGCGACGATCTCGTAGCGGCCGAGGATGTTCGCTGCGCTCACGCCTCACACGGCTTGGCTGCCGTGGGAGCCGCAGTCAAGGAACGCGACCTTCGACGCGCTTCAGCGGTCGAAGCGCCCGTCGATCGGCAGCGCTGCGCCGTCGTGTAGCGCCTGCGCCAGCCCAAGCAGCTTCTCGCGATCCATCCGCGTGTACCAGGCTTGGGCCAGTGTCTCTCCGTCTGCGTAGTACGCAGCGACGGTGGGCCCGGTCGCGCACGCGCCGAGGCAGCCGCTCTCGGTCAAGCGCAGCGAGCCGCCAGCGTAATAAGCGAGGCGACGCGCTTCGAGATCGGTGGTCGCCTCGGCGAACAGCGCGAGCGATCCCGCGCGTCGGCACGACGGGCCGGTACACACGAGGAGATGCGCGCGCGTCTCGAAGAACAGCGGTAGAGACGACATCGCGGCGAACGATACGCGACGCCACTCGAGCGGGCGAGCGCGGCACGAGTGCGCCCTCGCTGCGCTCGTGTTTGTCCGCTGCTAGTGTCCGCGAGTGTCACGCACCGGCGACCTCGCAGCGTTCCTTCCGGGTGTGCGGCTCGCGTATGACGCGGGACTTCATGTGCGCGCAAGCTCGTGGCTCTCGCGGCGCGGGAATCTACTGCGCTCGACGCCGCGACGTTCCGAGCAGGTCGCCTGCGTGTTGCTGCGCGCGCGCGTCGTGGTGCGCACGGTGCGCGAGCACGGCTTCGAGACGCCAGAGCGTGATCTTGGGCGGCTGCCAGAGGCGATCCCGGAGCCGAGCGCTGATCTGAAGAGTTCAGTGCGCGTCGTCGCGCGCGAGATCGTCGGAGCGGCCCGCACGTGTGTGGTTTGTCGAGGCAGCACGGTCTGCGTTCGTTGCGAGGGCAAGGGCTATCGCACAATCGCACGCTACGAGGACGGCACGACGTATTACGATAGCGAGCAGTGGTGTCCGTGCTGCCGTGGCGCCGGGCTGAACACCTGCAACGTGTGCAGCGGAGTGGGCCGCACCGTGCCGGTTCGCGGTCTGATCGTCGCGGATGAGCTGCACGCGATCAACTACACGTATCTGCCGACTCTGCCCTTCGCGCTCGGCGAGGCCCTGCTCGCGCTGTTCGACGCGGAGCTCGGGGCCGACGTTCAGCCGCCCGAGGCGATGCGCATCTCGCTCGATCGGCCGCGCGCCAACAGTCCCTATCGGAGCGCAGCGCGCAGCGCCGAGGCGTCGATCGAAGGCTTCTCGCTCGGCGAAGCGCTGCCCGTCGCACGCGCGGCGGTGGAGGGCCTGCGCGCGCTCGGCGAGCCGCTGCGCGAGGATGTGCACGCCTTTGCATGGCCGATCTTGCGGCTCAACTACGGCCTCGTCGGGCATGGCACCGACGTCGTCCTCCTCGTCGACCGGGGCGGCCGGCCGCGCGCGCTCGTCGGCTGAGCACGCTCTCCTGTACGCTCCCGCGCACGAGGTGGCGATGGCGTTCACGGCGGCAGCGGTTCCGGAGCTCACGGGCAAGACGTTCGTCATCACCGGCGCCAACAGCGGCATCGGCTTCGCGGCAGCGAAGGTCCTCGCGGCGCACAACGCGCGGGTCGTGCTCGCCTGTCGCGACGCCGCGAAGATGGCGGCTGCGGCGCAGCTCATCCGCGCGGAGAGCCCGTCAGCCTCGGTGGAGGAGGTCACGCTCGATCTCGGCTCGCTCGCCGCGGTGCGCGCTGCTGCGAGCGAGCTT
>Ga0209181_10010151_pt1 | contig 12259 bp, 8 predicted proteins | sample MAT05_FD_187208 | JGI IMG/M metagenome (GOLD analysis project Ga0209181, IMG submission 187208) | Freshwater microbial communities from Lake Fryxell liftoff mats and glacier meltwater in Antarctica - MAT-05 (SPAdes) (version 2) | ecosystem: Environmental > Aquatic > Freshwater > Ice > Liftoff... | reverse complement strand
TACCCACTGAGGCAGAACTTCCGAGCCGTTCTCCGCGCCTGAAGGCCTCTGCCTGAGAGGCCGACATGCGGGTTCACCGAATGTTTACCACCGGCGAGGGTCGAAATCAGGTCTTTGACCAGAAACGGCACGCCGGCAAAGGGCGCCGCACGATCGACCCGCGCTGCCTCGGCGCGGGCCTGCTCGTAGCGAGTGCGCACCACGGCATTGAGCGCCGGGTTATGGGCCGCGATGCACAGCGGTCTGGCGATGAGGGAGCAAGGCGTGCCGCTGGGGTTCATCGATGCGCAGTGCTGGGCGCGCGACCCGCAGGAGTTCGGCAAGAAGGCCCTGCATTCGGCCTTGCCGATCGAGGACAAGGAGAGCTGGCGCTGGATCAAGGGCTGCCAGGCGGTGGCGGCGGTGCAAAAGCGCAAACCGCGCATCCAACTGGTGAGCGTGGGCGATCGGGAAGCCGACATCTACGAAACCGTCGAAGAAGGGTTGCGAGAGCCTGGCAGCGCGAAGTTGCTTGTTCGCGCCAAGCACAACCGCAAGGTGCAGGACGAACAGGGGCGCTTATTCGAGACGATCAGGGCCCATCCGGTCGTGGGCTACCAAGCCGTTAAATTGCCGCGCCAGGGCAGTCGGCCCAAGCGTGTGGCCAAGCTCGCAATCCGCTTCGCGGCCGTGACCTTGTGTCCTCCCAAAGCCAAGCCCGGACTGGCCCATCTGGATGTGCGCATGGTGCTCGCGCAGGAAGTGGACGCACCCCAGGGAGCGGTGCCCATCGAATGGGCACTGCTGACCACCGCTGCAGTGGGCAGCTTCGAGCAGGCGTGCGAGAAGGTGGCCTGGTATACGCAGCGCTGGGGCATCGAGGTATTTCACCGCACCCTGAAGAGCGGCTGCAAGGTCGAAGATCGCCAGCTTGGCGGGTGCGAGCGGCTCCAGGCGTGCCTGGCCATCGACATGGTGATTGCGTGGCGCATTCACCATATGACCAAACTCGGGCGGAAGGTCCCCGATCTGCCAGCAGACGTGTATTTCGAAAAAGGCGAGATAGATGTGCCGGTCGCCTACGAAATCAAATACAGGAGGCGCCCACAGGATGCGCCTGCCCCAACCCTGCGGGACGCCATACGCATGACTGCCAAGCACGGTGGTTTCCTGGGCCGCAATTCTGACGGCGAACCCGGCACCGAGGCACCGTGGCGGGGTTTGCTCCGATTGGATGGCCTGATCGAGGGCTGGAGGCTGCCCAGAAGCCCCTGAGCACAAGCACGTCCGGACGATTGCCCGCTGGCTCTGTCAGCCTGCATGGGATCGTGAGTACGCCGAGTCGAATCGGTCAGGGAACGCGATTGGCAAACCCATTGCGTACGAGTTGCCATTGACCACCGGCACATCAACGCGCGGCCGCTCAAGTCACGCCCAATTCATCAAGTGACTGCCAGGATTCCGACGACGGACTTCTTGGTCATTGACCTCGAACTGGACGCCTCTCGACAAGACCCCAAGTAAATCACCGCACGAGGCCAAGCCGAGACCGCGTGCCCAGCATAGGCAAAGGTCAGGTCGAAAACCGGGGCTCGCGTCCGTCCGCGAAGGGCTGTTACTTCCCGATGCAGAACCGCCCGAAGATTTCCCCCAGCAACTCATCGGGCGTGAATGCGCCGGTGACGCGGCCCAGCGCCTCATGCGCCAGCCTCAGCTCTTCAGCCATGAGCTCCAGCGCGGCGTCACGCTGCCCGGCGTGGGCGATGGCGAATTCCAGATGTTCACGCGCTTCGCGCAGTGCCTGCACGTGGCGGCTGCGCGCGATGAACAGGCCTTCGGGCATCGCCTGCCAGCCGGCCGTTTGCAGCAGGGCGGCGCGCAACGTGTTCAGGCCGGCGCCGGTGCGGGCCGACAGCACGATGGCGCCTTCGGGCAACGCATCGGTGAGTTCAGCGGCCAACGCATCTGCCTTGTTGTAGACCTGCAGGACCGTCGCGCTGGCTGGCAGGCGGGCAGCGATCTCGTGGTCTGCGTTCTGGCTGTTGGCATCCTGCAAGCGCGTCAGGTCGTGCAGGAAAAGCACGGCATCTGCGTCGCCGATGGCTTCCCAGCTGCGGCCGATGCCGATGCGCTCGACCTCGTCGGCCACCTGTTCGTCAGCGCGCAAGCCAGCGGTGTCGACCACATGCAAGGGCACACCCTCGATCTGTATGGTCTGGCTGATGCGGTCGCGCGTGGTGCCGGGGATCGGCGTCACGATGGCCAGCTCGGCGCCGGCCAGTGCATTCAGCAGCGAGCTCTTGCCGACGTTGGGCTGACCTGCGATGACGACACGCAGGCCCTCGCGCAACAGCGCGCCCTGGCGTGCGCGCAGCAGCACGGCGTCCAGCGCGGCGGCCACGGCGGCCAGGCGGGCGCGGGCACCGGCTTTTTCAAGAAAGTCGATCTCCTCTTCGGGAAAATCCAGCGTGGCTTCGACCAGCACGCGCAGCGCGACGATGGCTTCGGCCAGCGCATGCACCTCGGCAGAGAAGGCGCCCGACAGCGAGCGCCCGGCCGAGCGCGCAGCCGCTTCGGTGCTGGCATCGATAAGGTCGGCCACGGCCTCGGCCTGCGCCAGGTCGAGCTTGTCGTTGAGGAAGGCTCGCTCGGTAAATTCTCCCGGGGCGGCGATGCGCAGGCAGGCGGCGCGCGGCAGACCCGTGGCGGGGTCGGCCTCGGCCGCCGCTTCCAGGCAGCGCGCCAGCAGCAGCTGCAGCCCCACGGGCCCGCCATGCGCCTGCAGTTCCAGCACGTCTTCACCGGTGTAGGAATGGGGCGCCGGGAACAGCAGCGCCAGGCCCTGGTCGATGGTCAGGCCTTGGCCATCGAGGAAGCGCAGGTAGGTGGCGTGGCGCGGTTGCAACGCGCGGCCGCAAACCGCCAGCGCCAGCGCCGCCAGGCCGTGGCCCGAGACCCGCACGATGCCCACCGCACCTCGGCCGGGCGCGGTGGCCACGGCGATGATGGGATCGGGGTGATGCGGTAGGGAAGGCCCGGACTGGCCGGGCGACGGGGCGACGCGCATGGTCTTGTGATTCTGGCGCGCGCGGTTCGGCGGTGTCTGGCGCGGGTGGAGAGTGGCAAGGCCTTTGGGGACCTGCTTCCGAGCTCCTGAGCCGGCAGTGAATGCCGGGTCGACCCGCATGACCCGATGGTCTGCCGATTCGGCCCGTTGCTCAACCCCTGTTCAGGGGATCGGGCGAGGCCAGCGTGATGTAGTGGCGCGGCCAGCGCCTATCATTTGCCAAGCACGCCGAGCTGCTTGTTGATGAACCACTGCTGGGCGATCGACAGGATGTTGTTCGTCAGCCAGTAGAGCACCAGGCCGGCCGGGAAAAAGAAGAACATGATGCCGAAGGCAAGCGGCATCATCCACATCAGTTTGGCCTGCATCGGATCTGGCGGCTTCGGGTTCAGCCACACTTGCATCAGCGATGACAAGGTCATCAGCACCGGCAGGATGAACCACGGATCCTTGGCCGACAGGTCGGTGATCCAGAGGATCCACGGCGCGTTGCGCATTTCCACGCTCGACAGCAGCACCCAGTACAGCGCGATGAAAAACGGCATCTGCACGACGATGGGCAGGCAGCCACCGATCGGGTTGACTTTTTCCTCGCGGTAGATGCGCATCATTTCCTGCTGCATCTGCTGCGGCTTGTCCTTGTATCGCTCACGCATCTCGGTCACCTTCGGGCCGATGGCTTTCATCTTGGCCATCGAACGGTAGGCTGTGGCGTTCAGCCAGTAGAAGGCGATTTTCAGCAGGAAGACCAGCGCGACGATCGCCCAGCCCCAGTTGCCGATGACGTTATGCAGTTGGGTGAGCAACCAGAACAGCGGCTTGGACAGGATGGTGAGCCAGCCGTAGTCCTTGACGAGTTCCAGCCCGGGCGCCAGCGCGGCCAGGTCGTACTCTTCCTGCGGACCGGCAAACAGCGTGGAGTCATGCGTCCTGGTGGCGCCGGGCGCCACTTCACCCAGCGGCAGCACCATGGCGATGGTGAAGTGGTTGTCGGCCACCTTCGCGGTGCGGAACTCGCGCGCAGCCGGTGCCGGTACCAGCCAGGCGGTGGTGAAATAGTGCTGCACCATCGCCACCCAGCCGTTGTCGGCGGTCTTATCGATGTCGACGCTGCCTTTGGTGATGTCCTTGAAATCGATCTTCTTGAACTTGCGAGCGTCGGTGTACATCGCCGGCCCGGTGAAGGTGAAGTAGAACGCCGATTCACCTTCAGGCGCGTTGCCGTCGCGCGCCAGCTGCAGGTAGAGCTGCGGGTTCAGCGGCGCGGCCGACTCGTTGATGACCTCGTGTTTCACCGCCACCGTGTACTGGCCGCGCTTGAAGGTGTAGGTCTTTGCGTACTTGACGCCGCCCTCGGCGACTGCCTCGAATCGCAGGCCGATCTCGCCTGCGCCGTCCGCCAGCGCGCGCGCACCCGGGACGGCCGTCATCGGTGTCAGGTGGTTGGGCAGGGTCTGGCCGGCCTGACTGGTGATGAGGCCGGTTTGCGCCACGTACAGGCGCTTCGCGCTCTGATCGAGCAACACCACGTTGCGGGTGCGATCTACCGGGTCCCGGTAGTTCAGCAACTCCAGCCGCACCAGCGATCCGCCCTGGCTGTCGAAGGTGGCTTTCACCAGATCGGTGGTCAGCACCACTTGCTCACCGCCGGCAGGCGCGGCGGCCGGCAAGGGCGTCGCCACGACAATGGCAGGCGCACCCGGCACGGTGGCGGTGCTGGGCGCGGGCACGGCGGCCGGTGCTGGCGTGGCGCCGGGCGCGGAGGCCGCGGCGACGGTGCGAGGTGCGCCGCCGAAAAACGAGGGTTGCCCGTTGTGCTTGTTCCACGCGTCCCAAAGCAGGACGAGCGACATCGTGAAGATCACCCAGAGCAGGGTGCGGCGCATATCGGTCATGGAAGGTTCCGGGTCTTGGGTATGTCGTCAGCGGGGTGATGGCCGCGGTCTGTGCCGCTTGCATCACCACCGGTCAGGCCGAGGCGGCTGAAAAGGCCGGCGCCGGGCAGTGAAAAATGGTCGGGCACAGGATCATGACCGCCGTCGCACCAGGGCTGGCAGCGCAAGATGCGGCCGGCTGTCAGCGCGCTGCCTTTCAGCGCACCATGGCGCTGCAGTGCGTCCAGACTGTAGGCGGAACAGGTGGGCTCGAAGCGGCAGGCGTTGCCGATCCAGGGCTTGAGCAGCAACCGGTAGCCACGCACCAGCAGCAGCAGTGCCTGGCGCGGCGATTGGCTCAGGGTCGACCAGGCGGCAGCCAGCATGTGGGTCGAGCGGTGCATGGCCCGGCCCGCCTGCTCAGGCCGAAGCCCGTGCAAAGAGGAGCGTGAGCTCATCGAAAGCAGCGGTGCGCAGCGCATCCGAAGCGGCGGACGGAAACTTCTCACGGGCGAAAGGCGCACGCAGGCGCACCAGCCACAAACCGGAATTCAGCTGGGAGGCGTGGCTCAGCATGGCGCTGCGTATCTGCCGGCGCAACAAGTTGCGAGTGACCGAGCGGCGGGCGTGCCGCTTCGGTATGACACAACCCAGCCAGTGACCGGCGGGTGACTTATCCACAGAACTGGCTCCGAGCGGTGCATCGACTGTGGATAACTCGGTTTGATCCATCTTGCGCCGCTTGTAGAGAGCGGCTGATGGCCCACTGGAGACGTGGTGAACAACGAAGTGAGCACTTCGTGATCTCGGCGGCGTGGCGAGCACGCGCTCGAAATCCACCTTGTGCACAACGCGGCCGATCATGGCGGCCCGGCGTGTGCCGTCAGACGGCCAGGCGCTTGCGGCCCTTGGCGCGGCGTGCGTTGATGACGGCGCGGCCGCCGCGGGTCTTCATGCGGGCCAGAAAGCCGTGGGTACGGGCGCGGCGGATCTTCGACGGTTGATAGGTGCGCTTCATGGTGGTTCCAGGGTGAGCGGGGGTCGGCGAGCAAATCCCCCGCGCCTGCTGGAACGGGGGGTTTGAAGATGAATCGATGCCGCCGTAGGCCGCCGCGCGGGGCGTTGCGGCCCGGCTGGCGGTTTGCGGCAATTTCTTGTTCACCCGGGCCTGCCGTGGCACTGCAACAGCGCCGGCACTCCGGGAAACCCATGATTACAGCAAAAAATGTCTTGCCGGTCAAACACTTGCACCACGACCCGCGGTGATCGGCACCACGGCCGGCTGCCGGCGAGGCTGTGGATAACCTTTCATCGCGGGCCCGGCGGCCGTAGAATGCACAGGCTCCAAAAAGAAGATTTCCACAGCCCATGAGCAACGATCTCTGGCAACTGGGTTGCGACCGACTCGCCGCCGAGCTGCCCGAACACCAATTCAACACCTGGATCCGCCCGCTGCCGCCGGCGTTGCTCAGCGACGACGGCAAGGGCGACGCCGTGGCCTGCGTGCGCGTGCCCAACCGCTTCAAGCTGGACTGGATACGCGCGCAGTACGCCGGGCGCATCGAGAGCGTGCTCAGCGAACTGGCGGGCAAGCCGGTGCGCCTTGAACTCACGCTGGCGCCACGCGATGGCGCGTCTGGTGGTGCACATGCGACACAGGCGGACGGCGCCTCCACGGCCGGCAGGGCCATGGACACCCGGCCTGCATCAGCCGGCTTGTCAGGCAGCCAGCGCGCAGTGGATGCCATTTCATTGCATGCGCAGCCGCTGGCCGTGGGCCGGCCGGCCACGGCCAGCGTGGCGCCTTCCGCCACGCGGCACAAGCTCAATTCCGCGCTCACTTTCGACACCCTGGTGGCCGGCCGTGCCAATCAGATGGCGCGCACCGCCGCGCTGCACGTGGCCGGCGCGCCCGGTCAGAGTTACAACCCACTGTTCATCTACGGCGGCGTCGGCCTGGGCAAGACGCACCTGGTGCATGCCGTGGGCAACGCGCTGCTGAAGGACAACCCCGACGCCCGCGTGCTGTACCTGCATGCCGAGCAGTTCATCAGCGACGTGGTGAAGAACTACCAGCGCAAGACCTTCGACGAACTGCGGGCCAAGTACCACTCGCTGGACCTGCTGCTGATCGACGATGTGCAGTTCTTCGCCGGCAAGGAGCGCACCCAGGAGGAGTTCTTCAACGCCTTCGAGGCGCTGCTGGCCAAGCGCGCCCACATCATCATGACCAGCGACACCTATCCCAAGGGGCTGGCCGACATCGACGAGCGGCTGACCAGCCGTTTCGACGCCGGGTTGACAGTGGCCATCGAGCCGCCCGAGCTTGAAATGCGCGTGGCGATCCTGATCCGCAAGGCGCTGGCCGAAGGCACAGAGATGCCGGAAGACGTGGCCTTCTTCATCGCCAAGAACGTGCGTGCCAACGTGCGCGAACTGGAAGGCGCGCTGCGCAAGGTGCTGGCCTACTCGCGTTTCAGCCACAAGGACATCAACATCACGCTGGCGCGTGAGGCGCTAAAAGATCTGCTGAGCATCCAGAACCGGCAGATCGGCGTGGAGAACATCCAGAAGACCGTGGCCGACTTCTACAAGATCAAGGTCGCCGACATGTACAGCAAGAAGCGGCCGGCCAGCATTGCCAGGCCGCGCCAGATTGCCATGTACCTGGCCAAGGACATGACCAAAAAGAGCCTGCCCGAGATCGGTGAGCTGTTCGGCGGCCGTGACCACACCACCGTGCTGCACGCGGTGCGCAAGATCACCGAGGAACGCACCCGCAACACCGAACTGAACCAGCAGCTGCACGTGCTGGAACAGACGCTCAAGGGCTGACGGTGGGCGCTGAAACGCTGGGGACAACGTTCGAACAAGCAGCAGGCTATCCACAGGCCGGGCCCGGCCGGCCGACTTGTCCCCAAAAAACGCGGCGGGCACGGGCCCTCCGCACACAGGGTTCACGACCTCCTAAGGGCCTGTCGGAAAAGGGGAAAATAGGGTTGTTCACAGCGTTCACGCTCCCCTACTACTACGACTACCTTCTATAAAGAGAGAAGACATGATCGTTCTAAAAGCTGCCCAGGCAGAGTTTCTCGGTGCACTGCAGTCGGTGGCAGGCATCGTCGAACGGCGCCACACGCTGCCGATCCTGGCCAACGTGCTGATCCGCAAGGAAGGTGCGCAGATCGAGCTGACCACCAGCGACCTGGAGATCCAGGTGCGCACCAGTGCCGAACTCGGCGGCGACGAAGGCAGCTTCGCCACCACCGTGGGCGCGCGCAAGCTGATCGACATCCTGCGTGCCTTGCCGGCCGACCAGACAGTGACGCTGGCCGCCACCCAGAACAAGCTCACGCTGACGGCCGGCCGCAGCCGCTTCACGCTGCAGACGCTGCCCAGCGAAGACTTCCCGCTCGTGAATGAGGCGGTCGATTTCGGGCCGACGTTCTCGGTGCCGCAAAAGACGCTGCGCGACCTCGTCAACCAGGTGCATTTTTCGATGGCGGTGCACGACATTCGCTACTACCTGAACGGCATCCTGTTCATTGCCGAAGGCAAGACGCTGACGCTGGTGGCGACCGACGGCCACCGCCTGGCGATGGCGCAGAGCACGCTGGAAACCGAATGCCCCGGCAAGCAGGAAGTGATCCTGCCGCGCAAGACGGTGCTCGAACTGCAGCGCCTGTTGAAGGACGAAGACACAGCCATCGAGATGCGTTTCGCCGGCAACCAGGCGCGCTTCAACTTCTCGGGCATGGAGTTCGTCACCAAGCTGGTCGAGGGCAAGTTCCCCGACTACAACCGCGTGATACCGAAGAACCACAAGAACTCGGTGGTGGTGGGCCGGGCGCCGCTGCTCGGCTGCCTGCAGCGCGCAGCCATCCTGACCAGCGAGAAGTTCAAGGGCGTGCGCATGAACATCGAGCCCGGCATGCTGTGCATCGTGTCGAGCAACGCCGAGCAGGAAGAGGCCAAGGAAGAGCTGGAGATCGACTACGAAGGCGACGCCGTCGAGATCGGCTTCAACGTCACCTACCTGATCGACGCGCTGTCCAACATGAGCCAGGAGATGGTGAAACTCGAAGTGCAGGACAGCAATGCCAGCGCCCTGATCACTATCCCCGACCGCACCGATTTCAAGTACGTTGTCATGCCGATGCGGATTTGAAGCACCGCGCTGCCCCATCGCCGCAGCGGGCCTTGGCCCGCTTCGGCATTTTTGGCGCCGACCGCACAGCGTGCACCGCACCCGAATCGAATACCCGAAAGAACCCGAGATGACCGAATCCGCGAAGCCCCAGGACACGAATAACGGCGTGGTGCGCCACGAGGTGCCGTCGGCTGAAGGGCAGGTGGCTTCCACTGGCAGCGAGGCCTCTGCCGCCTACGGTGAAGGCGACATCCAGATCCTGGAAGGGCTGGAAGCGGTGCGCAAGCGGCCCGGCATGTACATCGGCGACACGAGCGACGGCACCGGTCTGCACCACCTGGTGTTCGAGGTGGTCGACAACAGCATCGACGAAGCGCTGGCCGGCCATTGCGACGACATCGTCGTCACCATCCACAGCGACAACAGCATCAGCGTCATCGACAACGGCCGCGGCATCCCCACCGGTGTGAAGATGGACGACAAGCACGAGCCCAAGCGAAGCGCCGCCGAGATTGCGCTGACCGAACTGCACGCCGGCGGCAAGTTCAACCAGAACAGCTACAAGGTCAGTGGCGGCCTGCACGGCGTGGGCGTCAGCTGCGTGAACGCCCTCAGCAAGTGGCTGCGCCTGACGGTGCGGCGCGACGGCAAGGTGCACCACCTGGACTTTTCGCGCGGATTCACGCAGGACCGCGTGATCGAACAGCGTGACGGTTACGAGATCAGCCCGATGAAGATCACCGGCGACACCGAAAAGCGTGGAACCGAAGTTCACTTTCTGCCCGACGACCAGATCTTCAACCTGATCGACTTCCACTACGACGTGCTGGCAAAGCGCCTGCGCGAGCTGAGCTTCCTGAACAACGGCGTGAAGATCCGCCTGCTGGACGAGCGCACCGGCAAAGAAGACAACTTCGCCTTCGCGGGTGGCGTGAAGGGCTTCGTGCAGTTCATCAACCAGGGCAAGACGCCACTGCACGCCAACATCTTCCACGCCGCCGGCGACAAGCTCAGCGACCAGGGCACCAACATCGGTGTCGAGGTGGCGATGCAGTGGAACGACAAGTACAACGAGAGCGTGCTCTGCTTCACCAACAACATCCCACAGCGTGACGGCGGCACCCACCTGACCGGCCTGCGCGCGGCGATGACACGCGTCATCAACAAGTACATCGACGACAACGACCTGGCCAAGAAGGCCAAGGTCGAAATCGCCGGTGACGACATGCGCGAGGGTCTGGCCTGCGTGGTCAGCGTGAAGGTGCCCGAGCCCAAGTTCAGCAGCCAGACCAAGGACAAGCTGGTCAGCAGCGAAGTGCGCGGCCCGGTCGAAGACATCGTATCCAAGCTGCTGACAGACTGGCTGCTGGAGAACCCGGTCGACGCCAAGATGATCTGCAGCAAGATCGTCGACGCCGCGCGCGCCCGTGAGGCTGCCCGCAAGGCGCGCGAGATGACGCGCCGCAAAGGCGTGCTCGACGGCATGGGGCTTCCCGGCAAGCTGGCCGATTGCCAGGAGAAAGACCCGGCGATGTGCGAGATTTACATCGTCGAAGGTGACAGCGCCGGCGGCAGCGCCAAGCAGGGGCGCGACCGCAAGTTCCAGGCGATATTGCCGCTGCGCGGCAAGATTTTGAACGTGGAACGTGCGCGCATCGAGCGGCTGCTGTCCAGCGACAGCATCGTCACGCTGATAACCGCGCTGGGCACCGGCATCAGCACCGGCATCGGCAGCGACGACTTCAACATCGACAAGCTGCGCTACCACCGCATCATCATCATGACCGACGCCGACGTGGACGGCGCGCACATCCGCACCCTGCTGCTGACCTTCTTCTACCGGCAGATGCCGGTGCTGGTGGAGCGTGGCCACATCTACATTGCGCAGCCGCCGCTGTACAAGGTCAAGCACGGCAAGCAGGAGCAGTACCTGAAGGACGGCAACGACCTCGACGCCTACCTGCTGAAGGTGGCGCTGGACGGCGCCGTCGTGCTGCCCGACGGCCCCGACGGCGCCCGCCCGCCCATCAACGGCAGCGCGCTGGAAACGCTGGCGCGCACCAACCTGCTGGCCAACAGCGTGATCGAACGGCTGGGCAACTGGATGGACCAGGACGCGCTGCGTACCATCGCCGACGGCCTGCTGCTGGACCTCGACACGCTGGAAGCCGCCGAAGCCAGCGCCCGCGCGCTGCATGCCGCGCTGACCACCGCGAAGGTGACGGCCGAACTCGACCCCCGCACCGACAAGCACCTTTTGCGCATACAGCGCCGGCACCACGGCAACATCCGCAGCAGCGTCGTCTCACAGGACTTCGTGCACGGCGCCGACCATGCCGCGCTGAAAGAAGCCGGCCAAACCTTCAAGGGCCTGCTCGGCCCCGCCGCCGTGACACGGCGCGGCGAAGGCGAGCGCATGAAGGAGCAGCAGGGCAGCGACTTCCGCGCCGCGATGGCCTGGCTCATGTCGCTGGCCGAAGGCGCCGTGGCGCGCCAGCGCTACAAGGGCCTGGGCGAGATGAACCCCTCGCAGCTCTGGGAAACGACGATGGACCCGACCGTGAGACGGCTGCTGAAGGTGCAGATCGACGATGCGATCGAGGCCGACCGTGTGTTCACGATGCTGATGGGAGACGAGGTGGAGCCGCGTCGTGACTTCATCGAGAGCAATGCGCTCAGGGCTGCGAATATCGATGTTTGATCTGTAGGTTCTCAAAATCCGTGCGTATTTTCTCAATATTTGCGTATTGAACAATTGAGCATGGCAACTCGCGTAGGGCGCCGAATTAGTTGCGACTCGCGCCACAGTTCTGCGACTGGCGGTCGCTGGTTGTTGCGACTGGCCTAGCCCTGCCCTTTACCCGTAAGTGTCCTCATCAACCGAAGTCCACCCTCGCAGGGACAGTCCTTCGCACAGCGATTGCAGTTCTGAATAGCCTTGCCACATGATCTGACCTGATTAGCAAGAAACCTCAGGCGCCCGAACCGCAGCCAGCGGACACGGCGGAGCCGCAAGGATGGCGCGCAGCATGGCCGGCAACATCTCCTTCATGTGGTACCTGCGGTTGAAGCGGAACTGAAACTCTGCCAAGTATCGCGGTGCGTACTTGGCGAAGCGGAACGCGTGGTGGGTGCCAGCGATGGCGGTCTTGAGGTTGCCGAGCATGATGTTGACGGCTTGGAACTCCG
>Ga0209181_10010146_pt1 | contig 12262 bp, 10 predicted proteins | sample MAT05_FD_187208 | JGI IMG/M metagenome (GOLD analysis project Ga0209181, IMG submission 187208) | Freshwater microbial communities from Lake Fryxell liftoff mats and glacier meltwater in Antarctica - MAT-05 (SPAdes) (version 2) | ecosystem: Environmental > Aquatic > Freshwater > Ice > Liftoff... | reverse complement strand
TGGACTGTCTGAGCCTCATCAGTACGGTGTTCGACCTGCCCGCGGGCACGGTGACGGTGACGCCGCCGGTCGTGGCGGCAGCGCCAACTGTGGTGCCTACGCTCTCCGCCTTAGGTCTCGGTGGACTATCTTTGTCGGCAGCGTTGTGGGGCATTTATGGTCTGCGCAACCGTCGTCGTGATGAGTTAGCCGATGATGAGAAAGGCGCAGACAAGCAGGCATAATCATTGGCCCCGCTTTCTTGCGGTCGCAAAAAAGCCCGACTTGGTTCGGGCTTTTTGTTGGGTATGAACCGTTCGACTAACCAGACGAAATGCTGGCGTTGGCCATCAAATCCTCAAGCAGCGCCACCGACACAGTGCCCGAAACCGAGTAAGGATCGAGCACAGGCTTGGCCGAATGTTTGAGCAGGATCGCCATGTTCACACGATCAAAGCTCACTTTGCCCATCGACCACACGGCAAATTTGCGCTCCGTGATCTCCTCAAAATGCAGAATCTGCACGTCCTGGTGTCGGTTGTCGGCCGCGATGCGGTTGTACGTTTCGTTCACTTCCTTGCGCCCGCCTTCGAGCATCTGCAAAAAGATGTAGTTGTTGGTGCAGAGCACGCCGGTAATACCGTTTGACGGATTGTTCTTGCGTGAAGACGCGAGAATAGCGTCCATCGCCGACGGGGTCAGCGCAACAGTGGCGCGGCTGGTGTAAGTGAGGCGAACCAACATGATCAAGCCCTCCGGTTATCAACAAGGGCCAAAAATTCGCGTCGCAAATTCGGATCTTTCAGGAACGAGCCACGCATCACGCTATTGATCATTTTCGAATTCACGTCCTTAACACCACGCCATTGCATACAAAAGTGATCGGCTTCCATGACCAGCGCAAGGCCGTCCGGCTGAATCTTGTCCTGCAACAGGTTCGCCAATTGCGTCACCGCTTCTTCCTGAATCTGCGGGCGACTCATCACCCAATCGGCAAGCCGCGCGTATTTTGACAAGCCAATCAAATTGGAATGTTGATTGGGCATCACGCCAATCCAGACCCGTCCCATGATCGGGCAAAAGTGGTGTGAACACGCCGAGCGAATCGTGATCGGCCCCACAATCATCAGCTCATTCAGATGCTCCACATTCGGAAACTCGGTCACCGGCGGCGGCGGCACATAGCGTCCCCGAAACACCTCGTTCAGATACATCTTCGCCACGCGCTTGGCCGTGTCCTGCGTGTTGTGATCGCTCTCGGTATCAATCACCAGGCTCTTCAATACCTCACGCAGCTTCGCCTCAATCTCGGACTGCAACTCGGGCAACTCGCCATCACGGATGAACTCGCTGATGTTGTCATTCGCATGAAAACGCCTGCCAGACGCCTTGATGCGATGCCGCACCCGCTCGCTGGCGGGCATGGCGGCGATGTCACGTTGCGCCGAGGCGCGAGCGCCAGCGGAGTTGGAAGGTGGGGGAGAAATTTCTGCGGTCATCGGGTACTGCTTTGGGTTGGGTGGCCGGAGCTTGGATTGTCGCATGATGGCTGATTTGGGCAATTGGCTGTGTGAGTGCGCCGAATTGCCGGCGGCGCTAACGCCAAGCGACACAACAATGCAATGGTTTAGGGCTCAAACCCAGTTCCGCCGCCAAAAAAAGAGCAACTCTCCCACCTAGGCAGGTAGGGTTCAAGCAAACCTATCTGTCCTACGCTAGCGTCATGCTCACAGACGCAATACAAAAGCCTCAAGGGATCACACCAAGCCCTATACACAGCGGGTGGGATGGACTATTCTTGTACGCAAGAACTAATCAAAAACTGGGGATACAAGTGGTGGCGCCGACGTTTGACGCTGAACTTCATATCGAGACGACCACCATCATGTTTGCGGACGTGGTGGAGTCGGTGCGTTTGATTGAGCAGGATGAAAAAGGGAACGTTGCTCGCATACGAGCTTTGTTGACGTTTTTGTCAAATCATGCGGAATCTCGGTGCGGCGGGCGAGTGCTTGAGCGTCGTGGTGACGGTCTCCTGATTAAGTTTTCCGAAGCCAGATCGGCTGTTTCATGCGCACACGAGATGCATCGCCGGGCAAGACTGGAAAGTGCGGAGCGTGCAGGAAGCGACGCTATCGTTTTTCGCATTGGGGTGCATTCGGCAGATGTGCTCACCGACTCGACCGCGTTGTATGGAAGCGGCATCAATCACGCGGCGCGTATTACCGGCCTCGCGGTTCCCGGTGGTACGGTCGTGTCTGCTGGCGTAAGAGACTTTCTCACCGCTGGCCTGGACGCGGACATCGACGATATGGGCGATTGCTATTTGCGCAATGTATCTGGACCAATTCGCGCTTACCGTATTTACAGCGTAGCGGCCAAGTCAGAAAACTGGCCGCAGGCACCTCTGCAGGTCAATTTGTCAGTACCCGATGATCTGCGTTTGACGCTTGCTGTTCTACCGATCTCCAGCAAGACAGTGACGACGGTCAGCCCAAACTTGTACAACGTTGGAGACGTGCTGACAGACCAAGTTATCAGCGTCCTTTCGCGTAGCGCGAGTGTTAATGTGATTTCGCACTTTTCCGCCAATGCGTATCGAGGTCGAGCCACGACGACGCAAGAAGTTAGCGAACGGTTAAAGGCAGACTACGTTGTCTCGGGCTCGTACTTCCAGTCTGGACAGCAGCTTAGCGTACGAATCGCGGTGAGCCAAAGCCGCAGCGGACAGGTTCTGTGGGTAGACGAGTTTCGCGGCCCCGAAATAGACGTTCTATCGTCCGAGAGCGATCTGGTGGGGCGAATTGTGAGTGGCATTGCCGACGCTGTGATGGGACATGAGGTGGCTGGTGCGCGGATTCTCCCACTTCCAAATTTGTCGAATCACACGCTTTATCTCGCTGCAATCTCGATGCTGCACCGCTTCTCGCGTTCTGAGTTTCAGAAATCGCGCGAAATGCTCGAAGGCTTGCGTGAGCGAGCGCCAAGGCATCCTGGCCCACTTGCGTGGTTATCGCGGTGGCATCTGTTTAACCTGGTGCAGGGGTGGTCGACGACGCCAGCGGAAGACTGTAACCAGGCAATTGGTCTGAGCAAACGCGCACTCGATCTCGACCCAAAATCCGCCCTTGCGCTGACGATCGCTGGCGGAGCGAGTGTGGGTGTGGTGCACGACGTCGCTGCCGCACAACACTACTACGACGAGGCCATCGCACACAATCCCAATGAATCGCTGGCCTGGCTCCTCAAGGGGGTTTCGCACGGTTTGATGGGCCAGTCTGGCGACGCATTGGCCGCAAGCGAACGCGCGACGCGGCTCACACCGCTGGACCCGATGAAGTTTTATTACGACTCTCTGTGCGCTTCAGCCGCAGCGGGCGCGGGCGAGTACAAACTGGCTGTCGTTTTGGGTGAGCGCGCCGTGCGCGCCAACTGCATGCACGGTTCCGCCTTCCGCGCGCTTGCCATTGCGAAGGGCATGTTGGGTGATATGGACGGCGCAACGGAGGTCATCCAGCGGCTCATGCAAATTGAACCTGCGACATCGCTTGAGGTATTCAGCGCGCGCGCCATCACCGCCAACGAACGACACGAAGCTTTCGCACAAGTTTTACTCAATGCGGGGCTACCCGAGAAATCACCAACAGCGATCAGTAAAACTTAACTAGGGGGCAGTATGAGTTTCTTGCAGGGCTATCAGGGCTACCAGGGGTATCAGGGCTATCAAGGGTACCAAGGCTACCAGGGGTATCAGGGTTATCAAGCTTATGGTGGCGGTGGTACGATGTTGGGCCCCGGCGCTGATCCATCAGTTTCCTTTGCGTTAATGACAACGCAGCAGGACTTGGTCAACCTGACGCGTGAACGTACGAAGTGGAATCCCGAAAGTAAATATACGGTTCGCCCGCTTCGGAAGAGGCTCACGGGCGAGGCGACTGAGATTTTTCAATGGGCTGCCGACATTCGTGCTGAAATCGCTATCAGCGAGCTGATGCAGCCGATACGCATGAGCCGGATAGACGGCGAAGCTCACGGAGTTTTCATGGTCGCCCACGAAAGCCAACTCTGGCCGATCTTCCAGCTGACGCGACCTCCGCGTGAATGCTTTATTGCGCAGGTCGATAGCGTCTATCAGCATATTGACCTGCGACCCGAACGATTGAACGAGATCACAGCCCAAATCGGTGTCCCGATGCAATTTTGGGCATCGATTCTGGACCTCAATCCTGTTGATCACTACTTCACGCTCGAACTGCTTTCGGTGGCGTTGGCTGGCCTGTCGCACGTTAACCAATTTGCTAAGCACACTTTTGCGTGTCCGCGGCCAGTCGCATTTTCGCCAAGTATTCAACCAATTATTAATCCGCGACGATTTAGTGCGTTCCCGAGTGGTCACGCCGCAGAGGCCTTTTTGGTGGCGCGGTTGTTGCAAGCGCTCTCAGGCGAGGAGAAGCGTCGTATCACAGAACCGCAACCCAACGCCAACCGCAAAGGGCAACGGGCCGATACGCACACTCTCGAGACTCACTTGCAGCGGCTGGCGGGACGCATTGCCGACAATCGAGTGGTGGCGGGGGTCCACTTTCCGATCGACAGCACAGCAGGACGTATAGTTGGCGAGTGCTTCGCCGACTACTTCCTGTTTCGCTGTGGTGCGCCAAGGTCTGACAAAACATGGGGCGGTGCTGAGACGTGGCGGGCGCTTGCATTTGACGGCAATGAGTTTCATTTTCCTCGGCAGAATAATGAGAGTCACATCAATTACAAACTCGATTTTGACCCGTTTGAGCGCCTCCCGAGAGACAAAGACGCGGTTCCGTCTCTGTATTTCAAAGACTTGCCAGTCGGCAACGACCCTCGCCGCCCCTGCGTCGGACAACAAATAGATGAAGGGCGCACTCTGACGGGACGCAGTGCAGTCGCAGATAGAGACGTCCTTTCGGCGTTCGTGCAGACGTCTACACTGCACGCGCTGTGGCGACGCGTGGAGGCTGAGTGGAAGCGCGAGACTGAATGGAATGGTGACAACGAAAAGATGTCTTCAGCTGGTAAGGATTGACCAGAACGAGGCACCGGTGGCGCACATCCCTCGGAAAATCGATCACGACTGAAGATATTGAAAAAATCGAAGATAACTGTTGCAAGGACTGAATATGCATCCCGCAAAACGCGTGTTGGGTAAAGATTTTTGGCAGAGGCTTGAATCAACGGTGCAGCCTGCCTGTGAAGCCGTTACCTGTTCTAACGCATCTTACGCAAAGGCGGGACTGCGGGCTATAGACCTCTATTGCTGGTGGTCTGGTTTGGTCGGATTTCGAACCGCTGTTCCTTCGCAGGGCGGTTTCCCGGCCACGATGGCATTTATCGCAGAGGGAAACGTGGAAGCGTTTCGCGCATGGGTTGCGGAGCGCGGGCTAATTGTCAAAGTGCCGTCAGCCTATCGGAGCGTTGCTCGACCCATTTCGACTTTCTTTACGTTTACCGTTGATACTCCCTTGAAGGCACAGCCACAGCTTTCGGGCGGTGATATCGAGCGCCCCGTCTTACCGGCGGATGTCGACGAAAACGCCCTCGAAAAAGTGCTTGAATTGATACTCGAGTGCAAGGCGCTGGTGCGGGTGCAGCTGGGTTTTCCTTTGGGAAAATTTGAAGTTGACAACACCGAAGTTGACAACGGAACGTTTGCGGATAGAGAGGTTTTTCCTGAGCCAAATGCACGGGTAAAAGAGCGTGTCGTGATCGGTGTGATTGATGACGGTGCAGCTTTTGCACATGCCAGCTTACGGGCGGCTGGATCCGATAATGAAACTCGGGTCGCGATCGTGTGGAATCAGTCGCGTAGGAACGGACTGTTAAATCCTGCCCATTGGCAGAGTTTCGAGGGGTCCAAAGATGCCTGGTACGGCGCGGCGATGGGTAAGCCGCAACTCAGTAAGGCGATGAGAGATAGTGTGCGTAACGACGAAGTGGACGAGCTCAAGTGCTATGCCGATCTCAGGAAAGGAACGGAATCGCGGCGAAGTCTACGCAGTCGGGAGTCGCATGGCGCAGCAGTCGTTTCAATGTTCGCTGGGTCGCTGGACGCGGGCAACGGCATTGCGAAGCGGCCAGATGACGCGTATAACTTGCGGTCAAAAACGCTCGATGACCCCGCATCTCGAGCGCCTGTTATTTTGGTCGATCTACCGTACGAACTGACCACCATTTCGTCAGGACGGTGGATGCCAGTATCCGCGCTCGATGGCGTGCGGTTCATTCTTGATCAGGCTCGAACCCGATACATGGATGCGAATGATGCAGACGTTCCGGTTGTCATCAACATATCGTCAGGTTCGAGCGCCGGTGCACACGACGGGTGCTCAATGTTCGAGTCGGCGCTGAAGGAACTCCTAGAGCAGGACAATCGGCTCGCAGTAACGTTGGCGGCTGGCAATTCTCGCCTAGCCAATGCACACTCCGAAATAGTAATTGCGCCACATCAAGACGGTGAAATCGTCGTACGCGTGCCACCCGACAAGCGATCCGAGACGTACGCAGAGTTCTGGCCGGAGTGGATTGTCGAGGACGGCGTTATGAGTTCGGACGACTATTTCCAAATTTCCATATCCGTAACGCCGCCAGGGCAGCAGGAGTCAACAATACTGTCCCCTGGAAAGGGCGAATGGGTGCTAGTCAATCGGCAGCAGAAACCAATAGCCGGGTTGAAATTTGCCGCGAACGCCGTGCAGTCTGTCAATCGTCCGATGGCGTTGCTCGTTGTCGGCTACACACTGGTGCACGAGTGGCGCCCAACAGCACCTTACGGAAATTGGGTCGTCAAATGCCACAATGGGAGCGGTAAAAGGCTACGCATACGCGCCTGGATTGAACGCGATGAAGTCGTGTTTGGTGTCCGCCAGCCGCAGTCTGCTCACTTCGTACACACGGGGGAAGGTAAGCCTCAAGTCGATAACTGGATGGATCAAACTGGCTACTCAGTCAGCCGATACGATACGACCAGCAATTTAGCGAATGCGCGGGGAGCGTTTGCGGTAGCCGCTGGCGTTGGCGGGCGTGACTCTGGCTATGTGAGCCCGTATTCGGGTGGCGCGATGGAAGGCGGGAACGCTCGACGCCCAACGTTCATCGCTCGCGCTGACCGGAACGCAGCGCAACCCGGGATTCCCACGTTCGGTACGTACCGATCCGCGCGACGGCACATGAACGGCACGAGCATCGCTGCACCGCAGGTGGCCCGATGGCTCGCCAATTACGTGGCCGAAGGAGGCGATCAATCCAATATCTGCGTCCTTGGTGCATCCTCGCACCCTCGGGAACATCCTCATATTCGCGATCCCCAAACGGGTCAGAGGCAAGTCGCTGCAGGAGAAGCTCGTTGGTTTGTGGATGCAACTGAGCAGTCAAACGAGCTTTGTCTTGGGAAGCCACCCTAGTTTGAAGCAGGGTTCGAGGACAGTATGCGTTCAGAGTTCCCGTCGCGGTGTCCGCGTAACCCGCGAGTCCACTGCCTGGAAGCGAGATTCGGTAGATCGACGTTTAAGCGCCCACGCATGTTTTGCACTGCGACTTCGTAATGCTGGGGTCGGGAGTTTTCAGATCGTGCACCATGGTGACAGCAGGCGCAATTGGTCGGGGATTGCTGATGGGCTAGATTGCATCCCTACCTACTCAGGTGGGATAGTTCTCAGCCATAGCGCGCTACATTACTTGCATAAGAAACATATCAATCCGGGGCCATGTCAAAAACCACGTCACAATCCTCCCGGGTAACCCTACGTCAGCTCTGCAATCTGGGCCTACCCGCGCCGGTGTTATTGCCCTCGCTGCTACCCGCCATCCGCGCCGTAGTCCCTGCGAATCACGCCGCCTTCTTCTACTGCGATGCGCAGGGCCACATGGTCAACATGTATGCCGAGCGGATGTTGCCGCCCGAGGCGATGACGCGGTATTACGAGCACCACTATCGGGCGGATATTTCGGCGTTTTCTGCGGCTTACCTGCGACTGGTGGCGACGAGCGATCCGGTGTCGCTTCGTACGATCAGCGCTCAGGAAAAAAAGGGCGAGTACTACCGTGAGGTGCTGTCGCAGCTTGCGGTGGGACACGTGATGTATGGCATTGTGCGTTCGCCTGAAAACGGTCGTGAGCCGATTGGGCAGCTGAGCCTGTATCGCGGGCTAGAGGATCCGCCGTTCTCCGCTGCCGATGCCGATGCATTGCGGGATGTGATGCATTACCTCGGACGTGCGCTGATCGCCTCGCCCTACACGCAGGTGACCGCGCCGTCTGAGCAGGTCGCAGAGGAGGCGATGGCGGTGCTGGACGAAGCGGGGGAGTTGCTGTTTGCCGATGATGCGTGGATGCGGTTGTCACGTCTGGCCCGTGGTGAGCCGATTTCGCCACGCGAATCACGTGATGAGCCGAGGGCGTTGCGCGAATTCTTGCGTGGCGTCACGATTGCCGCGCGCGCCGCGAAAAAATCGTTGCACGTGGTGACGTCTCCCTGGGGGCAATTTGCCTTCCGCCATCATTCGCTGGACGGAGCAGCGGGTGGCAAAGCCACTGCACTGGTAGTTTCGCGGCTGGCTACAGAGTCTGTGCGCCTGACCGAAGGTGCATCGCGGCTAAAGTTGTCTGCGCAACAGCGCGAGGTGGCGCTGATGGTGGCGCTGGGCATGACCAACGCCGAGATGGCGGCGAAATTGGGCGTGTCGGTCAACACGGCGGGCTATCACGTCAAACAAGTGTTCGTGAAGCTCGGCGTGCATGATCGCGCGGATGTGGCGCGCTTGCTGCGACAGGCTTAATCAGGTTCCACCGACGACCGATGCGCGCCAGATTTTTGGGGCCTTGGCGCGCAGATGAACGAGATCTGTTTAATCAACGGTGGCACCGGACGCAGCCACCACCTTCGCCCATTTTTCCGTCTCCGCAGCGATGGTTCTGCCGAAGTCTTCTGGTGTGCCGGCAATCGGCAGGCCGCCCAGGTCAGCCAGTCGCGCACGCATCTTGGGGTCGGCGAGTGCGCGGTTGATGGCGGCATTCATTTTGTCGATAGCCTCGCGTGGCGTGCCCTTTGGCATGCCCACGCCAAACCATGCGGTGGCCTCGTAACCGGGCACGGTGGCACCGACGGTGGGCAAATCGGGGAATGAGGGCTCGCGCGCTGCTGAAGTGACCGCGAGTGCGCGAATGGTGCCGCCCTTGATGTGGCCCGCCGACGACGGCAGGTTGTCAAAAAACACCTGCACCTGACCGCCGATCAGATCGGTCAGAACCGGGCCCGCGCCCTTGTACGGGATGTGCACCATGTTGCACCCGGTCATCGATTTGAACAATTCACCCGACAGATGAGTTGATGTGCCGCTGCTTGACGAGGCCATGTTCACCTTGCTCGGGTTCGCTTTGCAATACGCGATGAACTCCGCCACCGTTTTCACCGGCAAGCTGTTGGTGACGACCATCACGTTCGGCGTGCGCACGATGCCTGCGACCGGTGCGATGTCGCGGATGAAGTTAAACGAGAGCTTTTTGTAGAGTGACGCGTTGATGCCATTGGCCGGATTGACCAGCAGCATGGTGTAGCCATCGGCCGGCGCGTTGACCACGAACTCGGTGCCAATGTTGTTGCCGCCACCCGCTTTGTTTTCGACGACCACAGGCTGCCCGATATTCTCGGAAAGCCATTGCGCGACGATGCGCGCCAGCACGTCGGTGGTGCCCGCCGGAGGATAGGGGACGATCCACTTGATCGGCTTGTTGGGGTACTGCGCAAACGATGTGCCGAGCAACCCGAACGCAGCAAACGCAACAACGCCAACGCGGCGCATGAAAATTCCCATGATGTCCTCCAGTTTTTTAGTGCCGGCGCACAACGCGCCGGATCGTTCCTCCTAGCATTATCGGCGCTTACGGCGCAGGAAAGATGTAGGGATTTCCTGCATGTAATTCGCTGGAAGATTTGGTCGTGGCTTTTTGGTGAAACGACATTTCTATATGGGCTAAAGGCTTAAATAATATAAAGTCGACTGAAGCACTAAATCGTTGATAGCCCCGGTTCAACTGGGCTCGTATAAAAAAGCTGTTCGCGTTTGCTGCACCGCGTATACCGTTATTGCATAGTTTTGGCTACACTCGACATATGGAACTAAAGTGGGTTGAAGACTTTTTGCAACTGGCCGAAACGGGCAGTTTTTCACGGGCAGCGGAGTTGCGGTACGTCACCCAACCGGCTTTCTCGCGGCGCATTCGGGCGCTCGAACAATGGTTAGGCGCGGAGCTGATTGACCGCACGAGTTATCCGACGAAGATGACTAAAGCGGGCGAGCAGTTTCGCGAACGGGCGGCGGAGATCGTGCGGCAGGCCATTGATGCGCGGGCGATTGCTCGCGGCCTGCAGAGCGCACCGACCGATACGATTTTGTTTGCGGCGCCGCATACTTTGTCGCTGACGTTCTTCCCGACCTGGTTGACGGTGCTGGAGAAGAAGCTAGGTCGCGTGAAAGCGAAGCTGCTGGCCGCCAACGTGCATGACGCGGTGATGAGCCTGGTGGAGGGCAACTGTGATTTGCTGCTCTGCTATCACCATACCAATCAGCCGGTGCAACTGGATGAGGCGCGCTATGAAATGATTGTGCTCGGGACGGAGACAATTGCGCCGTTTTCAAAGACCGATAGCGAGGGGCGCGCGCTGTTCGCGTTGCCCGGAAGTGACGCCAAAAAGATTCCGTATCTCTCGTACACACCTCAGGCTTACCTCGGCCGCATGGTTGAGCTGATCCTGCAACAGTCGCCGCTACGCGCGCATCTGGACTGCGTTTACGAAAACGACATGTCCGAGGCGCTGAAAGTCATGGCAATGGAGGGGCATGGCCTGGCCTGGCTGCCGGAGAGCGCGGTCGTGCGTGAAGTCAAGGGCAAGCGTCTTGCGCGCTGCGGTGATGCGCACTGGACCGGCACGATGGAGATTCGCCTGTATCGCGAGCGTGGTGCGCAGCGTGAGGTGGTGGACGCGGTTTGGACTGCGGCTTTAGGGAAATGAGCCCTGTCATGTTGAGCGAAGCGAAACATCAGGTCGCAAACTATCGAGCTCAATCAAAACGCCGTTATATGCCAACTGATTCTTCGCTTTTGGCTCAGAATGACAGCGCACTTTTGCTGTGTCGAATTGAAATAAAGCATCGCTTATGTTGATCCAACCCGAAATCGCAGTTGCCGCCATTCCTGATGATGAGCGCGTCTGGGTGCCGCAAGCGCCCAACGTCTGCTTTCGTCCCTTGCTGATGAATACGGTGTCCGGCGGCTGGTGCAATCTGTTGCGCGTTCGCAAGAGCGGCGTGTTGTCGCGGCATCGTCATCCGATGGCGGTCGTTGGCTACGTGATCAAGGGAAAATGGTTTTATCGCGAGCATGATTGGGTCGCCACCGAGGGCAGTTTTGTCTACGAACCGCCAGGTGAAATTCACACGCTGGAAGTCCCTGCGGACTGCACGGAAATGATCACTTTTTTCAACATTCAGGGCGCCATGATTTACCTGAATGAGGCCGGTGAACAGACCGGCTACGAGGACGTTTGGACGAAGATTGAGATGTGCGAAGCGCACTACGAGGCGGTCGGCTTGGGACGCGATTACGTGAAGCAATTCGTGCGCTGATGGGGGCGACGCTTGCGGCGATTGCTGTTGGCGCGGTGCTTGGTGCCTGGGCGCGCTACGGCCTTGGTTTGGCGCTCAACGGGCGTAGCTGGCTGCCCTGGGGCACGTTTGCGGCGAACGCGATCGGTGGATTGCTGATAGGCTTGGCCATTGCGCATTTCTCGGCGCGCAATGATATTTCGCCGCTGTTGCGGTTGTTCTTTGTGACTGGATTTCTCGGCGCACTGACTACGTTTTCTGCGTTCAGCGGCGAGGTGACGACGCTGTTGCTTGACGGGCAGTTATTGCGCGGCATGGGTCTCGCCGCACTGCATCTGGTTGCGTCACTCGGGTTGACGGCAATTGGAATCTCGCTCTATCGCTCGGTCGTGAGCGTGTGAAAATCCAGTGATGTCATCCTGAGCCAAAAGCGAAGGAGCACGTGGTACACCTCGGACGTTGCCACTGGCAAAATCGTTCGCGCGCCACCTGATGTTTCGCGTTGCTCAACATGACAAGACTATCGTGTGTTTGCCCCTCCAATTTTTGCTACTGCTGAATCATGACCCAACAAATCCGCTTCTTTGAGCCCGGTGGCCCCGACGTTCTGAAACTTGAATCGGTTGAACTGCCGCCGCCCGGTCCGGGCG
>Ga0209181_10010145_pt1 | contig 12262 bp, 9 predicted proteins | sample MAT05_FD_187208 | JGI IMG/M metagenome (GOLD analysis project Ga0209181, IMG submission 187208) | Freshwater microbial communities from Lake Fryxell liftoff mats and glacier meltwater in Antarctica - MAT-05 (SPAdes) (version 2) | ecosystem: Environmental > Aquatic > Freshwater > Ice > Liftoff... | reverse complement strand
TCGAATTGCGCTGGTGGCATTTATAAAAGTAAAAGAGGCCGCTCTGCTACATTGCAGAACGGCCTCTTAATTTTGTTCACCTTGAACCCGATTTACGCAGGGGTGTCGTCTTTCTTTTCCTCACTGCCTGAAACGTAATCCTTCGCTTTTTCCCAGAAATCCTTGCCTTCCTCCGCCAGATCGCTGGCGCCTTCTTTAACATCCCCCATGATCTCTCTTGCCCGCTCGCCAATATAACCGAGTGCATCCCCTCCGTGAGCAGCTATTTTTTCCTTCGCGGCTTGGGCTTCGGCTAATTTCTCGGCGGCCTCTGCCTTGGCAACAGCAGCCATTGCTTCGGCTTTCTCGCTGAGTTCGTCAAATTTTTCGGTGGCAGCGGCTTTTAGTTCGCCTAGCTTTTCAGCGGCGACTGCTGCGGCTTGCTCGGCAGCAGTTGCAGCGCTATCAAGGGTTTCTTTGGCGGTGTCGGATGCTTTTTTCCAAAAATCTTCCATGGGATGTATGTGTGGTGAAAGGGTAAAATTGAGAAACTAGTATATTGTTCTTTCTATTTTACGTTTTGGGGTTGTCCCAAAAGGATCGGCATCCGCAAATGTGCGAATTTTTATTTCGTTAACTTAGGAACGCGGCACCAAATGTAAAAGTGTCTCGTTGTCAGGCTTTTTCCTCCCAAACCTGCGCTAAATGCACCATAGTCTCCGCCGCTTTTTCCATGTCTTGCACCGATACCCACTCTTGTTTGGAGTGAAATGCGTGCTCACCTGCGAACAAATTCGGACAGGGCAAACCCATGAATGAAAGTCTGGAACCATCGGTCCCCCCGCGAATACTGCTCTGGATAGGGTTGGGGAAACCAGCCCGCTTGAGGGCTTCTAAAGCGTTGTCAACCACTTGTGGATGGCGACGCAGCACCTTGCCCATATTGCGGTATTGCTCGCTGATTTTTACTTCTGCGCGGCTGTTGGGGAATGGCTTAATCACGCTATCAACAATGCGCTGTAACGTTTTGCCATGGCGTTTTAGTCCTGCCTCTGTAAAGTCGCGCAGAATGAGTTTGATGGTTGCTTTTTCGATATTTCCTTCAAAATGAACCGGGTGGATAAACCCTTCCATGCCTTCAGTGTGTTCGGGACTGAGTTTATCGGGGAATTTTGCCACGATGCGGGCCGCAATTTTCAGGGCATTTTCCATCTTGCCTTTGGCAAAACCTGGGTGCGCTGAAATTCCGTGAATCGTTACCACCGCTCCATCCGCGCTGAAGGTTTCATTCTCGATGCTCCCGGCAGTTTCGCCGTCAATGGTATAGCCGAATTTGGCACCGAGTTTTTTCATGTCCACCTTGTCCACGCCGCGCCCGATTTCTTCATCGGGGGTAAAGAGGATTCGGATTTTTCCGTGTTTTAAGTTCTTGTTATTCAGCAAGATGTGCGTCGCGTCCATAATGGCTGCCAATCCTGCTTTGTTGTCGGCGCCAAGAAGCGTAGTCCCACTAGCCGTGATGATGTCATAACCCATTTGGTGTTTTAAATCTGGGTGTTCGCTCATGCGGATCACCACGGATTTGTCGTCGGGCAACACCAAATCCTGGCCTTTGTAATTGCTGTGAACGATGGGCTTCACGCCTTCGCCTGAGCAGTCGGGCGAGGTGTCCATGTGCGAACAAAAACAGATGACGGGCACTTTTTTGTCGGTATTGGCCGGTATGGTGGCATAGACGTAGCCATATTCGTCCAGATGCGCATCGCTCACGCCCATTTCCAAAAGTTCTTTTACGAGTAGGTGGCCGAGGTTTTTTTGTTTTTCTGTGCTGGGTTGACTTGGGCTGTCCGGATCGCTTTGCGTATCAATGGTGACGTATTGGAGGAATCGCTCTTTTGCGGTGTGCATTTATTGAGTGAGTGAGTGAGTGAATGAATGACCTGTATTATGAATTGCTTCTTGCTTTTGAGCAAATTTTTAATAATTGCCTATTCGCATATTGTGTACCAACCGTCATGTCGCAACGCTTGTCATGTCGCAACGCTTGTCATGTCGCAACGCTTGTCATGTCGCAACGCTTGTCATGTCGCAACGCTTGTCATGTCGCAACGCTTGTCATGTCGCAACGAAGTGAAGACATCTACACAACCCAAGCGACCCGACATGCCTTTTAAAGCGACCCGAAAAGCATGACTTGTGTAGATGTCTTCACTTCGTTGCGACAAGACAAATGTCTCATTTTCTCGTTAAATTCTTCTTTCGTCCTCAAACAAGTTTTTTTAGTTCGTCCCGTTTCCTCACTTAATTCCCGATTGCCGTATTATTCACATCTCCTACTTTAATTCCCTTAAAGTCAGCACCCATGTAATTGGCCTGCAGGTTATTAACATTGATATGGCCCGGCGGAAGTCCACCCAGAAATGGGTTCGTTGGATCACCGAAAATCGTGTATGCCGGGAGGAAACGCCAAGAATTATTACCCGTGAACCCGGTAATGATTCCGAGGATCATTTTGCGGCCTTCCACGATATCAAAAGAGGTAATGGAACCCGATTGGTTGACATCGGCGGCTACCATTTTCCAAGGGGAATTCAGCGGCTCGATGGACAGTATATGTTTGGACATCAGCACCAAATCGTAGGTAGTTACCCCGTTCAGGTCGTTCAGGTCGTGGATCGGCTTAATGCTGTAATTCCCGCCTGCGGGGATGTTTTTAAATTGAAAGTTCCCCAGCGAATCCGAAAGCACAAACCCCGATGTACCGCCGCCTATGTCCACCCGAATCCCCTCCATGGGTACGTCCCAGTGGGTCCTTAGGTTGCCGCTGATAGCAAAACCTTGCACTGCGGGGCGGGCATAGCCGTTCTGCGTGACCACCCCCGTATTCGTCGGGTCAAGCCATTCTTTAAGCCGGTTTTCGGGGTCGGTTCCTTGATTCCAAGAAAGGTTGAATCGTCCAAAATAGGCTCCAGTTACCTTACAAGGATTGCCCATAGCCGTGCTGCCACCGTGCAGTTGGCCTACAATGCGTTTGTTAGAATCGAAGAATGGGCTGCCCGAAGAGCCCGATTCAAAGACGCCGAGGTCCGTGACGCTTTTCCAATGAGAATTGGCCGGACTAATCCCATAAATACCGCCCCAGTTAAGCGCACTAGAGTGAATATTGACGTTTTGTGTATCCACCGAAATCTTTTTGATATCGCCCCAGGGATGGTGGATGTAGGTAGTTTTGGGGGAAAGGATCGTGGTATTGCCGTCGCGGTTCCAGCCATTGAAGTAGACGTCGAAATTGAGCGGAATCGGGTTGAGTTTCAGGAGCATAAAGTCCGTTTCTATGCGGTACGAAATGCGTTCGCAGCCGAGCACTGAACGCGGCACCGGCTCAATGGCAGGGTTCGAGCAATTGGCCGATTCGTAGTCAAAATCAAAACGCCAAAGTGCAAAATCTGGATTGCTGAGCAAAAGTTGGCAGTGGTGGGCTGTCAGGAAATAGGGTTCGAACGTATTCGAGGTATTGGCGATGAGCGAACCGCTGCACCAACCTTCCCCATCAGGAAAAACCATTAAAATACGCGCCACACCTTTTTTTTGTACCTGCCAGTTTGCCCCTAATGCGCAATTGATATTGATGTTGCAGGGCAATGCTTCGCCGAAATCTTCCGCACCGTTCATGGCATTCGCGTCGTAAGACACGTCCACCCGTTTGGTGCTGATTTTACTTTGCCCCTGAACAGCCTTGGGTTCGTAGAGCTCCAAATAGGCTGATTCGCCTTTCAAAACCCCGACTAAAAATTTGCCTGAAGGCAAACAACTCTGGGCAGTGTAGGCACCCAGCACCTGCTGATTATCTCCGTAGGCAAAAAACTTTGCCCCAGGAGGCAGTTTGAATTCATCGAAAATCAGCGTCAAACCAAGTGCGCCAGGCGAGTAAACGGCGCAGAGCCACACCCGGTCGCCATTCGGCAAGTTGTGCCAAGCACCCTCGTTTTCCAACGAAAAATTGGCAGAAATGGGCGCTGCAAAACGGTTTTGGCCAGGTGTACGGCTGTCCTCAGCCAATGCGTTTGCCTTATCGAGTATCGGAAGTGCAAGGGGGGCTGGCATTTTTCCTGCAAGGAAGGATTGGTATTCAGGCAGTAAAGTGGGCGGAAGGCCGCCCTCGCTGATTTGTGAATGGGCAGTAAATGCCGCAAAAATGGCGAGCAGTGTAAGTCGGTTTCGCATGAGCCACGGGATGTCTTGTTATGAATGGAAGGATTAAGGAACGCGGCACCAATAACTTAGTCATTTGATGCCACCCTTTGTTCCATCAAATGACTAAGTTATTGGTGCCGCGTTCCTAACTGCGAAAAGCAGGCCAAAAATAACAAGTATTCAGAAATAAACCATCAGAATGGATTCTGAATATCCGGGTTTTTTACAAAAGTGGTGTCAGTAAGCGTGTGCAAGAATTTAACCATCGCTTTTTTCTGGTTAGCAGTAAGTCCCGTGTAGGAGCCATCGCCATTGGGGAAACCAATTTGGTTGAGAAAAGCGCCTTCGTTCACCACTCCAAATCCGTTGTCACTGTACTGATCAATTACTTGTTCGAGTGTTTGGAAACGCCCGTCGTGCATGTAAGGCGCGGTGAGGGCGATGTTGCGCATGGTAGGCGCACGGAATTTGCCTTTGTCAGATTCTATTCCCGTCACTTCAAAACGCCCTAAATCTTTAAATTCATCCAGCGAGCCGACGCTGTCCAAGCCATTGTTGAAAAACTTGCCTCCCGTCAGCGTGATCCCGCCATGGCAATGGAAGCATTGTGCATCCGGCAGGTTGTAGAATTGGCCTTCGTCAAAGAACATCAGTTTCCCGTCTATTTCTTCGTCGTCGAATGCATCAAAGTTTCCGCCAATAAACTCGTCGAATTTTGACTTGCCGCTGCTTACTAAAATGCGTTCAAACTGTGCCATTGCCTTCGCAGCCAGTTCTTTGGTAATTTCAGTGCGATCATTGACGCCAAACGCTTTTCGGAAAAGGGCGGGGTAAGTGGCGTGTTTTTTGAGTTTGTCCACCACATTTGGCCAGGTATTGTGCATTTCAATCGGGTCTTCCACTGGGAGCAGGGCCTGGTCTTCCAACGTTTTGGCCCGACCATCCCAGAAAAAACCATCTTGAGGAAGGACATAGCCCAGATTGAGCAATGCCATAGAACTGCGTCGCCCGACAAGACCATTAATTCCCGTAGAAAATGCTTTGCTGTCCGTAAAACTCCCCTGTGGCAGGTGGCAACTTGAGCAGGACATGGTGCTATCCGCAGAAAGAATTGGGTCGTAGAAAAGCCTGCGACCCAATTGCACCCCGTCCACGGTCATGGGGTTGTTGGCCGGGATAGGGATCTCGGGGAAGTCAGCCGGTTTCATGATGGTGTAGGTTTGGGGGGAATATGGGATATCCATCAAATCGCCTGACACCACGGGCATGGGCTCGTTTTTATCACAGGCTGCAATAAAAGTTATGGCTATTAAAGAAGCGAAAGCCAGCCAATGGATATTTTTAGTGCCTAATGTTTTCATAATGAATCATTTATTGTTCTACGGTAGTCGCACGCCCAAAGTTGGCGGTCAGGATTTGAGCCACGGTTACGTTGCTCGCGCTATTGGAAGTAGCTGGGTTTGCCACAATGTCGTACAAAGACCCGTCGGCCAGGGTGAGGAATTTTTTCATGTCGAAAGTCACCCTTGCGCCTGCTTGCCCCTCGTGGACATGAATGGCTTGGTCAAACTCAAATGTTTTGTACACGGGATCGGAACCGCAGTGATAAGCGAGGGAAAGGTTTTTGGTGCCGTTGTTTTCAGGGTCGGCCTTGCCATCCAGCGTCGAGAAAATATAGCTGTCCCATCCTGACCAGTAATCTGTTTCAATGGAAAGTGGGTGCCCTGCGGGGAAGTTGGACGGTGTTTTTGCGTTCAAGGTTGGTTTCACCCCATAGCCGAATCGGATGCCGGTGTATTCTCCTTCCAGCACGTTTTTGAAGGTGATGGTGGGCGTAGCAAAGGTTGCATTGCTTGGCGTGAAATCAAGGTATTCGATCTCTGAAATCTGAAATTCCTTATCTCCTGACAATAGTGTAATGTCTGACAGGTACATTCGACAGGCCTCAACAAACAGCGGGATAGAGCCAAATTGGACATCTTTGTTTTTTTCCAATTGAACGCCGTCAAAAGTGGCTTTGAAGGTGATGTCGAAATTGACACCAGGAGCTTTAGGATCATCGTCGCCACAAGAAGATAAAAAGGCGAAGCATGAAAGGGCAAGTAGCAGTGTTATTTTTTTCATGGTAGTGATTTTATGGACGTTGGACCAATTTGGGCCAATTGTCCAAGATACAGTCATTGTGAAACGTTGAAAGTACTCGGTAAGTTGGCAGCAATCTTGGTTTTCCATGCGGGAATGTCGTGGGTTGTCCAATTTACCCCCTCAAACATTTTTTTGTAGTCCACCGTCAGTACCAGCGGAAAGTTATAGCCAGTAGGGTGCACAAATAGGCCCGTCGCCCCGATGCGTGGTTGCCCTAGATCAGACTGTAAAAATCGGAGGGTATCCGCTTGGGTAGTGTCCATGGAATTGCGCACAACCACGGCTTGTAAGAACACAAATCCCGCCAATTGTCCGCGCCAAAGACTGTCGGGCTGTGCAGCAAGTGGGTGGTTTGCAGGAGCTTTAAACGGAATGACTTTTTGAGCGTCTGCCGACAAGCCCAGCCGAAAATTGACCTCCTCGAAATTGCCATCCTGCCGAAATGTGCCCACAACATAATCTATCGGTGTGCGACGTACGAGTTGAAAATCGTTGGTGAAAAGTTGGCTGGAGGTGTCTGTGCCCGCGAACGTATTAAGCGTAAGCGTGTCGCTCATCGTAAAGCGTTCGCCATTCTGAAACAATTGGAAATCAGAAAGATAGAAGGCCACGCTTTTGATTCGGAAAAGCTGGTCGTCAGAATTTCGGTACAGGGAATCATTTCGAAAAAGCAGCGTGTCATATACCTGATTTACCGTCAGCACCAGCTTCGGGTATTCACAGCAACAGTCTTTGTCGGCGCCCGCGTCGAAGTTGGTAGCGGCTATGTCAAGGCAGCCTTCTTTCGGTTCGAAACAAGCTGAAAAGCAAAGGGCAAGGAGCAAAAAGCCAAGGGGTAAGCGGTTCATGTGTGTTTGTAAGAATTGAGCCTCAAACCTACGCTACCTTAGCTACACAAAGTTGAAATCCATCGCTGATTTGCGTCACCTACCTGCAAAATTTAGATTGAGTTTAGAGCGGTAAAACATCCTCCAGTGGTGGATGCACTAAAAATTCGGGATGACCCATGTTCAATTTATTGTATTATATGTGGTCAATCACACAACTTTGCGCCCAATTGAACGGAGTATTCTGGCACCCACAGTTCTGTAGGAACGATGAAATAACATTCAAATAAAATGATGGATCAAAAAAGATTGGTTTTTGAACAAGCGGCAGAAATGCTTGCAGCGCTTGACTTTAAAGTGGTGAAAATGGACGACACCCGTCCTTGGGGCGGCTTTTTTGTCCTGGATGAAACACAGGCAGCCCAATTTGCAGCACACTATTTTCCGGATGAAAATATGGAGGCCCTAAAGATTACCAACAAGTTGAGTCCAAAAATCCTGTTGGTGGCCCCCCATGCCCGTTTAAGCTGGCAGTATCATCACCGCCGCGCCGAAATCTGGAAGTGCATCAGCAGTTCCGTGGGTGTTGTGACGAGCGGCACCGATGAAGAAAAGCATCAACATACCCTCCTGAACGGTGACATCATCCAACTAAAACAAGGTGAACGTCACCGGCTGATTGGCTTGGAGGAATGGGGGATGGTCGCTGAGATATGGCAGCATACCGATGCCGAACACCCCAGTGATGAAGATGATATTGTACGGGTACAGGACGATTTTGGGAGATAATTTTGGGCGTTTTCACGAAAGTGTATCAACCAAGTTTGAAAAGGTTTGCCACACTTTGGCGAACAGGCTGATAATTACTTTCCCTCCATTTCCTTCAAAACCTGCTTGATGTACTGTTTTACCTGAGAAGAAAACTCCTTTTCAATGATCCAGCCTGCATAATGGCGTTCACGGGCGAGCACAGTTTTTACAGGTTCGCCCACGTATTTCCCAAAATTGAACACTACGGTGCCGTCTTGTTGTACGCGGAGTTTTTGCGTGGCGTCCACAAAATTGAGATCGTTGGTGAACTCATGGATCGCCTGCATGTTATTTTTGATGGGTGCTGGAACGATGTTTCCTTCTTCATCAAGCAAGTCTTTGCCTTCGTAGGCGCGGATTTGGCCCTGAAAAACGGCTACGGTGGCCCGTACATCTGCCAGAGCATCATGTGCGTCTTCGAGTTCTTTTTGGCAATAAAGTCGGTAGGCAGCTTTAAGCGTACGCGGTTCCATTTTGTAGAAAATGCGTTGAGCGTCAATCAGTCGTCGCTTGGAGATGTCGAATTCCATGCCTACGCGGGAGAATTCTTCCATGAGCATGGGCACGTCGAAACGATTGGAATTGTAGCCACCGAGGTCTGCATTGCCGATAAAATCCCAGATTTTTTGTGCTACTTGAGCGAACGTAGGTTTGTTGGCGAGGTCTTTGGGCGTGATGCCGTGAATCGCCATGGATTCCTCTGAAATTGGAATGCCAGGGTTGATGAGCATCGAAAGTTCTTCGGCGGGCTGACCGTTTTTGCGGAGTTTCACCAGCGCGATCTGTACGATGCGGTCGCGGATGACGTTAAGGCCCGTGGTTTCTACATCAAAGAAAACCAGGTCGCGGTCGAGGTTTATGATAAAGTCTTCCATATTGGGGGCGAAGGTAGGAAGTTGCCTGGGTCTGTTAAGTTATTTCGATACACCTTGCATACTCCCATCTAAAGCCCCACTTTTGCACACTTAATCGTTCGTCATTTTATTCACTCATTCCACTCACTCGACCTTTGATTCCTCTGCCCTATACCCATCGCGATGTCTCTTGGCTTTCTTTCAACTATCGTGTCTTGCAAGAGGCAAAAGACCCTGCCGTGCCGCTTTTGGAGCGACTCAAGTTTTTGGCTATTTACTCGTCCAATCTCGACGAGTTTTTCAGGATCCGCGTTGCGGGCATACGAAAACTGAAAAGAGTGGGCAAAAAAACCCGCGCCCAACTCCATTTTGATCCCAGCGAACTGCTCAAAGAAATCCACCAGATCGTCAACCTGCAACAGGAGGAATATTCCCAAATTTTTGAAAACCACATCGTTCCTGAACTTCGGAGGCACCATGTCCACATCTTGAGGCGGCTCAACCTGAATGACGAACAGCGGCAATATGTGGAAGATTATTTCCAAGGCAACCTGCTTCCCTTCGTAATGCCGGTGTTGCTGGTTAAACGTCGCATCAATCCATTTTTGGCAAACGCCCACCTTTATCTGGCGGTCCATTTGCGTCAAAAAAAGAGACCCTTGTCCGACAGCGAATACGCTCTGGTGAAAATCCCCTCCGACCAAGTGCCCCGCTTTGTGTCACTCCCTACCAAGGGCGGCCGCCATGACGTGATTTTGCTCGATGACATTGTGCGCCATTCCGTGTCGCGCCTTTTTCCTGGCTACGACATTCAGGACACCTACTCCATCAAACTCTCGCGTGATGCCGAACTCGACATTGACGACGAGTTCAGCGGCGACCTCGTGCAAAAGATAAAGTCGAGCCTGCAAAAACGTCAGGTTGGCCCAGCCAGCCGCTTTGTGTACGACCGTGATATGCCTACACACCAGCTTTCTTACTTGCAGGACACCTTCGACCTTCGCAAAAACGACATGCTGCCCGAAGGACGCTATCACAACAATTTCGACTTTTTTAGATTCCCAGATTTTGGTCTTAAACACCTGAAAAACAAACCTTTACCAGCGCTTCCACACCCTGTTTTGTCGCATGCGCCCGATATGTTCAAGGCCATTTTGGAGGCAGACCAACTGATTCACGTCCCATACCAATCTTTCGAGCCAGTCATCCAGTTCTTTGAAAAGGCCGCGCAGGACCCAGCGGTCACCCACATCAAGGTTATTCAATACCGTGTGGCCAAAAGCAGCCGCATTCTCCAAGCCCTCATGGAAGCCGTGCAACGCGGCAAACAAGTGTCGGCCTTTGTAGAAATCAAAGCCCGTTTTGACGAGGCCACTAACCTTGAATGGGGCGAGCGCCTGGAAAAGGCCGGGGTGCGGGTTCACTATTCATTGCCCGGCGTGAAAGTCCACTCCAAACTCGCCCTCGTCCGCCGAGTCGAAGACGGACACCCGCAACTTTACGCCTACTTGGGCACCGGAAATTTCCATGAAGAAACAGCCAAAATTTATTCCGACATTGGTATTTTCACTGCCGACCCGCGTCTTACCAACGAAGTGAGCAATGTGCTGGCACACCTGGAAAACATGCCGCCGCCTCACCCGTTTCAGCACCTTTTGGTGGGACAATTCAACCTGCGAGAAAGGCTTTATCAACTGATCGGGAACGAAGTTGAAGCTGCCAAAAAGGGGCAAAAGGCTGAAATGATCCTGAAAATCAACAGCCTTGAAGACAAAGAAATCATCGCCAAACTTTATGAGGCTTCCATAGCGGGGGTGAAAATCCGCCTCATCATTCGTGGGATATGTTGTCTCGTGCCGGGCCTCAAAGGGTTGAGCGAGAACATCGAAATAATCAGCATTGTAGATCGCTACTTGGAGCACGCCCGCGTGTTTGTGTTCCACAACGGGGGCGACGAACTTACCTTCCTCAGCAGCGCTGACTGGATGGAACGCAACCTGTCTTTCCGAATTGAGACTATTTTCCCCGTTTATGATCCGGTGATCCAACGGGACATCCGTGAATTCCTCTCCATTCAGCTCAACGACAACGTGAAGGCCCGCATTATTGACCCTCAAAACCTCAACCAGTATCGGCGAACCAGCAGCGACATTCCGGTGCGCACGCAGTTGGAGACCTATTTTTATCTGAAAAGAAAACTGGAAGAAGGAAAGGATGCGGAAGAAGGTATTGAGCAATAACAAAGCTCCAAATTTTCAACTAAACTCTTGGTTCTCAAACCCTTTCCAGAATTTTGATTTTTTTTTCAAAAAATATTTGTCTATCCGCAAAGACCCGGCTTATCTTTGCCGCCGCAAAACGCAAGACACCAGTCTTGAACAGTAAACACAATCTGCGGAAATAGCTCAGCTGGTAGAGCGCGACCTTGCCAAGGTCGAGGTCGCGAGTTCGAATCTCGTTTTCCGCTCAAAGCCTTTCCGATATGTCGGGAAGGCTTTTTTGTTGCTGTTTTTCTGAAAGCCCTTTACTTTTGGAAAGATTGTAGGTAATTTTGCTGTTCAATAGCCTGGGTGGTGAAATGGTAGACACGAGGGACTTAAAATCCCTTGACCTTTATCGGTCGTGCAGGTTCGAGTCCCGTCCCGGGCACAAAAAAGCCCTCAGATGTGATGTCTGGGGGCTTTCGTTTTTGGAGAGGCCACATGAGCATCTACGCCGTTCCGACGTTTAGGAGGTATGGGCGTAGATACATTGATGGCGGCGTTATTGATCTACGTTAAGACTTGATGCCTTGCCTATAGTATGGGACATAAGGCGTAGGGTGCAACTAATCTTACAGGTCGCAGAACGCAATTTATTTGAAGCACTCTTCTTCCATCCCAAGCAAACTGAAGCATGTTGGCAGCATCAATGTCTTGAACATCTTACAATATTCCAGAAGTAGATTCATCGCTTACTTCCCGTCGAATGGTCATGTAACAGGTTCAAGTTTTCCTTGGGGGTCTTTGATGAGCACCCGTCAGCAACAAATGCGCTTTAGGCCATACGTCTTTGCGAAATGCCGTAGAAAAACCTGATATTGTGCTTTGAAATCCTGGCGGTAAGGTTAGCATACTTGGTGGGTTAGTATACTCCAAGTTACTAATTGTCAGGATTTCTTTTTATCGAACGAAAAGTGGTAAAGTCGAACTAAGGAACGGGTGCATAATAACTTGTCACTTTCATCGGCTTCCTAAAATGCTCATTTTTCCATCAAAACATTGATTTCCCATGAAACAACTTTTGACACTTTTAGCCCTTATTGCCGCTACAGCCGCAGCCGCACAAAATGACGTGGCCAAGGCATTTGCAATCTCTCCAACACTCTACGATCTTGGAACCAAGGTGTTTCCCACTGGGAATGGCTACGCGGTTTTTGGCTACACTGCGGGGCCATCCAATGCACAAGGTGAT
>Ga0209181_10010143_pt1 | contig 12263 bp, 4 predicted proteins | sample MAT05_FD_187208 | JGI IMG/M metagenome (GOLD analysis project Ga0209181, IMG submission 187208) | Freshwater microbial communities from Lake Fryxell liftoff mats and glacier meltwater in Antarctica - MAT-05 (SPAdes) (version 2) | ecosystem: Environmental > Aquatic > Freshwater > Ice > Liftoff... | reverse complement strand
CACTGCACGCGGCGGTGCGATGGCGACAGCGTCGAAGGCGCGGCATTCGGCGGGCCGATTTTCTACGGTCATGCGGCGAAGGGCTTCAACGAACCGGCCGACCATCCTGGCAATGCCTACTGGTTCCAGGCGCAGCGCGCGAATGCGGTCTTCGCGATGCTCGACGGCAAGCAGCGCGAGAAGGCGCTGCTCGATCGTGGACGCGAGGAGGTCGGCAACGACACGGTGAAGCTCCAGGGCAAAGGCGCGAACATCGAGGGTCTCGCCGTGGCCGACATGTCGAAGGATCAAAAGGAAGGCGTCCGTGGCGTGTTGCGCGATCTGCTCGCGCCTTTCCGCAAGGAGGACGCCGACGAGGCGATGAAATACGTGGACGCCGCGGGCTTCGACAACGTCCACATGGCATTCTACAAGGCCGGCGACATCGGCAAGGACGGCGTGTGGGACGTGTGGCAGCTCGAAGGGCCGAACATGGTCTGGCACTTCCGCGGCTCACCCCACGTGCATGTGTGGGTGAACATCGCGGCGAACGCCTGAGAGTCGTGGTGCGGACACTCTTGTCCGCACAGCCACCGCATTGCGGACAGAAGTGTCCGCATCACGTCTGCGCCTTCGCTCAAACTGATGTTCAATTTCTGCGGATTCAGTTGCTGGCAAAGTGGCGGTGCGCGCAAGGTGGCAGCGTGCTTCCAGCCGCTTGAGTAAGCGCCTGGAAGGGCGCTTCCACTTTCCACTCGCCCCAGGACTTCAAGTCCGAAGTCCATCTGCGACAGCCCGCGCTGGAAGCGCGCCTGCCGCACTTGCGGCCCGACAATGTTGCGCGGTCGTTTCGGCATCGCGTTGCCCTACTCGATTCCGTCGAGCAAAGAGTCCCATCGGCAATCGAGCGCCCGGCGCAGGCGGATGAGCACGGCGAGCGACGCACCGAATTGCGCGGCTTCGATGAATTGGAGACTGCGCGGTGAAATGTCCGCTTTCTCCGCGAGTCCTTCCTGAGTCAGTCCCGCGTGTTCGCGCAGACGCCGTATGTTCCGGCTCAACGTTTTGAGTTGTTGCTGCGAGACGCGCTGCATTGGGCGCGGCGATGCTGGCCTCACCTGTCGATTTGGACACGAAAGCCACTTTCGTTTTTCCGTGCTTGCTCTCACTGCGAGCTTCGGCACGATTTCCATGCCGCCGCCCACCATGAACTCTTCCCTTCGTGCTGCTCTCAAACACCTCTGCCTGGCTACGCTGTTTCTCTTGTCGGGCACTCTCACCCACGCTGACACGCTCCGCCCTTTCAACCCTTCTAACCCTACGGATCCTTACGGTCTCAACCTCGCGGGTGAGACTGTCATCACGAGCACCGGGTACGACTACCACCATTGGGGCGTCCTTCTCGACGAAACAGTGACTCAGAGTTTGCCCTTGCCGTCCCTTTCCTTCACAGCACTCAGCACCGTCAGCGGCCTCTTTGGAATTCCCGGAAGCTTTACCCTATCGGAAACCGACATGTTCGTGAATCGAGGCACTACAGTGCTCGACCCTTTCGATAGCAATTTATTCTCCGCGAATTTTACTACGCATCAAGTCACACCTTCGGGTGTCACCCTTGCACCGGGCCTGAACCTAGCCCTCATACGCAGATACCACTTCTCGACGGAGCTTTATCGGGACACTCTGTCCACGCCGAATTTCGATGTCGGTGCGCCCGAGCGCCTCGTCACAGCGGGGAACAAAAAGCTGGTAGTCCTCATCCACGGGTGGAACTCCGGCAGCAGCATGGATTCCTACGATGAAACAGATGACGATAAGGAATTCCTTGCGCTGCGGCGGAATATAGGCGGCGCAATCGTTTTCGCTCCGGATTGGTCGCTGATTCTATACAGATGGGCGCAGGACGCAGATACCGGTCCGAAAATCTTCGAGTTCAATAACGATCTGGCGATCGCGGGACGACGAAACGGCAGTGAGGCGGCTGAGTCTGGACATCGGCACGGCAAGAATCTCGGCCAACTGCTGGCCGATCTCGGTGTCGAAAAAGTGCATTTCATTGCACACAGCGCGGGAACCTGGGCGGCACGATCCGCTGCGGAGCGAGTTCTTCATTTGAATCCGAATGTAAAAGTTCAGATCACCCTTTTAGATCCTTTCATTCCGGGCGTGTTGGGAACGCTTGAAGGTTCACGCACCAGCGGCCTCACTAAATCCAAGATTGATGGCATCCAAAGTTTCGGTTCGGCCGACTCCGTGTTCCGCCTTGAGAACTACTTCTCGGACGATGTCACCGGCGCACCGACTGAGGTCGTGTTTTCATGGCGCTCCAGAGACGAAAACGGTTTGGAGGTTGGTGGAGGAGCCCTTCGAACCCTTGGCTTCGACCCCTACGGTGGACCTTACGGCCACTTCGGCCCGATACACTATTACGCAGACACGGTGCATGCGACCTCTGCGCAAGTCGCTGACTTGGAAGTCTTCGACCGCCTTTCAAGGGCCCGATTGGTGGATGTTGCGGCGTTGAACGCTTGGGGCTGGCGTCGCAGCATGTTCATGCAGGAGCCGGTCATCCGGCAGCAGCCTGTGCGTAACACTGTTGCGCTCGGCAGTTCCGCATCGTTCGCAATTGCGGCGACGACTCGCCTTGCTGAACGGTTGAGCCAACCGCCGGCCAATTTCACCATCCAGTGGCAAAAGCTGAACGGTTCGGCGACGCCGGTTGCTGTCGGCACGGGCGCGACTTTGCAGATCAGTCAGGCGAACACTGCACACGCGGGCACCTATCGCGCGAAAGTTTCGAGTGGAACGCTGGTCACGTACTCGGATTCGGTCTCTCTGACTGTCACAGGCAGCTCGCAGCCGGGTACCGCACCCGCGCTCCCCTCGAATTTCGTCGCGACGGCGGTCTCGTCGTCCCAGATCAATCTCAGTTGGTCCCACAGCGGGAGCAATGTGTCGGGGTTTGAATTGCAGCGGCGGCTGGGGACGGGGACGACTTGGGTGAACTTGCCGTCTGTCGGCGCAACGTGGCGGACGTTTGCCAATACTTCCAGCCTCTCGGCGGACACGGCCTACAGCTATCGCATCCGGGCGGTGAACGGCGCAACCCCGTCGGCGTGGTCGGCGGAAGCCTCGGCGCGAACCTTCCTTCCTCCGGCGAGCAATGTGAATCTCACCGTTTACGCGGTGGATGCGACCTCGCTCCTCGTTCCGCTGAATGTGTCCATCTCGACGTGGACCGGCAACGCGCAAGACTTTGCCACGCTGAACACCAACGGTGCCGCCGGCTTCACCCGAGCGATGCCGAATGGCGTCTCCGCGTGGTTCTCGTGCCCCCCGACGCTTCCCGATGGGCGAAGGTTCCAGTTCTGGCTCTTCGGCAACGGTGCGACCGCGCTCCAGGACTACTTCCCGAACGCGCGCTTCGACCTGAGTGGCAACACGACGGCATACGCGCACTACGCGTTCGCCGCTCCTCCTGTGCGGACACTCACTGCGCTCGCCGTCGAAGGATCGTCTTCGGTCAACGAGCGCAGTTCGGCCACCTACCGGGCGAAGGCGACATTCAGCGACGGCTCCACGCCTTATGTGAATGCCTCGTGGGATGAAAACTCCAGTTACGCCGACATCTCCAGCGGTGGGGTGCTCGATACGGAGGCGGTCACCAGCGACAGGAGCGTGACAGTGGAAGCTACCTACACCTCCGGCGGCGTCACAAGGGTCGCGCCAAAGAACGTGACCATCCGCAACACCGACACCGCAGCCACCTACACGCTCTCGCGCAACGTCGTCGGCAGCGGCGAAATCGGCTCCAATCCTTCAGGGAGCAGCTTTGCCGCGGATACCTGGGTTTACATTCATGCCAATGCGGGAGACGGCTACGTCTTCTCCCACTGGAGCGGCGATGCATCCGGCACCGATGGCGACATTTACATAGTCATGGACCGCAACCAGTCCGTCACCGCGCACTTCGTCCCCGATCCCAGCATCGGCAATCTCCGTGTGGACATCTCCCCACCGCTGGCTGCCGCGGAAGGTGCGGCCTGGCGATACGACCTTTTTACCGCGTGGCGACCCAGCGGCGCCACTCAGAACGGCATCTCGCCACGGGCAAAGTATGTCGAATTCAAAGACATCCCCGGTTGGATTACTCCTGCCAGAGTAAAGGCCACCGTCATTGGGGGGCAGACCACCGTCGTCTCCGGGGCGAGTGCCACGTACCGCGAAATCCTCGGCGGCGTGCAAATCGCCATCGAACCGGCGCAGGCGGGCGGGCGCTGGCGGCTGGATGGCGGTGCCTGGCAGGAGAGCGGAGTTACCTTGCCGGAAATCTCCACGGGCAATCACACCATCGAATTCCTCGCCATCCCCGGTTGGGCAACGCCTGCGTCGCAGGGCGTCACTGTCGCGCGTGGCATTGTCTCGTCAAAGACCGGCGCGTACGGGCCGCCCGCCGGGTTCCCTATCGTCAACTCTGTCTCGCCACGCACCGGCCCGATTTCTGGCGGAACGACCGTGACACTCGACGGTGCGAACTTCCAGCCCGGTGCGACTGTCAGCTTCGGTGGTGTGCCGGCCACGTCCGTAGCGGTTGTCAGTCCCACGCTCATCACCGCCGTCAGTCCGCCGCGTGCTTCCTACGGCACTGTTTCCCTCGCCCTCACTTCCGGCGGCCAGACGGTCTCGCAGGCAAACGGGTTTTCCTACTTGGAGCCGCTTGGGCAGAACATGGAACTTGTTGGGCAGCTCGGCGGTGAATTCAAATCAGTCGATGTGCAGGGCAACTACGCTTACGTGGGGGAAGGTGCGAGTTTCGTCGTCTTGGATGTAACCAATCCAACTGCCCCAGTGGAGCGGGGCCGGATAGCACTTCCGAGTTTTGCGGAGAGCATCGCCGTGGTTGGTGGGAAAGCATACGTCGCCGCAGGTTCAGCAGGACTTTACGTTCTGGATGTCTCGATTCCTTCATCTCCGGCCATCCTCGGCTTTTTCGATACGGTGGAGTACGCTTCGGGGGTTGCTGTAGATGGCACTATCTTGTTTCTCGCGTGCGGCGACGGAGGACTATTTGTGTTCAACGTATCAAATTCGGGCTCGCCGACACTACTCGCGACGCTCGATACGCCAGGTCGTGCTGAAAGGGTGAGGGTCGCCACAATCGCGGGACGCAAGTATGCGCTCATCGCCGACACGAGCGGCGGAACTCGATTGATTGATGTCACAGTCGCGGCAGCGCCTATCGAAGTGAGTTTGATCGCGCCGGCAAATTCCGTCGGTACACAAGATTTGAAAGTAGTTGGCACAACATTGTATGTAGCCGGGTTCGGGACCGGCGTTCAGATATTCGATGTTTCCAACCCGGCGCAGCCGGTCCTGAAAGGGTCTTACGGGACGAACGGGTTTGCGCGTTGCTTGGATGTGGCTGGAACGACCGTTTACGTGTGCATGGGCGACTTCCGCATTGCCAGTGCCGTAAATCCAGCGAATCCGACACTGCTCGGTTCTCTCAGCGTCGGCAGCGATCCGAGGCAGATTCGAGTCGCAGGCGGATACGCGTTTATCGCTCTTGGGCGGGAGGGCTTCAAAGTCGTTTCCATCTCTACGCCGAGCGCCCCCGTTCTGCGGGCTACGGTCAAGGGTATCGGTCGCGTGGCCGGCCTTGCGCTGAATGGAAGTACCGTCATAACGGGCAACGATGGCGGGGGAATCGACACGGTGGATACAAGCAACCCATCGCGCCCGACTGCACTCGCGCACCTCGGTACCGAGCGCGTCAGCAATATCGTTGTAACCGGCAATTCTGCGGTCTTGGTGAACTACGGCAACAACGTCGTGAGTGTCGTAGATGTTGCTACACCTGCAGCGCCGGTGCTTCGTTCGACATATACTGCGGTTGTTGCATGGGGTGTCGGTCTCATGGGAACGAACCCAGTGCTTGCTGCCAACACCCCCGGCGCGACCACGAAGCCCACGGTCACTGTCCTCAGTGTCGCCAACCCAACGTCACCGCAAACTGTTGGTTCACTGCAACTCTCCACGGCGGACGGAATCGCCGCAGACGTCACTTTCGCGGGCAGTTGGGGATTCGTCGCTCGCCCAGACTGGGGAGCAAACAGCGGACTGTTGGACATTGTCAATTTCGCGACGCCGTCCAATCCACTACGTACGAGTGCGCTTCCCTTGGCAGGCACTCTTTACAGTGTCGCGGTATCAGGAGACGCAAACTACGCCTACGTTGCTGGGAACGACGGCTTCCGAATCGTGGATGCACGGGCAAAATCTGCACCAATTCTCGTCGCAACGGTTCACCCGCCTCAGTCAACTTTTACTGACATAAATACGGTTCTTGTTGCCGGCAGTCGGCTCTACGTGGCCGACAGGAGCGTCGTCTTTGTGTATGACATCACAAACCCTGCTGCGCCGATTCAGGTCGCCTACTATGATGTGCCTCGGGTTTCCACCTACGGCACAACCCTTGCCGTCAATGGCGACCTGCTATTCGTCGCTGGCGATGACGCGGGGCTGACGATTCTACGAGTCAAGGATCTCGACAAGCCGACCATCGGCATCACGTCCCCGACGACAAACACCGCCTATTCCACCACGAGCGCAATCATTTCGCTCGGCGGGACGGCGACGGACCTGCAAGGCGTCGTGCGAGTGACCTGGAAGAACGACCGCGGCGGCGGCGGGGTCGCGGCGGGAACGAACTCTTGGACGGTTCCGAATATCCAACTCGCACCCGGCCTGAACAACCTCACCGTCACCGCCGAGGATGCGAATGGGAACCTCGCCACGGACACGCTCGCCGTGACGGCGACTCTGCCCGACACCACGCCGCCCGTCGTGACCATCACCGGACCCAGGCCGGACGCAACCTTCACCACGGAAGCCGGTCTCGTGACCCTCACCGGCTCGGCGGTGGATGGCCGCGGGGTGGTGGCCGTCACTTGGACGGATGACAGGGGTCGCAGCGGCAGCGCGACGTTGACCGGGCAGGCGTGGAGCATCGCGCCGATTGCCTTGGAATTCGGACCCACGACTTTCACCGTGACCGCGCAGGACTCCGCGGGAAACAGCGGGTCGGATTCGATCGGCGTCCTGCGAAATTCACCCGATGTCATCCCGCCGCAGATCGCGATCGATTTCCCGACGCTGCAGCAGAGTTTCTGGACCGAGGATGCCGTGGTCAATGTTTCCGGGACTGCTTCGGACGACGGCTCGCTCGAACGAGTGGAATGGTCAAACAGCCGGGGAGGTGGAGGTGCCGCCACCGGGACAACCGTGTGGAGCGCCAGCGGCATCGCGCTGCAACTCGGCGTGAACGTCATCACCGTGACTGCTTTCGATGCGAAGGGTAACTCCTCTACAGACACACTGAGCGTGACCCGCACGCTCCCGCCCACGGTGACTCCGGGCGCCGGGGCGAATGGCGGCATCAGCCCGAACAGCTCGCTGAGTGTTCCTACTGGTGGAGGCGCGTCTTTCAATGCCGCACCCTCGGCGGGCTTTGTGATTGGCCACTGGCTGGTGAATGGCGTCCCGGTGCAAAGCGGAGGGACGAGCTTTGCGTTGAGCGACGTGATTGGGGACACGAGCGTGCAAGTTACATTCTTCAGCACCAACGCAAATCTCGCCTTGCTCGTTCCGAGTGCCGGTGTGCTGACGCCCGCATTCTCCAGCGCCACGACGAGCTACACGGTGACCGTGCCAAACAGCATCGCCAGTTTTTCAATGACACCCACTTTGGTGACTCCGAGCGCAACCGTAACAGTAAACGGCTTCCTGGCCGCATCGGGGAACGCCGGCGGTCTGACGAACCTGAGCGTGGGAGCCAATCTTATCGAAACGGTTGTGAGGGCCGAAGACGGTGTCACCACGCGGACCTATTCCACGGTCGTAACCCGGCAATCGGCGATTGAGAGATGGCGGCAGAACCGGTTCGGCTCCTCCGCCGATCTGGGCGACGCCGCAGACAATGCGGACCCGAACAAGAACGGAATCACGAATCTGCTCGAATATGCGCTGGGAGGCGATCCGATAGGCAGAACCACTGGCGCGGGAATCCTTCCGCAAGCCGGGCTCGGACCAGGACCGTGCCTCCGGGTCAGCTTCAGCCGCTATCTCGATCGCACGGACCTCACGCTTACTGTGAAATCATCTGACTTACCGAACGGCCCGTGGAGCAATCTTGCGCGCAGTACGGCGGGAGGAGCATTCGTAATCCTGACGTCGGGAGCAACGGCTTCCGAAAGCGGAACAGGCAACGCCCGCACGGTGACAGTGTGCGATCCCTACTTCATAACCAACCCATCGCATCCGAAACGGTTCATGAGGCTCGAAGTCACGCGCTAGCTTCGCCGGGATTTTCGAGCGTTTATAACAGTGGCAGGCCGAGGCCTGCACCATGCACCAGTTGCTCCGCGGGAATGTGGTTCCGGTTGCTCACAGCGATGTGCGATATCATCCATGCGACAATTCTGAAAGACGAGATCGCACTTGCTCGCTAGCGTCGGTTTGAAATCGAACCCCATGAAGACACCCCTCCTTCTCGCACTCGTCCTGCCGCTGCTCGTCGACCCGTTTGCACTCGCTGCGGACGAAGGGCTCGAACGGCTCCGATACAACAATCCGGGACTGGCGGTGGACCTCGGCGTCGGCTTGTGGGCGTGGCCGTTGCCGATGGATTTCGACGGCGATGGCGACCTCGACCTCGTCGTGAACTGCCCGGACAAGCCCTCGAATGGCGTCTATGTCTTCGAGAACACGAGCGGCGACACGGCGAAGAACAAGATGCCCGTCTTCAAAGCCGCGCGGCGCATCAGCAAGGGATTGCAGAACGTCCAGGTGAGCTACGTGGACGGCAAGCCTCGCGTGATGTCGCCCGGCTTGGAGTATCCGGATTTTCTGAAGTCCGGTCTGGAGAAAGGCAGGAAGCTGCCGCTGCCCGCGAACATTCATCCGAACAAGGTTCGCGCGAACATGTGGCGGACGGTGGATTTCGATGGCGACGGGAAGCTCGACGTCGTCGTCGGGGTGGGGGACTGGACGGAATACGGCTGGGACAACGCCTACGATGCGAGCGGCAAATGGACGAACGGCCCGTTGCGCGGCTACGTCTATTTCATCCGCAACACCGGGACGAACGGGAAGCCCGTTTACGACCAGCCGGTGAAAGTCATGAGCGCTGACAAGCCGGTCGAGACCTTCGGCTGGCCCTCGCCGAACTTCGCGGACTTCGACGGCGATGGAGACCTCGACCTCCTCTGCGGCGAGTTCCTCGACGGCTTCACCTACTTCGAAAACATCGGCACGCGCATCGCGCCGAAGTATGCGCCGGGCCGCCGGCTGACCGTGCCGCCGGGTGCGGAGAAATCCGCCGCGCCATCGGCGTGGCTCGCGCAACAGGAAGCCGCAAAGCTCCCGGGATCGCCGCATCCGCTCACGATGGATCTGGAGATGATCACGCCCGTGGCGATCAACTGGGACAAGGATGGCGACCTCGATCTCATCGTCGGCGACGAGGACGGACGGGTGGCCTTCATCGAAAACACCGGCAAGTTCACCTCCGACCACACGCCGCAATTTCTCCCGCCCGTCTATTTCAAACAGGAGGCCGACGACCTGAAATGCGGCGCTCTCGCGACGCCGGTGGGCGTGGATTGGGACGGCGACGGCGACATCGACATCGTCAGCGGCAACACTGCCGGCTACATCGTCTTCTACGAAAACCTCAGCGGCCCCGGAGTCGCGAAACCGAAGTGGGCCGCGCCGAAGCACCTCGAAGCCGACGGCAAAATCATCCGCCCGATGGCCGGCGCGAATGGCAGCATCCAGGGTCCGTGCGAGGCGAAATGGGGCTACACGACATTGAGCATCGCGGATTGGGATGGCGACGGACTGCCCGACATCCTGATGAATTCGATCCTCGGAAAAGTCGTCTGGTTCAAAAACATCGGCACACGCAAGGCGCCCAAGCTCGCCGCCGCGCAGCCGATCGAAGTCGAATGGAACGGCCCGCAGCCCGCGCTCGCCTACGGCTGGCTGCGCCCCGAGGGCAAGGCGCTCCTCACGCAATGGCGCACAACACCCGTCGCGGTGGACTGGAATCACGACGGCCTCACCGACCTCGTGATGCTCGACCAGGAAGGCTGCCTCGCATTCTTCGAGCGCGCGAAGCTCGACGGCAAACTGGTGGTCCTTCCGCCCAAGCGCGTCCTGTGCGATGAGAAGGGCGAGCCGCTGCTTTTGAGCAAAGGCACTGCCGGCAAGAGTGGTCGTCGCAAAATCTGCATCGTGGATTGGGACGGCGACGGCAAACTCGACATCCTATTGAACTCCTCCAGCGCAAATTTTCTCCGCCAAGTGAACGCGCGCGACGGCAAATGGTTCTTCCAGGACATGGGCGCGCTCGTGCAGCAGAACATCGAGGGCCACGACGTCAGCCCGACCGTCGTGGACTTCAACGCCGACGGCATCCCCGACTTCCTCGGCGGCGCTGAAGATGGCCGCTTCTACTATTTGAAAAATCCTCGCATCCGGCGATGACCCGCAGTTTGACGCCCCGCCATCCACGAACTAGTCTATGCCCTATGAAGCCGCCAATCTACCTGACCGACTCGAAGGAGATGCTGAAAGTGCGCTTGAATCAGCCGCGAGTCACCTCCGAGCAAGCCCACGCCCAGCGGGAACGACTCCGGCGCGCAGCCGAGAAATTCTCCGAGGACGCCAGGAACGCGACCTCCTCGCCTGGGCGCGCGAAAACACGCGCCTGATTGAGCCAGCGGTTTACCTCTCGCGCTTCGAGGACGCCGGCGAGGAACATCGTGTGTGTCTCGATGTCCCGACGCAGCGCTACTTCAAAGCAACTCATGCCGGACGATTCGGCTTTTCAGTGGTCGCACTTGATGACGGCACGGCGGAACTGACGGGCGCCACTCCGCTCGAATACATTGAGCGTCTGTTGCTGCAAAATTCGCTCTTTAACGACCAGATTCGACTCGAAGGCGTGGCGGTCGAGACGCAGGGAACTGTGGTTCTGACATCGCAACCAAACATCCACGGCGGCGAGGTCTGCGCCGAGGAAATGAGCACCTTTATGGAGAAGCTGTGGTTCAAACCGCTGCACGGGCTGTCGCTCGGGCGGCCTGGTGCGCTCGCATTCTATCGCGATCTCGACGAGGTCGCTGCCTTCGACGCGCATCCCGGCAATTTCGTGAAGGACGACAACGGCGTTGTGCTGCCGATCGATCTGGTTCTCCTCCGTGCAGACGCCGCATTGCAGAAAGCTTTCGCGCCGCATCTCGACTGAACATCACGTCATGCGTTCCAAACTTTCGTTCACGCACCCGGTCTCGCTCGGACTCGACTTCGGCACGGAAAGCGTGCGCGCGGTGCTCGTGGATTTGCGCGGGCGCGAATTGGCGTCTGTCGTGGCGAAGTATCCGCACGGCCAGATCATCGAGTCGCTTCCCGGCTCGAAGACGAAGCTGCCTCCGCATTACGCGCTCCAGCATCCGCTCGACTGGCTCGACTCCGCTGCAAAGGCGACGCGTGCGGCGCTGCGTTCGGCGAAAGGTGCGGAGGTGCTCGGCATCGGCGTGGATTTCACGAGCTGCACGATGCTGCCGACGAAACGCGACGGCACGCCGCTGTGTCTGCTGGAGGAGTTCGCCTCCGAGCCGCTCGCATGGCCGAAGCTGTGGAAGCATCACGGCGCGCAGTCGCAGACCGACCGCATCAACGCCGTTGCCCGCGAGCGCGGCGAAGGTTTTCTCCAGCGCTACGGCGGCATCATCGGGCTGGAGTGGTTTTTCCCGAAGATGCTGGAGACGCTCGAACTCGCCCCGCGCGCCTACGAGGCGGCGGAAGTCTGGCTCGAAGCGGGCGATTGGTTTGTGTGGCAGCTCGTCGGCGGCGCGGCGGGTTCGCTGCCGCGCTCGACGTGTCAGGCGGGCTACAAGGGCATGTGGAGCGCGAGCGATGGCTACCCATCGGACGATTTCCTGCGCGCGGTGAACCCCAAGTTCGCACGCGTCGTGAAGGACAAGATGCCCGGCCGCCTGCTCGCGCCCGGCGTCGCCGCCGGCGGACTCACGGACGCGATGGCAAAGAAGCTCGGCCTCCGCGAAGGCACGCCGGTCAGCGCGGCCATCATTGATGCGCACGCTGGTGTGCCCGGCGCCGGCGCGGCGGAACCCGGCACGCTCGTGATGGTCATGGGCACCAGCTCCTGCCACATGCTGAACAGCGAAGTGGAGCGGAGCGTCCCCGGTGTCGCCGGT
>Ga0209181_10010142_pt1 | contig 12263 bp, 15 predicted proteins | sample MAT05_FD_187208 | JGI IMG/M metagenome (GOLD analysis project Ga0209181, IMG submission 187208) | Freshwater microbial communities from Lake Fryxell liftoff mats and glacier meltwater in Antarctica - MAT-05 (SPAdes) (version 2) | ecosystem: Environmental > Aquatic > Freshwater > Ice > Liftoff... | reverse complement strand
TCTTATCCTTAAATAATTTATCAATTGACGGCTATTTTATCCCATTCAAATACTGTGTGTTTGGAAAACCCTTAAGAGGAACAATACTCCCACCACGTCAAGCTCTGTTTCGTAAAAAAAAATCTACTTACATTGATGATGGACATACGCAATTATTGGTAAATCAAGGCTTATCAAGCCGAATTTCCACACCAATCTACCACGACGATCGTAAGCCTCTTTCTCGCTGGTTATGGGCACAAGATCGGTATCTACTAATCGAAGCGAAGAAATTATTAGAGACCCCCGAATATGAATTAAGTCTGGGCGATCGCATTCGCAAACAAAAGATTTTTGCCCCATTTATTATTTTGATTTATTGCCTAATACTTAAAGGCGGTATCCTTGATGGATGGCAGGGTTGGTACTATGCATTTCAAAGGCTGTTAGCCGAAATATTACTATCTCTACGATTGATCGAACTAGAGAAACTTGATAAAGCTGGGTAAAGAGCTGATATAAAAAACAAATAATTTTTTCCACCTATTAATGCCCAACGTTAAAATAGATTTATACCTTCTTACAAAAAATAACTATTTGAAATGAGGATGTAATCCTTCGTGGGAGATTCACCTTCAATATCTATATTTACTTGGGAAGGAAGTAAGCTGAAATAAGGTGGAAAATCATGACTGCAACCGTGATCAATCTAGAAGCGATCGCTAATTTTACCAGAGAAAAATTTTACGCTCTCTGCATAGCGAATCCAGATTTACAACTAGAACGCACTAATGATGGAGAATTAATTGTTATGTCACCAGTTGGTGGAGAAAGTGGTAATAGTGAAGCCGAACTAATGACTGATTTAGCAATTTGGAATCGGCAAACTAAGAGCGGTAAGGTCTTTAGCTCATCTACAATTTTTAGTTTACCCAATGGCTCAGATCGATCGCCAGATGCAGCCTGGGTAAAGTTAGAACGGTGGGAAGCGCTTACTCCAAAACAGCAAATCGGGTTTCCGCCTATTTGTCCAGATTTTGCGATCGAGCTCCGCTCTGCCACCGATAGGCTAAAACCGCTCCAAGCTAAAATGCAAGAATACCTTGATAACGGTTTGCGACTAGGCTGGCTGATCGATCCACAAAACCAACAGGTAGAAATCTATCGCCAGAACCAATCTGTAGAAATAGTATCAATGCCAGTTAATTTATCTGGTGAAGACGTTTTATCAGAATTTACGCTAAATATGTAAACCATCAATCACTCTGATATTACCCTTGGCTTAATAGCTTGAGCAGGATTACCTGCATAAATTGTCATTGGATCGAGCGATCGCCCCGCTACTGCACCCAAACCCAGCACTGCACCTTTGCCAATAGTTACTCCTGGTCCCACCACCGCTCGTGCCGCAATCCAACAACCCTCCTCAATCAGAATTGGGGCATCCTTAAGTCGAAAATTTGGATCGCTCCAATTATGATTACCTGTGCATAAATACACATTTTGAGATAGGCATGAATGGTTTTTTATTGTAATCATAGCGACATTATCGATCCAACAATTTTCCCCCAACCAGACGAAATCACCAATTATCAAGCGCCATGGAAACTTTACCCTCACCCCAGTCTTAATCCTCACTCCCTCGCCAACTTGGGCGCTAAAACAGCGCAATATCCAACATTTAAATCTAGAACTTGTAATTAAGTAACTACTAAATAAAGGTGATCCTAGGTAATACCAAAGAATTTGTTTCCACAAGCCACTTCCCGGAGAATAACCTCCAACCGTATACTTATCTAATCGCATACTTTTTTAGTTTTAAGTATGCCTGTATGAGGTCGCTTGTATCATACGCCTTCAGACAATATAAAGCTTTACCAAAAATCATTTGTGCCCCTTACTTAAAGCCTAAATAAAACTATATACGATTAGCCATAACCATAATCTAAGGGAAAACGTGACGTAAGTCATACTTTTAGATACCAAATCAAAAATGTATAGATTTGCAAAATACAGGATAGGCTTTGCGTAAAATTTTCAATCGCTTATCCCCTTCCTAATCCATTGCTTTGGTTCCAATTGAACATAAACATAGATGTTAGCAGGAGTATATTATTTGTATATTATGAGTAAGTTAGTCTATACAATCTGAAGTACTATTAACTTAATCAATTTCCCCAGATGGTAAGTCTTTAAGATTAACTAATACTAATAATGTGGCATACCTTAAACAGTTTCTAACAAAAAAAACTAGTGTTTTGTCCAGATCTACTAAAGTTACTCGTCTAACCGTTATCAATCAATTTTTTTTACCAGATTATGCTCCTACGGGGCAGCTTCTCGAAGAATTAGCAAATCAACTTAAAGGTAACTTTAGTGGTGTAGAAGTTTTTACTACTCAACCTTCCTATGCTTTTAAGCAAGACGATCTACCACGATGGGAATATCAAAAAGATATCCATATTCGGCGTTCTAAATCTGCCAGTTCTGGGTATGGACGCATCCGCAGTAAAACAGTATCAGGCGTAATCTTTTTTTTGCGGACAATTCTGCATTTGCTCAGATACTCTTCCCGCCGCCAACTTGTATTATTGACCACAGCTCCTCCTTTTCTACCTTTAGCGGGATATTTAGTAAGTCTTCTATGTAATATTACTTATGTTTGCTTGTTGTACGATCTGTATCCTGAGATTGCGATCGAGTTAAAGGTAGTCAAAAAAGATTATTGGTTGACCAAATTGTGGAATCATCTCAATCATTTGACTTGGAAAAAATCTGCAGCAGTTATTATTTTGAGCAGTACGATGAGAGCCAAAGTACTTAAAGAATGCCCTGAGATTACTAGTAAAGTATTCGTCATTCCCAGCTGGGCAGATCCAACGGAAATTAAGCCTATGCCCAAACAGGATAATTGGTTTGCCCAAAAGCATGACTTAGTAGATCGCTTTGCGGTTATGTATTCGGGAAATATGGGGCGTTGCCATGATATGGAAACCTTGCTACAGGCAATGGCAATTCTAAGAGATACATCAATTCAATTTGTTTTTGTGGGTGGGGGAGATAAGCGTAGTTATATGCAGACTATATCCCAAGAATTAGGTTTAACTAATTGCTTATTTCTGCCATACCAGCCTAAGGAAAATTTGACCTTTTCCCTCACTGCTTGTGATGTGTCAATCGTAAGTATTGATGAGCGCATGGAAGGACTGGTTGTACCTAGCAAGCTTTATTCAGCTTTAGCAGCAGGCTCTGCGATCGCGGCTATATGTCCAGCCCACTCTTATCTCAATGATATTTTTGCCGAAGCTAAATGTGGTTCTACTTTTGTTAATGGTAATAGTGAGGGATTGGCTGCGTATCTCTATCAATTAAGTCAAAATCCTCAGTTAGCAACAGAATTGGGACAATCTGGTCGGGCATATTGCATCGAGCATTACACAATAGAAAAAATTGCTCAAAGTTATCTTGAACTATTTAAGTCTTTACTCCGATAATTTCAATTTATGACTGAGCGAAAACTCAAATTGAACTTCCTATGGTTCAGTTTCTCTAGTTTCACCCTCAAGGACTTGAGGTAGAGGATTTGGTCGCAAAGAGCCAGACTTTTGATAGTAGTCATAATACTTATAATAGCCAGAATATTGATTGTCCACTCGGTTAACTACCAACCCTAAAACTGGCACTTGAATCATAGAAATAATATCCAACGCCCGATTGATGTTCTGTCTTTGGGCGATATCTAGACTAACAATGTAAACTATACCGTCTACTAAAGTCCCAATTAATCGAGTATCACTAACCCCAACCACAGGCGGGGTATCAAAAATTATGTAATCATATTCTTGTTTCCATTGTTCAATCAATCGGGCAAAACGTGGGGAGTTGAGCAATGTGATTGAGTTAACTGATTGGGGACCAGAAAACAAGACATGTAGATTTAAGAGTTGACTTTTTATAATTAAATCTTCCCACCTATCGCCTTTCAGTAAAACATCACTTAATCCACTTTTCTGATTCCATTCTGAGGATTGGAATAGTCCCGAACTCCGACATAATCGAGTAATTGTGGATTTATGTAGATCCACATCCACAAGTAAAACGCGATAGCCAAGCTCGGACAAAGCAATACTGGTATGAAAGGTGATAGTTGATTTACCTTCTTTGGGTAAGGCTGAAGTCATAGCCACAACTTTGCCAATCTGGTTATCTTGGCGATCGGATGTTAGTCCAATCCCCAGAGCTAGAGTGCGAATTGCTTCAATAAAGCTCCAGTAATTATAGCTTTTGCTTTTCCTTCCTTTATTTTTAGTAGGTTGAAGATATCTTGTCTGCCATACTGATTCTTCGTCAAAATCATCGACGTTAGGAATCAAGGCCAAAATTGGCATTCCCGCCATTGATTTAATTGTTTCAGGATCGTCAATGCGATTATCCAGTTTCTTCAATCCTATAGCCACCAATACTCCAACAAATAAACTAAACAAAGCTCCCAATCCCAAATTCCTTGGAACATCAGGAGAAATTGGGAATTGAGGAAGATCAGGGGGATCTAGTAGCCCCCACGGAACGCCTTGTTCGGCATCAGCTATTTTCAATTCCTGCAATTTCTGAAGGAACGCTGTTAGCTCCTGAGAGTAGATAGAATACTGCCGCTGCAGCTCAGTATATTGCTTTTGTAAAATGGGTAGTTGAGAGATCTGCTTCTCAATTTGGTCATTAACATTGGATAAACTTTGGAACTGATTAGCTTGAGTAACTAAACTAGTCTCGAGTTCTAATTGCTTAGTGGCTAAAGACTGTACTAAACTAGATGCACCAGTAGAGATTGCTCCTTTGGTCAGATCAGTTGCTAAAACATCACGCTTTAGGATTTGTTGAGCTCTGTTTTTGAGAGAAAGTAATAATTGATCGCGATTTTGTTTCGCCACAATTACATAAGGACTTTGCTCACTAAAGCGCAGTCTCTGTTGATTGTAAATTAACTCAGATTCGTTAAATTTTTTGAATAGATCTTGATAAGCAGCATCTTGAGTCAAAACAGTTGTACTTAAAGTGCTTTCAGGCTTTAATCCAGCTTCAATCAGTTGCTTTTTTATTTCCTCGTACTGTTTTTGAGTTTGATTGTACAAAACTGTTGCTTCATTTAACCTAGCAACAATCGTTTGACGATAATTTATTAAACTACTTGAGGATGAATCTGGATCGATAAATCGATATTTTTGCCGAAATTGTTGTACCTCTTTGGCAGATCTTTCCAGTCGTTTGCGTGACTCTGGCAGTTGCGACTCAACAAAAGCAATAGATTTGTCAGTACGAGCTTTTTTGGTTTTAATACTATAGTCAATATAGGTTGAGCTTAATGCATCTAGGGTTGCCACAATCCTCTTGGGAACTGTATCAGTGTAGTTTATAGATAAAATGTTGGTATTTTGACTAGATTGAATAGTCATATTACTTAGAACCATCCCAACAGAAGGTTTTAAGCTAGGGTCTGCAATGCTATTAAGAGCTTTTTGGATAATTGATTTACTTCTTAATGTTTGAATTGTAGTTTCAATTGAAGTTGTACGTTCATCTGGTAAACCACCAGAACTTGAAGCCAATTTTTCCGCCAAACTAGAGGTTTCTTTGAGCTCAATTACAATTTGAATTCCTGATTTATAGACCCTAGGCTCTTGATAAGTTCTGTAAATAATACCAGTCATCATCAACGAGCTTACTAAAAGGCTAACTTGCCAATACTTGCGAACACTTGAGAGAATCAAGCCTAAACTCGTTTCCTCGCTTTGCCGAGGTTCGTTAAAGCTATTTGTTACTCTAGTCCCACCTGGAGGGAGAAGAGGAATTCCATTAGAGTCAGAGTTGATGTCAGTCATAGGAAGAAATGAATATTTAATACTTGAATCTGACAAAAATATTAAATCATCATATCAAAATAGTTCCAATATGGTTAAATTTAGTCCCACTCGGCAATTGCAAATTCAAAAATTAGGAAAAGTTGAAAGCAGGAGACGATACAGAGAACATAAAGTCGATTAAATACTGCCAACTATCAAACAGCAGGAACTTGGTGAGAAAAGAACGCCAAAAGATTGAGAGTTAGTAGAGTTGAAACTATGTATAGCTTCTTACATTTTTTTACCCTTTGCCTTTATGTTATCCGTCAATCTTGTCTTAATCTCCTACTAGGGGAAATTCTTAAATTATTCTCAGTTATCATGATTGATGCCTAAATCTTAAGAAAAGTTTGGGCGATCGCTTCTAGATTTGCGACACAGATACCTTTTTCTGTAATCAGACCTGTAACTAGACGGTTAGGAGTAATATCAAACCCATAATTTATTGCCTGACTGCCATCTGGAGCAATCCTAATTTTTGTGAGAATTTGATCTGAGGTTACACCTTGAATATATAGAACCTCATCGGCATTTCTGGTTTCAATTTCTACTTCTTTAATACCATCAATTAAATCAAAATCAAAGGTGGAACTGGGCAAAGCCACATAGAAAGGGATTTTATTATCTGCTGCCGCTAATGCCTTTAAGTAAGTACCAATCTTATTGATCACGTCGCCTTGTCTGGTCACCCGATCTGCACCGACAATACATAGATCGACCATGCCATACTGCATTAATAAACCACCTGTATTATCAGCAATAATTGTGTGTTTAATATTTGCTTGCTGTAGTTCCCAAGCTGTTAGAAACGCCCCTTGATTTCGGGGTCTGGTTTCATCTACCCAAACATGAATATCTATCCCCATTGCCTGTGCTTCATAAATAGGAGCAAGGGCAGAACCACTATCGACGATCGCTAGCCAACCAGCATTACAGTGGGTGAGAATATTAACGGGTTGCCCAGATTTAGCATTACTAATTTCTTGAATGCGATCGCCGCCAAATTTCCCAATTTTCGCTGAATTTTCTACATCTTCATCACAGATTTTAATGGCTTCCTGCTTGGCAATATTAATAATATCTTGTCCAGAATTATCAGTATTTTCCAAAACTTTCATGACTCGATCTACAGCCCAAGTTAAGTTAACTGCCGTGGGTCGAGCTATGCGGATTTGTTGAGATATATTTTTAATTTTTTGGAGATTTCCATCTGTGGCGATCGCTGCCAAATAAACAGCAAATGCACCCACATTACCAATTACGCCTGCCCCGCGCACATTCATATTTTTGATAGCGGCGATCGCATCCTCAGGAGTGACTAATTTTTTAGTTTCATAGCTAAAAGGTAATTTAGTTTGATCAATGATTACTAAACTTTCCCCATCCAACCAAAATGGTTTGTAGATGCCATTTGCCACAGTCTTAAACTCCTAACTCTAGTAAATCCTACCCTTGATCATATAACTGGGAGTAGTCTACATAGAATTTATTTGCCTGAGATCTGAAGTTTGAGAAATACCACACACTTAAGCAATGTATTGTTCTGATTGTTAGTGAATTAGTGGAAAAATAGCGATATTTTGTATGTATTATGATTTTGTGAGCAATGAATCAAATGCTAAGAATCTCCAAATTAAGTATCGGATCTCTGCCGATGGCAACGTTGGTACTGTGAGTAGCTATAGTGTTGCTGCCGTGACCACTGATAAAGGTAAGAAATTCATCGTTACTTCTGATGAGGTATTTAACTTTGCTGTGGTTGGGGATAAATTGATGCTAATTTCCTTTGACAGCAAAAATCGCTTGGATTCTCGTCCAGATTAGAAATAACTGATTTCCTAGATGATTTTGGGCAATTCTTAACTGGTAAAGTTCAAAATCATTTATGCTTTTTCGCCAATAGGGAGGTTTTATCGCCAACTAAACCTAGATTGCCGATGATTTGATTTGGGCGGGCAGCTTCTAATTCCCCAAGTTCGGTGTAGTTTACCCAAGCAATACAATCTACGGGGCAGGTGGCGATCGCTTCGGACACAATTTCTTCCGAGTCTCCATCTTGAGCGATCACCCTAGCTCTACCATAGTCTGGTTCTAGGCAAAAAGTACTTCTGGCAACGTAAGCACAATGCCCGCAACCAATACATACGGTTTCTTCCACATAGACGGCATTTTGCCTAAGCTCGCCGCCTAATTCTGGTTCAAATCCTGAGGTTTCTGAGCCTAATTTATCCATGCCAACGCTGGAGAACTAGACGAACTGAACCATCCTCTTGTTGTTTTTGCTCAGTCAAACTAAAACCTTTATGCTCTGATTCGGTCATTACTGTTTGAATAGCATAACCTTGGGAAACCTTATTTAGAAAACTTTCCACATTCCAAGGTTGCTGCCAGTAATGCATATCAGCCACAAGTTCATATTCTTTGCCATTCCACTTAAAGCCAATGTCATACCCATTTTCTTGAGGAATTACAACTTCGGCGGTTACGGTTTGTCCGCGATCGCTTTTGGCAGATTCTGCGGGTTTCCATGACAGACCCAGATTAGTTAGTGCCTTTTGTAATGGTTCTAGAGCCCGAATTTGAGTTTTAACTTGGCTGAAATGTGACATATAAAGATTCCTGTGTATAAATAAGTTTTCAAGATTTTTAAGAATGGAATTTAATTTCAGTATTTAGTTAACTTACCAACTACTAAACTCGGAGACCTTTTGAGAGATCTGATCGGAATTTATTAAAGCGTTTTCAAAGTTTTCAGAAGTTAGTTCTCGATAGGCAACTATTCCTAGTTTAGCTTCGATCTCTGCGGTAACTTCCGCACAACTACTTCCAGATATACCTGTAACTCGCTCTTCTACCCGACCATCGGCGTAAATAATAAATTCTAAGGTTTCCATGGATGTTTAATAGTCTTGCTTCTACAAGTTTCGCCTAACTTTTGAAAATTAGCGTCAATAAGTTCATAAAATTAAACATTCCTAGTGTAAGTGGTAAATATATTAAAAGGTAAACTTCTTTGGGAATAGGATTTTAGATTTACCGCTAAAAATCAGATATTATCTTCGCAAATATGATCGGGAACTGGGTCATATCCGCCTTCATGCCAAGGATGACAGCGAGAAATGCGCTTAATCGCCAACCATCCCCCTTGAATTATGCCAAATCTCTCGATCGCCTGGGCGGCATAGTGGGAACAGGTAGGTTGATATCGACAATTAGCACCCATTAAGGGTGAAATTAGTACCTGATAGGCTTTGATCAGGAATAGGGCTATGTATTTCATTTTTCACTGGATTTTTTTAAAATAAAAGCTCGAACTGTGGCGATCGCTTGGGGATTAATTTCATGCCCCATTTGAAATTCGTTATAGCTCACCTTGGCACCTAGCTTGCTGAGGGTATTTTTAGCACTTTGAGCGGCAATGATTGGGACTACGGCATCTTGAACCCCATGAATAATTAGGATTGGAGTCTCTAGGACATTTTGGCTAATATCAGGATGCAGATAGCCACTTAAGCTAATTAATCCTGCCAATTTTTTAATCTCTAAACCCACATCCAAGGTCATTGCTCCGCCTTGGGAAAATCCTAATAGAAATACGGGTAAATTTAATAAAGATTCAGAACCTAAAATAGAGTTTATATAATCCTTAAGCTGGGAACGGCTCTCTTGTAATTGATGAGAATTAGAATTTTGAAAGTCGTACCACATTCTGCCACCATAGACATTGGGATGATCAAAGGGGGCTTGGGGAAACAACATTAAATAGTTAGGCAGATTAAGAATCGGTGCTAATTCTGCTAAATCTTCGGCATTCGCTCCCCAGCCATGTAAGGCAATAATTACGCCTTGAGGCAGAGAATTTGATTCAATTGTAATAGTTTCCAATGATTTACCCACCTTGTGATCAGTCCCTCCTTGATATAGAGTTAAGGAGTATAGAGTTACACATAACCTACCACAGAACATTATGACCACTGAAATTGATGTAGCGATCGCAGCTAGTAGTGACCTAAACTTTACTGAGACTATTCAAACTGTGATTGCGGGTATGGACTCTGAGCATACTGCTGTTGTTAATCAAACTAACAATACTTGGAAATTTAATTACGGATCGATTGAAGTAGTTGTTAGCATCACTGGAGAAAAACCCACAGACACATTTACAGTGCTTTCGACTGTGCTCCACTATCCAGTTAAAGACGAAACCCGTCTTCTCAAACTTCTGCTCGAAAAAAATGCAACGGAAACCTTTGAGGCACACTTTGCTATCCAAAATGATCAGGTAATTGTGATTGCTTCTCGTTCGGTAGAAGACCTTTCGGCGGCAGAAATTTCTCGCTTAATTACGATTGTCTCGGCGATCGCTGATACCAATGATGAACCCCTAATTGCTGAATTTAAGGCTGCTTAGATTTTATTAATGGATTGGCAATTAATTCCTTATTCTGTCGGAACTGGGTTGGAGCAGATGGCTAGGGATGAATTGTTATTGGATCAGCATTCTCAATCTTCTCATCCCATCTCTTGCTTACGATTTTATAGTTGGCAGCCCGCAGCAATTTCTTTGGGATACCATCAGCACAATATTCCCGATCGCTGGTACAAATTAGCTGAAGATTTTGGTATGGATATTGTTCGTCGTCCCAGTGGTGGTAGGGCTGTAGTTCATAAAGGCGATTTAACCTACAGTGTGATTACAGAACTAGGCGATCGCACCCGTCCAGAAATGTATGCCTATATATGCGAGTTTTTAATTGCGGGATTGGCGGATTTGGGGATCAAACTTAGCTATGGTTCTGGGGGTAGAGGCTACGTTCACAATCCCAGTTGTTTTGCCACCGCCACAAATGCGGATTTAGTTACAGAAAATGGGCTTAAATTAATTGGTAGCGCTCAAGTTTATCGTAAGGGAATTAATCATACTTCTGTCCTGCAACATGGTTCGATTCAAATTCAGTGCGATCGCCCCTTAATGAAGGCAATATTTGAAACTGATCAACCTATTATTGGTTTGGCAGAACTATTAGAATCTGAAAATCTAGTTCCTAATTTAATCGAAACTTTAAGGCGATCGGCAGAAGAAACTTTTAATACCAAGTTCTGATCCTAATTTTTCAAAAACTTATTCTGGTATTGTGACAAAAGCTTAAACCCTCAAAAATATGAATGCCGAAAATACCATAGGATTCGTCGCTGCAACCTTAACCACTTCCGCTTTTTTGCCGCAGGTTCTCAAAATTTGGCGTTCTCGTTCTACCAAAGATATTTCCCTACCGATGCTGGTTACATTTATCCTTGGTGTTAGCCTTTGGTTGATTTACGGGTTGTTAGTAAATGCTAATCCGATCATTATTGCTAATGTCATCACCTTATTTCTGAACCTGATGATTTTGGGATTTAAGCTCAAGTATGGATAGGCTAGATCGGTAATAAATCTTTTAGCACTTGCTCAGGATGGGGTTCAGGCTTAACATTTAGATAAATTTTTAGGATTTTGCCTTCTGTATCTATCAAGAAAGTATTGCGGATTATTCCCATATATTCTTTGCCCATAAACTTTTTTAATCCATAGCTGGCATAGGCGATCGCCACTTGATTTTCTGGATCTATTAGCAACGGGAAAGGTAAATCATACTTTTTAATAAACTTGCCGTGAGCCTTAGCATCATCAACACTAATACCTAGAATTACGATATCATGGGCTTGGAATTCGGCATAGCGATCGCGAAATCCACAGGCTTCTTTTGTACATCCTGGCGTATTATCACGGGGATAAAAATATAAAACTACGGTTTTGCCCTTGAGATCGGCAAGGTGGACTAGATTACCTGCGTGATCTGACAGACTGAAATCTGGAGCAATGTCATTAAGTTGAAGACTCATAAATACAGCTATATTAAATAAAACGGTTGCCAGATAAACGTCGAATCCCAATGATAGCAGGGCGGGGCTGACCATCGGATTTTCCACCGAAAGATGTTGGAATATTCGCAGGAAAAATACTACCACGGGCAACTTTACGTTTTTGGGTGAATAAAGTCCCATCCAGTCCCAACATTTCTATGTCCCGTTCCAGAAAAGTGCCGTCATCAATAGGGCAAGCTTCACCTGGGTGTTGCACCGATAAGATTAGAGTATTACCGACAAAAGTGGGTCCAGTCATTTCAGAACGATTAGGACCATAGGCAAAAGGTATAACCTGTCCTGCGTGATCTCCACTTGTAGGAATATAGAAGAGCCAATTATTACCAAATACCCCTGTAAAGCTGGAAACATTGCCCGTAGCCCTGTGATTGATCTTAGTTTGGGTACCACTGCCCCCAACATTAAACCCATTATGGGTACCCGTTGACATATCCGTTACGCCCCAGATATTTCCCAAAGGAT
>Ga0209181_10010140_pt1 | contig 12264 bp, 7 predicted proteins | sample MAT05_FD_187208 | JGI IMG/M metagenome (GOLD analysis project Ga0209181, IMG submission 187208) | Freshwater microbial communities from Lake Fryxell liftoff mats and glacier meltwater in Antarctica - MAT-05 (SPAdes) (version 2) | ecosystem: Environmental > Aquatic > Freshwater > Ice > Liftoff... | reverse complement strand
GCCCTTTGATCGGGAATACCGCGTCGTGCGCCCCATTGACGGTGATACACGTTGGGTTTGGGGTCTTGGCGAACTGAGCTTCAACGAGCTCGACCAGCCCGTCAAAATGATCGGGACGATTCAAGATATCACCGAGCGAAAAAAAGCCGAAGTCCGCCAGCAACTTGCCGCCAGCGTCTTCACCCATGCCCGTGAAGGCATCACCATCACTGACCCGAGTGGGACCATCATCGACGTCAACGACATGTTCACCCAGATCACGGGTTACAGCCGTAAAGAGGCGCTGGGCCAGAACCCGCGCGTCTTGCAGTCGGGTCGGCATGACAAAGCGTTTTATGTCGCCATGTGGCATGACCTGACCACCCAGGGGCACTGGAGCGCAGAGATTTGGAACCGGCGCAAGAACGGTGAGGTGTACGCAGAGATTCTCACCATCAGCGCGGTGCGTGATGACCGAGGCGACACGCTGCACTATGTTGCGCTGTTCTCCGACATCACCGCCATCAAGGAACACCAGAAACAGCTGGAGCACATCGCCCACTACGACTCTTTGACGGGTCTGCCCAACCGGCTGCTGCTCAGCGACCGCTTAGGCCAGGCCATCGCCCAAGGCCAGCGGCGTGACAAGGCGCTCGCCGTGGTTTACCTGGACCTGGACAATATCAAGGCCGTGAACGATACCTATGGCCACGAGGCCGGGGATGCAGTGCTGATGGCCTTGTCTGAAGCCATGCAAAAAGCCCTGCGCGAAGGCGACACCCTGGCCCGCATGGGAGGCGACGAGTTTGTGGCGGTGCTGGTCGATCTGGATCAGTACCAGGACTGCGTCCCGGTCATCAAGCGGTTGCTGGCAGCGGCAGCGACTGTGATCGAACTGCCTGTAAACGCTGCACTTGAGGGTGCTGAAACCGGCAAGTCAGTGCAAGTCTCTGCCAGCATCGGTGTCACTTTTTACCCGCAGGACGAGGTGGACGCCGAGGTGCTGTTGCGCCATGCTGATCAGGCCATGTACCTGGCCAAACAGGCGGGCAAGAACCGCTACCACCAGTTTGATATCGCCCATGACGCTGCGGTTCAAACCCGCCACAAAGGACTCAATCGCGTCAGCGAGGCGCTGGAACAGGGTGAATTTATCCTGTACTACCAGCCCAAGGTCAACATGCGTACCGGTGACGTCATCGGCGCGGAGGCGCTGATTCGCTGGCAGCACCCCGAGCGGGGCCTGCTACCGCCGGGGGCGTTCCTGCCCAACATTGAGGAGCATCCCATCAGCATTGCCTTGGGCGAATGGGTCATTGACACCGCCATGACCCAGCTGAGCACCTGGCAGGCTCAAGGCCTCGACTTGGTGGTCAGCGTCAACATTGGTGCGCTGCAAATGCAGCAGGACGACTTTCCCGAGCGACTGCGTGCCATCCTGGCAGCGCACGCCGATGTGCCCCCGCATTGCCTGCAGCTTGAGATTCTGGAAACCAGCGCATTGCAAGACATTGCCAAAGTGTCGGCCGTGATGCACGCCTGCCGCGCTATGGAGGTGGCGTTCGCCCTGGATGACTTTGGCACGGGCTACTCGTCACTGACTTACCTCAAGCACCTGCCAGCTGAAGTTCTGAAGATCGACCAGAGCTTCGTTCGCGATATGACCGACGACCCCGATGATCTGGCCATCGTCAAAGGCGTGATCGGGCTGGCTGAGGTCTTTCACCGACAGGTGATTGCCGAAGGCGTCGAGACCAAAGCCCACGGCGACTTGTTGCTGAGCATTGGCTGCGATCTGGCGCAGGGCTACGGGGTGGCGCGGCCCATGCCCGCCGATGCGTTGCCAGCCTGGGCGCTACAGTGGCGTGAGAGCGGTGGATTGTTGGCATCAAGCCCAAGCTGAGCCACCCTGCTGGCGCGCTGGATCCGAGGCTGCGCGGCACCCGGTAATAGCCTGATAAGCTATTTATTATGTAGCTGTTAGCGCTTATGCCATAAGGGCTAGAGGCCTATTTCTTATACATTGACCGCACAAAGTACAAAATGCCAGGAACGTGCGGACAATGGGAATAACCCCGCCACCTGACCAGCGCACCCTGACATGAACCCTGACGCACACCACTTATGGCGCGCCCCAAGCTGGGCGCTTGCCGTGTTGCTGGCCACGCTGGGCATGCTTGGGCCGTTTTCTATTGACACCTATATTCCGGCGTTTTCTGGCATGGCCACCGCGCTGGGCGCCACACCGGTGCAGATGCAGCAGACGCTGTCGGCCTATCTTTTTGGCTTTGCCTTCATGAGTCTGTTTCACGGCGCGCTGTCTGACAGCGTGGGGCGTCGGCCCGTTGTGTTGTGGGGTTTGGCGGCGTTTGCCTTGGCCTCCGCAGGTTGTGCGCTGTCGCAGAGCATCGGGCAGCTGATTTTTTTCAGGGCGGTGCAGGGCCTGACCACGGGTGCAGGCATTGTGGTGTCGCGGGCGGTGGTGCGCGACATGTTTGCGCCGGCGCAGGCGCAAAAGGTCATGAGCCAGATCACCATCTATTTTGGTGTGGCCCCTGCCGTGGCACCGATGGTGGGCGGTGTGTTGTACTCGCACCTGGGCTGGCACAGTGTGTTCTGGTTTTTGAGTGGTGTGGGCGTGGTTTTGTGGGTGGCCAATTACCGGCTGCTGCCCGAGACGCTGCACCACAGCCACCGCCAGCCCCTCAAAGTCAGCAATTTGATGCAGGGCTACTGGCAGCTCGGGCGTGACCCACGCTTCTTTCTGCTGGCGTTGGCCAGCGGCGTGCCGTTCAATGGCATGTTTTTGTATGTGTTGTCGGCGCCAGCATTTCTGGGCGAGCATCTGGGGCTGGCGCCGACGCAGTTTTTCTGGTTCTTTGTGCTGACCATCAGCGGCATCATGGGCGGCGCCTGGGTCAGCGGGCGCATGGCCGGGCGAATCTCACCCAAGCGGCAGATCCGGCATGGGTTTGTCATCATGCTGAGCATTGCCACAATCAACCTGGTGGCCAACAGTCTATTCACCGCCAGCGCCGCCTGGGCCATGTTTCCGGTGGCCATTTTTGCCTTTGGCTGGGCGCTGATGGTGCCGGTGGTCACGTTGCTGGTGCTGGATTTGCACCCCGAGCGTCGTGGCATGGCGTCCAGCCTGCAGGCGTTTATCGGCTCCAGTGCCAATGGTCTGGTGGCGGGTGTGATTGCGCCGTTGGTGATGCATTCCACGCTGGGGCTGGCGGCGGTGTCTTTGGGCATGATGCTGATTGGCCTGGTGGCCTGGGTGCTGCTGCACCGGCGCTGGCCCGCCATCGGCAGGTTAGTCTAGTGTCAGAAGGAGTTGGCAGTGCAACAGATGATTCCAGTGGCCCTGATGCTGAGTGCTTCCGTGGCCCTGGGCTTGTGGCTGGGCTGGCAGTTTCTGAGGCGTTCCCGCAGCAACCCGATCCATATTGGTTTTCACCTGATTCTGGGTGTAGTCGGCTTGGAGGCGGTGGCGATGCTGATGCGCGGCGCACCCGATGGCACTATCACACAGTCAGGCTCGTACGGCAAGCTGGCTGCGCTGGTGCTGGCCCTAGCCATCATCACCGGGTTTGCTACAGCGCTGGTGCTACAGCGCTGGTGCTACAGCGCTGGTCGCGCACCAGCACCAGCATTGCGCTGGTCACCCATGGTGTTCTGGGAGCCGTTGGATTTGCGATGTTTTTGGCTTGGATCTTCAACTTGGAATGACTCTCAAAGCGGGGCGGCGCCTGATAGTCAACACCGTGTTGAAGCGCATCCTGCCCCGTCCATAGGCAACAAATAAACGATGCAGCGCAAACACAGAAACTTAATCGACAGCTTGTTGCGGGACAGGCGCCTGTCGGTGGACGTAACGGTGTCAGTTGTCGTGACCATTTTGCTGGCGGCGGCGCTGGTCACCTACTTTTTTCATGAGAATACGATTCGGCACAATGCCATCCGTGAAGTGGTTCTTGCTGAGCAACAAAGTGCAAAAATGGCGCCTATGGTGGCGAAACTTGAGGCGGCTTTTGAGGGCATTTACCACAATGCCAGAACAATTTCGCTCATTCCCAGTGTGCGACAACTCAGTGGCCAGAATCGACGCAGTGAATCCGAGAGCGTGGTTGCCAGCGGGCGCATCAGTACCGATGCGTATGAGACGTTACAGCAACTTTACGGCAACTTGTTTTCAATGGTGAGAGTGTCTGAGGTGTATGTTGTCCTGGATGGCTTTGACGCACGCCGAGGAAATATCCCCTTCCTTATGTATGACAGCATGATTTTGGCAGTCAATGGCCCCGCCAATCATGCAGAGCCGTCAGACATTCCGCTGGAGGATGAAAGCCAAGAGTACGCCTACTACCCAACCGCAATCGAGGCGTTTCGGGCCAGCCACCCGCGCTTTGAATTCGCCACGCTTGATGACATACCGTCACTGTGGTCACCCAGGATCCGGACCTGTGACAACACCCAGTACGACTCCAAGCTTCATGCCAACATTGCCGATACGGATGGCATGACACTCACGGTGCCTATCTACTCCAGCACAACCGGCATGTTGTCCGGTGTGATTGCCGTTGTCTTGCGGACCAATGTGCTGGAGGCGATGTTGGTTGGCGTGCCATTTTTGCCCATCACCCAACGCGACAAAGTGAGCGCTCAAAAGTTGGCGTTCAACCTGCCAAGTCAGCCGGCGACATTCATGCTGAGCAATTTAGAAACCGGCGTCCAGATATGGGATCGGCGCCTGCCAGAGCCTGCCCGTGTTTTTGCCGCCGGCCAGGACAACGTGATGTCGCAGCCATTGCGGGCGCCTGAGCCAGTGCACGTGAATGACGGCAAGCAATGGGTTCTTTCCTATGCGGTTCAACCAGAAGCTTGGCTGTCGCGCTATGAAGAAGCGGATGCCTTGCTCATGCAAAAGTTGTGGGCAACAGCCCTTGTCACGGCCCTGGCACTTGGCCTGCGCATTTTGAGTTTAAGGCGCGCGCATGCGTTCGCGCAGCGCCGACGGCGAGAGATTCGCCAGTTGGAGATTTCTAACGACCGGGAATTGCGCGCCAATCGTGCCAAGGATGTTTTCCTGGCCAATATGAGCCACGAGATCCGCACACCACTCAACGGCATCATCGGCATGACAGAATTGGTTTTGGATACTTCTCTGTCCGACGAGCAACATGAGTACGTCGCTTTGACCCGCAGTTCAGCGCTGAATCTGCTCGACATCGTGAATGATGTCCTTGATTTCTCCAAGATCGAAGCGGGCGCTTTTCAACTCAACGAACTGATTTTCTCTCTCAATCGTGTGCTGGGCGACAGCGTCAGAATCATGGGCCTGCGCGCCCAGGAAAAGTCTCTTGAATTTAGTTTCAATGACGAGTCGGCATTGGATGCCGATCTGTTTGGCGCCCCGGATTCACTTCGTCAACTCGTCGTGAACTTGCTGGGCAATGCGATCAAGTTCACTGCAAGCGGCAGCGTGGCGCTGCATATCAGCACCGTAGCGCGCGACGCTCAGGGGGTGACACTGCGGTTTGCCGTGAGTGACAGCGGGGTGGGCATTGACGCCACCCAACTAACACGATTGTTTGAGCCGTTCGTTCAGGCCGACGCGTCGACAGCGCGAAACTTTGGTGGCACGGGTCTGGGTTTGGCGATTTGCAAGCATTTGGTTTCAGCCATGCACGGCAAGATTTGGGTTGAAAGTGCGCTGGGGCGTGGCAGCACTTTCGTTTTTGAACTGCCTTTTGGATTGCAGCCCAAACGACAGCAACCCGAGCTCAATGAACCCCTGAATTCAGGGCAAAAAGCCCAGGTTGGTTTGCGCGTGGTGGTGGTGGAAGACAACGGTATCAATCGTCTGGTGGTCACCCGCATTCTTCGCCGCCATGGCATGGTTGTGAGCGAAGCCGAAACAGCCCTACAAGGGCTGACCCTCATCGCTGCTGAGCTGCCTGATCTGGTCTTGATGGATTTGCAACTGCCTGGCATGGGTGGCATGGAAGCATTGCGCCAGCTGCGCGCAATGATGGGCCCCGTCGGCCGTACACCAGTCATTGCGTTGACGGCCAATGCTTTGATGGGTGACCGTGAAACTTATCTTGCTGCAGGGATGAACGGTTACGTTTCCAAGCCATTTACGAGAGAGGCCTTGATGGTAGAAATTGCGCGTGTCGTCGATCAACGAGCTTTGGTTCTGGATCAACCCAGCGCTGCAGAGCCTGTGCTCAGTGAAGGCGGTGCACCACAAGTGCCAGTTCAATTTGCGCGTGTTCTGGAGGGTATTGACGGCGATCTGGATCTTTTTGTGGTGATTGCCGAAAAGGCTATGTCCGAGTTCCAGCGCACCGCGGACCTACTTGAGGCGTTGGTACGGGCGTCGGACTTGCCTGGCCTTGCCAGTGAGGGACACAAGTTATGCAGCGTGTGGGCGTTGTATGCCAAGACGGGAGAGGAGAGCATGGCCGCGCAACTTGAAGCTTCGGCCAAAGGCGGTCAAAGACAGGTGGCCTTGGTGCTCGCTGAGCAATTGATAAGAGCTCTGCGAGATGCGGCAAAATCATTGCTTGGCTGGCATAACCACGCCCACGGACAAAGGCACCAATGAGCAACTCAAACGATAACTCGATATTGATCGTCGAAGATGATGAACTCTTCGCGACGATGCTGCAGCTTTGCTTAGAGAAACAAGGATTTTGCGTTGAAGTAGAGCCGCGCGGTGACCTGGCTGTTGATCGAATTGTGACTCTGCAACCGAAGGCGGTGGTCCTTGACGGCATGTTGCCTGGCAAAGATGGCATGGATATTTGCCGAGAGATACGTCCAAGCTTTCAAGGCGTGATCTTGATGCTCACCGCGCGCGATAACGATGTGGATCAGGTGCTGGGTTTGGGTTTGGGTGCCGACGACTATTTGGTCAAGCCAGTCACGCCAATGGTCGTGCTGGCCCACCTTCGCGCCTGCTTGCGTCGCCAAGAGGTCGCACCCCCACCTACTGCCAAGCTGCAAGAACGCACGTTTGGCCGTTTTTCCATCAGCAATACCAGCCGAACCATGCGCTTGGGCGACGAGGATATTCGCATCACCGCCGCCGACTTTGACTTGCTGTGGCTGTTGGCAAGCCACGCAGGCACCATCCTTTCGCGCGATGACATCACCGCCAGTTTGCACAACATCGAGTTTGATAGCTCGGACCGTTCAATCGATATGCGCATTTCGCGCCTGCGCCGACTGTTGCAAGACGATCCAGTCAAGCAAATGCGCATCAAGACGGTGCGCGCCAAAGGTTATCTTTTCAGTCCGACCCACTGGGATTAACCCCTGACTGCGGCCGGCGTTGATGGTCTGAACCATCGCTGCAGGCGACTGCCATTGCCATATTTGATGGCATCGAGTGACAGACCGCAGACTTTCCATTTGAAGATGGGTAGACGCCTGGCCGGATGGTGGCTGCAGTCGGTTTTGTGATGTTTTTGGCGTAGGCCTTCAATTTATACCGACGCGCACAGTGGGGCGACGCTTGACAGGATTTACCATGACGACGGTTTATATTTGACACACATCAACAAGGAGCAGCCATGGCAGATACCCCGCACCAATGGCGTTTTTTCCGCGCAGGGGGTTTTGACCAAGTGCAACTGGACACGGCGGCTGACCTGCTGGCGCTGGGTGAGCTGGACCAAAAGCTGTGGGTGGCACTGTCTTGCCCGGTGCAGGGCATCGAGTTTGATGCGCGCAGCCTGCAATTTATTGACAGCGACAACGATGGCCATGTGCGCGCGCCCGAACTTTTGGACGCCATCGCCTGGGCCAATAGCCGCTTGACAACGCCTGATGTGCTGGTTCAGAAGTCTGACGGCGTGCCCATGGCCCTGATTCGCGCCGATGACGACGCGGGTAAGCTGATCAAGGCCGCGGCCCTGGTGCTGGCCAAAGAGCTGGGCAAAACCGAGGCCGATGTGCTCACCGTGGACGAGGCCAGCGCCGCCCAGGCCAGCCATGCCGCACGCGCCCTGGCAGCTTGGGAAGCGGCGGGCGTTGACGCTTTGCCGTTGGGGGATGCTACCGCAGCCGCTCACGCGTTGGTGACCGAGCTCGATGCCAAAGTCCAAGACTATTTCACCCGCTGCCAGCTCGCGGCGTTTGACGAGCGTGCCGGTGGTGCGCTCAATGCTTCGGAAGACGCCCTGAAGGCGCTGGCCCCGAGCAGCCTGCAGGCGAGCACCGAGGCCATCGTGGCCCTGCCGCTGTCGCACGTCAGCGCTGACGCCACCTTGGCGCTCACCGATGGCATCAACCCGGCCTGGGCTGCGCGTGTGGTGGCGCTGCGCGACACGGTGGTCACTCCTTTGCTGGGTGCGCAAGACGCCCTCACGGCCGCCGACTGGCAAGCCATCCAGACCAAACTGGCCGCCTACACCACCTGGCTGGCCGCCAAGCCGGACGCCGCAGCCGAAGGCGATGGCGTGCGTGATCTGGAAAAGCTTGCCCGTTATGTGCGCGACCTGCTGGCACTGGCCAACAACTTTGTGGCCTTCAGGGACTTCTACACCCGCCAAGGCAAGGGCACCTTTCAGATTGGCACGCTTTACCTGGACGGACGTTCGTGTGAGTTGTGTGTCGCGGTGAACGACGCGGCCAAACACGCCGCGCTGGCGGGCCTGTCGCGCGTGTGCCTGGTGTACTGCGACTGCGTGCGCGGCGCCAACAAGCTGAGCATTGCTGCGGCCTTTACCGCTGGCGACTCGGATCAACTGATGGTCGGGCGCAACGGCGTGTTTTACGACCGCCAGGGCCGCGACTGGGATGCCACCATCGTCAAAATCATCGACCAGCCCATCAGCCTGCGCCAGGCGTTTTGGTCGCCGTACAAGCAGGTGTCCCGGCTGGTGGGCGCGCAATTGCAAAAAATGGCCGCCAGCAAGGCAGCCGCTTCCGGCGACAAACTGGCCGGGGCCGCTACCGGTGCCACCCAAGCTGTTGTGGCCGGGGCGCCTCCCGTACCGCCACCGCCACCCTTTGATGTGGGTAAATTTGCCGGTATTTTTGCCGCCATCGGGCTGGCGCTGGGGGCCATTGGCACCATGTCGGTGTCGGTCATGAGCGGGCTGTTTTCACTGGCCTGGTGGCAGTTGCCGCTGGTGATTGTGGGGCTGATGCTGATCATCTCCCTGCCTTCGGTGGTGTTGGCCTGGTTCAAGCTGCGCAGCCGCAACCTTGGCCCGATCCTGGACGCCAACGGTTGGGCCATCAACGCACGGGCGCGCATCAACATCCCTTTTGGCACCTCGCTCACCCAAGTGGCGCAGCTGCCCGCCAATGCGCAACGCACTTTGAACGACCCATATGCTGACAAGCCTTCCAGCTGGCCGTACTTTGCCTTGACGCTGGTGGTGGCTGCCGCCGTGGTGTGGTTCCTGCGCTTTAGCGGCTGAGGCTTGCGGGTGGCCTGTCCACCCGCGTTGGCGCGCCTGCACTTTGTAAGCTTTATTGGTCTCTAGCCCTTGTCTTTAAAGGGCTGGTAGCTCTTATAAATAGAGCGATTCATAGCTGCTGTAGGGTCATCAAATAACTGTTTATTCATACAGTAATTTGAGGTCTAATACGCCATGGCCTGGCGTTCTGTCTCTACCCTTCTTGAAACTTTTGGCGATGCCGTCTGGCGTGCCGATGCATTGGCGCACGCTTCGGGCGAGGGCAGCACGCTGCCCAGCGGCCATGCCGCTTTGGATGCGCAGTTGCCTGGCGGGGGCTGGCCGGTGGGGGCCTTGTGCGAAATATTGCAGCCGCAAGCCGGGCAGGCGGAATGGCGCCTGCTGTTGCCCGCCCTGCGCAGCCTCACCCAAGCGGTGGTGCTGGTGGCGCCGCCTTATGTGCCTTTTGGCCCTGGTCTGGCGGCGCAAGGTTTGAACGTGCAGCAACTGCTGTGGGTGCAAGCCCAGGCGCTGGCCGAGCGCCTGTGGGCCGCTGAGCAGGCGCTGCGCTGCGCCGGGGTGGGAGCGGTGCTGCTGTGGCTGGGGCCGGTGCGCTCTGAGCATTTGCGCCGTTTGCACCTGGCTGCGCAGGCGCACGCCAAGCTGCTGTGGGTGATGCGCCCGGTGGCAGCGCAAGACGAGTCTTCGCCCGCCGTACTGCGGCTGGTGCTGAGCGAGGAAGCCGCTGGAGCAGCGGGTGCCGAGGGCGCGCTGGCGGTGCAGGTGCAAAAGCGGCGCGGCCCGCCGTTAGCGCAAGCCCTGTCCCTGCCAGCGCGCCCTGCGGCACTGGCGGCCTTGCTGGCCGTGGGCCAAACTTTTTCCGGGCAGCCGCATGCACTGGATCGCCTTGCAGCCGCAGCGTGAGGCGGCGCCCACCGCCCTGCTTGCCGACCCCCTGACCGCGCTGGGTTGGTGGGCGCTGCAGTTCACGCCCAAGGTGGCGTTGCTGCAGGGCGCGCTGCTGCTGGAGGTGTCTGGCAGCACCCGGCTGTGGGGCGGGCAGGCTGCGTTGATGCGCCATATTCATACGTTAAATAAGCCTCTAGCCCTTATAGGATATGCGCAAGGAGCTACATCTTTAATAGCATTTGCCCGTCTGACCCAAGCGTCAACCTTGTCTGCTTCGGCGTCGGTTCAGCCTGATATTTCAGCTTCTGCGCGCACAACCAAGCCACTCCCCACTGCGCCCGATGATTTTCCGCTGAACACCCTGCTGGCAGCCCAAGCGCACTTGCCCACCTTGGCGCGCTTGGGCTGCACCCGCTGGGGCGAGCTGCGTGCCCTGCCGCGTGCGGGCCTGGCACGGCGTTTTGGCCAGGCGCTGGTCGACGCGCTGGACCAGGCCTACGGCCAGCGCCCCGACATCTACCCCTGGCTGACCCTGCCCGAGGTGTTTGAGGCCGCGCTGGAGCTGCCCAGCCAGGTCGAAAACGCCTCAGCCCTGCTGTTTGGCGCACGCCGCCTGCTGGCGCAACTGCAGGTTTGGCTGCAACTGCGCCAGCGGGGCGTATTGGCGCTGGAGCTGAGCTGGCACATGGACGCCCGCCGCCACACCGCCAAAGAGGGCGCGCTGGTGCTGCGCACCGCCGAACCCTCTGCAGGTACCGAGCACCTGCAGCGCCTGCTGGCCGAGCGCCTGAACCAGATCACGCTGCCCGCACCGGTGTTGGGGCTACGCCTGCGCTCGCTGGAAACCCAGGCGCTAAAAGGCGTGAGTGCCAGTTTGCTGTTGGAAGCCACTCCCCAGGGCGACACACTGGCGCAACTGCTGGAGCGCCTGAGCGCGCGCCTGGGGGTCGACAAAGTGCTGCAGTTACAACCCCTGGCAGACCATCGGCCAGAACACAGCCAAGCCTGGATCAGTGCTTCAAGTGCACTCAATTCAATAGCTACTGGCGCTTATTCCCAAAGGGCTGGAGGCCTGGACTTGGGGTTTTGCCAAAAATACTTAAAACGTTCCAAGGCGTCGCTTGCGCTGCCGAGTGGTTGGGCCAGTGCCCTGCAACCCACCTGGTTGCTGGCACAACCCAAGAGGCTCAGCGTGCGTCAGGGGTGCCCGTATGACCAGGGCCCGCTTACCTTGCTGGCCGGGCCGCAGCGGCTGGAGACGGGCTGGTGGGCTTCACCGCTGGCACCGCCTGCGGCAGTGGCGGATGCGCAGGCTGATGCGCCAGCGCTATCGCCTGTGGTGCTGCGCGACTATTTTCTGGCGCGCAACGAGGCCGCGGTGATGCTGTGGATTTTTCGCGAGCGCCTGAGCAGCTCACGCCAGGCGCCTTCAGATGCGTGGTACCTGCATGGCATCTTTGCCTGACTTCAGGCCGCCAGTGCCAGGTGGCTTTGCCGTCATCTGGCGTACAAGGCTCTGAACTGGGCGTAACGCGGCATCAGCACCTCTTGTTCGGCCTGATCAGGTTTGTAAACCGCATCAACCGCCGGTGCCAGACACACGGCTTGCGGGGCGGCGCCGGTAGCCAGCCATCCCAGACGTGCAGCACCCAAGGCACCACCTACTGTGGAGCTGGCATGGGTGACGATTTCTATGTTCAAGGCCGAGGCCAGTTGTTGTGCCCACATGGCGCTTCGGGAGCCACCACCCACCAGGGACAGGCGTTGTACCGTGCTGCCAGCGGCCTTCAGGGCGGCCAGGCCGTCTGTCAAACCGAAGGTCACGCCCTCAATCACCGAATAACCCAGGCGACTGGCGTCGGTCTCGAAGTTCAGACCGTGAAAACTGCCGCGCACATTGGCATCGTTGTGCGGCGTGCGCTCGCCTGCCAGATAGGGCAAAAACAGCGGCGCTGAG
>Ga0209181_10010139_pt1 | contig 12267 bp, 10 predicted proteins | sample MAT05_FD_187208 | JGI IMG/M metagenome (GOLD analysis project Ga0209181, IMG submission 187208) | Freshwater microbial communities from Lake Fryxell liftoff mats and glacier meltwater in Antarctica - MAT-05 (SPAdes) (version 2) | ecosystem: Environmental > Aquatic > Freshwater > Ice > Liftoff... | reverse complement strand
AGTTCCTCGGTCGTCCATGGAGCGAGCCGCGACTCTTCGGCTTCGCGTACGCGTACGAACAGGCCACCATGCACCGGCGTCCGCCGCGCACGACGCCGTCACTGACTGCCGTGCGGTGAGGCACGTAAACAGAGCATCTCCGACACCGTGAACGCTCAATTCGAAACGGACTATCTCGTAATCGGTGCCGGCGGGGGTTGTGTTTTGCCCCATCAGTCTCGGCTCACGGGCACGCACCTTGCCGCACGTCCGGTTGCCAGATCCTTTCGCTCCGATTCTCACCGGTATCCACGTGCCTCAACAGATTCTCCTGGTCGATGACGACGACGCCGTACGCGCGTTCACGCTCCGCGCGCTGACCGCCGCAGGACATCAGGTGGTAGCCGTATCCAGCGGCCCCGAGGCCGTGGCGGCCGCGCAAGGCTTGAGTCATCTCGACGTCATCGTCACCGACGTCGTTATGCCAGGCGTGATGGGAGGAGCCGTCGCCCGCTCCGTGAACGGCATATTTCCCGACGCGCGTGTACTGCTGATCTCCGGCTACATAGACGACCCCTCGGTGATCGACAACGTCGCATCCGGCACCTGGGCGTATCTGGCGAAGCCATTCACCATAGTCCAGATCTGCCAGGCGGTAGATCAGTTGGTCAGCGACAGACGCTAACCATCGCGGGGCTACATCGCCTATGCTTGACAATAGGGGGATAGGGTATGCAGATATGAATCATGACCCGCGATTCGGCTGCAAATGGGGATGTCGTGCCCTCCGCACACGTGTTTGCCGGCGCGCATCCCGACGCGTCGGCTGTCGGCTGCGGGTGCGCCGTGCACGGCGATGGTGACAGGAAGGCGGTGGCCGTCGATCCCGACGCCAAGGCGCGCAATCTCAAACGACTGCGCCGCATCGAAGGACAAATCCGCGGCTTGCAGAAAATGGTCGAGGAAGACCGCTACTGTGCCGATATTCTGACCCAGATCTCCTCGGCCCACGAGGCGCTTCGTGCCGTTGGCCGTGAGCTCATGCGCAATCATCTCAAGCATTGCGCCGCGACCGCGATCGCCGCCGGAGGTGAAACGCGTGATGCCATGTACGACGAGCTGGTCGACATGATGTACAAGCACAGCCGCTGAGCGCCAATTACGTACGTGCCAAGTTGCGAGTACTCCAGACTCGAAACTTCGACTCGAAACCCACCACTCACGTGAGTCTCGAGTCGCGAGTAGAAGTTCGGAGTCACGAGTACTCTTCGCTCGCAGCCGTTTCGGTTTCCGTTCGGGTTACAAAACCGATGGCCGCCCCAACCGACTCCCAGCACGCGACTTGCGAGCCCGTTCCGGTCACGCTACCTTGCAAGGCTCACCCCGTTCGGGGCGAGATCCATCGGGGAGCCTGAACATGGCTAAGCGCGCCCAGCGAATGCAGGCGGCGCACCCGGTGCAGTTGACGTCTGTGTGCTGTAGCACGGAGCCGGAACATGGCGCGCGAAAAGATCATTCTCGGTTGTACCGAGTGCAAAAACCGCAACTACTTCACCACGAAGAACAAGCGTCTTCACCCTGAGCGCGTGGAGTGGCAGAAGTATTGCCCGCGCTGCAATGCGCACAAGACGCATAAGGAAACGAAGTAACGATGACGGCTCCCGTCGAGGTTTCCCGTCCGGGACTCGGCACGCGGATGACCACGTTCTATCATGACGTGATCGCCGAGATGAAGAAGGTGACCTGGCCCGATCGCGCGCAGCTCCAGCAGGCGACGATCCAGATCATCATTTTCGTGCTGGTACTCGGAGCGGTGATCGCCCTGGTCGATGTCGCGTTGCAAGCGCTGCTCGTGCGCCTGCCCGCGATGTTGCAAGGCCGCTGACCCCGCCTATGTCTCTCTTCATGCTCGAGCACCGGTGGTATACGGTCCAGACCACGTCTGGTCACGAGAACAAGGTGTTGCGCCTGATCCAGCGGAAGATCGACATGGATCAAGCGACGCCCGAAGATCGCCTGATTCGTCAGGCGCTCGTGCCGGTCCAGGATGTGGTAGAGATCAAGAACGGCAAGAAGGTGACCGTCGAGCGGAAACTGTTCCCGGGCTATGTGCTCGTGGAAATGGTCGCCAGCCAGGACACCTTGCACGAGGTCAACGCCATTCAAGGCGTGATCAAGTTTGTGGGGAAGGAGAAGGATCCGACGCCGCTGCGTGACGACGAAGTTCGTCGGTTGCTGGGGCAGTCGGACACGACCGAGGAAGCGCCGACGCGTGAGGAGATTCCGTTCCTTATCGGTCAGGCGGTGGCGATTACGGAAGGTCCGTTCGCCGACTTCAACGGCACCGTCGAAGAGATCTTGTCCGACAAGGGCAAGGTCAGGGTGTCGGTCAGCCTGTTTGGCCGACCCACCAGTGTGGAGCTCGACTACCTGCAGTTACGCGGGTACTGAGTTCTTCGCGGGACGTCGCTACCACTCGACGTAAAACACCGTGGGAGCACAACCGCAGCGCCGGAGAGTCCGGCCGCGGAACTTGCGATGAGGAAGACGCATGGCCAAGAAGGTCACTGGATTCGTGAAGCTGCAGATTCCTGCAGGCAAGGCGAACCCGGCGCCCCCAGTCGGTACGGCCCTCGGTCCGCAGGGTATCAACATCATGGGCTTCTGCAAAGAGTTTAATGCTCGGACGCAGGGCGGTGATATGATCATCCCGGTCGAGGTCACGATCTACGGCGACAAGTCGTTCACCTTCATTTTGAAGACTCCGCCAGCGGCGGAACTCATCAAGAAGGAGCTCGGCGTCGCGAAGGGCTCGGGTCAGCCGAACAAGGTGAAGGTCGGCACGATCACGAAGGCGCAGCTCGAGAAGCTCGCCACCGTGAAGATGCCGGATCTGAACTGCGATTCGATGGAGAGCGCAATCGCCATGATGGCGGGTGCCGCGCGCTCCATGGGCATTGTGGTCAAGGATTGAGTCTCATGGCACAGAACGGGAAGAAGTACCGCAGCGCGAGTGAGCGCCGCGAACTCGGGAAGCCCTATGAAGCCGGCAAGGCGATCGACCTCGTGAAGCAGATGAGCTTCGCGAAGTTCGACGAAACAGTCGAAGTCGCGATCCGTCTCGGCGTCGATCCCCGCCACGCCGATCAGGTGGTGCGCGGCACCGTCGTGCTGCCCGAAGGTACGGGTAAGACGATGCGCGTGCTCGTCATCGCCGCCGGCGCCAAGGCACAGGAAGCGACGGACGCGGGCGCCGATTATGTCGGCACCGAGTACCTCGCCAAGATCAAGGACGGCTGGTTGGATTTCGACGTGCTGATTGCCACGCCGGACCAGATGGGGCAGCTCGGCCAGCTTGGCCGTGTCCTCGGTCCTCGCGGCCTCATGCCGAATCCGAAGGCCGGCACCGTCACGTTCGACGTGGCGAAGGCGGTCAAGGAGTCGAAGGGCGGCAAGATCGAGTTCCGCGTCGACAAGGGTGGCAATGTGCACGCCCCGATCGGCAAGGTCTCGTTCGGACCCGAACAGCTCGCGACCAATCTCGCCGCGCTGATGGATACTATCGTTCGCTCGAAGCCGTCCGCGGCGAAGGGCGTGTACATTCGGAACGTCGCGATCTCGAGCTCCATGGGACCTGGCGTCACCATCGACACCACGCCGTACCGGTAAGAGGGAGACGCAACCATGAAAGCAACGGCTAAGGCCAAGAAGAGCGACAAGCAGCTCCTTGTTGACAGTCTGAGCGCGAAGCTCGGATCGGCGCAGGCGCTGTTTTATACCGACTTCACGGGTTTGAACGTGAAGCGCATGACGGATCTCCGTCGCCGCCTGAAGAAGGCTGGCGTCGAGTACGTCGTGATCAAGAACACGTTGGCGATCCGTGCCGTGAACGAGAGCGGTCTGGTGTCCCAGCGTTTGAAGGGCCCGACGGGGGTGGTGGTGGCCAAGGATGGCATCACTGCGGCCAAGGTCCTCTCCGATTTTGCCAAGGAGAATGATCAGCGGCCGTCCGTGAAGGGCGGGATCTTTGAGGGCAACGCCGTCGACGAGGCGCTGGTCAAGAAATTGGCTTCGCTCCCGACGCGCGACGAAGCGCTCTCGATCTTCGCTGGCTACCTCAACAGCATCCCGATGATGTTTGCCCTCGCCCTCGACGCCCGCAAGACGCAGCTCGAAGGCTCCAACTAAGTCCCCAGGCGTTCGCCTGATCACACGCCCCAGGCTCCCTGGGGGAGATTTACGGAGAGTACCACCATGGCTAACACGACCCTGAGCAAGGACGAGATCCTCGACGCGATCGGCGCGATGAGCGTCATCGATCTGTCCGAGCTGATCGAAGAGTTCAAGACGAAGTTCAACGTCACGATCGCCGCGGTTGGGGCGGGCGGCGGCGGCGCGGCGGCTCCGGCTGCCGTGGTTGAAGAGCAGACGGAGTTCGCGGTCATCCTCAAGGAAGTCGGCGGCAAGAAGATTCAGGTCATCAAGGTCGTGCGTGAGCTGACCGGCCTGGGCCTGAAGGAAGCCAAGGACTTGGTGGACGGCGCGCCGAAGGCCGTGAAGGAAAACGTCACGAAGGACGAAGCTGCCGCGATCAAGGCCAAGCTCGAGGCCGAGGGCGCGACCGTCGAAGTCAAGTAAGGCTGCCGACCGTTCGTCGTTTTAACTGCAGTTCCGTCGTGGTAACGCTCCTCCCCGGGGGGGCTGGTCACCGAAAAGTGACCGGCTCCGTCGGGGACGGAGCGCTTTGCGCCTCCGGTATCGCCGGATTCGGTGCGCCCCGTATGTGGGTGAGCCCCTAAGGATATGATGAACCAGATCTCGTTCGCGAAGCTCGAGACGGGCATGGATATGCCCCATCTGCTCGACATCCAGACGCGCGCTTTTGAGTCGCTGCTCCAACTGGATGCTGCCTCGCAAGAGCGCGAGGATGTCGGCCTCGAGCGCGTTTTCAAGGACCTGTTCCCGATCTCGGACGTCCACGAGAATTTCTCGTTGGAGTTCGTTCGGTACAGTCTCGGTGAGCCCAAGTACTCTGTCGCCGAGTGTATCGAGCGCGACATGACCTACTCGGCGCCTCTCAAGGCCACGTTGCAGCTGGTCATCTTCGAGGATACCGGGGACGGCAAACGCCCTCGCAATATCATCGAGAAGGAAGTCTATCTCGGCGAGCTTCCGCTCCTGACCGAGCTGGGCACCTTCGTGATCAATGGCGCCGAACGCGTCATTGTCTCACAGTTGCATCGCTCCCCCGGCGTCGTGTTCGAGGAGAGCACGCACCCCAACGGGCAGCGGCTGCTCTCGTCGCGCATCATCCCCTTCCGGGGATCGTGGGTCGAGTTCACCGTGGACATCCACGATGTGATCTACGTCCACATCGACAAGAAGAAGAAATTCCCCGCCACGGCGCTGCTGCGCGCCTTCGGATACGGCGAGAATCGCGATATCCTCCGCCTGTTCTTCGCGGAGCGCGAGCTCGACCTCGTCATGAAGCGCGAGACGCGCATCGAGTTGCGTGAGATCCTCGGCGCGATCATCGCCGAAGACATCACCCTCTCGGGTGAAGTCACGCCCGACGATGCGCCCAAGGCGAAGACCAAGAAGGCGAAGGCCGAGCGTGAACGCGCCGAGGCCGAGCTCCTGGTGCGCGAGGGCGACGAACTCACCGAAGAAGTGCTCAACCGCCTCGTGCGGCAGGGCCTCGATACGGTGAAGGTGTTCGCCTCATACACGCAGATCGATCTGCGCGACGAACAGGACGCGATCGACCGCGGCGAGCGCGAAGTGCGCCGTACGCTGGCGCGCGACGTCGTCGACGCCGACACCGGTGAGGTCGTGGCCGAAAAGGGCGCCGTCCTCGTCGATGCCGTCATCAAGCGTATCCGCAAGGCCGACCTCACCAAGGTGCAGGTCTTCGTCGCCTCCGGCCGTGCCGAGTCGACGCTGATCAAGAACACCCTGGCCAAGGACCCGACGAAGCACGAAGAGGAAGCGCTCAAGCAGATCTACGCGCTCCTCCGTCCGGGCGACGCGCCCAACCGCGAGACGGCCAAGCAGGCGCTCGAGCGTCTGTTCTTCTCGCCCAAGCGCTACGACCTCGGTCGTGTCGGTCGCTACAAAATCAACCAGCGTCTGCGTCTCAACACGCCGATGTCGACCACCGTCCTCACGAAGGAAGACTTCGTCGAGATCATGCGCCAGCTCGTGGAACTCCACGAAGGCCGCGGCGATGTGGACGATATCGACCAGCTGGGTAACCGTCGTATCCGCTCGGTGGGTGAGCTGATCGCCAACCAGTTCTCCGTTGGTCTGTCGCGCATGGCGCGACTGGTCAAGGAGCGCATGTCGATCAACACCGATCCCGAGAAGATCTCGCTCGACGATCTCGTGAATGCGCGTACCGTGTCTGCCGTGATTCAGGCGTTCTTCGGGTCGTCGCAGCTCTCGCAGTTCATGGACCAGACCAATCCGTTGGCCGAACTGACGCACAAGCGTCGTCTCTCGGCCCTCGGACCTGGCGGCCTCACGCGCGAGCGTGCCGGCTTCGAAGTGCGAGACGTGCACTACTCGCAGTACGGTCGTATGTGCCCCATCGAAACGCCGGAAGGCCCGAACATCGGCCTCATCACGTCGTTGGCCTGCTACGCCCGCGTGAACGATCTCGGCTTCATCGAGACCCCGTACCGCATCGTGAAGGACAGCCGTGTCACTGGTGAAATCGTGTGGCTCGACGCGAACCGCGAAGAAGACGCGATCATCGCGCAAGCCAATTCCAAGCTCAATCCCGACGGGACGTTCGTCGATGATCTCGTGCTGTCGCGTAAGCGTGGAGACCTCCCGCTCACGCCACCGGCCGACATCGACTACATGGACGTGGCGCCGGAACAGCTCGTGTCGATCGCTGCCGCGCTCATTCCGTTCCTCGAGCACGACGACGCCAACCGCGCGCTGATGGGCTCGAACATGCAGCGCCAGGCTGTACCGTTGCTAAACCCGCAGACGCCGTTCGTCGGTACCGGTCTCGAAGCGACGGTGGCCGTCGACTCGGGCGCGGTCATCATCGCGCGTCGTCCGGGCATTGTGACCAGCGTGACCGCCGACGAGATCATCGTCGACGCCGGCGTCATCGGCGTGATCGATGCCGATCGTCCGCTCGCACGGCTGGGCCATCTCGACCGCTACCGGCTCAAGAAGTACTGGCGTACCAACCAGGACACCGCCATCAACCAGCGCCCGCTCGTGCGTATGGGGCAGACGGTGGCCAAGGGTGAAGTGCTGGCCGACGGCGCCGCCACGGAAATGGGGCAGCTCGCGCTCGGCGCGAATGTCACGGTGGCGTTCATGCCGTGGTACGGTCACAACTTCGAAGACGCCATCGTGCTCTCCGAGCGCCTGGTGAAGTTCGACGTGTTCTCGTCGATTCACATCCAGGAACTCGAACTGCACGTCCGCGACACGAAGCGTGGTCAGGAAGAAATCACGCGTGAAATCCCGAACGTCGCCGAAGAGTCGCTGGTCGACCTCGACGAGCGTGGTATCGTGCGCATCGGTGCCCAGGTGAAGCCGGGTGACATCCTCGTCGGTAAGATCACGCCGAAGGGTGAAACCGAGCTCTCGCCCGAAGAGAAGCTCCTCACCGCGATCTTCGGCGAAAAGGCCAAGGACGTGAAGGACAGCTCGCTCAAGGTGCCGCCCGGCATGGAAGGCGTGGTCATCGACGTGAAGATCTTCTCGCGCGTCGAAGACCAGGTCGTCGAAAAGGATCGTGGTGAGCGCATCGGTGAAGTGCGTCGACTCGAGGGCGAGGAGAAGATCCGCGTCAACGAAGTCCGCGACATGGAGCTGGCCGCGCTGCTCGACGGCGAAACCATCTCGCTGGCCCTCAAGGCCGGCACCGTGGAAGAGTCGATCGCCGCCGGCACCACCCTCACGAGGGAGTCGATGAGCGGCCTGCGTTTCGCCACGCTGGACCTCAAGACCTTCCGCGTGGAAAGCAAGAAGGCCAACGATCGCGTGCGCGAGATCATCGACGCCGCGAACGAAGAGAAGGCCCGTATCGAAGAGCGCGCCGAAGAGCGCATCGACCGCATTCTGCAGCCCGATGAGCTCCCGCCCGGCGTGATCCAGCTGGTCAAGGTGTATCTGGCCGAGAAGCGCAAAATCTCGGTCGGCGACAAGATGGCCGGACGTCACGGTAACAAGGGTATCGTGGCCCGTATCGTCCCCGAAGAAGACATGCCGTTCATGCCGAACGGTCGTCCGGTGGACATCGTGCTCAACCCGCTCGGCGTGCCGTCGCGCATGAACGTGGGACAGATTCTCGAAACCCACCTCGGGTGGGCCGCGAAGCTGCTCAACTTCTACGCGAAGACGCCGGTATTCGAAGGCGCGAACGAGCGCGAAATCGGCCTGCTCATGAAGCTCGCCGGTCTCCGTTGGGCGCGCGAAACGCTCGAACTCGGCGCGTCGTCGTTCGACGCCACGCCGCAGGATGTGCGTCACCTGCTCTCCGACATCAAGCCGGATCGTCGTCTGCCGGATAAGGTCGAGCTGCTGGGCGATGCAAACCTGAACGACCTCGCGACCAAGGTCATGTCGGCCGAAACGAAGTCGTTGTTCAGCCGCGTGAAGGAATTCGTGACGCAGGGTGCTCGTACCGTCGCCGCGCGTGAGCTCGAAGGCGTGCGCGCGTCGCTGGCGATCCACCAGTCGGCCGAGGGAGAGCTGGATGCCGATCTCACGGTGGGTATCGCGGCGCTCGAAGCCGAAGCGGCCATGAGCCCGGTGGACACGCTGCTGCGTATCGGTCAGCCGGCGCTGGCCGCGGTGCTGGCCGGCAAGGATGTCAACGTCGATGCGGCTGGTTCGGAGCTGATCCGTCTGGCGGGCCTCACGCCCACCGGTAAGGTGCGCCTGCGCGATGGTCGTACCGGTGAAACGTTCAACGCGCCGGTCACGGTCGGCGAGATCTACGTACTGAAGCTCAGCCACTTGGTCGACGACAAGATTCACGCGCGCTCGATCGGACCGTACTCGCTCGTCACGCAGCAGCCGCTGGCGGGTAAGGCGCAGTTCGGTGGACAGCGCTTCGGAGAAATGGAAGTGTGGGCGCTCGAGGCATACGGCGCGGCGCACACACTGCAGGAAATCCTGACGGTCAAGTCCGACGACGTGAACGGCCGTAGCCGTGTCTACGAGGCGATCGTGAAGGGTCAGAACCTGCCGGAGCCGGGTATCCCGGAGTCGTTCAACGTGTTGGTGAAGGAACTGCAGGCGTTGGGTATCAAGGTCACGCTCGGCGCCAGCGATGGCTCCGGTCACGATCTGATCGACGCCGGTGGCAACGGTAACGGCGGGGAGGAATAACCATGATCGACTTCCGCAGCTCGCGCGAAGCCCGCGCGTCCGCGTTTGACTACATGTCGGTCCGTATCGCCTCACCTGAGGAGATCCGCGGACCCAAGGACCCCAAGGAGCGTGAACGGCTGGAAATGGCCGGCTTGCGCACCTGGTGGTCGTGGGGCGAAGTCACCAAGCCCGAAACCATCAACTACCGCTCGTTCAAGCCCGAGAAGGACGGCTTGTTCTGCGAGCGCATCTTCGGTCCCGTCAAGGACTGGGAATGCCATTGCGGGAAGTACAAGCGCATCCGCTATCGCGGCGTGATCTGTGACCGGTGCGGCGTGGAAGTCACGCTCAGCAAGGTCCGGCGCGAGCGCATGGGTCATATCGAACTGGCCGTGCCGGTCGCGCACATCTGGTTCTTCAAGACCCTGCCGTCCCCGATGGGTAACCTGCTCGACGTCACGCTCCGTGACCTCGAGAAGGTGATCTACTATTCGAACTACATCGTCATCGATCCGGGCTCGCAGGAAGTGCGTGAGCGCCAGCTGCTCGACGAAGACGAATACCTGACGCTGCGCCAGAAGGCGAAGGCCGAAGGTGACGCGGCCTTCCAGTGCGACATCGGCGCGCCGGCCGTGCGTGAACTGCTCAAGCGTCTCGACGTCGATTCGACGGCCGAGGAACTGCGCGCGTCCGTCGTGGGCGAGACGTCGCAGCATCGCAAGAAGCAGATGCTGAAGCGCCTGAAGATCGTCGATGCGTTCCGCACCAGCGGCGAGGGCGGAGAAATCCGCAACCGTCCGGAGTGGATGATTCTCGACGTGATTCCGGTGATCCCGCCCGACCTGCGGCCGCTCGTGCCGCTCGACGGTGGTCGCTTCGCCACGTCCGACCTGAACGACCTGTACCGTCGCGTCATCAACCGCAACAACCGTCTCCAGAAGCTCATCTCGCATCGCGCGCCGGAAGTCATCCTGCGCAACGAAAAGCGAATGCTGCAGGAAGCGGTCGACGCGTTGTTCGACAACGGCCGTCGCTCCAAGGCCATTCGTGGCCGCGGCAAGCGTCCGCTCAAGTCGCTGTCGGACATGCTCAAGGGCAAGCAGGGCCGGTTCCGTCAGAACCTGCTCGGCAAGCGCGTGGACTACTCGGGCCGCTCGGTCATCGTCGTCGGTCCGGAGCTCAAGCTGCACCAGTGCGGCTTGCCGAAGGCCATGGCGCTCGAGCTCTTCAAGCCGTTCATCATCCACAAGCTGGTGGAGAGCGGTGAAGCCGAAACCGTGAAGCGCGCCAAGAAGATCGTGGAGCGCGAGAACGCGATGGTCTTCGAGGTGCTCGAAGGCATCATCAAGGATCACCCGGTGCTGCTCAACCGCGCGCCGACGCTGCACCGTCTGGGCATCCAGGCGTTCGAGCCGGTGCTGGTGGAAGGCAAGGCCATTCGTATTCACCCGCTCGTCTGCGCGGCGTTCAACGCCGACTTCGACGGTGATCAGATGGCCGTGCACGTGCCGCTGTCGTTCGAAGCGCAGATCGAAGCGCGTGTGTTGATGCTGTCGTCGAACAACATCCTGAAGCCGTCCGACGGACGCCCGGTCGCTGAGCCCTCCCAGGACATCGTGCTCGGGTGCTACGTGGCCACGAAGGCGCCCACGGGCTTCGACAACGTGACCTCGAAGGACCCGGTGGCGGTGGCCAAGCTGACGGCGATGACGAGCCTCGCCGAAGTGGAAATGGCGATTGCGAACAATCGCGCCACGTACCAGACGCCGATCCGGTGGCTCGACAGGACCGACGAAGGCGTGACGTGGATCCCGACGACCACGGGTCGCGTGCTGTTCAACGCGATCGTGCCGAAGGGGCTGCCGTTCCTGAACAAGGACATGAAGAAGAAGGCCCTCGGCGAACTCGTCTTCCAGAGCTACCGCAATGCGGGTCTCGCGGAAACGGTGGCGCTGCTCGATCGCCTGAAGGAGTTCGGGTTCCGCAACGCGACGCGCGGCGGTGTCTCCATCGGTATCGAAGACCTGCACATCCCGAAGGAAAAGGAAACGTTGCTCAAGGAAGCGTCGGAGCGTGTCGAACGCTTCCAGCGCGCCTACGCGACGGGCAACATCACGAACGGTGAGCGCTACAACAAGGTCATCGACACGTGGACGCACGCGAACACGGACGTCGCCGACGCCATGGTGAAAACCATGCGCGAATCGCAGGGTGGCTTCAATCCCGTGTTCATGATGTTCGACTCGGGCTCGCGTGGTTCGCGCGACCAGATCCGTCAGCTGGCAGGCATGCGCGGCCTGATGGCCAAGCCGCAGAAGAAGCTCACGGGTGGTATCGGCGAAATCATCGAAAATCCGATCAAGTCGAATTTCCGTGAAGGCTTGTCGGTGCTCGAGTACTTCTCGTCCACGCACGGCGCCCGTAAGGGTCTCGCCGACACGGCATTGAAAACGGCCGACGCCGGGTACCTCACGCGTCGACTGGTCGACGTGGCGCAGGACATGACGATCCAGGAAGAGGATTGCGGCACGATCCTCGGCCTCGACACGGCAGCGTTGAAGGAAGGCGAAGACGTGATCGAGCCGTTGGCGGAGCGTCTGGTGGGTAACGTGGCGGCCGAGGATATCCTCGACCCCATGGAACGCGACGACGCGGGACGGCCGGTCATGCTGGCGGAAGCGGGTACGCTGATCTCGGAAGAGACGGCGCAGCTCATCGAAGATTCGGGCATCGAAACGGTGAAGATCCGTTCCGTGCTCACCTGTGAAGCGAAGCGCGGCTTGTGCCGCATGTGCTACGGTCGCAACCTGGCCACCATGCAGATGGTGGATCTGGGCGAAGCCGTCGGTATCATCGCGGCGCAGTCCATCGGCGAGCCGGGTACGCAGCTCACGCTCCGGACCTTCCACGTCGGTGGTACGGCCTCGCGCATCGCCGAACAGA
>Ga0209181_10010134_pt1 | contig 12268 bp, 11 predicted proteins | sample MAT05_FD_187208 | JGI IMG/M metagenome (GOLD analysis project Ga0209181, IMG submission 187208) | Freshwater microbial communities from Lake Fryxell liftoff mats and glacier meltwater in Antarctica - MAT-05 (SPAdes) (version 2) | ecosystem: Environmental > Aquatic > Freshwater > Ice > Liftoff... | reverse complement strand
TCTTGACAGCAGCGCTTAGATATATCGGCTTCACTTTGAATTTCTTCATTAACATCATTTGCAAAAAGTCCTGCGTTTGATGAAATTATACTGAAGGAAAGTAGACATGCAGAAAAAAATTTTGAATTTAAAATAAGCATGATGTTTTTGAGCTCCTTTATTTATAGCAAACATTTAAATTTTTTATATGTAAAGGGAAATTTAAAGTAAATTTTTTTTGAATAAAAGCGCTTAAAAAAAGTCCTCATATTAAGAGAAAATTAAGCAAGCTATTAATTCTTGCAGTTTTTTTTTGTTGTAGCTAATATGATCAACACAACAGGAGCTTTTCTCATGGCTAATCTCGATAAAGAAACAATAAAAAATTTAACAAAACTTTGCCGAATTGACTGCTCAGAGGAAGAACAACTCAATCTTCTACAAGATTTAAAAAAAATTCTTGATTATATTGATCAACTTGATGAAGTAGACACAGAAACTGTAGAGCCATGTTACCATGTTCTTGATAACGTTTCTAATGTAACAAGAGAAGATATTGTTGGCGAGACTATGCCTCGTGAAGTTTTTCTAGCGCTAGCACCTTCACACGCTGGGGGGTTGATTAAAGTGCCTCCAGTCATGAAATAAACATCTGAAACATAAGGCCATCATGCACAACTTTTCAGCAATTGAAATTAGGGATAAATTTTTAAAAGGCGAAATTTCCGCTGTATCGATCGTAGAGAGTTTTTTAAACCGCATTGCAACATACGATAAAGAGATCGGTTCATTTCTTGAAGTATTTAATGAACGCGCTTTGAAAAAAGCAAAAGAATTGGATGCAAAACTTGGAAAAGGTGAAAAACTTGGAAAATTAGCCGGCATCACGATTGCGATAAAAGATAATATTCATGTCAAAGGGGAAATCACCACTTGCGCATCGAAATTTCTTACTAATTATAAAGCGCCTTTTGATTCAACCGCAGTAAAATTGCTTGAGTTGGAAGATGCGATCATCATTGGTAAAACAAATTTAGATGAATTTGCGATGGGCTCTTCCACAGAAAATTCAGCCCTGCAGGTAACGAAAAACCCTTGGGATTTAAAATGTGTACCTGGCGGCTCATCAGGTGGGTCTGCTGCGGCTGTTGCTGCAAGATTATGTTCGATATCACTTGGTAGCGACACTGGTGGCTCAGTAAGACAGCCAGCTGCTTTTTGTGGTATTGTCGGCTTTAAGCCAACCTACGGCAGAATTTCACGATACGGTCTTGTAGCTTACGGCTCATCACTTGATCAGATAGGGCCTCTTGCAACAAATGCACGAGATGCAGCACTTGTCATGGAGGTTTTAGGCACTCATTGCGATAAAGACTCAACAAGCCTACCACTTGGCTCAGATGATTACTTAAATCAAATGAACAGCATCAAGGGATTAAGAATTGGCGTTCCACAAGATTTCTTAAAGAATTTAAGTGAAGAGCCAAAAAAAATCTTTTATGAGGCTCTTGAAACTTTAAAAAGTCTTGGGTGTACCATTGTAGATATTGATCTTAATATTTTAAAATACTCGATAGCTACTTATTATATATTAGCAACTGCTGAAGCCTCAACAAATCTTGCAAGATTTGATGGTGTTCGTTATGGGGTAAGATCAGCAAAAGCTAAAACTCTTAATGAAGTGTATGATTTATCAAAAGAAGAAGGATACGGCAAAGAAGTAAAAAGACGTATACTTCTTGGGACTTATGTCCTCTCTTCTGGGTACGCACATGCTTACTATAAAAAAGCGCAAAAAGTGCGGACTCTTATTGTAGAATGCTACAAGAAAGCATTTGAGATGTGCGATCTTATCGCAACGCCTGTAAGCCCATTTGCAGCCTTTGAAATTGGATCCATTAAAGACCCGATTCAAATGTACTTAGAAGACATTTACACAATACCAATTAACCTTGCAGGCTTACCTGCAATCAGCATTCCTGATGGGTTTTCTAAAAGTGGCAAACCAATGGGATTACAGCTTATCGGACCGCAAAAAGGCGATGTTCGCGTTCTTGCAGCAGCTTATGCTTTTGAACAAGCAAAACCTGAATTTACAGCTATTCCAAAACTTTAACCGACAAAAAAACCGGAGTTTTACATGAGCATCTACGACGATTGGGAAACGGTCATCGGACTTGAAATACATACAGAGCTTAATACTAAGTCTAAATTATTTAGTAGCGCACCCAATCGGTTTGGTGACGAGCCGAATACAAATATAAGCGAAGTCTGTACAGGACAACCAGGTGCTTTACCTGTATTAAATAAGGAAGCTGTTAAAAAAGCTGTGCAATTTGGTTGTGCAATTGATGCAACTATTGCTAAATTTAGTAAGTTCGATAGAAAATCTTACTTTTACCCGGATAGCCCTCGTAACTTTCAAATCACGCAATTTGAGCAACCTATTGTTCTTGGTGGTACTATTATTGCTGAGGTGAATGGCAAGGAACAATCATTTGCTGTTAACCGCGTACATTTAGAAGATGATGCCGGGATGCTTAAGCATTTTAAGGCTTTTGCAGGTGTTGATTATAATCGTGCTGGCGTCCCACTGATCGAGATTGTATCAGAGCCTTGCATGCATACTGCAGAAGAGGCAATTGCCTATGCTCTTGCTGTTAAAGCTATTTTGCAATACTTAGATGTTTCTGATTGTAACATGGAAGAGGGCTCTTTACGTGTCGATGCTAATATTTCTGTCAGACTAAAAGGTGAAACAGGCCTTAGAAATAAGATTGAAATCAAAAACATGAATTCATTTACAAATATGGGGATGGCAATTCAGTCTGAAATTAAAAGACAGATACACGAATATATGAATCATCCGAATAAACCAATTAACGAAGTTATCAAACAAGCAACCTACAGGTTTGATCCAGAACTTGGGCAAACTGTGTTAATGAGAAGTAAAGAGCAAGCTGATGATTACCGTTATTTTCCGGAGCCTGATTTAGTCCCTATTATTTTAACAGATGCTTATATAAACGAAATTAGAAGTCAATTGCCAGAACTTCCTCTGCAAAGAGAAAGACGTTACGTTAATGATCTCGGACTCCCCCCTCATAACGCTTTTGTTTTGACTCTTGATAAAAAGCTTGCCGATTACTTTGAAGAGGCTTTAAAAGTGTGCCCTCATGCAAGAAACTTATGCAACTGGATCATTGTGGAGTTTGCGGGTCGTTTTAAAGATACGGGTAAGTCATTGCTTACATCAAATATCCCAAATTTACATATTGCTAAGCTTGTTAATATGATTGAAAAAGGCACAATTACAGGTAAAATTGGTAAGACTGTCGCTGATGAAATGGTTGCTAACCCAACTAAAGACCCAGAAGAAATAGTTAAGGAAAACCCTGATTTTACTCCCGTTAGTGATCTTGCTGAAATTGGCGCTCTTGTTGATAAAGTCCTTGCTGAAAACCCACAGTCTATTATTGATTTTAAAGCAGGTAGAGATAAAGCTTTTGGCTTTCTTGTCGGGCAAGTCATGAAGCTATCTCGTGGAAAAGCCTCTCCGAAGATAGTGAACGACCTCATCAATAAAAAAATCCAATAATTTAGCGTGAACTGCTAAGTGTGGAAAAGCCCATTTAGCTGTTCAGCAATTTTTTTTGTAATCCTTTGACAAATTATATTTTTATTGATTACCAAGTTTAAAAACATCGGGTTCAATCTTGCCCTTTTGCCATTTAAAAAATGTTCGGAGGGCTTAGTCTCGACTTTAAGCTCTTTTAATTTTATGTCGACCTTTCACTAAACGATTCGCGTAAAATATGTAGCTCCTTAGGGCTAAATGCTTAAATTAATTTTAAGCAACTACATATTTTACGCGAATCGTTTAGTGAAAGGTCGATATAAAGTTAAAAAAGCCTAAAGTCGAGTTAGTGTGTTGCTGTGCAAATGACATAATGACATTCCTGACCCCAATGCGACGTGCGTTATCTTCTAATTTTGATTTCCAAGATAAATAATACTTTTAAAATCTTAAAAAATATGCAAGATTGTAAAATAATTATTTTAAAGGAGTTAAATGTCAACACCTACTATAAAACAATCAATTTTAAACCTTAATTATTGTTACGTTGTAGATTTAGATAAGGTAGTCGATAAAACATTGGCTGTTAGAGATGATTTTTGTTTACAAGTGAATTACGCAGCTAAAAAAACCAGACAAATTTCAAAGGCAGCCATTATTGTAATGGCTACCATGGTTGTTGCCTATAGTATAATTACAGATATTGGAATCGTATTAAGCAGTTTTAAGTAGTTCATTAATTCTTTCCACAATAAAGTCTCTTGATTTAAATGACAACTGGTCATTATGTAATTCAGGTACTCCAATAAATACTTTATTCTTTCTTGGAGTTTCTGGATCATCAAGCAATACTTTTCCAAGTGAGGCTTCTTTATAAATAACTCCATCATTTATAATTTTGGAGCTATCTTGAAGTTCCTCGCAATCATTTACAGAAGCTGACTGTAAAATAATTTCAGCTGCTTTTAAATTTTTAGAAGATTGAACAGAATCCATATTCCAACCAAAAACTTTAGCCAAGAACCCCATAGGGCTGCAAAAGATAGTTGATATTGTAGTCTCTAAATCTGAAAAAGTCCTACTATTAACAAATACATATTTAATATTTTTCTTTAATTCATGACTTCTTAGAGCATCACCTTGAGAAGCGCCACCAATAGAATGAGCGTAGCCAATGATTTGTTTTGCGCCTATTCCATCATTCTGATCTTCTAAGAAATGAAGCATTGTTTGATAGGCTTTTTCCATTGCTTGCCTACTTGGCATCCCAGTACTTGCACCAACGCCCGGGTAATTAAACAAAATAGCATTACCTTCAAGATTACTAACAATCCTTTTAAAGTCTGACGGACCTGAGATTTTGTCTTCGTAAAATTCACCATTACCATTAGATCCTAAAACCCACTTTCCGTTATTTAATGTAGCGGGTTTACCCATAATCATTGCATCTATCTTGTAGCCATCAAATTCGAGCGCAATTCGTTTATATACCCATCCGCCGCTAAATTTTATCTCTAAATCTGTTTCCATTCTATTATTGGTAACGTCTGCAAGACTTGTAAATGAAGCAGGCAATACAAATTTTCCGACGATTGCATGAATGACATTATAGATCCCGACGGGGAAAATAATGATGGAAAAAACGTATTTTGCAATTCTAATGATTTTATGTTCAGTATCGCGCTTATAAACAACATTACCTGCCTCATTTCTTGCTAAATCATTTTTTGTTTCTTGTATGAAATTCGGCCGATTATAAAACGCATTTCCGCCGACTAAAAAATTTTGGGTGTAATTACCTGTCATCACTTGACTCCATTAAATTAAGATATTAATAATTTTAATAATATCACTTTATTAAAATTATTAATAAAAGTCAAGGCGTAAACTATTAATATTCTTCCTCTTCTTCCGGCGGATCTATCATGTATTTTTTGATGCGACCAGTCATAGACTGAGGCAAATCGACCTCTAAAATGACATCGTTTTCTTCATAATCTTGAGATACTACATGTCCAACTCTCATGATTTCACTTACAATAGCATACTCACTTTGCGGAACTCTTAATTTGACTACTTTCCGAAAAGCTTTTAGCTCATTGATAATCATCTCTTCTAATTCATCAAACCCTATTTTTTTCAGAGCAGAAATTTGGACAGTTTTTGGATATTTCAGCCGCAGGCGCTGCAATATTCCTTTATCCTCACATTCATCAATCTTATTTAATACAGTAATGATTGGTTTTTTTTCAGAATTCAACTCTTTTAAAACTTCATAAGTCGTATTTGCTTGCTCCTCTGCCATCTTATGACTGACATCAATCAAATGAATCAGCACATCAGATTGAATAGCCTCTTCAAGGGTACTCTTAAAAGCAGCTACCAGCAAGTGTGGCAATTTGCGAATAAAACCCACCGTATCAATCAACAAAATTTCTTGGGCATTGCTAAGTTTAAACGTTCTTGTCGTTGTGTCTAAAGTTGCAAAAAGCTTATTTTCCACAAACACACTGGAAGCTGTTAAAGCATTTAAAAGGGTGGATTTACCAGCGTTTGTATAGCCTATGATAGCAAATACAGGGATTTCAGATCTTTCTCTTGCAACTTTTTGGGTTGCCCTGATAGCACGCACATCTTCTATATCTTTTTTGAGCAAATGGATTTTATTTTTTAGTATGCGTCTATCAATCTCGATTTGCTTCTCGCCTTCACCTTTGGTATAACCGCCACCACCTCCACTTCCGCCGCTTCCTGTACCGCCACCGCCAGAGCCGACTTGTCTTGAAAGGTGCGTCCACAATCTTTTTAGGCGCGGTGCTTCATATTTAACTTTAGCAAGTTCAATTTGTGCTTTTGCTTCCTTAGTCTGGGCTCTTGCTGCAAAGACCTCTAAAATAATTTCGGTTCTATCAACTACGGCCAAACCAAATGCTTTTTCAAGGTTACGCTGCTGCGCCGGGCTGATTTCATCATCAAAAATAATCAGATTGACTTTAAGCTCTTTTGAAAGAGTAACAAGTTCTTCTAGTTTTCCTTCAGTTACATAAGTTGCTGCATCGTAGCGTCTGACAACACAAGGAACTTTTTCTACAACAGTTGCACCATAAGTTTCGACAAGAAGCCCAAGCTCTTGGAGATGCTCTAAGCAAGTTTCTTTTTGGTTTGATCCTTTGTATACAGAGACTAGCAGAGCAAATTCTTTTTCAGGATCTGATTTATCCAATTTAATTATTTTTTCAGACATAGTTTTTTTCCGTTTGGAATGTTAATTTTAAACCATCGTAAGCCATTTGAATATTGGAAGGCAAGTAAGCATTTGCTTTTTCGTGATCTAATTCATGTGCGATATGTGTTAAAAATGTACGTTTAGCACAAACTTTCCTTGCAAATTCAATAGCTTCATCAACTGTAAAATGCATGGCTGAATGAGTAAATCGTAAAGCACTGATCACTAATGTTTCAATATTTTTTAAATCATCCAAAATAGAATCCGGATAATTTTTAATATCAGAAATATAGGCCAAATTCCCGCAAATAATTCCTTTAATTGGCATTAAAATCTGGCTATAACTTAAATATTTTATATTAATCCCTAAAAAATCAATAGTTCCTCTATCGGATTCAAATTCATGAAGGATAATTTTAGGGGTAATTACTAAATTTGATTGTGTTTCCTTAAACATGTAATCAAAACGTCTTTTAATATCTTGAGCTGTTTCATTAGATGAAAAGCAGGGTATAGAATCTTCCCGAAATACAAAGTAAGCCCGAAGATCATCAAGTCCCCCTATATGATCGTAGTGAGCATGAGTTAAAATCATACCGTCTACTACGTTAATATCTGCACGAAGTGCTTGCGCCCGAAAATCAGGACCGCAATCAATGAGGATGTTTTTTCCATTGACACTGATTAAACCAGACGATCTTAAACGTTTATTTAGAGGATTTTTTGACAAGCAGACAGCGCAACGACAACTTAAAATAGGGACACCCATTGAGCCACCTGTTCCAAGAAATAAAAACTCACCTTCAATCATCTCTTTCATAATCCATCCTTTTTAGAAAATAGATTAATGACATCGTTGAAAATACTAGAATGTTCAAAATAGGCATAATTTGAATTTGCAGCTGAATCAGATTCTCTTAATTGTACTCTGTAATAGTTTCCTTGGGGTGAAAAATCAATCTCCTGAAAACTTTTTTCCATTGCCTGCCAGGTAGCCCCGCTTTCTGTTCGTATCAAAATTTTAAGCTTTGCTAAACGGCCTTTATTAAAGCTGTTCTTCATTTCATCAGATACAGTTTTTAGGCTTTTATCCGATTTAACTTCCTCGTAAAAAATTGTGTATTGATCATTTGAAACTTCGGATTTAAGCTTGCCTTTTTGCAAATCATCATACTCAAATTCGATTTTGTCAAAAACAAAGCGGGAGATGGTTTTTGTTTTTGAGTTGCTGTCGTTAAAATTTAAAGACTCTATGATATTAGGAGAGAGCATAACATTACTGATTTTATATTGACCGCTAGGACTATACTTATAAAGTAATACACTTGAGAAAAAACAAGCAATTAATATACCGCTTAGCATAACACCTAATAAATTACGAATCTGAAGTTTTTTTGATGAATCCATTTTTTTCCTTAAGCTAAAGTAGATTTAAATTTTAGACTATCAAGTTCAAAAACTTAAAGTCTATGAAAAAAGCATAGACTTTAAGTTTTTGAACTTGTTAAGATGTCATATTGCTAAACGACCTTTTTTGGAGTAGTAATGAAAATTGCGGTCATCGGGTCAGGCTTTGCAGGCCTTGCAACAGCTTGGCATTTACTCAGCAACCAATCAACACGAGATCCGGTTCAAATCACCATTTTTGATGATCTTGGAGTTGGCGGTCAAGCATCCGGTATTGCAGCTGGCCTCCTACATCCGTTTGCCGGTTTGCATGCGAAATTAAATAGATTTGGAAAAGAGGGTTTCAAGAGTAGTTCCAAGCTTTTAGAAGCTTCATCAAAAGCTTTTGGAGCTGATGTTTATAAACAATCAGGGCTCCTTCGGTTAAGCTTAACAGCGTCCCAATGCCAAGATTATCTTAAATGCTCCAAACTAAATGACAATGTAGATTTTTTGACTCCTTTGGAATGCCGGCAACTAGTGCCTTGCATTTCAGCTATCTCTGGGATTCATATTAAAGAAGCTATAACTGTTTTTACAAAAAACTATCTAGAGGGTCTTTTCCTCTCATGTCAACAGATGGGTGCAACATTTGAACATGTGAAAATAGAATCCTTAAATGATTTAAATCATTTTGACCTTGTTGTTGTGACAGCTGGAATGGGTACAAATTTATTTTTAGAACTTAAGTCAATGCCAATCACGTTTCTAAAGGGTCAAATCCTTGAACTTGAATGGCCAAAAGAGATTAAACCTTTAAGCATCCCTATTAGCTCTCAAAGCTATATTGTCATGAGTCAAGACATGAAAAGCTGCATTGTGGGAGCCACTTTTGAAAAACAATTTTCTTCACTCTTTGAAGACCCGGGGTTTGCAGAATCTGATATTATGCCTAAAGTCATTGCCCTGATCCCGGCTTTAAGTAAAGCCAAAATCATGAATTGCAAAGCTGCTATCAGGGTCTCAACAAGAGATCATCTGCCTATTATAAAAAAAATCCATGATCGCCTTTTTGTTTTTACGGGACTTGGGTCAAAAGGATTACTTTATCACAGCTACTATGCTGAAAAACTTTGTGAAATGATTAAAACTTAAAAAGGATCATTAATATGAAAAACCTATGCTATTTTATTTTTTTCTTCACGCTTAATTTTGGATGTGCATTTTCGTTGTATTCAGAAACGAGAAACTACGACATAAAATTCCCATTCTACGAGGATGGTCGTAAATGGAAAAAGGGAACTAATGAAGAAAGCGAAACATTTTCACTTACAGAATATATCCTGGAAGGAGAGGCAAATGATAATTGGTCTGAGCTTGTTACTACCCAATATTTTAAAGCCCAATCAGATTTATGCCTTGAAACATTCTTTAGTAATTTTATTATGCAACTTGCCAAAAACAAACCTCAAAATAAAATTGACTCAAGAATCATTGGGAATAGCTCGGATAAGCTACTTGCCGAATGGTGGATTTCTGAAAAATCAGCTAATGATCAACATGAATGGGTTCAAATATTCCAAAGAAATAGGAATGTCGGTATTTTGCGATACACAACAAAACGGATGAATCATCGTTTTACAAGAGGTAAGGTGTGGGAAGACATTTTGAGTCGCTCACATTTTGAATCTCATTAAAAGCAGACGTTAAGAAGTTTACGCTTTTTTTATCACAAAGACTTTTTTAGTCTTTTGTGTTAAAAAAAAACGTGAATCTCTAGGAATACATTCCGAAAGGAACGCCCGCCCCTTCCTTATCCTTCTCCCTATTTTTCTTAACCTCGATTAACGCATTGTTGAAATCATTTTTTGATAGCTGCAACAATTTTTCTTTAGCTTCCTTTTCTAAATTCCTATTTTTATATAACCTGTCAAGCGGATATGAAATTGCAGTCCGCACGAGTCCTTCAATATCAGCACCAGAAAAACCTTTTGTATTTTTTGCCAATTTTTTAAAATCCACATCTTCTGCCAATTTATTTTTAGCTAATTTCCTTGTGTAAATTTCAAGAATCTCTAATCTTCCGGCCTCATCTGGCAAACCAATTTCCAAATGAAATTCAAAACGGCCGGGACGTTTAATCGCAGGATCTAAACTATCGATTCGGTTTGTGATTCCTATCACGAGTATGTTATTTAACTCCGAAAGACCATCTATTTCGGCAAGTAATTGATCTACAACCGAATTATGCCATTTAGCCGATCCGCTTTCTCTTTTTGCAGCAATCGCATCAAATTCATCTAAGACAATGACAAATAAAGGACTTTTATCCCCGTATTTAGCTTGAGCCAATTTTGCATCTTCAAATAAATTTCGAATATTTTTTTCAGATTCCCCGACCCATTTATTAAAAATTTCAGGGCCGCTTACAAGTTTTATTCTTTCTTGCGGGCACCCCAAGTATTTTGAAAAGTTTCGTGCCAATGTTGTTTTACCGGTCCCTGGGGGACCATAAAAAATCATTCCCTTTACAGGTTTAAGACCATAACCATCAAGATCTTCTTTTAAACCGCTATCGTGAAAAATTACAACCCGCCGAATTAATTGCTCGAGTTGATCCTTTATCCCCCCAAGGCCTATTTCTTTGAGGGCATCAATTAATTTTTCAGCATGAAGGTTTCCTTTTTTTGGTATGATAGAAATAGCACTGCTTGGTTGTTTGATAAAATTAAAGATCGTTTCTTTTGTAATATTACCTAAACTATCGAATTTTTGAGCTTCTGGCTTATCTTGTAATGTCATATTTTTAGCGGTTAATAAAAAGCTTTCATTTAAAATCTTAACCCCAAAAACTTGACCTTCAATAATGGGTTTAGTTATTTCCTTTTTTATAGCTTCCTCTAAATCAATTTCCAAGAGGGATATTTGTTTCGGTTGTGTAACTCTTGCATTGATTTGCACTTGCAAATCCTCGTTTAATTTGACCTCAAAACTTAAACTTGAAACATTAAAAGCTGTTTCATCCGAGATAAATTTTAAATTTAAATTACTCTCTGAAACAATATTTATGCAACTTTCTTTATTTAAAATGCATAGGGATTGTTTTTTTAAGTCTTTATTTACTATTTCTAATTCATCCTCAGAGTATTTTTCTCCTGAAATTAATTTAACGACATATAATCCGGTTGAAATATATATATTGAAATATTGACCGATAGCAAATTCTTTTTTTTCAAGCAATTGCTTTTTCAATTCGACGACATTTATCCACGATTTATTTTTTTCACTCTCCAAAGTATCAATAATTATAAAAGAGCATTCCTTGATAGGTTGTGGATCACCCTTAATCAAAATAAGCTCATCCTTATAGGTTTCGATATTAAATTTGGTGTCAGTATCTAAAAATAGCCCCTTTTTAGCGTTGTAGGGCATTTGCTTTATTTTGTTGCCATTCATTTTTTCTAAACTAAGTTCATAAATATGAGTTTGATACTCAATATTTGTTTCAAAGCCTTCAAATAAGCAAACATCTTTTAAATGTTTATAAATTTCACTTATAAATCCATCATGTGAAATGAGTATCGATTCATCGTCCATTAAGAAAAAATCATTAATGTCATTAAGTTTATTTTGAATATTATAATTTAACCTAACCTTAAATGAACAATCAACCATCCTTTCATCATCTATTTGGTGCACAAGTGCTACTTTTTTCAAATCAATACTTTCAAAATGGAGATCAGTTTCTTTACCAACGAAACCAAAGTTAATTCTTTCAAATGCTTGTTTAGCAAATCCGAAAGTTTTAACAGTTAAAATTGCCCCTTTTTGTATATTTAAAGCTAAAGTTTGATTTTGATTAATCAAGGTACCAACTAATTGTTTTTTGCAAATTTTATTTAATTCGTCAATATTCCAAGCTATTTGCTTTTTGGATAGGTCAGAAATCCCAACTTGAACTAATACAAATTTAAGATCGAAGTTTTGTGTTAGATGATAAGGAGTAATAATCACAGATTTAATACCATTTCTAGCTGTGATAGACTCAGGGCGTTCTGATGAAAATTATTTGACAAACATTCGGCCTAACAATCCTCGCA
>Ga0209181_10010132_pt1 | contig 12270 bp, 10 predicted proteins | sample MAT05_FD_187208 | JGI IMG/M metagenome (GOLD analysis project Ga0209181, IMG submission 187208) | Freshwater microbial communities from Lake Fryxell liftoff mats and glacier meltwater in Antarctica - MAT-05 (SPAdes) (version 2) | ecosystem: Environmental > Aquatic > Freshwater > Ice > Liftoff... | reverse complement strand
CTTCACCACTCCACCACTTACCACTTACCACTTACCACTTACCACTTACCACTTACCACTCCACCACCGTCCATGATTCGAAAAGACGTTGCCTTTCCACTGCTCTGTCTCCTCATCGTCGGCGTTTCCGTCATGATGATTCAGGTCGGAAACACGCATCTTTGGGATCAAGACGAAGGCTTCTACGCTACCACGGCAGCCGAGATGCACGCCAGGAACGATTGGGTCACACCTACGTTCAATGGCAAACTATTTGCGCACAAACCGCCGATGATGTTCTGGGGCATGCTCGTTGGTTATGAGCTCTTCGGTGTCTCCGAGCTTGGAGCGAGGTTCGTATCGACTCTCTTTGGACTCGGAACTATCTTTCTAACCTTCGCCATCGCACGCAAACTTTTTGATACCGCCACGGGGCTGTTTGCAGGATTGGCCATTGGCTCTTGTATCCTGTTTACGACGGTAGCTCGATCCGCGACGGCCGACGCTCACTTGACCTTTTTTACCGTACTCGCATTGTATCTATGGGTTTGCGATTACTTTCAAGCGCCTGATTCTTCGCGAGAGCAAATGCTCGCTTCCGTTCGGTGGCGAACCTGGATCGCAACGTACGCCGTAATGGGGTTGGCGGTCTTAACGAAGGGGCCCATTGGATTCCTCTTTCCAACGGCAGTGGTCGGACTGTTTCTTTTAACGGAGGGGAAGCAAGCGGTTTCCGCGGAATGTACAAGGCTTTCGAGGCTATGGCTGCAGATTCAGCCGTATGCTCCAGTTGCGTTCTTCCGGACGGTTTGGAAGATGCGACCTATTACGGCGGCGATCGTCGTATTGCTAGTGGCTGCACCTTGGTACTTGCTCGTTCAATGGCGTTCCAAGGGTGAGTTCCTTCAAGAATTCATCGGTGTGCATCATCTTGGTCGCATGTCACAAGCCATGGACAACCACAGCGGACCCATTTACTACTATCTGTTGGCATGCTTAATCGGCATGTATCCGTGGTCGGCGTTTGCTGTCCCAACTGCTTTGAGTTGGTTTGGCCAAGCGAGAATGCCCGCGCAGTCTCGGGCGGTTTGCTTTGTTACAGGCTGGGCGGCAGTCTACCTGGTCATTTTCTCATTGGCCAGCACCAAGTTGCCAAACTACGTCCTGCCTGCGTATCCCGCCTTTGCGATCATGATTGGACGTTACTTTGCATTATGGACACAAGACGTGAACGCCGTCAGTCGCGGTTGGCTGAACGCTGGATGGATACTCTTGATCGCATTTGGGGCGGTGATCGTAACGGGGTTTCCGATTTCCGGACTCGTCGAGTTTGGAGGCCAAACGTTGCTGGACCGGATTGGCATGGAGCGAGTTCTTCAACAGCGAATTGTTTGGCTCGGCGTGGCTGGGGCTCCACTCGTTCTATTCGGTACGATCGGTGCATGCTTGCTTTGGAGCAATCGGCCTCGCCTATCTGCGGGAGTGTTTTCCGTCGCTGCGTTGTCGATGATCCTTACGCTTTGTCAGTACGTTGCACCCGAACTGGACCGGTTTCAAACGGCACAAAGGTTAGCACAACGCTGGAGCAAGGATTTGGAAGCCAGCGACTCGCATGTAGCCGTCTTGGGCTATTTTCGACCCACTATGGTTTTTTACTTCGGACGCGAGATCGATTTCTGCCAATCGACTGAAGAAGCCCTTGATTTCTCGCTCTCGGGAGGAGCGTCGATATTGGTCACAACAGACAAGCAATACGCCCGGATTAAGAATCAGTTGCCGGAATCCACTCAGGTCATCGAGCGGGTTTCACAATTCCCGAATCGAGGCGAAGTCGTGGTTCTTGGGCATAAGTCATTGAAGCGATAACGTTTCGCGAATATCATTCGAGAGATGAATGAAACTGACGATGCGTTGAAAACGGTTGCGATTTTTGCATTGCAAATGCCGGTGGTACTAGGATCGGAAGAACAATGGCAACGGGTTGCAGAGCTGTTTTCCACACGATTGCAACATCCCGTCTGCGTTGTCCATTGGGCCAACGACGAAGTTAGCTTCGATGCGTTTCAATCAACCATAGAGTGGTATTCCGATCAGGGGTTTCAACGTTTTGTCGTGATACCGATTGGATTGGATCCGTTTGATTTCCAAGCTTTGTGTCCTGTTTTTGTATGGATACGATCCGAGAGAAAAGGCGTTCGCGTTCACATCGCAAGGTCTTGGACCATTAAGGATTGGGCGGAGGCTTTGCTTCCGGCAGTTCTGGACGCAACCATGCAACGCAATAGCACTCTCCTTTTGTTATCGGATGGGGATGATTCGGTAACGGACGTTGGATTGGAGTTGGCTTCTCTGGCGTATCACTTCCAGCAGGCTAATGAAAATTTGGATGTGAGATATGCTTTTTTGCGAAAGCGGCATCCAGGTTTATCCTCAGTTCTTCGCAAGTTGAATTCGGAACAAGTTCAAAGTGTCGTTGCAATGATGTGGCGAACGGATTCACGGCCAGTAGCCAACACCGTGGTGGAACCAGTAGCCAACACCTTGGTGGAAATCGACTCACGTTGCTTGCTTGAGCATTCGGGCTGGCTGCATGTGGCACTAGGCCTGTACTTGGATGCGTTGGCTTGTAGGTCCATCGAACGCTACTTTATGGCCAGTCAAAGCAACATGGATTCGGTGGACAACAAGACTCAACACGGGCTGATCGAACTCGACCGCAAAGTCGACTCCATGTTGCCTTCAGAGTATCGGGGTAGAACCGATGAAGTGAATCCTCAATCGATGGGTGCTGCATCCGTCGATACGGATCAATTTGGCGAAGTCGCTTGGGACGAAATATGGACCAGCTTTTGTGACCTTGCAATGGCGGGAGGGCCACCGCATCGTGGTCGATTGCTAGAAGCGATAACGGCCGAACAAGCGAAATTGAATCTACCCGCCTATGATGAAGTCGTTCGAGAGATCCGGCGAGGTATTGAGATGGTTACCGGGTTGCAGACCGTGCCAGCGGTTGCGCTCGGGTGGGTTGGTGTCGTATGTGACAACGAAGCGATGGCGGTTTGGTTGATGAGAGCCATCATCGTAGAAAACGTAATGGTTCGCCGGGAGGGATCGGTGTTATTTTTGCCTGCCGGTCCAGAATTTAAGGTAAAGAGAGAAATCAAGAACGTCATTACTTCGGTGGCGAAAACAGTGCACTATTGGCGAGCGCATTTGCGACTCACTTGAACTCTAATAGTGTCGCCTTTCGCTCCGCGGAAAGCGACACTTAGGCGAGAGGCAGACAGTTACCGGGCCAATGTGTGGCGAGCGGGAGACGGTTGCCTGGCCAGTGTGTGGCACGCCCAAAGCGAATGCGCGAATGCGGTGGGCGTGGGAAGTGTGGCAAATGTCTCTAGCAATTCACCACGCCCTTCGTACCTCAGGGCGTGCCACACGTGCCACACGTGCCACACGTGCCACACGTGCCACACGTGCTACCCGTGCTACCCGTGCCACACGTGCTACACGTGCCACACGTGCCACACGTGCCACACGTGCTACCCGTGCTACCCGTGCCACACGTGCTACACGTGCTACCCGTGCCACACGTGCTACCCAATTTACAGGCAGATTTCAAACGGCCCCCTTGTCTTATCGGCTGGCGATGTTTGGGTTGTAAACGGCCTGTTGGTTTGGATTGAGTCGATAGTAACCACCAAAGGGGGTGCGATGCAATCGTTGCTGAGTTAGCCCCTTGTGATACAAATCGATCAGATTCAGATCCGGCAATGTTCCAACCTCCTGTTTGTAGAGGGATACCTTCTGGTTTAGTTTGGCAATATTCGTTTCATCGGACAGCTTTTGGTAGCCGTTGTAGGCATTCCAACCCATCCAAGCGTTTAGCAGGATAGCAATAGTGAGGCAAAGAAAACGAGCGTAGCGACCGCAAGCAAGTCCAATAAAGCGATAGCAGGAAGCGAACATGAAAGGGACGAAACGAGACGAGACAGGTGGGAGGGAGGATAATCTATCTGGAGCTTAGTTCTAGTCTCCTCCATTGCGTCCTCGATTGCGGGAGTTCCCACACCTAAGAATTTCAGATCGCGTTGACTTTTCCGACGTTAACGATTCTTCAATCGCTTTCTGATTTCAGCCCAGCGTCGTCCAAGTTCTTGTTCGAAACCACGATCGGTCGGTTGATAGTATTCGCGGTCTACACCTAAGTAGTCTTGAGCCGCGATTCCCTCAGGTGAATTATGCGAGTACTCGTATCCTTGGCCGTGCCCAAATTGCTTGGAACCTGCGTAGTGGCCATCGCGAAGATGTACCGGTACCGGAATCACCGTCCCCTCTCGAACATCCTGCTGGGCAGCTCCAATGGCCGTGGTGGCCGAATTGCTTTTGGGCGCAAGCGCCAAGTAAATCACGATTTGCGATAACGTGAGTTGGCATTCTGGCAGTCCGACGAACTCGCATGCCTGCATGCCTGCAACCGCCAACGGAAGGGCCTGCGGGTCCGCATTGCCGACATCCTCGCTCGCTAGAATGACCAGTCTTCGACACAGAAAACGAATCTCTTCGCCGCTTTCGATTGCTCGCGAAAGCCAATAAAGGGCCGCATCGACATCCGAGCCGCGAATACTCTTGATCAGAGCGCTGGCCATATCGTAGTGCTGATCGCCACTGGAGTCGAATTGCAGGACTTTCTTCTGCATGCTCTCTCGAACGAGCGCCACATCGAGAATCACCGGCGAACTAGTCGACGAAAGGACAGCAAGTTCCAGCGCACCTAGCGCACGTCGAGCGTCCCCCTCCGCCAAGGTCGCGCAGGCGACCAAGGCATCCGGTTCTGCTTGAATGTTGTACATGCCCATCCCGCGAGATCGATCTGCAATAGCTCGCTCCAATAGTCCAACGATTTCGGCTTCTGTCAGTGGCTTGAGTTCGAAAAGCTGGGAACGGCTCAACAGTGCGCCGTTGACGGAAAAAAAAGGGTTGCTGGTGGTCGCCCCGACCAGTGCCACGATTCCATCCTCTACGTCTGGCAGCAACGCATCTTGCTGGGCGCGATTGAAGCGGTGAATCTCATCTACAAATAAAATGGGTCTGGCACCTCCCGTGAGGACCTCGTCTTTGGCCCATTGCAAAGCTTCTCGCAATTCCTTGATTCCGCTGGTGACCGCATTGATCTGCCGAAACTGGCCACCTGTCTCGATCGCAAGCAGATGTGCGAGCGTTGTTTTTCCGGTGCCAGGGGGGCCGTAGAAAATGACGGACTGCACGCGTTTAGACGCAATTAGGCGATTTAGAAGTTTCCCAGGAGCTAGAAAATGCGACTGTCCAACGAATTCCGAGAGTTTCTTGGGGCGCATTCGCGCTGCTAGCGGAAGCGACTTTTCACGATTCGCATTCTCAGCGTGTGCAAACAAATCCATCAAAACACCCAAAGCCTCGAAAAAGGCGACTCAAAAGAAATTTCGAGCGTATTGTATCGTCTCCTGTCCATAGGTTGCCGTCCGGCTAAAATAAGGGGGTTAACAACTCGATAAACCCAGCGACAAGTGAATACTCACCGTAACTGAATTCTCACGAATTTAGCCACGCCGCCGGAACCGCAAACGAAATTCTAATGGGAGAAATACGATGAAGTGTGTTAGTCTCAACCCTGTGGTTCTACTTTTAGCCACCTTAGCTTTTTCGATAGGTTCGCTAACTGAGCTTTTCGCTCAATTGGAAACAACGAGCGGTAAGAGCACCAAATCAATCACGCCAACCGAGGAAAAAAAACTGGAAACAGCGACATTTGGAGGAGGATGCTTTTGGTGCGTGGAAGCAGTTTATCAACGGGTCGACGGCGTGAAGTCCGTAGTCTCAGGATACGCTGGCGGACGTGTGACGAATCCCACCTACGAAGCGGTTTGCACAGGTCGCACTGGCCATGCCGAAGTTTGTCAAATCAAGTTTGACCCTTCGGTCGTTACCTTCGATGAATTGCTTTTGATCTTCTTTAAGACACACGATCCGACGACGCTCAATAAACAAGGGAACGATGTCGGTACTCAATATCGTTCCGTGGTCTTCTACGAAGACGATTCTCAACGCGAAGCGACTGAGAAGATGATATACAAACTATTGGAAGACAAGGTTTACCGAAAAATCGTAACGGAGATTAGTCCGATTCCAGATTTCTATGCGGCTGAGGCTTATCATCAAAACTACTTCAAGTTGCATCCAGAAGCGCCTTACTGCAAGAGCATGATCGATCCCAAGGTAGCAAAGTTCGAAAAGCTCTTCAAAGAAAACAGCAAACTGCAAAAAGAACGAGACGAGAAGAAGAAGAACGCTAAGAAGTAGCGAAGTAATTGACCTGGCATTTCTCGGCCAGCAGTTGAAGCTGAATCAGATTGATTGAATGTGCCGGTAGCTTCCCTGCGGCAAAAACATTAAGCGAGCAGCAGAATGAGTCATACCCTCCCCTCGCTTCGCTCGACCCTCCCGGAGGGAGGGTGAAGTCACTCTCCCTCTGGGAGAGTCGGCCTGAAAGGCCGGAGAGGGTTTGCATCACACCGGTAGTTTTCAGCCTTCCGTTCGCCTTAAGCTGGGAAGCTTATGAAAATCAATGCTATAAAAACGTTCGTTTGTCACGCCCGCATGCGGAATTGGGTGTTCGTGAAAGTCGTCACCGATCAGCCTGGACTGTTCGGTTGGGGCGAAGCGACCTTGGAATGGCATACACGCAGCATCGTTGGTGCGGTGGAGGATCTGTCCCACTTGCTGATCGGCGAGGATCCGACGCGGATCGAACACCTTTGGCAGACGATGTGGCGGCAACACTTCTGGCATGGCAATGGAATCACTCGGTCAACGGCCATCGCCGGGATCGATCTCGCCCTGTGGGACATCGTCGGCAAGATTCACGGAGTTCCGTGCCATCAACTTTGGGGGGGTGCTGTGCGAGACTCCATCCGGCTCTATTGTCATCTTGGGGGTGGCAATCTCGAACGTTTTTACGAGACACCCGTCGATAATGCCAAGCAGTTTGCCGAGCTGGCTCGACAAGCAGTGGCAGAAGGGTTTACGGCATTCAAATCGATGGCAGTCCCCCCAACCATGCCGATCGAAGGTCTTAAGCCGATTAAGGCTGCGGTGGCTTGTGTCGCAGCCATGCGAGAAGCGGTAGGAGACGATATCGATATCATGGTGGACTGCCATGCTCGGCCCTCGCCGGCCATGGGAATGCAGTTCGCCAAGGCTCTGGATCCGTACGGGCTCTACTTTCTTGAAGAGCCCTGTTGGCCAGAAAGTATCGAAAGCCTCGCCGCTATTAACGCCGCGGTCACCACGCCGATTGCAACGGGCGAACGCATGACACACTTGAGTGCTTTTCGGGACTTGTTCGCAGCTCGGGGTTGCGAGATCTGTCAGGTCGATATCACACACTGCGGCGGCTTTACCGAAGCCCGTCGGATCGCTGCTCTAGCGGACGCTTATCGAATTGCGCTGGCTCCGCACAACCCGCAAGGCCCGGTTAGTACTGCGGCTTCCTTGGAGTTCGGGTTTTCACAACCCGGTTACATTATTTGCGAGACAGTGCATGCCGATGTGCCTTGGCGGAAGGACATTGTCGAAGAAGGTTATTCCATCGACGCGACAACGCGGACCGTAACACCCAACACGAAGCCAGGCTTAGGTGTTACCATCAATGAAACCGAAGTCTTGAAACACCCATTCCAGCAAGAGCTACCGCAGCGAGTCTTTTACCGTGACGGAGCAGTAGGAGATTGGTAAGACATGCAGCCGAACAACCCGCCCGATTTTCGCCATGCGTCGTTCCACGGTCGAATCGGAATCGCACGAGCTGACATCACACCACCAGTTGGAGTCTATTCCCGCAACTGGGGCGCGGCGAAACACGATGTGGCCAGCAGCATTCATCGACCGTTAACGCTCTCGGTATTAACTCTTACCCCGTTAGCTGGCGGTCAACCACTCGTGTTTGTAGACGCAGATCTCGGTTGGTGGAAAACGCCGCAGACGTACCAGAAATTTTCGGGTCGATTGCTCGATGCGCTTGAGATCCCACCGGCCAACTTTATCTTTGCTCTCAGCCATACTCACTCTGGCCCGCCTTTGATGGACCCGGACGATTCCCTGCCAGGCAGTGATCTGCTGCGAACATGGATGGAAGAAGTCTACGAATCTACAGTAAACGCAGTACGCCAGGCGCTGGCAAACCCAATCGAAGCCACGTTGGACTGGCACGCCGGCCGATGCGGCCTAGCGACGTACCGCGATCTCCCCGACCCGGTTCCTGGCCAAGCTCGCGTCATCTGTGGTTTCAATCCAAGCGGAAATCCGGACGACACGTTGCTCATCGGACGGATCACGAATGCATCTGGGCGAATCGCTGCAACGTTAACCAACTACGCTTGTCACCCGACAACGTTAGCCTGGGAAAACACTGCAATCTCCCCAGACTACGTCGGCGCGATGCGCGATACGATGGAACAAGTCACGCATGCGCCCGCCTTGTTCATGCTCGGTGCTTGCGGCGACTTGGCACCGCGTTATCAATACGTTGGTGATCCTGAAATTGCGGACGGACATGGTCGACAGCTGGCTTATGCGGCCTTGGCGACACTACAAGGCATGGAACCACCAGGAACGCGATTGGCTTTTGCAGGAACCGTGGAATCGGGCGCACCACTTGCCGTCTGGAAACACGAAGCGTGCGAGCTTTCTCAAGAATTAAAAGCCATACAAACCTCAGTCGAACTGCCTTTAAAGGACTGGCCGTCAGCGGATGCGTTAGAACAGCAACGTCGGGAATGCACCGATCGCGCTCTGGAAGAGCGACTGCGCCGCAAACGGGATATTCGTCGCGGACTTGGTGATGGTACAACATTTAGCCTTCCGATTACCGCTTGGCGAATAGGCGACGCGGTGCTAGTGGGGAGTTGCTGCGAACCTTATTCCGTGCTTCAGCAGGAACTCCGTCGTCGGTTTCCAGATCACGTCGTTATCTGCATGAATTTGATCAATGGCTCCATCGGTTACTTACCGCCAGCCGACCTGTACGACACAGAAGTCTATCCAGTCTGGCAAACGCCGTTCGACCGCGGCAGTTTAGAACGAACTCTCGAAACCATGACCCAAGCGATTCGCAATGCACTGGCAAACTAACGAACCACTGCACGGGGTCCTTCCGGTGCTCCAGACGCCTTTCACTGACGCCGGGGCGATTGACCCCGTAGTACTTGAACGCGAGATTGACTGGGCTCTGGAGGTGGGGGCGGATGGCGTGGTTGTCGCGATGGTGAGTGAGGTCTTGCGACTGGGCTACCATGGCAGGCGGGAGTTGGCCAGTCTAGTGTGCCAAGCTGTCCGTGGACGCGGATTCACCGTTATCAGCGTAGGCGCTGAAAGCACAGCCGAAGCAGTGGAGTTCGCACAACACGCTGAGGGGCTTGGTGCTAGTGCCGTGATGGCGATCCCTCCTGTGGCTACGGCACTCGGCAGTGAGGCGACTCGGGAATATTTCCATGCGATTGCTAACAGCATATCGATTCCGCTCGTGGTTCAAGACGCGTCCAATTATGTCGGCGCAGCCATCGACTTGAGCGTCTATCTAAGGCTGCTGGAACAGTTCGGCCCAGATCGTATTCTGTTCAAACCCGAAGCTAGTCCGCTCGGTCCAAATCTTTCTAAACTCCGTGATGCGACCAGTGGCAAAGCTCGGATCTTCGAAGGTTCTGGTGGGATCAATCTAGTTGACTGTTACCGGCGAGGAATTGTCGGAACAATGCCGGGCACAGATTTGCTCGATGGAATTGTTGCGCTCTGGAATGCGCTCGCTTCCGGCGATGAAGACCGCACTTACCAGTTGTCCCTCCCGATCAGCGCCCTGGTGTCGTTACAACTTCAGGCTGGGCTCGACGGATTCTTGGCGATCGAGAAGTACCTGCTTAAAAAACGTGGCCTTTTTAAAAACACCATCCAGAGACAGCCCGTTGGCTGGCAACTGGATCCTGAAACACAAGCGGAAGTCGATCGACTTTTTGCTAGACTTCAGGCGGTTGTCTAGATGATCAACCGTCCTACGAGCATGCGTTACCACGCCCTCTCCTGGCTCACGCTAGCGGCTGCGTTGTCTTATCTTTGTAGGAATTCGGTCGGCGTCGCAGAGAGTACGATTCGTATCGATCTCGGCCTGACGTTAGAGCAATCGGGCTGGTTCATGGGTGCGTTTTTCTGGACCTATGCCCTCTTTCAAATGCCGAGTGGATGGTTCGCAGAACGACAAGGTACCCGTTTCGCGTTAAGTGTCTTTGCTCTCACTTGGTCGTGCGCCATGATCTGCATTGGAATCTCGCCAGGATTTTGGCTATTGATTGCTGCCCAATTGATGATGGGGATCGCTCAAGCGGGTATTTTTCCTGCTGCGTGCAACTCGATCGGGCATTGGATGCCGCTCGCGCGACGCTCGCTAGCATGCGGAATCCTTGCTGCCGGCATGCAAGTGGGCGCGATTAGCGCAAGTTTTCTCACCGGTGCGTTGATGCTCCCTCTGGGCTGGCGCTGGACATTTCTCCTGTTTGCCCTGCCTAGCATCGTCTGGACCCTTGGATTCTATCTTTGGTTCCGGGATCGCCCCACGCAGGTTGCAGCTGTCAACTCAAGCGAACTGGCTTTGATCCATTCAGGCCGAGAAAGCGACTCAGCAACTCAAGGAGGCGAAACCAAGGCGCCTACGAGTTTGCTGCGAATCGTGTTCAGTCCCGCAATGGGTTGGCTTTGTGGTCAACAGGTTTGTCGCGCTGCGGGTTACATGTTTTTTGCGAGTTGGTTTCCAACGTTTTTGCAGGAAACTCGAGGCGTTTCCGTCAAAGAATCGGGATACCTCCAAGGCTTAGTGCTCGCAGGGACGCTTACGGGCAGCATCTTCGGAGGGATGCTCACGGACTGGATCTGGCGACGTACTCGCAGTCTTCGCTTTAGTAGAAGCGGCGTGGGAGCCGCATCTTTAGGAGCCTGTTCGCTCTTGATATTGGGAGCTTGGTTTGTCGAGGACGTTAGGCTAGCCGTTGCTCTGTTGACAGTTGGCGCCTTCTTTGCGGCCCTGGCAGGCCCTTGCGCGTTTGCTACTACGATCGACATCGCTGGCCCACATGTGCCGCAAGTTTTTGGGTTAATGAATATGTGCGGAAACTTTGCGGCTGCAGCTTGCCCGGTGCTTGTCGGTAGGTTGTTTCAAGCGACGGAGAACTGGAACCTTGTCCTGCTATTGTTTGCAGGCATCTACCTTGCGGGTGCGTTCTGCTGGATGCTTGTAAAACCAAAAAACGCAGGATAGGCTTTTAGCCTACCCGTTTAATCTCATATGAACTGTCGCCGCGTTGCGGCTGGATTGAACGGTTGCGACGCGTTCTCCAGCGGCTTACGCCACTGGCTATTGACTGGTGCCGCTTTGCGGCTGGACTAGAGCCGCTTTGCGGCTGGATTGTTTCCTAGGGTTACGCCCTCATCTTTACCCACATTTCGTAAAGCCGACGAAGCAAACTCCTTTGTTTTCGTGCTCGTGCTCAGTCCGAAGGACGGTGCTCGTGCTCGGCGGGTCGAAGCCTTTCGAGCACGAGGGCAAATGAACCTTTTTAATTACGAGCGCGCCTAACGGCTTGTAAAACCGGTTGCGAGCGCATTGAGTTCACTTGCCGTTGCGACCCCTTCATGGAAATAGATGGCGTAGCGCAATCGAAGTTCGCTATCCTTTTTGAACACGTCGTTGACGGCCGGCTCTTTGCCATTCGTGTAGGCTGATTCACCAAACGGGCTGACCGAGAACAGACCATAGTTGCGGACATGATAACGGCTTGGGCGGAAATTCCCTGGGTGATCAAAGATGGTCACGCCGTACTCTTTGCCATCGATCGGTCCGGTGTAGTCAACCCAAGCAGAGCGCTGCCCCCAACATTCTTTAGTTCCTTGTTTGCCGTCGGCGTTGGTGACTTTTCCGTTCCCTTTATCTTCGCGTTGCGATTCGGCAAGTCGAAAGCCAAACAGCCCTTCTTTGGTATCTCGAAAATTGACTTCTCCGCCAACCATCTTGAAGTTGATATCGTACGCCATCATTCTATTGGCAAAGATCGAAATGGTCGTTGTTTCGAGGATCAAATCGTCTCCGTTGCGATCGAGCCAGTGGTTTTTAACTCGCATGATGGCTGGATTTCCCTCTCCCGCAATCAATTCGACTCCGCGATTTTCAATCTTGCCTTTTTCGGCCCAAAATTGAATTTCATTGATCTCATCGAC
>Ga0209181_10010129_pt1 | contig 12273 bp, 10 predicted proteins | sample MAT05_FD_187208 | JGI IMG/M metagenome (GOLD analysis project Ga0209181, IMG submission 187208) | Freshwater microbial communities from Lake Fryxell liftoff mats and glacier meltwater in Antarctica - MAT-05 (SPAdes) (version 2) | ecosystem: Environmental > Aquatic > Freshwater > Ice > Liftoff... | reverse complement strand
TGGAGTCCTGCGTGCCGTAGGTACGCTATCTACTGTGCGAAATAGCGTACCTACGGTACGCAGGACCGCCCATTCCTCTAATGCTACAAAGATGTTGCTCCGATGGAGCAGGGCGGCTGGATAGTTACCTTTTACCTACTCATTTTGTAACTATCCAGCCGCTCCTAAATACTTATGATTTCGGACCTCGGAGAGGTCAAAGGTTTGTAGAAATGCATCGGGTTGACATTAATTCCCGACCTCGGAGAGGTCGAACGTTTGTTTCAACGCTATCTTGTGCAAACCTTCGACCTCTCCGAGGTCAGGAAAACATTGAAATGCTACATTTCTACAAACCTCTGACCTCTCCGAGGTCGTATGACAAAAAGCATTTCAAAGCGGCTGGATAGTTACCTCATTTTTAATTACTGGTCCTATAGAAAATAACCGAGCCATGAGCCAACGTTTGATCTATCTCATCCAACTGCATGAATCAACACCGACCGATTCTTTCGTCCTGTTCGCATTGGCGAAGGAGTACGAGAAATCGGGCGACACCACTCAAGCGTTGGATTTTTATCAAAAACTCCGCACTGCTGACCCGGCCTATGTCGGTTTGTACTACCACCTGGGAAAACTCTATGAAAAACAGCAGGACATTCCAAATGCCGTAACAGCCTATAAACAAGGCATCGCGACAGCCCGCGCAGCAGGTGACCGGCATGCTGAAAGCGAGTTGCGCGGCGCCCTGCTGGAATGGGAAGACGAATAACTAAGAACTAAGAACAATCAACCATGCTTCAATTCGACTACTCATCCGCCCAAAAATTCATAACCCCTACCGAACTCGCCGACATCGAAGCGCAAGTCGCGGCAGCGGCCCAACTCCTGGAAAGCCGCACCGGTCCCGGCAACGAGTTCCTCGGCTGGCTCGACCTGCCCGTGGATTACGACAAAGCAGAATTCGAACGCATCCAGGCTGCGGCGCAAAGAATCCGGCAGCAGAGCGAGGTGCTCGTGGTGATCGGAATTGGCGGGTCTTACCTGGGTGGAAAGGCTGCGGTGGAGTTTTGTAAGCCGAGCCCTGCCCTGCCCTCTCATGCGGGGAAGCAAGGGGAGACATTCGTCGTCTTCGCCGGCACCAATATCTCCGGTACCTACCTCACGCAACTGCTGGAAACCATCGGCGAGCGCGACTTCTCCGTGAACGTCATTTCCAAGTCGGGGACCACTACCGAGCCGGCCATCGCGTTCCGGATTTTCAAACAAAAACTGGAAGAAAAATACGGCAAAGCAGGCGCCCGCGAGCGCATCTACGCCACTACCGACAAATCGCGCGGCGCCTTGAAAATACTCGCGATGCAGGAAGGCTACGAGACTTTTGTGGTGCCCGACGACGTGGGCGGTCGTTTTTCGGTGCTGACCGCAGTCGGACTGCTGCCCATCGCGGCGGCGGGCATAGACATTGCTGCGCTGATGCGCGGAGCCGCCGATGCACGTTCGGCTTATCAGCAACCGTTCGCCGAAAACGCCTGCTACCAGTACGCCGCCGTGCGCAACCTCCTGTACCGAAAAGGCAAAGACATCGAACTGCTGGTGAACTACGAACCGCGCTGCCACTATATCGCCGAATGGTGGAAACAACTTTACGGCGAGAGCGAAGGCAAGGACGGCAAGGGCATTTTCCCGGCGTCGGTGGATTTCACCGCCGACCTGCACTCCATGGGTCAGTATATTCAGGACGGTCGCCGGTCGCTGTTCGAAACCGTGCTGGAAATCGAAACCCCCGAAGCCGACCTCACGATGTTTGAAACCGACGATGATCTCGACGGCCTCAACTACCTGGCCGGCAAAACGCTGGACTACATCAACAAAAAAGCCGCCGAAGGCACCCGCATGGCGCATGTGGACGGCGGCGTACCAAACCTCGCCGTTCGCCTGCCGGAAGCCACGCCGTATTACCTGGGCCAACTGTTCTACTTCTTTGAAAAAGCCTGCGCCGTGAGCGGTTATATGCTGGGAGTCAACCCGTTCGATCAGCCGGGGGTGGAGGCGTATAAGAAGAATATGTTTGCGTTGTTGGGGAAGGGGTAGGGTCAGGTCACTTTCGCGCTTAATTTACGGAACTCGGCATGGTCGCGCCCCAGTACGAAGCCGACGAATGCTAATTCGGCTCAGAATTGCGACCAGACCTGGGAGGTTCCAAAAAACCTCCGAGGTCTGCCTTTCCCCACCTGCTATCTGCTATCTATGGGAGGTTCGACTTGAAGTCGAACCTCCCATCAGCGCAGACCCACTCCAAACAACTCAGCATGTGGTCTGCCATTACCGTGTCCAATCCGCCGTTTTTTTATCTGCCACCCGGCATTTTCAAAAAATATTTACGCTACCTTTATTTTGTTAGCAAAATGGTATTATTCTTGCCTCCGCTAAGTCCAAACCAAACAGCCCTTTTCCACATGACCCATCTCCGAATTCTGTCTGTCGCTTTCGACACCCACGTGCCGCCTTGGGAATTGCCGCATTTTCGCGGCGCTGTGGCCCACAAAGTCGGCCTCGAGCACGAGTGGTACCACAACCATGACAACGAGCACGGCGGCTTCCACCAGCGCTATCCGCTCATCCAGTACAAGATAGACCGCGTCGGCGACCAGATGCGCCCCATGCTCCTTTGCCTGCAAGCGGGCGTGGAGGAAGCGCACCATTTTTTCAGCCAGCCCGACTGGGGCCTGCGCATCGGCGCACAAGACCATTCCATGCGCATCGCCCGCCTACAGGTGGATCAGCACACGCTGCGCGTCACAGAACGGCCCATTCTTTATCGCATCCACCACTGGAAACCGTTCAATCCGGAGAATTACCAGCATTTTCGGACCCTCACTGGCATCGCCGAGCAGTTCGCTTTTCTGGAAAGCCTGCTGAGTGCCCACCTGCTGGCTTTCGCCTCCGGCGTGGACTGGCAACTGCCCACCCGCTTCGACCTGAAGATCACCGACCTCCTCAAACGCGACTGGATGGAGTACAAAGGCATCAAGGTGCTGGGCTTTACGCTCGATTTTGAGGCGAATCTGACGCTGCCTTCGGGTATTGGACTGGGGAAGGGGGTGAGCACGGGGTTTGGGGTGGTGCGGAGGGTGAGTACACCTCTTTCAAAACATCTTACTCATGGCTAAAATTTATCAACTCAAAATTGCCCTCAGAGGCAGCAGCCCGCCCATCTGGCGGCGGATAGAAGTGGCTGCTGATACAAATTTGGAAGCGCTCAGCTGGCATATCCTCCATGCGATGGGCTGGTATGGCGGCCACCTGATGAGTTTCGACATCGGCAGAGAATCTTTCTTTGCTGACAAGGAGAGTGCCTTGGGGTTGCACGGCTCGCTGATGCGCGATGCCCGCCTGAACAAGCACCTGGAAACGCCGAAGCAGAAGATCCGGTTCACCTACGACTTCGGCGACAACTGGCAGCACGATGTGCTGCTGGAGAAAATACTTGACCCCGAACCCGGCACGCGCTACCCGCGCTGCACCAACGGCAAGCGCAATTGCCCGCCCGAAGACTGTGGCGGCGTATGGGGCTACGCTGGCTTTTTGGAAGCCATCAGCGACCCCAAACACGCTGAACACGAGGATATGCTGGATTGGATAGGCGGGGAATTTGATTCGGAGGAGTTTGATTTGGAGGAGGTGGATAGGAGGATGCGGAGGTGAGGAACATGAGATACAAAAAACGACCTGAAGATCACCGACCTCCTCAAACGCGACTGGATGGAGTACAAAGGCATCAAGGTGCTGGGCTTTACGCTCGATTTTGAGGCGAATCTGACGCTGCCTTCGGGTATTGGACTGGGGAAGGGGGTGAGCACGGGGTTTGGGGTGGTGCGGAGGGTGAGGAATCAGAATAAAAAATTACCGTAAACATAACCATTTAATCTTATGATAAACAAGAATTTGCCTCATCTTTTATGGTTTATTTTCGGTATTTTCCTGACCCTCGCTATTTGTGGATATGCTTGGTGGGCTAGCTATGGGTTGATTCCAGGTCAAGTGGATAATCTGCAAAAAGAAGTTCAACTTCTTAGTACGCAGACAGATACCGCAAAACTGCACACACTTAGCCTGGACAAACTTGAATTTAAAATTCATCAGGTTGAAAAGGGCATTCGAAGCGATTATGATTGGTTACAGAAGTTTGGCTTGCCCCTGACGGTTATAGCTTTAGTGGGTCTCTTCTTCTCGCTTTACAAGTCGGCACTTGGATTTGCTCTTCAGAATGCAAAGGCGGATATAGATCGCTATTATCTGCCAGATGAGGAGCGGTTCAAACGCGAAAAAAAATTGCTGGTGCTGACCAAAGAAGGCGGAGACTCAGGGTTTATTCGCAGATTGCTCCAAGACACTGGGTTTCTGGCAGCGTCAACTATCCCGGACAACGTGAAGAAACTTGATGAAGAGACCTTGCTTAAAATTCTGGATGGCCACGACTACGACCTGATTTTCCTGAATAACGAAAATGTAGCGTTTGAGGATGATGAAATCAAGACCTGTCATAGCAAAACACCAGGCTACACCATGATTTTCAGTTTCAACAAAAACCTGCCTACCGACATAGTAGCTTCCCAACGGGCAGCCTCCGCCAACTTCAAGTCTCAGATTTACGGCAATCTCATCAACGCACTCAAATATCAAAAATACCTGCGTAAACCTTCGGGTAGCGGGCAAGCATGAATAGCAGTCAACGATGTCGCCTATTCTTATTTGCGTGGACAAAATGTTTCCAAATCTAGGGAAAAGAGGGTAAGGCCAACGAGCAACGACAACTTTTTCGCACCAATTCCAACATCAAACAATGACCCACGCCGAAACGCAACTGTACAAAGCCGCTCTCCTGCACGACATCGGGAAACTGATCTTCCGCTCTGGCGACCGGGAGCGGCACCCTGTGTCGGGCGGGAAATTTGTGGAAGCATTGCTCCGTGACGACACCATTAGCCACATCGTGCGCAACCACCACAAGGCGGACTGGCGAAAAAACCGAGAGCCAACGCTTCGTCACCTGTTGGCACTGATTGTGTGCGAAGCAGACACTATGGCAAGCGGCGAGCGGACCACTGATAACGGGATGGCCTCTCGCCCTTTGGAATCTATCTTTAATCAAATCTCCATCGGCGGGCGGCCAAAGCCCCCTGGCCTACACTATCAGCCAGTTGGCCGCCTCAGCCTTGAACGAGGTCGCTACAAATTTCCCAAACCGTTTGATCGTAAAAAAGCACATGACCGCAAAGAGTTGAGCATTGATTACACGGACCAATGGCTAGACTTCTTGCGAGAAGCCGACTCGATGGCAGAGGTAGATCAGGACACACTGCTTTTCCTCTATAAAAAGTACCTGTGGTGCGTTCCTTCGGCTTATTTCCGGACCGTGCCTGACATCTCGCTCTATGAGCACACACGCCTGACGGCCGCCATCGCTGTGTGCTTGTTTCGCGCTTTGCGGCAGGAGTATCCTAACGTTGAACTCGATCAAATTCCTTACGAAGCAGTGGAAGATAGAGGCACTGCGCGTTACCTTCTGGTTGGCGGAGGCTTTTCCGGTATCCAAAACTACCTCTACGGCATCGCGCACAAAGGCGCATTGAAGGCACTGAAAGGCCGCTCGTTCTGGATCAATTTTGCCGTTGAGACCATTGCCCGCCATTTTTTGGAAAAACTAGACTTGCCGTTAGCCAACTTAGTGTACGCCAACGGCGGGCGGTTTTATCTTTTGCTGCCCACCTCGGCGGAAAGCCGGTTGAACGAACTCAAAGAAGGGATCGAGCAACGCCTGCTCAAAGATTATGAAGGGCATTTGGGCTTTGAATTTGGCATGGTGAAACTGAGCGGCAAAGAACTGGGCAGCAAAGTCATCGCCCACAAATGGGGCGAGGTGGAGAAAGAGATTAAAAAGAGCAAGCGCAGAAAGTTTCCTTTGGCTGCCGTCGCTCAGGACTCCGGTTTTTTCGACCCTCATGGCCCTTCTGGCAGTGTGGTGCAATGCCAGTACACGAAGAAGGATTTGGTAGAAGCATCGGTATTGGAATCGGTACCTAAAGCCTCAATATCCCCTGCCAATATTGGTGCTCAGTACTACGAAAGATGGACGGTGCCGACATCAAACAAGCCGTTGGACAAAATCTACTTGGACATCACCGAAACGAGCAGCCCGAAAGAGTCCCGCTTTATCAGCTCAGAGCAGTGGGATGCCCAAAAACTCGGCTACCTCATCCGCGACGACAAACAAGTGGCCGTCTCGGTGGAAAACTCCGACGTATCAGTACTGCGCTTGGAATACTTGCAATTCCACCGCTTGAGCGATCGCACGAAGGAGGCACTCCCGCCCGATGCCAAACGCTATATCCTGTTCAACGATGATGACTTTTTGTCCTGGCCCTTCCAGCCCGCAAAGCGCAACGAGTGGCGGTTTTATGGCGGCGACTGGATTGTGAGCAAAAAAAACGAGAATGACCGCGAGCCCAAAACCTTTGAGGACCTTGCTTTGGATTGCCTCGGTATTGAGCGACTGGGTGTGCTGCGCATGGATGTGGACGACTTGGGCTGGGTATTCTGCGAAGGCTTGGGCGACAATGCCACCCTCTCCCGGATCACCCAACTTTCGACGATGCTGGATTTCTTTTTTTGCGGCTATCTCAACCGGCTCAAAGACCTCTACTGGCACGTCACGGGCGGCATTGTAGAAAGGGACGATCCCGCAGTTGTGGAATGGGAAGCCATCGGGGCTGAATCAAAGGAGATACGCCCTCTAAAAGATGTGCTGCAAATCGTGTACGCCGGAGGCGACGACCTGTTCATCACGGGCATCTGGAACGTGCTGCCCGACGTGGCCCTGTGGATACACGATCGCTTTGCCGAGTTCACCAACAACCACACCAACTTTGGAATCTCGGCGGGCATCAGCCTGTTCCGAGAAAAACACCCGCTGTACAAAGCCGCCCATGATGCAGGCCACATGGAACAAAAAGCAAAAGAGGGCTGCCTTTTAAAAACCGCTGAAAAACAGGCCAAGAACTCGGTCTGTCTCTTTGATACCGTACTGACTTGGGGCGACCTACAGGAGATTTCCAGCATGGTAAAAAAGTGGTACGGCTGGCTGGAACATCGCTCACCGAACGAGCGGCCCGATGCCTCCTTCCTCCAAAAACTCGGCGACATCTACCTCGAGTTCGACACCTTGCGCCGACAAAAAACAAGAGACAAGCCGACATTAGATTTGGAAGAAGCCTCCCAACAGGTGTTGCACTCCAAATGGCGCTGGTACGCAGCCTACTCCCTGCACCGCTTCAGCGAGCAAAAACACAACCATTGCTTCCGTGAGGAAATAAGAGATATCGGTGTCCGGCTATTTTGCAACGAAGGTTTTGACCAAGATTTCATCAAAATACTCAACGTCCCAGTGCTGTGGACGGACTTGTTAACCAGAAAAGATTGAACGCAATCATGACATCTTTCAAACTAAAAGACGGTACCACAGTAGATGGTGCCCTACAGTCAAAAATCTGGGTGGCATCCGGCTTTGAGCCTGCCACCATCGAGTACGCTGAAGAGTTCGGCCGTTGGCTGGCCGGGCAAGGCGAGAATGTCATAGTGGAAAAAGAGACACTGACCACCTCGCAAATCCGCAATATCTACGGAGAGGTCGTGCGGCTGAAAATGCAGGGCTGGGGCAAGGAGACCGAGCATTCGCTGCTGCTGCTCAAAGCCCGCTTGGCCTATGCCACTGAGAAGCCACCAGCAAAGATTGGCCCCAAGTCTTTCCGAAAGGTGATGGAACCAGCATTGGATGCCATATTCGGCGGAGAAGATGAAGACAAGAAGTTTGCACGCTTTATGCGCTTTGCCGATTTCTTCGAATCCGTGCTCGCTTACCACCGCATCAACGACAAAAAATCTAATTCACAACCATTCACTCAAAGATCATGACAGCTGAACAAGAAGCGAAAACCATACAAGATAGCACCCTGACCGCCAAGTATTTCATCAAAGGCACCATCCACGCCGTCACCGGCCTCCACATCGGTGGCTCCAACCTCGGCCTCTCCATCGGCGGGGTGGATGCGGTGGTGCTGCGCAATCCCTTCAACAACCGACCCTACCTGCCGGGTAGCTCACTCAAAGGCAAAATGCGTACGCTATTGGAGCGCACCGAAGGAAAAATCGGCACTAAAAGAATGGGGGCTGTCATATTCGGCCCATACACCAACATCCGGGACGAAAAAACCCTCATCCCTCGGCTCTTCGGCATTACACCCGAAGACAATAAAGTGCGTCCTGATGACAAAGAAGCCGCCGCCGACCAGCCCATTTCCCGGCTTATTGTGCGCGACTGCCACCTCACCGAGGATTCTTTCAAGAGGTTGGATAAGATGCAAATCATGGACATGCCCTATACGGAAGTAAAAACCGAGGTGGTCATTGACCGCATCACCTCGAGAGCCATGCCCCGCCAATTGGAGCGGGTGCCGGCAGGGGCAGATTTTGAGATGTGTCTCGTGCTCAACTTGTACAAAATGGATGCGGGCAAAGAGGCTGCATATCTGGCAAAAGTATTCGAAGCACTCTGCTTGGTACAAGACGACTACCTCGGCGGCAAAGGAACGCGCGGCAGCGGCGAGGTCAAATTCAAAATCAAGTCAGTAGAGAAGAAGACACGGGAAAACTACGAGAAGGGCGAGGCTGCTCAGGACATCACCAGTGCAGTGACAATACCGGATGATTTGAAAGAGTAGCGGATGCTGTGTAATCCATCACTCGAACCGCTATCCAGCAACTCCGCTATATCCATGACTTTCCATCTGTTTAAATTAACCTTCCCCTACGGGCTGCACGTCGGCGCTACGGGCTACGGACTAGAGGATGCTCACAGCATGGTGCATTCTGACCAGTTGTTCAGCGCATTGTGCGTCAGCATGGGCAGGCTCTATGGCGATACCGGAGTGGAAGATTTCTTGCGCTCGCCCGATGTTTTCCTGTCGTCATGCTTTCCTTTTTCGGAGGAAGCGTTGTGGTTCCCGATCTTGATGTGTCCGCGCCAAGAAGGCAAAAAGATGACTTACCCAGGTCGAAAACGCACCCGCAAAATGAGTATGCTGCCCCAGTCCATGTTTGAAGCGAATCTCGCGGGCATACTTACTGATGAGGCCATGCTCGATGGCTTGGATAAGATGGTGCCACCCTCAAAATTCATCAAAAAAATAGAGCGCCCCCGCGTTACCGTGGATCGCGTCACCAACGCAGGCGAGATATTCCATTTCGGAGAAGTCCATTTTGCAGAAAAGGCGGGGCTGTTCTTCCTGCTTCAAATAGAAGGGGATGGTAAGGCCGACGGTAGTTGGCTTCCCAAGGTCAGCGCAGCGGTTCATCTCCTTGGTGACGAGGGCATCGGCTCCGACCGCAGCGTCGGCAAAGGGTTGTTCACGGCGGAGCATAGCACTGTAGAAATTAAAGCCCCCCCTGCTGACCGCTGCTTTGCACCACTTTCGCTGTACAACCCCTCGCCAGAGGAGACCTCTCGTCTTGAAATTTCCAACTGTTGGTACGATTACACGGTGCGCAATGGCTGGGTCAACACAAGCCACCCCGCCCTGCGTCGCCAGTCGGTGCGGATGCTGACCGAAGGCTCCGTATTGACTTTCGCCGAGCCGATTGCCCCACAGGGGCGTATGCTGACAGTGCTGAGCCAACAGAAAGGTGCTCCTTATGACGTGCGGCGCAGCGGCAGAGCCATTTTCCTACCTGTCATTTCCAAAAACGACCCCGGCCATGAACAAAACGCTGAGCGATAAGCAGTCGCACACCTTCACGGTGCTCACGCCCCTGCACATCGGCAGCGGCCAGAAGTGGGCAGAGACTTTTGATTTCCTCTACGAAGACGGGCGGGTGCGCGTGTTCAACCGCGAGAGCCTTTTTGAGCAACTGTCTCAAACCCAAGCATCGGGCAAGCAATCGGGCGTTGATTTTTACATCAAATGCTTGGAGGAGAGCAATCGTCAAGGAAAAGGAGACTTCCAAAGATTCTTGAACGACCAGATTGACCTGGACCTCGTCACGTTCAGGGAGTACCCCATGAATGGCAGCGGCCCCGCTGCTGAGATCGCCGCGCTGTTGCGCAACGGGATGCAACAGCCCTTCGTGCCGGGGTCGAGTATAAAAGGAGCCATGCGCAGCGCGCTGCTCCACTACCTGCACCACCGCCCAGGCGGCGGCGAGGTGTTTGACAAAAATATTGACAACTCGCTGCTCGGCAATTTCGAGCGCAGCATCTTGCGCTATGTGCGGCCTTCTGATGTCGAATTGTCTGAAACCGCGCTCTACAACATCCGCCTATTCAACCTGCGCCTTGCAGGATTCGATTGGGAGAGTGGCTTCAAAGGTGACAAACTAACCACCCTAGAAGTTTTTACCCCTCGAAAAGCCACAGGCGCATTCCGCTTGGCAGTTGACAATGGGCTGATGCAATTGGTGAAAGAAAAACACCCTGAAATCCTGCATCGCTTAACTCACCCCCTCATTAAAGAGACTGACCCGGCACAGTTCCTTTTCTCGGTCATCAACGGTGCCACCCAAACTCACCTCAAGCGAGAGATAGACTTCTTTGAGCGCTACGACGAGGCCCAAGACACGGCCAGCGTCATCAACAATCTCAACTACTTGCTCAAAGTGTCTGAATCGCTCACCAAAGGCTGTGTACTGCGCATGGCTTGGGGGAGCGGCTTTCACAGCATGACGGGCGACACCCAATTCCGAGACCACTGCGAAACTGGCTTTTGGGATAGGGGCAAAGATTATGGCAAGAAAAAATACAAATCGCGCCGCTTGGCCGCCGACGGCCAGTTGCTGCCGATGGGCTTTGTGCTTATTGGCGCTGATGTGCCTGACATCCCGATGCCACAGAACATCCCTGCGGCGCAGTCCATTGATGTGCCGATTCATGTGCCCAAAGCGCCCGTGCAATTGGCGGCAGCAGAGCTCACCGAAACGGATTATACCTCGATTGGCCCTAACACCGCCATCAGTGCCGAAGTGATACAGGTCGGCAAGCCTTTCTCTAAGGTACGGCTTCACCTGTCGAACTATCCTTTTGATCTGGTTGCGCAGATGTCAGGCGGCAAAGGCATCCTGCTATCAGCAGGCCAAATCATCAAAGTGTTTGTAAATTCGCGGTCGAAAGACGGCGCCATCAGCACCGTCACGCTGATTCACTCAAGTTGAACATGGCCCACGAGCAAAACAATAAACAAGACAGCATTCACCTCAAAGTCAGGCGCTTGGAGTTGGTCAATTTTCGCTGTTACAACCAAATCGAGATTTCTTTCCACGACAACCTTACCGCGCTGATCGGCTTCAACGGCGCAGGCAAAACCGCCTTGATGGAAGGCTTGTCGGGGCTGCTTCAGCCGCTCGCCCAACGCCTGACCAATCAATTGCCGCCCTACAAGATCGAAGGCTTCGGGGAAAGCGACGTAAAGAATGGCACGGCTCAGGCCATCAACACGGTATGGGTGGCGCTGAAAGGACAGCAAGAGGAGGGTGATGTTTCGCTGAACTGGTATGCTACGCTCGACTCCAGCGGTTACGAGCAAGAAGACATCAGTGAGTTTGATGACTTCAACCGCTTGGACACTGCGCTTCGGTCGCTGAGGCTGCTTTATGGCGAGCGAAAGCCTGTCTCGTTCCCGGTCTTGGCCTACTATCCGTGTACTTATGCAGCCATGCCCCTGGGGGCAAATGGAATGGAGCAGAAGACGGCCCAGAGCGGCTTGCCCGACGCTTACGACAATGCGCTAAACGGCCAAAATTTTGACCTCAATGCTTTTAACGACTGGCTGGTGTGGCAGATAAACCTTGCCGAAGAAACCAAGGACGATCATTTGGTGCGGGCCGTCTCCGATGCGTTGCTCTATTTGTTAAGCGACGAAAACAGTCGGTACGATGCGCTTCGCTCCACTTACAAAGGCCGACGGCGAAACGGCGAGATCATGCTGAACAAAAACGGACAGGAAGTGCGGGCTTCGCAATTGTCTTCTGGCGAGCGAACCTTGTTCGGCCTTGTAGGCGATCTGGCACGGCGATTGGTCATGGCAAACCCCTATCAAGAAACGCCTTTACATGGTTCAGGCATCGTCCTCATTGACGAAATTGACCTGCACCTCCACCCTTCTTGGCAACGCATGGTAATCCCCAAGCTGCGAGAGATTTTTCCGAACGTGCAGTTTATCATGACTACGCATAGCCCATTGGTAT
>Ga0209181_10010128_pt1 | contig 12273 bp, 10 predicted proteins | sample MAT05_FD_187208 | JGI IMG/M metagenome (GOLD analysis project Ga0209181, IMG submission 187208) | Freshwater microbial communities from Lake Fryxell liftoff mats and glacier meltwater in Antarctica - MAT-05 (SPAdes) (version 2) | ecosystem: Environmental > Aquatic > Freshwater > Ice > Liftoff... | reverse complement strand
CCCGGCACCCCATTTCGACAGCGGCTTTGTCAGCCTGGCCAGCGGCGAGAGCCAGACGCTGGCGCATGGCCTGCAAAGCCAGCAAGTGCTGGTTGAACTGAGCGCGCGCCGCGCTGACGGTGTGGTCGGCAACCGCGGCATCGGCAACGACTGGTGGTACGAACTGCCCAACGATGCCCACATCACACTGTGCAGAGCCAGCCTTGCCAGTGATGAAGCTGTACCGCTGGCCTTGCGCGCCCGCGCCTGGCGCACCGACGGCCCCGGCCCGGCGCCCGAACGCCCGGTGGCCGATGCCGGCGACGACCAGGCCGTTGAGCCCGGCGCCTCATTCACCCTGGACGCCGGCCGCTCGCGCGCGGCCGGTGGCCGCCACCTCGTCCGCTACCAGTGGACGCTCTTGACTTGACGCCTTCTTAGGAGCATTGCACATGGCCACGTTTGTGATCGGAACCCCTGTCCAGTCGGCCGACCCGACGATCGAATTCACCGTCGACCCGGCAGCGCCGCTGGCGCCCGGCCGCCACCGCCTGCAGTTGGTGGTGGAAGACGACGCCGGCAACCAGAGCTTGCCCGACAGCGTGGACATCATCGTGCGCGACACCACCGCGCCCACCGCGGTGCTGGAGGTGCCAGGCCAGGTGGAATCAGGCACTTCCTTCTTGCTCGACGGCCGCCGCTCCAGCGACGTGGCGCCGGGCAAGGTGGTGAGCTACATCTTCACGTTGGTGTCCTGAAGCCGGCACGCCCACCATGGCCGTGTTCACGCCGGGCGTGCCGGTGGCCAGCAGCGAGCCCACGATCAGCGTCGAAGGGCTTGCAGCCGGCACACACCGCTTCAGGCTGGAAGTGCAAGACGAGGCGGGCAACCGCAGCGTGGCCGACGAGCGCGTTGTGCTGGTGCGCACGTCCGTACCCGTCAACCCGGTCATCACCAGCGTGCAGCCCGGCTGGGGCGACTGGGGCGACGCGGTGCGCATCGTGGGCAGCGGATTCGACCCGCAGCCGGCGAACAACCAGCCGGTGTTCAGCAGCGGCTTGGCTGCTGCGGCTGCCAGCAGCAGCAGCACGACACAGCTTGACGTGCGGGTGCCGCAACCCGCCGTGACGGGGCCCCTTACCGTGCGCACCGGCAACGGCCTGGCCACCAGCCCGCGACCCTTCATCGTGCCGCGCAGCTTTGAGATGCAGGCGCGGGGCAGCCCCTTGTTCGACCTGGCCGCCGAGCCGGCGCGCAACGAAGTCTGGGTGCTGCACGGCGTGCCGGGTGCGGTAATAGGCCTGGTGTCGATGCTGACGCTGGAACGGCGTGGCTTGGTCGGTACGCTGGAAGTGCAGGCCGGCGCGCGCGACATCGCCATCAGTGGCCGCGAGTTGGCGCGCGCTGCAGTCAGCAACGGCGGCTCGGCCACCGTGAGCATCATCGACGTCAGCGCGCGACGCGTCATCACCTCTGTCAGGGTTTCACCCGGGCCCGCTGGCCTGGCCTTTCAACCAGGTGGCGACGTGCTTTATGTGGCCTGCGCCGGTGCGGCCACGGCGTCGGCGGCCGTGGTGGATGTGATATCGGTGGCCAGCAGCGCCGCTGCCGGGCCACGCGTCATTGCCCGCATCGAGGTCGCGCGGGGCCCGGCGCGGGTGGTGTTCTCGCCCGACGGCAAACTGGCCTTTGTCAACGAAGTGGCCAATGGCACGGTGGCAATGATCGACACCAGCGCGCACCGGGTGGTGAACCGCTTCAAGGTCGGCGGCGCGGCTTCGTCGGCACCCAGCGAGGTGGCGGTATCGGACCAGACCTTCCCGCTGCTGGTGGCCAACCCGGGCACGCGCAACTGTTCGGTCATCGACGCCAGCTTCAATGTGCGCGACATCGACATCGGCTTCACGATGAGCGCCGCAGCCATCGACACCAGCGGCGGCTGGCTCAGCGGGCCTGACGAAGCACTGGCGCTGGCGCTGGACTTCAGCACCCTGCGCCTGCGCAAGGTCGCGGCTGCCGGCACCGGCGCTGCGGCCAAAAGCATCGTGGTGGTGCCAGCCCGCACGCGGGCAGCCACCGCCGGTTTGGTGGTAGCCAGCCCAGGAGCCGCAGCAGCATCGGTGATCGAAGCGAAGTCGCGCAGTCTGCAGGCTGCAGTCCGGCAAACCAACCAGCCGCACCGCGGCGTGCTGTCCAGCGACGGCGCCTTTGCCGTTTTCATCGGTCAGCAGAACACCTCAGTCACCGCGCTCGAACTGGCCAGCGTGTTACCCGGGTGATGCGCTCCGGCCTGCAACAGCCAGAAAGACAAAAGGGTCAGCAGGCGTTGACCTGCTGACCCTCGTCGATACTGGTGCGGCTGGCAGGAATCGAACCCACGACCCCTTGGTTCGTAGCCAAGTACTCTATCCAGCTGAGCTACAGCCGCGTCAAGCCTAAAATTCTAGCATGTGTTTGCAGGCGACCCCAGACTGCCCCGCGCTGCGGTCAATCCAGGGCTGAAGCAGCCTTTTCGCACTCGCGAGCGCGTGCGTCGTCGCCCTGATCTTGCGCGATGCGTGCCAGCTCCCGCCACGCCAGCCTGCGGGTGGCGGCCGGCAGACTGGTGGCAGCGGCCGCCTGCGCCAGCAGCGGGCGGGCTTTGCCCCACAGCCGCCGTTCTGCAAACGCCATGCCGGCCGCCGCGATGACCGCAGTGTCTTGCGCCTGGTTCTGCACAGCAGCTTCCACGCGCGGCAGCCAGTCCACGCCCAGACCTCGACGCACCTCGATCAAGGCCAGCGCAGCAGCCGCGCGGTCTTCCGCGTCCAGTTCAGACATGCGATCCCACAACGGCCGCAGCCATTGACGCGCCTCGTCCTCGGCACCCAGCTTGGCCGCACGCGCTGCTGCCAGCGCCACCACCTGGGGATCCCGGCGGTCCTGCGCGTCCAGCTGCGACCACAGGCGTTGCAATTGGCCACTGTCGTGCACCTGCTCCAGCGCTTCGCCGGCCAATGAGCGCAGCAGCCCCTTCGCCACCACGGGTGAGAACGCCTGGTGGTTGGCCAGCATGCGCGCCGTCTGCAGCGCCTCCAGCGGCTGGCGCGCCATGCGGCTGGCTTGCATCTTCAGGCGCAGCGCCTGGGTGCGCCGCTGGGCGCCGGGAGGCAATCGGCCCAATGCCTGCAGGGCAGCCGCCGCGTCGCGGTCGTCCAGTGCCCACTCGGCCGCGCACAGCCACAGCGCGTCTTGCGCGCTGCCGGGGCCGCGCGGGCCTTTGGCGGCCTCCTGGGCCAGCTGCAGCAAGGCATCGCGCTGGGGGCGGTCCTGCATGCGGTGCAAGCTGTTGGCGGCGAGCAATTGCGCCAACAGCTTGAAGTCCCTGTCATTGGCCAGCGACGTGGTGTGCGGCTGAAAGTCGAGTGCGCGCTGCGCTGCCTTGCGGGCACGGCCGTACCGGGCACTGAGAAACTCGATCAGCGCCTCGCGCATGGCGGCATGGGCCGCACGCTCGCGGCGCAGCCAGCGCCACTCCTGCGCGCGCCGCGGCAGGCTGACGAGCGAGTTCAGCGCCTGCAGCGCCAACATCGTCAGCGCACAGCCAGCCACCAGCATCAGCACGAAGAGATTGAGCGACAGGTCGGTACGCCAGGCTCCCCAGGCCACGGTGACGAGGCCGTCGTTGCGGCCCAGTGCGGTGGCCGCCACGACGGCCGCCACAAACAGCAGGATGATCCAGACCACGCCGCGCATGCGCCGCCCCGCGTCAGCGGCCCGCCACGGCGGTGGCGATGGCAGCCAGCGTGGCGTCGGGTCTGGGCACCGCCACCTGGCGCGCCTGGGCACTGGTCTGACGCAGCAGTTCACTGGCGGCCAGCACGCGCCGGGAGCTGCGGTCGAAGTAGCGGTCCAGCGCCGACTGCGCATCGCGCAGGTCGTACTGAGCCGTTTCGAACTGTCGCGACAGCAGGCTGAGCCGCGCATTCAGCAGCCGCAACTTCAGGTTCTCGCGCAGGAAGTAGGCCTGCTCGGGCGCCAGCAGCAACGCTTCGGGCTGCTCGATCCGGGTCACGCGCACGAGGCTCTTCACCTCGGACCAAACGTGTTGGGCGAGGAAGGCCCATCGTGCCTGCACCTGGCCCGGCCACCCGCCGCCGCCTGCCGAAGCGGCGTCCGCAGGAGGCGCCGGCGCGGCATCGGCCGTGCTGCGCACGGCCTTGCTGCGTTCAACTGCCGCCGCCAGCGGCAGATCATCCACCTGGCGCATCACCTCGTCCAGCCGGATGGTAAGCACGGTGATGTCGGCCACGGCAGCGCTGCGTGTCTGCTCCAGGTCTTGCGCCACCGCACGGCGCACCCGCTCCAGCCGCGGCTGGTTGTAGCGCGTCAGTCGCTCTTCGGCCTGGCGCAGCGTCTGCACCAGTGGCTCGGCACTGCCGGTGATGGCGCTCTGCTGCAGCGCCACGCGAATGGCGGCGTCGAGGTCGGCGAGCACATTTTCATCGCGCGAGCGGGACAGTGACTGAATCAACTCTTCGAGTTGGCTTCGCTGCATCGATGTCTCGGCCACGCGCGCTTCCAGCAGCGCCAGCTTGGCCGTCACTTCGCGCGCAGAGGCCTCTGCCTGGCGGGCCAGCGTGCGCGCTTCGGTAGCCTGGCTGCCGCTGTCTTGCTGACGTTTGACGAGTTCGGCTTCCAACGCCTTGACACGCTGCTGGGTGCTCCAGGCCAGCATCAATGCAGCCGCTATCAACGCCGCCAACACCGCAGCGCCTACCGTCACCCAGCGGCCCAGCCATGCCGGCGATGCAGGGGCTGCCGCAGGAGGCGGTGCGATGACCGCGGCGGCTCCCGCCGGCATGCCTGCGGATTCGAGGCTTGCGGATGCAGGGGTCTGGGGCGCGTGGGCTACCGGCTCATTCACAAGGCTGCGGATTGTAGGGGGCCCGCCCGCCGCCCGAAGACAAGTCGCCCGAAGACAAGTCACCTGATCGCAGCTGTTGCGCGGCAGCCATGACACCCGGGCGCAATTCGAGCACGCTGCCGAATCCGGCCCGGCGCGCCACCTGACCGATGCGCGGGTGCGTCACCCAGGCCTGGCTGTGCCGCCAACCGGCCTGAGGAGCCAGTTGTTGCAGGTGGCCCACCGCCTGGCTGCTGCTGAAGAGCCAGACATGCTGCTCTGGATGCAGCAGCGCCGCCGCCAGCAGCGAAAGGCCGGCTGCGTCTGGCTGTGGCGCCTGGCGCTGGTAGGCGGCCACGTAGTCCACGTGGGCGCCCAGCTGGCGCAGTGTGTCGCCCAGCCAGTCGCGGCCTTGTTCGCCACGCACCACCAGCACCGAGCGTTCACCCCAGTTGTCGAAGCGCCCCTGCAGTTGCAGCCAAAGCGCTTCGCTGTCGAACTGAGGGCTGGCGGCGCCTGGCTCGACGATCTGTGCGTCGCTCAGACCCGCGGCGCGCAACGCGGCGCTGGTGCCGGGCCCCGTGCTGGCCGCGAGCACAGCCGCGGGCCACGGCAGACCCGCCGGCTGGCAGCCAAAGAAGCCCGACACCGCATTGGCACTGACGAACATCACGACACTGAAACGGTGCAGTTCGTGCCAGCTACGGGAGACGCCCTCCGCATCGGGCGCCTGGGCGATGCCAATCAGCGGCAGCGCCCGGGCCTCGCAACCCAGTTCACGCAGCTCTTGCACCCAGATCGATGCCTGCGCCGCGGGCCGGGTGACGATCAGCACAGGCGCGCCAGTCCTGGGTCCTGCAGGTCCCGACCCGACATCAGGTGAGCCGGCGAACGGCGCAGCCGCCATGACCTGCGTGGCTCAACCGGCAGCCAGGTAGCTGCCGGCCCCTGCCCGCTGCAGTTCGGCCACAGCTGACGAGCCCAGGGCCAACGCGCCGGCCTCGTCGACCACCGGTGCGGCAGCCCGCGCCCGCAGCAGCGGCCGCTGCAGCGCGTTGGCGTCGCCCAGCGCGGCTTCCAAGCGCAGCAGCGGGCCATCCCAGATGGCATGCGCGGCCAGCGGCATGCTGCAACTGCCACCCAGGCCGCGCGAGACAGCGCGCTCTGCCACGGTGGCCAGTTGCGTGGGCAGGTGCCGCGTGGCGACCAGCATCTCGCGCAGCGCCACGGCGTCTTCGCGTACCTCGATGCCCAACGCGCCCTGGCCCGCTGCCGGCAGCATCTGCACGGGCTCGAAACAAGAACGGATGCGCGATGCCAGGCCCAGGCGCTTGAGGCCTGCCGCGGCCAGCACGATGCCGTCAAAGCCGCCTTCATCGAGCTTGCGCAACCGCGTGTCGAGGTTGCCGCGCAGTGGCTCGATGCGCAAATCGGGCCGCAACGCCAGCAACTGCACCACGCGACGCAGGCTGGACGTGCCGACCACGGCGCCCGGCGGCAGATCGGTCACCGACGCATGGTGGTTGGACACCCAGGCGTCGCGCGGGTCCTCCCGCTCCCACACGGCGGCGAGCACAAACCCGGGCGGCAGCTCCATCGGCACGTCCTTGAGCGAGTGCACGGCCAGTTGCGCCCGACCTTCTTCGAGCGCGGTTTCCAGTTCTTTGACGAACAGACCCTTGCCGCCGACCTTGGACAGCGCCCGGTCGAGGATCTGGTCACCGCGTGTGGTCATGCCCAACAACTCAACCGCGAGACCGAATTGCGACTTCAGCGCGTCGCGTACGTGGTGTGCCTGCCACAGCGCCAGGCGGCTTTCGCGGGTGGCAATCGTCAGAAGTGATTGCGTCAGAAGTGATTGCGTCACGGGGGATTGCGTCACGGGAGATTGCGTCACGGGGGATAGGGTCACGGGGGATAGGGTCGGGGGGAAGGCATCAGAGGGGTATTCACGGCCAGCATCATAGCCAGCGCGAAGGCCTGTTCTGGTGCCTGTTCAAGCCGCTCCTCAAGCAGCTCCTCTAGCAGCAACTCAAGCGGCCGTTCAAGCGACGGCGGGCCCGGCGGTGCCAAGCCGCTCATGCACCGCGGTCACGGCCGGGCCGGTTGCAGCGTCGAACCCGCACGCCCACAGCGCCAGCAGATCCTGCTCGTCGACCACGCCGCCGGCAAAGGCCTGCGCCCGCAGACCATGGATCAGCCGCACCAACGCCTGCACGTAGGTGCGCACGCCGTCGTCGCTGGCCACCCCCAGCAGGTGTTGCGGGTCGACTTTCACGTAGTCGATGCCCAACTCCTGCAGGTCCACCAGCTGTTGCGGTTGGGCCCCTGCGTGTTTGGCGCCCACTTTGACACCCAGGTCGCGCCAGCCCTGCGTCGCCATGGCCAGGCTGACCCAGTCGTGGGGGCGGGAACTCTGGCCCCATTCGATGCTCAGTCGCTGCGCAGCGCGGGGCGCACGGCGCAGGCGGCGCGTGACTTCGGAGGCGAACCCGGGTGCGGCCAGCGACGGCCAGGAGACGTGCACCGCGCGCGCCTGTTGATCGAATTCAATCGCCGCCAAAGCCAGCTCAAGCGCTTTCAGATCGACCTGGGGCATCAGCCGGCTGCGACGGGCCAACGCCAGCCAGCGGGCCGCGGGTTGATACGGCTGCCCGGGCTCCAGCTGAACCCGCAGCGGGCATTCCAGATGCAGCACCTGCAAGTGCGGGTTGAGCACCACGAACTCCGTTTGAGCAACCCGGTTTTCCGCCAGGGCGTGCGCGATCTGGCTGCGCCAGACCTGCGAGCCGCCGACAGCTCTGAGAGCGTCGTGCCGTTCACCTTCGGCGGCAGCAGCGCCAGCGTGTGGCCTGTGCTCGACCGCAAACCAGCCGGGGCCGTTTTCGGCTTGCGCCAGCGCCTCGTCGGCCAGCGCCAGCGCTTCGCTGCTGCCCACATGGGGCAGCACATCCACCGCCCCCACGGCAACCTGGGCGCCGGCGCTCGTCAACGCGGGTGCGGCGGCCAACGCCTCGTGCAGCGAAAGGGCGGTCTCTTCAGCCACACCAGCAACCGGCAGGCACAGCGCAAAGTCAGCGCCGTTGAGCCGGCCGGCAAAACTGCCCTCCACGCCTTCGACATAGGGCGCCAGCACATGGGCAATGGTGGCCAGCAGGCGGTCGCCACCAGCGCGGCCCAGCCGAAGATTCAGCGTCTCCAGCTCTTGCACACGCAACAGCACCAGAGCCAGGCCCGGGCCTGAGCCTGGTTGGGCGCCCGTCGTGGCTAAGGGCGCTTGCTCGGCACCCATCGCGGCCAGTGGCACAGGCTCGGCGGCACTGGGCACAGCCGCCAGCAAGCGCGCGGCCGGGTCGGACGCAGGCTCTGCGCGCAGCGCTGTCAGGCGCGCCAGAAAATGGCGGCGTTGCAACAGGCCCGTCACCGCGTCATGCAGCGCCTCCTGGCGCAGCTCTGCGAGTTGACTGGCTTGTTGCGACAGCACCTTGCGCAGCCGCCGCACCATCGCATTCATGCTGCGAGTCAGGGTCTTCAGCTCGGGCAGGGCAGGCTCAGGCGCTTCCACAAAGCGCCCGTTCTCAAGTGCACGGGCCTGGTTCACGGTGGCCCGCAGCGGGCGCTGCCAGGCGCGCAGCGCGAATGTCGCCAGTGCAGAGGCCAGCAGGCCCAGCATCAACAGCAAAAAGGCGGTGTAGCGGCAGGCGTCCCACAGCGCCGCATGAGCCCAGGCACTGTGCGCGGCCACCTGCACGGTACCCAACTCTTTCCAGCCGTCGGTGACGACGGCGCGGCCCGGTGTCGCGCCCATGGGTAACGCGGCCACGAACCAGGCCGGTGCTGTGGTCGCGGGGTCGGCCCTCAGCAACCGAATATCGGCGGCACCATCGCTGCGCAGCAACTGCACCAGGCGGTAGCTGCCGGTGTCGAAATGAGCCGCTGCCACCGTCTGCAACGACACCGCATCGCCCTTTTGCTGCGACAGCGCCAGTGCCAGCGAGGCGGCGGCGTCTCTGTTGCGCAGCTCCAGCTGTTCCTGCAGGGCCTGGCGCGCTGCCCAGGTGTGCAGCAACAGGCTGCCGGCCAAAGCCAGCGCCAGCAGCGTCACCATCAGCAGCAGGACGCGGCTGGTCAGCCTCATGGCGTGACCGCAGCCACAGCGCTGACTACGGCCGGGCCGTCGAGGCCATTGCCTGCGCAGGTCGGGCGGTCAAGGCACTCGCCCGCGTTCGGCGGGCGGTCAAGGCACTCGCCCACGTTCGGCGGGCGTTCGAACCTGAAGCCCACGTTCAGCGGGCGTTCGAACCTGAAGCCCGCGTTCGGCGGGCGGTCGAACCTGAAGCCCGCGCTCAGCGGACCTCTCGCGACAGCATCGGTCGCGGCGGCGACCAAACGGAAGCTCCGCTCTGGGTCAAGCCCGCGCGGCACGCAGCTTGAAGGAGAACTCCTGCAGCGCGGCAATGCCCGACTCTTCGGCCTTGCGGCACCAGGCCTGCAGGTCCGCCACCAGCTGCTCGGCCGAGACGCCGGTGCGGGTCCACAGCGCGCGCAACTCTTCGCGCATGGCCACCAGCTTGGCCAGCTGCGGGCTTTCTACCAGCGCCACCGCCACGCTGGGCTTGACGCCCTGCGGGATGCGGTCTTCGTCACGGTGCAGCCAGGTCTGCGCCAATCGCACCTGGCTCAGACGCGAAGAGTCGAGCCTGCCCTGGCCCTTCAGACGCTCGAATTCGCTGGCCGCTGCGCGTTTGAGCTCGGCGGCGTAGCGCGCCATGACCTCGTAGCGGTTGGCAATCAGGGCTTCCAGCGTCTGGCCGTCGGCCACCGGGCGCACGCCGCCCAGTTCAAGCTTGGGTGGCAGCTTCTTGGCCTTGGCCAACCCCAGCATCTCCATGCCGCGGATGTAGGCCCAGCCGACGTCGAACTCGTAAGGCTTGACCGAGAACTTGGCCGAAGTCGGGTAGGTGTGATGGTTGTTGTGCAGTTCTTCGCCACCGATCAGGATGCCCCAGGGCGACACGTTGGTCGACGCGTCGGGCGCCTCGAAATTGCGATAGCCCCAGTAGTGGCCGACGCCGTTGATGATGCCGGTGGCCCACCAGGGAATCCACGCCATCTGCACGGCCCATACGGCCAGGCCCAGCGCGCCGAAAAGAGTCACGTTCAGAATCAACATCAGGCCCACGCCCTGCCAGCTGAACCGGGTGTACAGATTGCGTTCGATCCAGTCATCAGGCGTGTTGTGGCCGTACTTGGCCAGCGTTTCCTGATTGACGGCTTCGACGCGGTACAGCTCGACGCCCGTCAGCAGCAGCGCCTTCAGGCCCTTTTGCTGCGGGCTGTGCGGGTCTTCAGGCGTTTCGCACTTGGCGTGGTGCTTGCGGTGCACCGCAACGAATTCCTTCGTCACCATGCCGGTGGTCAGCCACAGCCAGAAACGGAAAAAGTGGGCAACGACGGGATGCAGATCCAGCGCGCGGTGCGCCTGCGCCCGGTGCAGAAAGATAGTCACACCGCTGATCGTGATGTGGGTCACCACCAGCGTAAACACCAGCACCTTCCACCACGACCACTGAAGCCAGCCCTCGGCAAGCCCATTGAGCAGCGCATTGCCAACCGAACCAATCGAATCCATCCGTCATTCCTTATGCGGCCAAAACCCGCGGCTGAATTGTAGGGCTTCGGCCAATCAACCTTATTCAGCCAAATAGTTGCCGAAAACTTGCCAAACACTGGCCAAGCACTTGCCAGGGCAGCACATGACTCGATTTCCCCGCGCACCTGCCGGGAGATCACCACAGATGGAGCCCAGATAGCGCACTTTCAAGGCATAGGCTCAGCGTCTTGCCCAAACAGCGGCAAAAAAGCCATCGGTGCCATGCCGATGCGGCCACAGGCGCAGGTAAGGGCCCTGTACCAGCTCTGAAGCCCGTTGTACGTGGGCCGCTTCCAGCGCCTGCTCGGCGCTCAGCAGCTCGAACTGGCTGCCGTTCTCCGCAGTAAAAGCCTCGGCGATGCCTTCGTTTTCTGACGCCAGCAGGCTGCACGTGGCGTACACCAGGCGCCCCCCGGGTTTGAGCAGCCGCGCGGCACTGGCGAGGATGGCCGCCTGTTTGACCCTCAATTCCTCAAGGGCTTTCGGGCTTTGCCGCCACTTGAGGTCGGGATTGCGCCGCAGCGTGCCCAGGCCGGAACAAGGCGCGTCGACGAGGACGCGGTCGATCTTGCCCGCCAGGCGCTTGATGCGGTCGTCACGCTCATGCGAGATTTGCGCCGGGTGCACGTTGCTCAAGCCGCTGCGCGCAAGGCGGGGTTTCAGGGCGTCCAGGCGATGCCCGGAGATGTCGAAGGCGTACAGCCGGCCGGTGTTGCGCATGGCCGCGCCCAGGGCCAGCGTCTTGCCACCGGCGCCAGCGCAGAAGTCCACCACCATCTCGCCGCGCTTGGGGTCGGTGATCAGCGCCAGCAACTGGCTGCCCTCGTCCTGCACCTCGATGCCACCGCCGATGAAGATCGGCAGCTTGTTCAGCGCCGGTTTGCCCTGGATGCGCAGGCCCCAGGGCGAGAAGGGCGTGGGAAGCGCCTCGATGCCGGCCTCAAGCAGCGTTTGCTGGGCGTCTTCGCGCTTGCCTTTGACGAGGTTCACCCGCAGGTCCAGCGCCGCGCCCTCGTTCAGCGTCTGCACCAGGGGCCAGAAACCGCCTTCCGGTCCGTCACCCAGCGCTTCGCGCAGCGGGTTGGCCAGCCAGTCCGGCAGGTTGTGGCGCAACTTCTCGGGCAGCGTGCTGCGGTCGACCAGCGCCACGTCGGCCAGCCACTTCTGCTCTTCCGGTTTCAACGCGCCACGCAGAAATCCTTCGTTGCCCTGCCAGGCCAGCAGCGCCAGGCGGCGCTCCAGCGGCCCGTGTCCGCTTTGCGCCAGATGGTTCAGCAGCAGGCGCTGGCGCAGCACCGTGTAGGTGGTTTCGGCCAGCGTGTGGCGCTCGCGGGGGCCCAGGTCGCGGTGCTTGCGAAAGAACAGCGAAACCAGGCCGTCGGCCGGCGCGTCGAAGGTGAGGACGGAGCGCAGCAATTCGGTGGTCAGGTCCAGCAGGGCGTTGGGGTGCATGCGGCCGATTATCCTGCCCGACCATGAACAAGCTCGAAGCACTGCCCACACCCGCGCTGGGGCGCTACCGCCACTACAAGGGCGGCCTATACCAGTTGCTGGGCGTCGTACGCGACAGCGAAACGCTGCAGCCGCTGGCGCTGTACCGCCCGCTGTACGGCAGCAGCGGCGACTGGGTACGGCCCTATGCGATGTTTTTCGAGAGCGTCACCATCGACGGGGTCGTGCAGCCGCGCTTTGCCCGCATCGGAGACTGAGCGAAGCGAATCGGAGGCTGAGCGAAGCGAATCGGAGGCTGAGCGA
>Ga0209181_10010127_pt1 | contig 12274 bp, 9 predicted proteins | sample MAT05_FD_187208 | JGI IMG/M metagenome (GOLD analysis project Ga0209181, IMG submission 187208) | Freshwater microbial communities from Lake Fryxell liftoff mats and glacier meltwater in Antarctica - MAT-05 (SPAdes) (version 2) | ecosystem: Environmental > Aquatic > Freshwater > Ice > Liftoff... | reverse complement strand
ACACCCGGTTGTGCATATCGGTGTGTTGCAATCGGGTCATGGCTTCCGGTTCCGTCTCCAAAAGTCCAGGTGTATTGCAAGTTTGGATTGATATAATCTGCCGTGAATTTATATTTCTGATTATCGGTAGGGAATTTTTCAAAATGGAATTTTGAGAGTTGCGTACATGAGGGTACCGGGTGATGAACATAAACGGTATCGCATATTACCCTCACACAATTGGAATTATTTCCAGGATAAACTTTAAGGCACACGATATATCTTCCTGGTTGTGCATATTCATGAATAGCATTCCAGGTTGTTGCAGAAGTACCGTCACCAAAGGTCCACATTGCATAAGCTGCAGCCGTTGGTGGCGTACTCAGATTGGTGAAATAGATCTTCCTTGTGTTTACAGAATCGGCCCGCCAGCTGAAGTTTACATTAAAATTGCAAGGAGGTGTTACCACAATAGTTGCACATTTTTCTCTTACACAATTAACCGGTGTTTGAGCATTGCCATTCTTCTTCACCCGTAAACAAACGGTGTAAGTACCGGCATTTGCATAGTTATGTGTTGGGTTGGCAACATTGGGATCACTTTGTAAACCACTCACCCATGTACCATCACCAAATGTCCATCTTACAGAATCTGTTGTACTGATTGGTGTGCTGGTGTTAGTAAACTTGATACGCAATGGATGAGCAGGGTCTGGCTGCGAAGTGAAATTAACAACCAGGGTGCATGGTGCAAAAACGGCAACTGTTTTGCATAGATATCTTATACAAGGAGTACTGATGGTGTTAGCATGTTTTTTTACAATCAGACAAACATTGTAGTTTCCCGCATTGGAGTAATTGTGTGTTGGATTTGCGACAGTAGGATTTCCCTGTACCCCTTTTAAAGTTGTTCCGTCGCCAAAGTTCCAGAACAAAGAATCTGTTGCTGTAACAGGTATACTCAGGTTTGTAAACTTAATACGTAATGCATTACCGGAATCGGGTTGAGAACTGAAATTAACATCCAGTATACAAAGTGGAGGAATAACAATGGTTTTACAAATTTCTCTTACACATGGCGTCGTGCCGGGAGGCGTTAATTTTTTAACTCTTAAGCAAACCACATAAGTGCCGGCAACATTGTAACTATGTACCGGGTTTACATTTGTTGAAGTAGTTCCGTCACCAAATGTCCACTTGATAGAATCGGTTGCTGCAAGCGGCACCGATAAATTTTGGAAGGCAATCGTTAATGGATTTGAAGCAGTGCTGGTCCAACTGAAATTAGCCACCAGGTTACAAGCTGCTGTAATGGTTACTACTTTGGTAAACACCTGTGTGCATACCGGAACATTATTTGGTGTTGTCCTCACAACGGTATGTACAACCGAATAACTGCCAGGCAATACATATGTATGTGTTGGCGAAATCAACTGGCTTCCGGTGCTGCCATCGCCAAAACTCCAGAAATGACGTACATAGGGAGAATCGGTTACAAGCACCGGGTTAAATTTTACCGTGAAATTTGTAATGTACTGGACCGCAAATTGGGCATTGCAGTTTGGAGTGGTTTGTGCCGATGCTTTAAACATAAAGGCGGCGATTGTGAGCCACAGCAGCGTAAAGATCTTTTTCATACAAAAAGGTTTTGTTGGTTAAAGGATAGACAGAGTTAAAAGCTTAGGGTAGATGCTGTGACTTTATATTTTGTTGCCTGCGGGGTAAAAATTTCAATAATTTTCCCGAATTGCAATCAAAAAGCGTTCAACTGCCTTACGTACAAGTACGGCACTTGCTATGTAATTATTGTTTAGCACCGAAAAAATAAGCACTTTCCCTTTTTTAGTGATGAGATAGCCGCTTAAAGCGCAGTTATTACTGAGGGTGCCGGTTTTGGCGTAAATAAAGCCGCTGTCTTTTTTGTAGTAAGATGATAAAGTGCCTGTGCCGCCGGTAGGTAAAATATTTTTGATACGCTCCCAGCCAAATTCTTTTTTCATTTTATTGAGGATGTAAACAAAGGATTGGGGCGTAAATAAATTATAGCGGCTAAGCCCGCTGCCATCCACCCATTTGGGTCGTTGCGGTACATCTTTCAAATCATATTTTAATAGTGTATCAATAATTTTTTCAGTACTCATATAACCGAGGTATTCGTTACTAACCATTAATAAAGTTTGCTCCGCAAAAAAATTATCGCTACGGTACATCATAGGTTTAAAGAACGAGTTAGAAGATTGGGATTTTATTTTATGCCAACGCAGATTGGCGGGAGTGCCAGGTTGTAAACTTTCATCCGCAAGCGTACCTTCTTTAATGTTTAATTGAAAATTATATTTCAAAACTTCAACAGCAGCTTTAATGCCATTGGTATAAAGAGGAACCGTTTGTTTTTTAAAAGTTGAATTTGACGGGCGTAACGTAAAATTATTACCTGTTCGGTTTCGTTCAATTGTAAAACTTTTGGTTAAAAGCTGTGCTTTGTTTGAATCAATCCTGTTCAAAGCTGCATCGGACCTGTATTTTAGTTCCAATAAACGAGATTCCGGAAACAGGGTTTCAAAATATTTTGGACTTGTTTTCCAATTGGGCTCAATAAAAAACTTTTCATCTTTTTTATAACCATCCAAAGAAACAGCAATAATATTTCCATAAACAGGAAATGCATTTCTTTCAACCATGTAGTCATCATTGTAATCATCCCAGGCCCATCCATAACCCAATGCACTGTCCTGGTAATTTCCTGAAATATAAATTGCTTTATGCTGTGCCTTAAGAAAATTTAACACTGGTTGAATTTTAAAATCAGCATGCATAAAAGTAGGGTCCCCCGCGCCGGCAACATTAATTGCTGTATCACTGAAGTTTTGATAAGCCAGGCCAGTCAAACTATCTCCCAAATATTTCATACCTGCATACAGCGTAAACAGTTTGGTATTACTTGCCGGTATAAAATATTTATCTGCATTGTAGTTGTACCAATATTTGCCAGTTGCAGGTTCGTAAATGCTTATGCCTATATGGCCGGTGCTGATGGCGGTATCGTTTAATAAAATGCTGCTGGCCTGTTTACTTATTTGTTTGGATACAGAGCAAGCGCTCATCATCAAAAGCATTAATGAGGTGCATATCCAATGCCTTATTGCTAATAACCAACTCCCAATGACTAATATCATATTACTGATTGATTCTTTTATCTGGTTTATTTCCGGTTAAAGTTATAATTTTCAGACTGAATAATATATACCCAATACTACTGATGAAAAGATGGAGATTATTTTCAAGATTGATACTGCCCGTAGCCATGTTGTTACTTACCATTTTGTTTGGAACAGCAGGATATATGGTGATAGAGCATTTTAATTTTCTGGAGGCGTTGTATATGACGGTGATCACCATATCTACAGTAGGATTTACCGAAGTAAAGCCACTGTCTGATACGGGCCGCATATTTACCATCTTTCTCATCCTGGTAAACCTGGGACTATTCACTTATTTTGTAACCCTGCTTACCCGATTTTTTTCGGATGGAGAATTTATTAAACTGTATAAACAGATTAAAATGGAAAACAGTATTCAGCAATTGAAAGAGCATGTAATTATTTGCGGTTTTGGCCGTAACGGCAAAGAAAGTGCCCAGATATTGTTCAATAACAAAATACCTTTTGTGGTACTGGAAGAGAAGAATGAACTGGAGAAGGATATCGAATTTGATGTGCTGCATTTTATGAAAGGAGATGCTACTAAAGATGAAGTACTGCTGGAAGCCGGTATTAAAAATGCCCGTGCACTTATTACCAGTCTGCCGGTAGATGCCGATAATTTATTTGTTGTACTTACTGCAAAACAACTTAATCCCAATTTGAAAGTCATCAGCCGGGCATCGCAGGATTCATCTGTAAAAAAATTAAAAATTGCAGGAGCCGATAATGTAATTATGCCCGATAAAATTGGCGGCGCCCACATGGCAACACTGGTAATGCTGCCCGATGTGGTAGAGATGCTGTCTATCATGAGTACACAAAGCAATGAATTATTCCGGGTGGCAGAAGTAGAGGCCAGTAAACTTATTTCGCTCGGCGAAATAGATATGTGGAGCAAGACAAACTGCACTATTCTGGGTATAAAAACAGATGGCAATCAATATACCATTAATCCCAATGCCGGGTATCAGGTAAAACCCGGCGACCGGTTGATTGTAATGGGAAGCGATGCCCAGATTGAAAATGCAAAAAAACTCGTTTGATACGGCATTAATAAATGAGGGCTTTGATTACTTTAGATGTTGTAGATTTTAAAAAACCACCAACCACCAACCACAAACTCCTTAATCTCTTTCCTGCGCCCTCAGCCATCTTTCCGGTATCTCGTTGCGGCTGGCCTGTACGTAATCGTTATAACTGCATGGTATAAATTTTTTATTAGGTAACTGCATCCACCAGCGGCCTGTTTTTTTGCTTTGCAGAAAAACAGATGCTACTTCTGTGAAAGTGCTGTGGTATTCATTAAAATAATCCCGGTCTTCAATAGATGCCTCCTGTTTACTGCGGCTTTTGCCATCAATAAAATACCAGAGCATTTGAGATATTTGTTTTGCAGTAAGATCTTTATCATCCTGCTGCGGCAGGTAACCATAAATACCAAAACTGTTCAACTTATTGCTAAGTCCGGCAAACCGTGTAAGTATGCAGGCTTCTTCGCCACTAAAACCGTTAGGGCTTTCACTGCTGGCCGGCGAGTCGCTGTATTTTATAGCACTAATATCAAAGCTTAATAAATGGGTGTTGCGGATAACAGGCTCCATCTCTTCTAAATTTTCACGTGCAGTGCCAACACGGTAACAGTCAAAACGCAGCCTGTCCATTGTTTCCAGCATGCGTGGGTGTACAAAATAACTTTGAAAACCAATGTGGTTGTAATGCTTTACCAGATTGGGTTCGCCGGTCAGCATCTCCAGTAAAAAATTTTCGCTCCGCAATGGATTTTCGCCTTTCAGGTTAATGGTTGCGTCAATGCAGGTTGCTTCAATCCCCTGGTTAAAATCTTTGTAAGCAAAATATTGCGCAAGGGTAATATCGTGCGATCCGCCAAGTATTACAACAGTCTTATTCTTGCGGAACAATTCGGACAGCACTGTTTTTACGGCAGCATAACTGTCATTTAAAGTGGCACCTGTTTTTACATTGCCAATATCGGCGATAACAACATCGGTATGCCAGTAATGTAATTGGTATAATTGTTTGCGGATGGCATTGGCTGCACTAATGGTATTGTCAAAAGCACCGCTGCCCCTGGTTTCATTAACGCCTACCAAAACAATATCGGCAAGGGTAATATCCGGTATCTCATTTTCATAAATAGCAATATGCTTTGCCAGTTGCCCATCGGTATATCCATTATCATCATTCAGTTCATGAACTGGGATGGGTATTAAAAATTCGTGCAGGTCGTACATTCAAAAAATTTGAACAAACCTAAATTATTAATTTCAAATTGTGTATTTATCATTATAAAATATGATAAATCTTATGTTTTTTCATATCGGTAAATTGTTAACTTCGCTACATATAATTTTTAACGATGAGCAATAAGCAGGAAGTATTAAATGACGTAGTAATAAAGTTTGCAGGAGACAGCGGTGATGGTATGCAATTGACCGGAAGCCAGTTTACCAATAACACAGCCATGCTGGGGATTGACCTGGCAACCTTTCCGGATTTTCCGGCCGAGATACGTGCCCCAATAGGTACACTGCCGGGTGTAAGTGGTTACCAGCTGAGGTTTTCAAGCGACCGGGTGTTTACACCAGGCGATGCCTGTGATGTGCTGGTGGCTATGAATGCAGCGGCTTTAAAAACAAATTTGAACGGATTAAAACCTGGCGGCCGCATCATTGCCAATGAAGATGGTTTTGATGCCAAGAACTTAAGGCTGGCCAATTATCCCGAAGGCGTAAACCCTTTAGATGATAACAGCCTGGGTAATTATGAAGTGATTAGAATGGATGTAACCAAGATGACCCGGGAAGCTTTGAAAGATATTACGATGGGGGTTAAGGAAAAAGACCGGGCAAAAAACATGTTTGTACTGGGTTTTTTATACTGGATGTACAACCGTGAATTAGAAAACACTATAGGCTTTATCAAGGAAAAATTTGGAAAAAAACCGGAGATATTTGAAAGCAATGTAAAGGCATTGCAGGCCGGTTACAATTATGGTGATACTACTGAAACCTTTACCACACGCTATACCGTTGCCAAGGCAAAAATGGATCCGGGTACATACAGATCCATCATGGGTAACCAGGCAGTCTCTTATGGCCTGATTGCAGCATCGCAAAAAAGCGGCCTGCAGTTATTTTTGGGCAGTTACCCTATTACACCAGCCAGCGATATTTTACATGAATTGAGTAAGTATAAAAACTTTGGTATAAAAACATTCCAGGCCGAGGATGAGATTGCAGCAATTACATCGGCCATTGGTGCCAGTTACGGTGGCAGTTTGGCGGTAACCACCAGCAGCGGTCCTGGTATTGCATTAAAAGCCGAAGCAATGGGTTTGGCGGTGATGCTTGAAATACCTTTGATCATTATTAATATTCAAAGAGGTGGCCCATCAACCGGCTTGCCAACCAAAACGGAGCAAAGTGATTTGATGCAGGCTTATTATGGCCGCAACGGCGAATGTCCAATGCCCATCGTTTCTGCATCAACACCAAGCGATTGTTTTAGTGCAGTGTATGAGGCTGTACGAATTTCGGTACAACACATGACACCGGTTATGTTTTTAAGCGATGGTTATATTGCCAATGGTGCCGAGCCGTGGAAATTTCCTGTGGCTGCCGATCTGCCAGAAATTAAAACACAGTTTGCATCGCAGAATTTTGCTGATGTTATGGACAAGGACGGCAAATTTCAACCTTATAAAAGAGATGATAAATTAGTTCGCCCCTGGGCTATACCCGGCACGCCGGGATTAGAGCATCGTGTTGGAGGATTGGAAAAAGCAGATATAACCGGAAACATCAGCTATGATGCCGAAAACCACCAACATATGGTTAAAACCAGGCAGGCCAAGGTTGATATGATTGCCAACTATATTCCGGATCAACACCTGGACAGTGGACCAGCAACTGGAAAAGTTTTGGTACTGGGATGGGGCAGTACTTATGGGGCTATTAAAAGTGCCTGTACCGATTTACAGAAAGAAGGTCATTCTGTTTCCCATGCACACCTTCGCTACATAAGGCCCTTCCCTAAAAACCTGGGAGAGATACTAAAAAACTTTGAAACCGTTTTGGTACCTGAAATTAATAATGGACAATTGGTTAAAATTATACGGGATGTATATTTTGTGGATGCAAAGCCTTACAATAAAATAATGGGTGTGCCCATCACAAAAGGAGAGCTGATTAATGAGATTAAAAATCTGCTTTAAAAAAGCTGTTTAATTAAAAGCCCTTTCATTATTACATGAAAGGGCTTTTTTATTAGTGTGTTAAATTATCTTATCAACGGATTTTAGGCCTACCGAAAGTGTAGCCAATTTTAACATTGAATGTAAAAAAGGCATCTTTATTTTCTGGATTACCTCTTTCATCCTGTGTATTATAGCTATGCCCTGGATCAAGTTCATATTGACGGCTGTTCAATAACAGGGCATTCGTAAGTTTTGCTCCAGTAAAATAGTTTGCATATATAGTAGGGTCGGCATAGTATTTTGAACTTACATCATCCAGATAATCCGTGTTTAATTTTCTGTAAACAAACTCAGCCCTCAAACTTAGAGTTGAACCCAGATCATATTTAACACCTAAACCTAAAGGAATGTTAAGTTGGTTTAATTTATACGGCTTCCTGTCAGGATATTCTGCAAATCCTTGCCCCTCGGTACTTAAAGGCTGTAGGTCAATCCATTTACCACCCAGCTTTGCCTGTGGTTTAAAAGAGAAAAATCCTACACCGGCTAGCAGGTAAGGAGAAAACAATGGTGGTTCTTTTTCTTCGTCCTGGTTATAACCATTGATGATGTATAAAGGATGAATTTCAAGACCAAGCATAAAATCAGTAATCTTGGATTTGAAACTTAAATTTCTTTCGTATCTACCGGAGGTAGAAGGGGCAACTTTTTTGAGTATTTTATCATCGGCCGATACCGAACCAAAAGTAGCTTCTAGCCTAAGGGCAAACATGTAATCGTACATAGCAGTAAGAGAAATACTACCTGCAATGGATGTTTTTCCAAGGTTTAAATCTTTTACAAATTTCTTACCTACGCCTTTATTACCGCCCAGGTCTGTCAGGCAATTCATCGCACCTATAGATCCTCCGATTTCAAATGTAAGTGGGCTGTCGTAATATTTGTTATCGTAAAAATAATATTGAGCAGAAGCTTTTTGTACAGATACGGTAAACATTAAAACAACGCTGAAAATAACAGTAATTTTTTTCATTTATTTAGTCCTTTTTTAAAAAATATTGGCTGGGTTTTAAAAGGATGACCTATATCATGCAAATAAAACGATTATTCTGCAATTATAAATCAAGTTAAAGCTTTTTTCTTTACAAATTTACAGATACCGTTTAAACCACACTCGCTGCACCTTGGTTTTCTTGCATTGCATATATATCTTCCATGTAATATTAACCAATGATGTGCTATATGCACATATTGTGCGGGTAAATTTTTTATTAATTGTTTTTCGGCAGCCAATGGTGTTTTGGCATTAGTTGTTAAACCCAGCCTGGCACTAACCCGGAACACGTGTGTATCCACAGCCATATTAGGCTGGTCATCTATTACAGAAGTAATTACATTGGCAGTTTTGCGGCCAACACCTGGTAATTGAACCAGTTCATCCACGGTCATGGGAACATGTCCATCAAACTTTTCCAAAAGCATTACCGACATGCCAATAAGATGTTTGGTTTTATTGTTTGGGTAAGAAATACTTTTTATCAGGGGGAAAAGGTCATCAAACCCAGCCTTGCTCATCGTTTGGGCATCCGGATATTTTTCAAAAATGTAAGGGGTTGTTATATTTACCCTTTTATCTGTGCATTGTGCAGATAATATTACTGCGACCAGCAGCTGAAACGGATCATTATACAATAACTCTGTTTCTGCATCAGGCGCATGTTTTAAAAAGTAATCAATAAAAAAAACGTAACGATCTTTCAGTGTCATAAAAAAATCTCCCCCGATTAAGTCGGGGGAGATTAAAATTACATTAAAAGTATGATTGAATTAAGCTTGTGGCGTAAGTTCGGTCACCGCTTTTTCAGCATAACTCAGAATATTGTCAATTGTTTTTTGGCTCGGTGACATTTTAAGTGCTTCCAGCCTGCTTTGGGCCGAGGTTATCACTTCAAATTTTTCACGTAGGCTCCAGTCTGTTTCCAAAGCAGCCTTGATTGCGGCTGTTTGTGCTGGGGAAGTTTCGTTATACAGATATTGTAGAAGATCTTCCGGTGTAAAATTGTGCATGTTAAGGTTAAGTTGCTAGCGTTAAGAAATTAAATATCCCATTATCCATTTACATAAACGGCTGTTAAACAGTAATATTGTTTTTACGTTAAATTTATTTGTCTTCCGGGGCGGATTTAACAATAAAAAGATCCTCATTATCTTTTTTCATGAGGTATTTTTCACGTGCGTATTTCTCAATGCTTTGAGCATTATTTTTAAGCAAATCAAGCTCCTGCTTTGCATCAGTTATTTGCTTTTTTAAATGTAATTCACTGGTTTGCAATTCATTTAGCTTGTCACGACGCTCAAAGTCAGATAATATATCTTTGGGGTCAAAGAAAACCATCCATATTGAAAAACAGACAACTGCAATCAGATATTTGTTTTTAAGCCAGGATGGAAGCCTCCCCAAACCCCTCCGAAGGACGGGCTTAGCAGAGTATGTATTTTCAGAACTTTTTTCCATTTTTGAACTGTGTTAAAGTCCTCCCTTTTGGGAAGGATTTAGGAGGGGCTCCCAAATTTAATCTTTCCTTTTGGATAAATGGCACTTTCTCCGAGCATTTCTTCAATACGGATAAGCTGGTTGTATTTTGCCATACGGTCGGTTCTGGAAGCTGAGCCTGTCTTTATCTGGCCGCAATTTAAAGCAACAGCCAGGTCGGCAATGGTGGTATCTTCAGTTTCGCCGCTTCTATGGCTCATAATGGTATTGAAACCATTGTTTTGCGCCATGCTTACAGCGTTAATGGTTTCAGTTATTGTACCTATTTGGTTTACTTTAACCAGCAAGGCATTACCAATGCCTTCATTAATACCTCTTTCTAAGCGGGTAACGTTGGTTACAAAAAGATCATCGCCTACCAACTGGCATTTGCTGCCAACTGCTTCGGTTAGCATTTTCCAGCCTTTCCAGTCATCTTCGGCCATACCATCTTCAATGGAGCAAATGGGGTATTGCTTAACCCAACCGGCCCAATAATTTGCCAATTGTTCGCTGGTCATTTTTTTACCATCGCTCTTATGAAAAATATATTTTTTCTCTTTTGCATTCCACAACTCGCTATTTGCAGCATCCATGGCAATCATAATCTGACTGCCGGTTTTATACCCTGCGCTTTGTATGGCAGTTAATACCGTTTCAATGGCTTCTTCATTGCTTTGTATGTTGGGCGCAAATCCACCTTCATCACCCACGTTGGTGCTGTATCCTTTTTTCTTAAGTACCACTTTTAATGCATGAAAAATATCAACACCCCAGCGCAAACCTTCGCTGAAAGATGAGGCACCAACAGGCATTACCATAAACTCCTGGAAATCTATTTTATTATCGGCATGTGCACCACCGTTTAAAATGTTCATCATGGGTATCGGAAGAATCTTTGCGTTGGTACCACCAATATATCTGTATAAAGGCAGGTTTGCTTCAAGCGCAGCAGCTTTGGCAACCGCCATGCTTATTGCAAGTATAGCATTGGCACCCAGTTTTCCTTTATTCGGTGTTGCATCAAGCGCAATCATCATGGCATCAATACCGGTTTGATCGGCAACATCCCATCCCAATAAATTATCAGCCAAAATGGTATTTACATTTTTTACTGCTTTAAGCACACCTTTGCCTCCGTATAATTTTTTATTGCCGTCACGCAACTCAACAGCCTCATGTATACCAGTACTGGCGCCACTTGGCACGGCAGCACGACCCAAATGTTCGTTCTCGGTTAAAATATCAACTTCTATAGTTGGGTTGCCTCGGCTGTCTAATATCTGGCGGGCATGAATGGATGCGATGTAGCTCATTTTAGTGTTACCCTAAACTCATTTTGCAAAGCTGTAAAAAAATTGAAGGGATTTGCTTTTAGATGATTAAATGATTTTTGGCGAAGATAAAAATTATAAGTTATAATATTTCACTAACGGGTTATTTAGTAAAAATCTAATATACCCAATGCAGGGTACGTTCGCTACCGTATTAATCGTCTATTTTTATCGTATAAAACTAACCAATTAAAAATAAAGATAAACGTTGGCGGTTCGTTTAATAAACGGTGGCTGAAAAACATGATTTTAAAGTGATTGGTTCACAAAAGCAATTTGATACATGCGTGTGAATTGTACATTTAATATAAGCAGCAAAAAACTTTTAAATCTTTAAAGCAACAATTATGAAAAAGATAATTTTAATAGCCCTGATAGCCACATCCAATATGGCGTTTTGCCAATGCCTTAGCGGCAACTGTGTTAATGGCTTTGGTAAAAAAGCTTACGACAACGGCAGCAGTTACGAAGGTAATTTCGTTAATGGCAACAAAGAAGGAAACGGAACTTTTACATCAAAATATGGTATGGTTTATACCGGTCAGTTTGTCAATGATTTACCCAATGGTAAAGGCAAAGCCAAATATGAAAATGGAGATATTTATGACGGTGATTGGGTTAGTGGCAAAAGCGAAGGACAAGGAACTTTGACACTTAAAGATGGCAATTATTACATAGGAGGATTTAAAAATGATAAGCAGAATGGTTACGGGAAAGAATATGACAAAACAGGAAATATGCTGAAGGAAGGTACCTGGAAAGACGATGTTTTTGTAAACCCTAATCCCGGCGTTACGCCAGCGTCCACAAATTCAACCGGATGCGTTTCGGGTAACTGTGTTAATGGTTTTGGAAAATTTATTTATGTATGGGGGGTTTATGAAGGCGATTGGGTTAGTGGGAAAATGAAAGGGCAAGGAACCTGTACATTAACAACCGGCGAAGTCTATATTGGCCAGTTTGATAATGACGAGTTTAATGGTAAAGCCGAAATGAAATATGCCAATGG
>Ga0209181_10010126_pt1 | contig 12275 bp, 8 predicted proteins | sample MAT05_FD_187208 | JGI IMG/M metagenome (GOLD analysis project Ga0209181, IMG submission 187208) | Freshwater microbial communities from Lake Fryxell liftoff mats and glacier meltwater in Antarctica - MAT-05 (SPAdes) (version 2) | ecosystem: Environmental > Aquatic > Freshwater > Ice > Liftoff... | reverse complement strand
GACGGGCCCGTCTGCCATGTCCGCCATGACTGCCATGTCTGCCACCGCTGCGGGCTGAGCGGTCGAAGGACACAAAAGCGATGGCCTGGCTCGCCTATGCTGCTGACGTCATGCCTTGCCCCAGACCCGAGGAGAGCCACCCGTGGACCGCCATTTCCTGACCCCGCTCTTCAACCCGCGTTCGGTGGTCGTCTTCGCCGGCGACCCCGACGGCGAGGCGCCCACGCGCGAGTCTCGGGTGCTGCGCACGGCGCTGGCCGAGGGCGGCTACGCCGGTGAGCTGACCTGGCTCGACATCAAGACCACGGGCACGCTGGCCGACCTGGCCAGCAGCCGCGCCGACCTGGCGCTGATTGCGCTGCCCGCGGCGCAATGCTTGGCGGCGCTGGAGGTGGCCGGCCGCATACGTTGCCGCGCGGCGCTGGTGCTCACGAGCGGGCTGGACGCGCCGACCTGCACCCAGTTGCACCACACGGCGCGCCAGTACGGCGTGAACCTGCTCGGCCCCAACAGCCTGGGCCTGCAGCGCCCGGCCATCCACTTCAACGCCAGCACCCTGGGGCCGCTGGCCGCGCCGGGGCCGCTGGCCCTGGTGTCGCAGTCGGGCGCGCTCACTTCGGCCATGCTGGACTGGGCGCGCCAGAACGGCGTGGGCTTTTCCGCCGTGGTCTCGCTCGGCCCCAACACCGCACTCGAACTGCCGCAGGTGCTGGACTACCTGACCAGCGACGCCAGCACACAGAGCATCCTCATCTACATGGAAGGCATCCGCAATGCGCGGCGCTTCATGAGTGCGCTGCGCGCTGCCGCCTATGCCAAGCCGGTGGTGGTGATGAAGGCCGGCCGCCAGGCCTCGGGCAGCCAGGTGGCGCTGACACACAGCGCGTCCATCGTCGGCGCCGACGATGTGTTCGATGCCGCGCTGCGCCGCGCCGGCGTGGTGCGCGTGCGGCAGTTCACGCAGCTCTTCAGCGCCGCGCAGTGCCTGGCCTCGCGCTTTCGCCCGGTGGGCGAGCGGCTGGCGCTCGTCTCCAACGGTGGCGGCCCGGCGGTGCTGGCGGCCGATTGGGCCGACACCCTGGGCCTGCAGGTCAAAGGCGTGCAGGACCTCGGCGAAGACGCCGACGGGCCAGCCTATGTCGCCGCGCTGCAGGCCGCCCTGACCGACCGCGACGTCGACGGCGTGCTGCTCATCCACGCACCCAAGGCGGGCGTGGATGGGGACGCCATCGCCCAGGCCATTGCCGCAGTGTTTTCGCCAGCCAGCAAACCCGTGCTGGGCTGCTGGATGGGCGAGGCCCGCGCGCGCCCGGCGCGTGAACTGCTGGCGGCCAAGCGCATGCCGGTATTTCGCACACCCGAGGCCGCGGTGGACGCCTTCCACAGCATCGCCAGCTTCTACCGCAACCAGCAGTTGCTGCAGCAGACGCCGTCGCCGCTGGGAGATGGTGCCCTGCCCGACACCGAAGGCGCGCGCCTGCTCATCGAAGGGGTGCTGGCCGAACGCCGCAAGGTGCTGACGGAAATGGAAAGCAAGGCGCTGCTGGCGGCCTTTCACATCCCCGTCACGCGCACGATGCTGGCGCGCAGTGCCAACGAGGCGATGCTGATTGCCAGCCAGCTGGGCTATCCCGTGGCGCTGAAGATCGATTCGCCCGACATCACGCACAAGAGCGACGTGCAGGGCGTGATGTTGAACGTGCAGAACGCCACCCAGGTGCGCGACCAGTACCACGAGATGTTGAAGGCGGTCACATTGGCGCAGCCGGGCGCTCGCATCAACGGTGTGACGGTGCAGCCGATGGCAGGCTTGCGGCATTCGAGAAAGGGGCCTGGCCGCGAAGTGCTGGTGGGGCTGACCACCGACGAGGCATTCGGCCCCGTCATCACCTTCGGCGCCGGTGGCACCATGGTCGAGCTGATCGACGACCGTGCGATGGAGCTGCCACCGCTGAACCAGTTTCTCGCGCAGCGCCTGATTGCCCGCGCGCGCACCGCCGAGATGCTGGGCGCCTGGCGCGGCGCGCCGGCCATCGACCACGCGGCGCTTGAAAACGTGCTGCTGCGCGTCAGCGAGATGGTCTGTGCCCTGCCACAACTTCGTGAAATGGACATCAACCCCGTCATCGTCGACGAGAACGGCGCGGTGGCGGTGGATGCACGCATCGTGGTGGGCGACACGGCGCAAGGCAGCGGCCTGCCCGGCAGCTTCGGCCACCTGGCCATCGTGCCCTACCCCACCGGGCAAGAGCGCGAGTGGCCGTACCGTGCGGCCCCGGGCCGAGCGCAGGGCAAGGCAGAGGGGAAGGGAGAAGGCAAGGAAGCGGGCAAGGCAGAGGGGGCGAACGAAGTCAGCGGCGTCTACACCATCCGCCCGATTCACCCCGACGACGCGCAGATGCTGCAGTCCCTGGTGCGAGGCCTCTCGGCCGAAAGCCGCTACTTCCGCTTTGCCAGCAGCCTGCCCGAGCTGCCGCTGCGCATGCTGGCGCGCTTCACGCTCATCGACTACGACCGAGAGATGGCGCTGGTGGCGGTGGTGAAAGAGCCGCAGGCCGACGGCAGCGTTTCCTCAAAGGACAGCGAACGCATCGTCGGCGTCAGCCGCATCGTCACCAACCCCGACGGCACGAGCTGCGAGTTCGCGTTGGTGGTGGGCGACGACTTCGCCGGCCGTGGCCTCGGCACACGGCTGATGCTGTCCATCATCGACGCCGCGCGGCGCATGGGCCTGTCCGAGATCATGGGCCTCATCCTGACCAACAACGCGCCGATGCTGAAGCTGATGGCCAGCCTGGGCTTCCACGTCGCGCCGTATGCCGAAGACCCAGACTTCCGCATCGCGACGAAGGCGCTCTGACGGGCGCGTTTTTGGGGGATCGGGTGGGGGATGGGTTGGGCGCTTTGTTGGGCGCCTTATTTGGGCAGCTCGATGGCGCGCCCTGAACGGCCAAGCTCAGCGGGCGTCTTGCAGCACGTTTTGTGCAGCAGCACGCGCCGCCGCACAGGCGTTGCCCGTGCAGGTGGCCAGCACCTGCTGCGCCAGGCTCAAGGCGCGTTCACGGCCCGCAGCGCTGCCTTGCAGCAGGTGCTGCCGGGCCAGTTCAGCGCGCGCAGCGCCGAGTGCCGGTTCGTCGGCGCGTGAGGTGCCCTGCAGCAGCGTTATCGCTTCCTGCAGCACGGCCAGGGCCTGTTCGGGCTGGCCCAGCACCCGAAAGCGCACCCCCAGCGCAGTGATGACCTGGCCGCGCAGCACCGGTTCACCGGCAAACCCCATGCGCGCCTTTTCCAGGGCCTGCTGCGCCCGCGGCGCCTCCACGGCCAGGTCGAGCGTGCCCGTGGGCGGCGGTGCCTCGGGCAAGGCCTCGGGCAGCTGTTCCTGCAGAAAGACGCGCGCGGCATCGGCGCGCTGCGTCTGCCCCTGGCCGCGTTGCCAGGCCTGCCAGCCCGCCCACGCCAGCGCCAGCACCACGGCCCCGGCCCCGACGCCCAGCGTCACGCGCATGCGGTGGCGGCGCAGCCACAAGCGTGCGCGGTGCGCAGCGCTGCCGCCGGCGCCGGGCACCGGCTGCCAGGCCAACACCCGATGGAGGTCGTCGATGAGTGCCGCAACCGTGGCGTACGGTGGGGCGTCGGCTGACGCACCGGCTGACATACCGACCAAAGCCCCGCCGCCCTGCAGCGCCCGCCGCAACACGTGGGCCACATCGGGGCCGGGCGCCACGGGTGTTGGCGGGGTGGTGGTGGCGCCGCTTGCCGCTTGCCCATCGTCACCCGCCAGAAGAGCCTGCAGCACGCCGCCCAAGGCGCGGATGTCGGCAGCGCGCGTATCAGGGCGCAAGCTGCGGCCGCGGCCCCAGTCCAGCAGGCGCACGCGGCCTTCGTCGTCCACCCGCAGGCTGGCCGGGCCCAGCCCGGTGCAGGCCACTTCGCCTTCATGAGCCAGGTCCACCACGCGGCAGGCCTGCACCAGCAAGGCCAGCAGTTCGTGCAGCGCGAGGCCGCGGCGCTGCGCGTGGGCCACCAGGCTCAAGCCTTCGACGAACGGCAGCACGCGGTAGAAACGGCCTTCGGCGTCGATGCCGGCGTCGATCAGGCGCACGATTTGCGAGTGCTCGGGCAGCGGCACCACCTGCCGCTCGGCAGCCTGCTGCCGCGCATCGGGCGGGGTGTCGGGGTCGCTGGGCGCGGGCAGGCACAGCGCGAAAGACTTGCGCGCCGTGCTGTCCGGGCGCTCTGCACGCTCGGCACGCCAGACGCGGGCACTCTCGTGCCCGTTCAGAGGCTCCAGCAGACGGTAGGGCCCCACACGCACCTCGGCCCGCCGTGCGCGCGGCGGTGGCGGTGCCACGGCCACTTCGGCCTCGACTTCGGTCAACGCCAGCTGCGCCAGGCGTTCGCGGATGCGCGGCACCAACGCCTGCTGCGGCCCCGGCAGCGCAGCCAGATAAGCCTCGCGCTCATCAGGCGGCAGCGCCAGCGTGCGCTCGATCAGGCGGCTGAGAACGCGGACTTCGGTGGCAGAAAGCTGCATGGCAGGCGGCAGGCGTGAGCAAAGTGCGGGGGCCCCTAGCAGGCCCGGCTTGAAATATGCCTCAAGCCTGCAGTGGCCCGAGCGCCAACTCGAAGGCTTTTCGGAGGCTTATTCGTCGGCCAATTCGGCGGCTGTTCCAAGCGCTGTCCAGAACGCAGTCTCGCCCGTTCTGCCGCGAAGGCTTCTGCGCGCCTTTCAGCGCACCGATCAGCGCACCGATCAGCGCTCTTGTCCCAGGAAATGGCCGAACTCCTGGTTGAAATCATCAGGCCGCTCGAAGTAGGGCAGCGCGCCTGTCGGGTAGACCGTGACGCGCCAGTTCGGCCGCTCGCGCATCTTGCCCAGACCTCGGTAGTCGGTGAAGTCTCCGCGCACTCCGTGGCTCACCCACACCGGCTGGCTCAGCGCGTCGTAGATGTTGTTGATGTCGGCGCTGAAGAGGCCCGCACTCAAGAAATGCAGCGGCGCATGGCGCGCGCCCGGCAGCCGGGCGGTGAGCAGCGCGTAGTCGGCCATCTGCATGTCGATGTTCGGCCCACCCCAGGTGCGGCGCAGAAAGTAGCGCACCACGGAAGGCTTGGTCAGCCCGTTGAAAAGCGCCTGCGCCCAGCGCGGGTTGGCCAGCAGGCGGTGCAGCCACGGCAGCCCGCGGGTGCTGCCCGGCGGCCCGCGCCAGCTGCGCCGGCCCATGAACCCCGTGGGGCTGACCAGCGCCAGCCGCCCCCAGGAAGCCGGCTGCTCGACAGCGGCGCGGGCCACGAATTCACAGCTCAGCGAAGCCGCCATCGCATCCACAGGCTGGTCGCCGCAACGCTTGTGTATCTGCAGCGCCACCGCCTGCAGCGCGTCGGTCATCAGCCGCGGGCTGTAGTCGCGGTCGCTGCGGTCGCTGAAGCCGTAGCCAGGCAGGTCGGGCGCGAACACGGTGCGCGTGGCGCGCCAGTGGTCGAACAACGGCCGCACTTCAGCCGCAGAGGAAGTGGCGTTGATGCTGTGCAGCAGCAAGAGCGGCGGGCCCTGCCCGGCGACGTAACAGCTGACGCCATCGATCGCGAACCGTTCAGCCGCAACGGCTGGGGCCAGGGGTGGGGACATGGCCGAATGGTACGGGCTGGGCGTAATGTGGAATTTCAAAAATGTCCAACATCAACAATATCGATTCAGGGGCCCTAAGCCTGCAGACTCGCGCACCGCGGCGCAACCGCGCACAGTACCGGCATGAAGATCATTGCAATCGCCGTCTTGCTGTTCGGACTGCTGCCGCACCAACCGGTGCACGCCCAGGCCCAGGCGCAAGATCAGGCCCAGGCGCAGGCTCAGCAGCCATCGCAGGCGCAGTGGCTGCCGGTCGAAGCCGCCGCCGTGAAGCCGCTCACATCCGCCGAAGCGGCCCTGTGGCCCGATGAGATGCTGACTGACAGACCCGTGGCCACGCGCTCGCTGGGCACGCTGCTGCGTCTGCTGCAACCCAGGCCCGATGCGGAAGCCGGGTTCCCGCTGCCGGTGGCCGATGCGGCTGCGCTGCGCCACCGCGTGGCTGAGGCCGTGACGCAAGCTTCTCCCACATCCTTCGCGCGTGAACCCGATGGCCGCTTCATCACCTTGGCGTCTGCCAGCAACGTGACAGACGCGCTGGCCGACACCATCACCACGGCCATGCTCACGGCCGGCCAGGCGCTGCGCCAGGCGCCCGCCAGCCGCTGGGCAGAAGACACCAAAGGCTTGCTGCGAGCGCTGCACGACCCGCAGGTTCTTGAAGAAGCGCGCAGGCTGGCTGCGCAAGACTCGAAGTTCGCCAACGTCGACGCGGTGCGTGTGGTGGAAGCGGGCGCGCGGCCGGCATCGCTGTGGCTGTCTGTCCAGGTCTCGTGGCGGGCGGCTGCAGAGCGGCCGCGCGCCCTGATCGCGCGGGTGAACCTGGACGACGTGTTGTCCCGCGTCGCGCGGCCCGCGCCCTGACGGCGTTTCAGCCGCTCCGGCCCAGCACCTTGGGCACCGGGTTGGGCCGCAGGCGGAAGGCATCGGGCAGGCCCGAACCCAGCAGCGGGCGCAGGTAGAGCCTGAATGCATCGGTCACATCGGTGCCGCTGGCGCTGATGAACTCGTCTTCCATCGTGCGCGTCTTGCCCGCCACGGCTTCCAGCGGCAGCAGTGCGTAATCCACCGAATAGAACCCGGTGCGCTGGATGGCCACGCTGCCACTGCTCTGGCCCCACATCGCGTACTGCACGGCCTTTTCGCCGACCTCGCGTGCTTCACGCTGGTCGACATCGCTCACACAGCCGACGAAGCTGCGCTGCAGGTAGCCGAAGGTGTCGCCGCGCACCCGCTTGATCTTCAACTGGCGCTTGATTTCTTCGCACAGCAGGTCGGCCAGCGCGCCGCTGCCGCTGAGCTGCACGTTGCCGTGGGCGTCGCGCTCCAGGCCGCCTTGCAGGTCTTTTGCCAGCACCTCCAGCATCGGGCGGCCGGCGGCGTCGTGGATGCCTTCGCTGACGGCCACCACGCAGCGCCCGTACCGTTCGTGCACGGCCTTCACATCGGCCAGAAAGCGCGCGATGTCGAACACCCGTTCGGGCACGTAGATGAGGTGCGGGCCGTCGTCGGGGAATTTCTTGCCCAGCGCACTGGCCGCGGTCAGAAAGCCTGCATGCCGGCCCATCACCACACCCACGTACACACCCGGCAGCGCGGCGTTGTCGAGGTTGGCACCCGCGAAGGCCTGGGCCACGAAGCGCGCCGCACTCGGGAAACCCGGGGTGTGGTCGTTCAGCACCAGGTCGTTGTCGATGGTCTTCGGGATGTGGATGCAGCGCAGCGGGTAACCGGCCTTCAGCGCCTCTTCAGCAACGATGCGCACGGTGTCCGAAGAGTCGTTGCCGCCGATGTTGAAGAAGTGCTCGATGGCATGCGCCTTCAGCACCTTGAACATCTCCTGGCAGTAGGCCAGGTCGGGCTTGTCACGCGTGCTGCCCAGCGCGGCGGCGGGCGTGTTCGCCACCAGTTCGATGTTGTGGCTGGTTTCCTGCGTAAGGTCGACGAAGTCCTCGTTGAGGATGCCGCGCACGCCGTGCATGGCGCCGTAGACACGCTGGATGCCGTGGTGGCGCCGCGCCTCGAGCACCACGCCGGCCAGGCTCTGGTTGATGACCGCGGTGGGGCCGCCACCCTGGGCGACGAGTATCTTGCCGGACGCCATGCTGCGCACCTCCTGCGTGGCATTGTGGCGCTGCACTGGCGCGCTGTACTGGCGCGCTGTACTGGCGCGCTGTACTGGCGCGCTATACATGAGGCACTTCTCTGTGGCGCTTCTCTGTAGTGCTTGCCTGCGGCACTTGATTGCGGCGTGGCCGACAATGCCCGCGCTGTCCTGCACTCGTCGTTTGTCAACTCTCTCCGCATGCACCGCACTCTCTTCACCACACCGGTGGTCAACACGCTGCTGCGTGCCGGTTCACGCGCTTTTCTCAAGATCAATGGCTGGCAGGTGCAGGGCGAACTGCCCGCCAACGCCTACAAGGCCGTGATCATTGCCGCACCGCACACCAGCAACTGGGACCTGCCCTACACGCTGATGACGGCGCTGTGCCTGCGACTGAACATCAACTGGATGGGCAAGGCGAGCCTCTTTCGCTTTCCGTTCGGTGCGGTAATGCGCTGGCTGGGCGGCATTCCGGTCGACCGCAGCAAGGCCAACAACCTGGTGGCGGCATCGGCCGCAGCCATCGTGGCGGCAGACGGGCCGGTGCAACTGGTGGTGCCGCCCGAGGGCACGCGCGGCAAGACGCGGCACTGGAAGACGGGCTTCTACTTCATCGCCCTGGAAGCCGAAGTGCCCATCGTGATGGCCTACCTGGACTACGAACGCAAGATCGGCGGCCTGGGCCCGGTGTTCACGCCCAGCGGCGACGTCGAGGCCGACATGGGTGTCGTCAAGCGCTTCTACGCCGGTGTCAAAGGCCGGAATGCCGACCAGTTCGTGTCGGAGTAGCAGGTAGCAGGTCGCACGTTGCGGGCAGCCGCGCCGCGCGCTAAAAGTCGACCACCACCACCCGCATGCCGCGCGAAGCCAGCAGCGCACGGCCCTTTTCGGCGTCGGCGCGACGCGGAAAAGGCAGCGCCACGACACGCCAGTCTTCACCCTGGGGCAGCACGTCGACCTGCACCTGCTCTTGGCCCAGCGTCAACAGCAGCGACTGCATCGCCACCCGCACCTGGTCGGCCTCGGACCGGGTGCGCAGCGTGCGCGTGGAGATGGCGAACACGGGGCCGGTGGGCGCGGTGGCCAACACGGCAGGGGCCCGTGCCGGGGAAGGCGCAGGGGATGCTGCCGGTGGCTGGGCCGCCGACCGGAACGGCGCTGGCGCTGGTGGGGCCGGTGGGGCGGGTAGGGCCGGCACCGGCACTGAAACGGCAGGAGCAGCCGGCGCGGCGGCCGCCATCAGTGCCTGACGCTGCTCGCGTGCCAGCGCTTTCTGCTCGTCGCTGAGCAGCGGCACGATGGCCACCACACGGCGGCGCGTCGTGGCTTCGGGCTCGACCGGCGCTGAGGGGGCAGGCTCGATCATCGGCACCACGGGCGCAGGGCCTTCCGCTGGCGCTGTTGAAGGCGGAGCCGGACCCACCGTCGCTGGCAGCGTGGCGCTGGCGGCGGCCGTGGCTGCGGTGGCGAGGGCAGGTTCGGCTTCGGTGCCAGGCGCGGCCATCGACCCGGGCGCCCGATCAGCCATCGGCTCCGGCGTCGGCATCGACGCCGTGGGCTGAAGCAGCCACAACGGTGTGCCCACCACGCACGCGCCAAGTGCGGCCAGTGCCGCGATGCGTGGGCCGCTGTGGATGCGCCGGCCCAGCACCTGCGGTCCGTTGCCCAGCAGCACGCGGCTCTTGCGGGTGTCGGTCTCGATCACGGCCGTCAGCAGATAGACCTGCGCTGGCACGCGCCCGCGGTGGCCGCCGTCGGCCCGCACCTCGCGCACCGGGCCGTCGAGCGGCGCGCGCGCCAGCACACGGCCCTGCTTCAACGCAAAGCGGGCCACCTGCCGTGGCGTCAGCGTGTCGATGAAGTTCTCGCTGAAGTCGCGCTTCAGCGTTGCCGGCGCCAGCGTGGCCTGCAAGGCGGCAGCCTTAACGCCGTGAACGCCGTGGGGGCGGTGGGGATCGGCGGCCTGCTCCCGCGCACGGGCCAACGCGCGTTCACGCAGGCGGCTGCCTTCCGTGGGGTTGGCGGGGTTGGCCGCATCGGCCGCATCGGCCGCTTCAGCCACTTCGGCCGCTTCGGTCGCGGCGGCCAGTGCCACGTCGGTCAGCAACGGCAGCGGCATCGCGGCGGCAGCGGCTATGGCCTCTGCGGCAAGCTGCGCAGGGGTGGGCGTTTCGGACGCAACGGTCGGCGCAGGCACGGGCGCCTCAGCGGCGAAGGGCAGCGCCACATAGCCGATGGCATGCACCTGCGCCGCCGAAATGCGGCGCGCCAGCGGGTGGCGGTTGTGCCAGGCCACCACGCGGTCGGCCACGGCTGACAGGCGCAGGTTATCCATGTTGAACAGCCATTGTGGGCAGGCGGGGCGTGCGCCCAGTGCCGATAAGCGCCACGCCAGCCGGTCTGTTCAGCGCGTCAGTCCAGCCCGACAGTCGAGCGGATCACGCAGGCAACACGGTGCCGCTGAGCTGGCCCAGGCCGATGCGCACCGCGCCCGGCGCTTCGCAAAAGGCGCGCAGGATGACGGTGTCGCCGTCCTGCAGGTAGGTGCGTTGCTCGTTGCCGGGCAGCGGCAACGCTTCACGGCTGCCCTTGCTCAGCTCCATCAGGCTGCCGCCCTGCCCCGGGCCGGGGCCCGACAGCGTGCCAGTGCCGAAGAGGTCGCCGGTGGCCAGGTTGCAGCCGTTGCTGCTGTGGTGGGCCAGCAGCTGCGCGGGGGTCCAGTACGCCGCCTCGGCGGCATTGGCCTGCGACAGCCGCACCGGCGCTTGCCCGGCGGTGCGCATCGCCGCCGTCTGCAGCCAGACCTCCAGCGTCATGCCGATGGCGCCGTGGCTGCGGTTGTCGGCAGCGTCCAGATACGGCAACGGCTGCGGGTCGCCCTCGGGCCGCGTGAAGGGCCGGCGGAAGGGGGCCAGCGCCTCGAAGCTGACGATCCATGGCGACACAGAGGTCGCAAAACTCTTGGCCAGGAAAGGCCCCAGCGGCTGGTATTCCCAGGCCTGCAGATCGCGCGCCGACCAGTCGTTGAGCAACGACACGCCGAAGAGGTGTTCTTCGGCCTTGTCGATGGGCACCGGGCGCCCGAGTTCATTGCCCACGCCCACCCAAAGCGCCAGCTCCATCTCGTAGTCCAGGCGCTGGCTGGGGCCGAAGACCGGCGGCGCGTCGGCATTCGGCCGCTGCTGGCCCTGCGGCCGCCGCACCGGCCCGCCCAGGCCCACCGACGACGCGCGCCCGTGGTAGCCGATGGGCACCCACTTGTAGTTCGGCAGCAGCGGGTTGTCGGGCCGCATCAGGCGGCCGATGTTCGTGGCGTGGTGAATGCCGACATAGAAATCGGTGTAGTCGCGCACCGTGCAGGGCATGGCCATGCGCAGCCCGGCGCGCGGTTGCAGGCAGAGCTCGAGAAAAGGCGCCTGCTCGCTGCCCTCGGCCAGGGCAGCCGACAGCGCCGCGCGCAGCGCACGCCAGGCCGGGCGGCCCATCGCCATGAAGGCGGCCAGATCGCCGGCGGCCAAAGGCTCCAGCAGCGGGTAGACCTCTTCGGCCCACGGGCACTGCGCAGCGGCCAGGGTCAGGTCGAGCACCTGGTCGCCGATGGCCACACCCACACGCGGCGGCGGCGTCTGCGCCTCGTTCTCGGCCTGCGGCGGCAGGAATCGGCCCAGCGGCAGGTTCTGGATCGGGAAGTCGGTGCCCGGCACGTTGGCTGAAGCCACCCAGCTGCGCAGTGAAGGCTTGTGCGTGGCGTCGGTCAGCGCGGGCTGGCTTGTCTGGCTTGTCTCGAGGCTGGTTTGATTCATGCCGCGATCATCACCGCTTCAGGACTTGAATCGGTCCGGCAGGCCTGCCCAGCAGTCGGCATAGCACGCATCCAGCAGCGCCGGCTGCAGCGCCCAGGCCGTGGGCCGCATGCGCCAGCGGCTTTCGAACATGAAGGCCAGCGTGTTGTCGAGCTTGTGCGGTGCCAGCGGCTCCTGGCTGGCCTTGCCGAAGGCATCGGCGTCGGGGCCGTGGGGCACGTGGCTGTTGTGCAGGCTCATGCCACCGGGGCGAAAGCCCTCGGGCTTGGCGTCGTACTGGCCGTGCACGAGGCCCATGAATTCGCTCATCAGGTTGCGGTGGTACCAGGGCGGGCGAAAGCTGTCTTCGGCCACCAGCCAGCGCGGCGGGAAGATCACGAAGTCGACATTCGCCACGCCCGGCGTGTCGCTCGGGCTCGTCAGCACGGTGAAGATGCTGGGGTCGGGGTGGTCGAAGCTGATGCTGCCCAGGGTGTTGAAGTGCGCGGTGTCGTACTTCAGCGGGCACAGGTTGCCATGCCACGCCACCACGTTGAAAGGGCTGTGGTCTTGCGTCGCCTGCCAGAGCAGGCCGCCGGCTTTCTTGATGATTTGCCAGGCGCCGGGCTGCGCATCGCCAGCCGAGAAGGCGGCCACAGGCGCCTGAAAGTCGCGTGGGTTGGCCAGGCCGTTGCTGCCGATGGGCCCCAGTTCGGGCAGCCGAAAGTGGGCGCCGTAGTTTTCGCAGACGAAGGCA
>Ga0209181_10010124_pt1 | contig 12277 bp, 6 predicted proteins | sample MAT05_FD_187208 | JGI IMG/M metagenome (GOLD analysis project Ga0209181, IMG submission 187208) | Freshwater microbial communities from Lake Fryxell liftoff mats and glacier meltwater in Antarctica - MAT-05 (SPAdes) (version 2) | ecosystem: Environmental > Aquatic > Freshwater > Ice > Liftoff... | reverse complement strand
CTGCAGCCGCGACGCCTGTTCAAGCACCACGCGTTCCAGCAGCGGCAGCACGGCCAGCGCGGCAGGGGCGGTGCCGGCTGCCCTGTCAGCCGACATCGCACCCGACACGGCAGGCGCATGTTCCTCTCGCGCCAAGACCAGCAAAGTGTTGACGGTTTGCTCCAGATCCCACAAGACTTGGCGCATTTGCTGCAGCTGCGCCGCTACATCGCTGGGGAGGTCATTGCGGGCCAGCATGCGCTCGCTGGCCATGCCCAGCACCGCCAGCGGCGTGCGCAGTTCGTGGCTGACATCGCGCGTGAAGACCTGTTCGCGGTCGATCAGGGCCTGGGTGCGCGCCGTCAGCGCGTCGAGGTGGCGGGCCAGCAGGCCGACCTCGTCGTCGCGGCTGTCCACGGCGAAACGGGTGGATGGGGTGGAGCGGTTGGATCCGTCCCCCGGTCGGCTGCGCGCAATGGCGTCGGCCAGGCGCACCAGTGGCGCGCTGATGCGCCGCGCACGCCATGCGGCCAGCCCGAGGGCAGCCAGTGTCAGGACGCCGCTGCCGGCCACCCACCAAACCAGCAACTCGCCGCGAACAGGACGCACCACCAGCAGCCCGCTGACCTCGGCCACCAGCAAGGGGTGGCGGGCGTCGGGCACGGGCGGGTCGGGCGGCGCGCCACGCGGGCGGTCCAGCCAATGCAGGTGGTAGTGGCGACCCTGAGTGCCGGGGAATTCGCGTCGGTGCGGCTCGGCCTGCCAGGGCAGGCGCAAGTCATCCGGAAGGCTGGCCGCATGGTCATAACGCTGCATGAAGGCCTGCGGCGGAACCGGCCAGAGGCCGCTGACCTGATGCCGGGTCTGCATCTCGGTGGCGGCCCGGGTCAATGTGACTTCAATGAAACGGTCTTCCACCGAGTACACAAAGGCCATGGCGAACAGGCCCAGCAGGGCGCTCACACCCAGGGTGAAGAGCGTGAAGCTGAGCATCAGCCGGCGTTGCAAGCCTTGACGCAACTTGGGCAGAGGTGGCAGCGGGGGCAGTGCTGGCGCGCCCAGCGCCGGGGTCGAGAGACCGGACGCTTGTGGAACTTCAGCCACGCAGCGGTTCCAGGGTGTAGCCCACGCCGTGCACCGTTTTCAGCATGGGCGTGGCGAAGGACTTGTCCAGCGCCTGGCGCAGCAAATACAGGTGGCTGCGCAGCGGGTCCGACTCTGGCGGCTCATCGCCCCACACGCTGCGCACCAGCTCCGAACGCGTCACGATGCGCGGCCACGCCTGGGCCAGGTGCAGCAGCAGTTGGTAAGCGATGGGCTGCAGGTCCAAGCACTGGCCGGCCCGCTCGGCCCGCCCGCGGGTCCGGTCCAGTCGCAGATCGCCCAGCACCAACACATGGGGCTGGCCCAGGCGGTGGCGGCGAGACAGGGCGCGGCAGCGCCACAGCAGTTCTTCGCCGGCAAAGGGCTTGACGAGGTAGTCGTCGGCCCCGGCGGCAAAGCCCTGCGCCTTGTCGTCCAGGCTGTCCCGGGCGGTGAGCATCAATACCGGCACATGGGTGGGTGTGGACTCGCGCAGCGCGCGACACAGTTGAACGCCGTCCAGGCCCGGCAAACCAAGGTCCAACACCAGCACATCGGGCGGCTGTTCCAGTGCCATTTGCAGGCCCAAGCGTCCGTCGCTGGCTTCCTCGACGACGTGGCCCGCGTCGCGCAGCAGGGCAACGATCTGGGCCCGCAACAAGCCGTGGTCCTCGACCACAAGAATGCGCAGCGGTGCGGCCTCGTTCATGGGCGCTTCTCTCGACCAGTCAGCGCGGCAGAAGGCAGGCGGAGTTTGAGCTTCATCCAAGCTTTTCCAGGACGGGTAGAACCCAGTCTAAAGGCCCTCATGTGAAGCCAATGTCAAGCCATGCCTTGATCGCTGAGCAGCGCGTCGCTCACTGGCGTGTGGTCCCACATCCTGCGTCAGGGCCTACGACGTCCGTTCGTCGTTCCAAATGCTCGCAACGACCCCAGCGGCCACGTCCGGGTGACCGTCACGCCGTCAGCCATGCCCTCTCGCAGGCGCTGCGCACTCGGATGGTCGGTCGGCGCAGCGGCGCGATGCAAGCTCAGCATGCGATCAATTTTCGATCCCGAACTCCGTGACATCCGGGCAGCCTGCATTCTTCGCTTGATCCGGTTCTTGTTTGCACGCGGCCGGCGCGGGGATGTCGACTTGTCGACGCTGTCGCTCGGTTGCAACGGCCGGTGTCAGCCCCTCCTGATTGATGACGCCAAAAGTGAACTTCGCATAGTCCTCAGTGGTAACGAACAGGTTGTCAGCCGGGTTCGGTTTCCCCGTCTCGGCGAGATCGGCGGGCTTGAACGTGCCGGCGCGATCCATCGGCATCGCATAACGGCCGCCGGTCGCGGTTGTGCGTGAGTTGCCCCAACGCGCTCACTTGTCACAGAGACTCAAGTTCGCACCTTTGGCCTCCAAATTGGCATTGACACAATCACAACGTGGCAGCGCCACAGATTCGGCGTGGCAGGCGACCGAATGGACGCTGCTGAGTGGCCGCATGGCCGCCCGTCTCCGCCGGGCTGCCTGTTCCCGGTTCTGCGAGTAGCCGAACCAATGCTGCCCGACAGCCTGGTTTCAATGTCGGCTGCTAGGCATCTTGGTCGAGAAGCTGTTTCGCTCGACTCGACCCACTCCAGTCTGCCACGGCTTTCTGCTCGCGTGAGCGGTCTACGTTGAGAGCAGCCATCTCGCTGCGTCTGCCTGGAGCGACGAAATCCACGACGCTGAAGCCTCGGACGACGAGAAGACAAGGACATGGCAGTCGGCGGCGGAACGCTGGGCAAGGGCCGCCTGGAGACCGGGCACGTCCCGAAGTGTCCTCAAGGTGCAGGCGCCGCGTCGCCGCGCCAGCACGAAGAGGGAACCTGGGTTGGCGAACAAGGGTCAACGGGATTGGCAGGCCCCTATGCCCCGCATACCATTGTTCGCACGCCTGAAATGGGGGAACCAATGACAAAGCGGCATGTATTCCTGTCTTACAAGCGCGCCGAGCTGACGACGCCGGTGGCGGAGATGTTCTACAAGCGCTTGGCCATCAACCTGGGCACGGACTTCGAAAAGCCATTCTTCGACAAGAAGTCCATCGAAGCCGGCGACCTCTGGAGCCCGGCCATAGACGCAGCGCTGGACAGCTGCACGCACTTCATTGCGCTGCTTTCTGACGACTACTGGCTCAGCGAGCAATGCCAACGTGAGTTGCAAGACGCGGCAGAACGTTACGCGCAGAACGGCCGGCCGAAACTGCTGTTCGTGTTGACAGAGATGATGAACCCGAGCGCGCTGGTTCTGGACGTTGACCAGAAGAGCGCACAAGTCGCGACGCCGTTTCCGCGGGTGCAGAACCTTGGGCAGGTAAACTTTCTCGGACCGTACGACAGTGCTGGTCGCCTGGTTCGGCTGAAGTGCGACCCGAAGGAGCAGGTCGCCTTGTCGGACCAGCTCTACGACCTGATGCTCATCGTCAAGCAGCTCGCCTGACCTTTTCATCCAGGCACATCGAAGCGCGCGTACGCATGGGAAACCCAGCAGTTCAGACCACCGACAGCGCGCTGCGCTTTCGCATCTATTACGCCAGTGAAGAGGGCGCGGTCTTCGCCGACGCACCGACTAAGCTGTGGGTTGACCGCTTCAAGATCGACCTGAAGGCCTGGTGGCCAGGGCCGATCACGCTGTCCGACTACAACATCGGTGCGCCGGGCGCAGCGAATGCCGCGGACGCCGGCGGTGTCAACGACGAAAGCCAGAAGCACAAGCTGCGCGAGAGGGCCGACGACCTGCTGGTGGTCTATACGCCCGACCTGATGGACCGACCGCGCGACGAGCTGAAGGTGCTGGTGGACAGCCTGAAGCAGGAGCTCAGCAACCCCGATTTGCGTCCGCTGATGTGGGTGGTGAAGCTCGACCGCGCGCCCTTCGGCAACATCGACATCGGCAAGGTGCCGGTGTGGCACGAATTGAAGGGACAGGCAGCGAAGGGCGAACGCTTCTTCCGCACCAACGAAGATGGTTGGAAGGACGAAATGTCGCAGGCCGCCGAGACCATTGCGACACACCGCTCGTGCCAGCAGCCTTTGACGTGCTGCCCGCGCCACGCGGGCGGTGCGACTCCGCCGGACAGCCCGGCGCAGGTGCCGGGCCTGTTCAGCCGGCTGTTTGGCGGCCGATTCGGCCGCGGCTGAGGCTGCGAGACGTCCCAGAAGTCACCCTTCATCCGCAGCAGGCGCTTCAATCCGCCGCGGCACCCGAAACCCGGAGCCTCCAACATGTCAGCAGCCTCACCCGTCACCACGTTCATCGGCAAGGGCCAGACCCACAACGAACCCTGGACACGCAGTGAAGATGGCGCCAAGGAATACTCGATTGCCGCTGACCGCCACCCGGCGCGCTACGAGGCCGACGACGACCTGATCGCTGCCGTGAACACCGCGCTGCTGCTGGACAAGCCGCTGCTGGTGACCGGCAACCCCGGCACCGGCAAGAGCGACCTGGCCGAGCGCGTGGCCTGGGAACTGCGGCTAGGTCCGGTGCTGCGCTTCGAAGCCCAGTCGCTCAGCGAGGCCAACGACCTGTTCTACCGCTACGACCTGATCGGCCGCATGGCCGCGATGCGCGAACGCGAGGCGCTGCCGGCGCGGCTGGACAAGCCCTTGTACGGCCGTGACGGTGCCGCCGAAAGGCCGCCTGCTTCTGTCTTGGCGGGCGACGAAAGCATCGACTGGCGCGCCGATTTCATCGAGCTGGGCGCCTTGGGCAAGGCCATCCTGCGCGCCGGCGTCAGCTTCCAAGGCGCCGACACGCGCCAGCAGGCCGAGTTCAGTCGCCTGCTGCATCTGGCGCAGGCACGCGGCGCAACGTGGGCACAGCAGTCGGGGCAGCGCAGCGTGGTGCTGATCGACGAGATCGACAAGGCCAGCCGCGACTTTCCGAACGACTTGCTCAACGGCATCGACCGCATGGAGTTCCGCATCCGTGAGATCGACCAGTTGCTGGTCAAGGCGCCGCCGCGCGAACTGGGGCTGCAGCCTATCGTCATCATCACCAGCAACCTCGAACGCGATCTGCCCGGCCCGTTCCTGCGCCGCTGCGCTTTCCACCACATCAAGGACCCCGACCGCGAGCAACTGGCGCGCATCGTCCGGCTGCGCGTGTTCGACGACGACGACAGACTGGGCGAACGCGAGCTGCCACCGTTCTACCGCCAGTTGCTGGACTGCTACTTCCAGTTTCGCGAAGCACACGGCGCGCAACAGGCCCACCCGCCGGGGCTGACCGAGCTGATCGACGTCTCGCGCGTGCTGCGCCGCAAACAGGTGGCACCCGAAGCGCGCTGGGCCGACGGCCTGCCTCAGCTGCTGGGCTCGGTGGGTGCGCTGGCCAAGCAGCGTGAAGACGTGCTGCGGCTGCAGCAATTCCTGAAGGATTGGAAGGCCACCGCGTGAGCGACACGCCGCTGCGCTGGCAGTGGGGCGCGCATCGCCTGGATGAACTTCTGCGTGCGCTGGTCACGCAGGGCTTTGCCGCGGGCACCAGCGAAACGCTGGACGCGACGCGGCTGCTGCAGCGCATGGCCGCGCGCATCGACGAAACAGGCGCAGGTCAGCCCGGCCCAGCGCTGCAAACACTGCGCAGCGCACTGGCGCCGCTGCTGTGCAAGGAGTCAGACCCGCAGCGCCGTGCGCTGTTCGAGCGGCTGTTCGACGAGTGGTGGCACGCGGGGCTGTCGGCCCGCGTGGTGCTGCAGGCGCTGCCCAGCGCGCCGACTGTCGCCGCCGAGCCCAGTGCAAGCGCAGGCAACGCGCGGCGCGGGTGGCTGTCTGCTGCGGCGGTGGTGGTTGCGGCTCCGGTGATCGCGCTGCTCGTCGTCATCGTGCCGCCGACGAACCAGCCAGAGCCTTCGCTCCAACAACTGCCCGCAAGCGCAGCGTCGGCCGCGTCAGCGGCCGAGTTGCGGAGCCCTGTCGAAACGCCACAGCCCCCTGCCGCCACAGGCGCGACGTCATCGGCATCGCCACCACTGGACGGCTACCAACCGGCCTTCGTCACCGGTAGCGTGCTGCGCCCGTGGCTGGCCTGGGCACTGGTGATGGCGCCGCTGGCCCTGCTGGGCTTGGCCGCGTGGTGGTTGTTGTCGGCTCTGCCGCGTCTGGCCTCGGGCACTGGCGGCAGCACCCGGCAGCGCACCGTGAAGCTGGACGGCTGGACCCGCGAAGACCTGACGCAGCGGCTGATGCCAGAACTTGACGAGCTGACCATCGGCCGGCTCGAGCGCCACGTGCGCGGCACCATCAGCCAATGGCGTGGCATCTCGCGCCGGCCGCAGATCGACCTGCGCCGCACAGTCGATGCAACCCTCAGCGCGCTGGGCGTCCCGCGCATGCGCTTTCGCCAGGCTTTGCTGCGGCCCAGCTACCGCGTGATGGTCGAGGCCGACAAGGACGACGCGCCGGCCATGCTCTGGGCCGAGCGGCTGTGCGCGCCAGGCGCCGACAGCACGCTGTGGCGTGTGCAGACTTTTGCCGACGGCAGCGAGGCCATCTGCCACGGCCAGGGCGCGCAGGCCGGCTTTCAGCAGCCATTTGGGCAGATCAGCGCGCCCGCGCCCGGTGAGCGGCTGGTTCTGGTGTCGGATGGCGCCTTCCTGCTTCGCGCCGACACGTCCGCCGGTGCAGGTGCAGGCGCGATGGCAGGTGCAGGCTGGCACGAATGGGTACGCCGCGCGCGGCTGCAGCGCTGGCGCGTGCGCGCGATGTTCACGCCCCGCGAATGGCGCCTGGCGCTCAGCGGCCCGCTGGCCGATCTGGACAAGCCGATAGCCGCCGACGACCCCGGCTTCCTGGTGCTGCCGCAGGAAGACACCGCTGTCGCCGCCTGGACGCACTGGCTGGCGCGCGGCCGGCTGCCGCTGATCGCACTGGCCGACCGCGCCTCGTACCCCCGCCTGCTGACGCAGTTTGACGAAGCGCTGTGGACGAAGGAACTGGAGGAATGGCCCGCGTCGCTGCGCGGCGACACAACAGCGATGGGCAGACGGGCGACGCAGCTGATGGCGCAGCTGCAGCTGTATCTGGGCGAAAACGGCTTCTACTGGCTGTGCTGCTGCGCCGTGCCGCCGCTGCTGCGCACCCAGCTGAGCCTGCAGTTGGGCGAGGCCTACCTGCAAGGCGCGGGCGCGCGCGGCGAGGCGCTGCACCAGCTGATGGCCGACAACTACCGCCGCCTGGCGCGGCTGCCCTGGTTCGTGCACCAGCGCATGCCGAACTGGGTGCGGCTGGCGCTGCTGAACCGCCTGCCGCTGGCGATACAGGACGAGGTGCGCGGCGTCGTCGAGCGGCTGTTCGACCCGCAGATGCCCAAGTTGCGCGGCGACCTGGAGCTGAACTTCGCCCTGCCGCCGGGCGCGCCGGATGAAGCAAAAGAGGGAGCAAAAGGCGAAACGAAAGGCGAAGGCGCTGCCGGCGAACAGAAAGCAGCGGTCAAGGACGCGCTGTACCTGGGCTTCATGAGCGGCATCAACGCGCGGCAACTGGCGCTACGCATGCCGGGTTCGTGGCAGCGCTGGCTGGGCGAACTCGACGTGCTGAGCAGTCGCCGAGCCCGCGCCTGGGCGCGGCTGAAAGCGCTGGTGCTGAGCGGGCTGTTCCGAGACGGGCAGGCAGCGCAAGGCATCGCGCCGCGCGCATGGGTGGTGGCAGGTGCGCTGAGCGGGCTGTCGGTGGCGCTGGCTGTGCTGCTGGCCTCACCTGGCGACGCCGGGCAGGCCATGCGAGCGGCGGCTTTCGAACCGACCGATGAACTGCTGCAGATGCGCCATGACGAGGTGGCGCCGGCTCGGGCGAACCCGATCTACGTAGTGGCGTACAGCCTTGACGGGCAGCGTGTGTTGTCAGCGGCGCAAAGCGGGCAAGCGCGGTTGTGGAACCCCAACACCGGCGCGCCCATCGGTGCGACCATGCCACACGATTCAGCGGTAACTTTCGCCGAGTTCAGCCGCGACCGCAATGGCAGCCGGATTCTGACGACCACCGCAAAGGGTGCGCTGCGGGTGTGGGATGGCAAGACCGGGCAGCCGCTGTCGCGGAGCTGGCCTGGGCCTGTCGGCCTGAATTCTGCTCGTCTCAGCCCCGACGGTTCACGCGTGTTGCTGACCTCGAATTCCGGGCTTGCCATCCTGCTCATCGACACAGACTGGCGCCCTTCACCAACGGGCGCGCAACACGACGGCGGCGCTCTGGATGGCGCCTTCTCCCCCGACGGGCAGTGGGTTGTGACCGTCGGCGCCGACAAGATGACCTTGCTGTGGAATGCCACAACCGGCGTCGTGGCCAGCCGGCTGACGAGTCAGTCGCCGATGTCGCATGTGCAGATTTCTGCCGACGGCCAACGCGTCTTCAAGTACGGCGCCGACGCAGCGCATGTCTGCAGTCTGCGCATCGAGCCCCAGCAGGCCAGCATCGACCCGAAGCGTTGTTCGGCACTGCCCGTCAAGGGAACGCTGACGGCCGCAGCAATGAGCAACGACGGGCGTCAGATCGTCGTGGCCTCGGCCGGCCAGTTCCAGCACTGGTCCGACCTGATGCGATCCGATGGTCCGACTTATCGGCTCTCCAATCTGGCCGAGGACGATGCCAGCGACAAGGCAGGCAGGATCGACGATATCGTCTTCAGCCCCGACAGCCAGCAATTCGCTACCCTGCAAGGGGACAGTGTGCGCACCTGGTCTGCTCGGCTACGAAGCGACCGTGTGATAGCCGTTGGCGACGCGTTAAGCCACGACGCGCGCCACACCGCAGAGCTTTCCGCCGCCGACATCGTCGCGCGCAAGCGGCACGCCTTCCGGCGCTTGGCCTTTGCGCCTGATAGCTCACGGCTGCTGACCGCCGGCAGCGACGGTCGCGTGCGCGTGTGGGCGGATTCGAGGCCGCAGCTGCTGGCGCCTTCGAGCAGGCTGGGTCCGATCTCATTGGATCAGGAACTGGCGCTCTTCGAGAAGATCAGCACGTCCAGCGACAGCGCGCTGGCCGTGCTTGAAGGCGCTGGCCGGTTGTGGATTTGGCGCCAGCCTTCTGGGGCAATGACCGAGCTCTCGCCTGGAGACAAGAACTTGGACTGGCATGCGCTGAGCGAGGACGGCAAGATACTGGCGGCAATGTTCAGCGACGGTAGCGCAGCAGCCTGGGACCTGAGCGACCCGCTGCAAGCGCGCCCGCTGGCCGTCGCCGCCGAATTCAAGCAGCCAACTGCGGCCGAGGCCTATCGACTTCTGGTTCCCGATGGCCGTTCGGTGCTCACGTTCAGCGGTGGCAAGGTTCGGGTGGTGCCACTGCTGACGGGAACTGAGGCGACGGCCGGGACGGCAGGCAGCGGCGGCGTGACGCTAGGCGACTCGAATGGTCAGCTGGAAGCGCTGTGGCTTCAAGCAAGCGGGCTGCGGCAGCAGGCAGGCGTCTCGTCGCCGTTCCTCAGCTTCAGCCGCAACGGACAGCGCTTGGCGATCGCGAGCGGCACTGTCCTGCTGCTTTTCGACCTGACCAGCGGCCAGCGCCTTGTTCAAGCCGACATACCGGACCGCAAAACGCAGGGGCTGTGGCTGTCCGACGACGGCAGCCGCGTCGCGGTGCTCGAAGGCAGCGTCATCAGCGGTGAGGCACGGCAGCTTCACATCTACGACAACAGCCGCAGCACGATGACGGCGAAAGTAACGATCAAACAACCCGGCCTCAACCAAGAGTGGAAGAGTGCAACGGCGGACTCGGTCCGCTTCAGCCCAGACGGCACCAAGCTGGCCGTGAAATTCCGCTCGCTGTTGACCAGGAGTGCCGATGAGATCGGCCTGATGCTGTTCGACGCCAACACCGGCGAATGGCTGAATGAAAAGGCGCCCATCGCGCGGCCGCTGAGAACCGCTGATTTCAGCCCTGACAGCCGGACCCTGGCAGTCGCCGGCGAGCTTGGCGGGGTCGGACTCTTTGACGCCGATTCTGGCCAGGCCCTGCGCAGGTGGCGGGATAGTGAGCGCAGCGTCCGCGCGCTGCGGTTCGCCAGCGACGGACACAGCCTGCTGGTTGCTGGTTCTGTCATCGGGGCCCAACCCGCGCCCAGCTCAGCGCCTGCACCGGCAAAGGCAGTGAAGGCTGCCAGGCTGATCGATTTCCTTTCGTTCGCGAGCGTTGCACAAGCCGCCGAAGCAGAACCGCTGAGCCCATCGCGGGACGGCCAGTCGCCCTCCAGCCAACAGTTCCGGGCAGTGCAGCAAAAACCGAATGCCGGCAAGGAAGCAGCGCTGAAAGCGCCCGCGGCCACCCCCCCAGGTAAGTCGGCAGGCGGAAAAAAGGCAAGCCCGGCCACAGCACCCGAGCCGACTCTGCGGCCATTTCAGCAGATTACACCCCGGCCCAGTGTGCACGACGTCGGCTTCATCGTCGCGCAGACCTGGCGCGTGCCCGATATCGGCGCGCTGCAGGCCGCACGCTCAGGTGTCAGCCCCGGCCAGCGGCTTGTGCTGAATGCATGGAAGCCGACTGCGATGAGCTGGCTGGCAGCGGCTGGCGGCGCTGTGCTCATCGCAGCAATACTGGCCGGCATCCAGACACGCCGCCTGAACCGCCGTTGGGCCACTGAGCAAGCCACTTGGACCCTCCTGGGCGGCCAGCAGCGCGAAACGATGCGGCGCGAGGCAGTGCAGCGCCTGTCGCCACGCGCAGCGGCCTTGCGCAAGATGTCGCCGCTAAGCCCAGGTCACGGCCACGCGCTGCGGGCTGCGGCGGGATCGGATGCAAAGTGAAGTCGCGAAGTGAAGTTGCGAAGCGAGATGCGAAGTGAGGGCTGAAACCAGCGCGGAGATAGCCGCCAACATGGCGGCGGCGCCCGGCGCCGGGGCTGAAGCCGACAGGGCCGCCCAGTCCCGCGCTTCAGCGCGCCCGGCGCCGGCGGCGGCGAGCATAGAGCGGGCGGTGACGTTCGTCGCGGTCCTCCCAGCCGTGCTTTCGGCAGCCGTACTTGCAGGCGGCATGCTGCTGTTCTGGCCGGCCACGCCTTTGACGGCTGGGCGCGAGTGGCTGCTGCCCTGCGCAGTCACGGCGCTGGTGCTGTGCACAGCCATGATGTGCGCCTATTTCGCGGCGCGCCGCGCGGCCCGGCCGCTGAGACCGCGATGGCAAACCAGCGCCTGGCGCGATGTGATGTTTACGGCGAACGGCGTGCTGGTCGCGGCCGGCTGCTGCATTGGACTGGCCCAGGTCGCACTGCAGTTCTGGCTGGTGCATTTCGAGGCCTCGCCCTGGCGCACGCTGGGCCTACCGCTGGTCATCGGCGCTTGCTGCCTGCTGGCGTTGACTATGTGCGCCGGCGCGTGGCTGCTGCCGCGCTGGTCAGCACGGGCCGTGCTGCGTGCTTGGCTTCCCGTGCGACTGCGCAACGAGTTCCTGGCGCTGGGCGCCTGGCTGAATCCGATGCTGGCGCTGCAGCTTGGCTTCCTGACGCTGCATGTCTTCGAAGGCAGCAGCCCCTCGAGGGACGCCATGCTGATCTTCCTGGCCGATCAATTCGCGCGGACCTGCGCCGCGTTGGCGCTGGCCTGGGCCGGCTACGTCGCCGTCCGCTGGGGTCTTGTCGAAATGCAAACGCGGGCGCAGCGCAGCGCTGCGGATTCAACAGCGTCGTCAACAGCGACAGCGACATCAGGGACCTCAGGGACGACGGCCGCAGCGCTGCCGGCAGCCGTGCCGCCTTTGCTGTGGGTGGTGGTCGATACCGAACGGGCCGCTGAAGTCCTGAGCCTGCGAGACCGCGTTCTCGAACCACTGCTGGGCAGAACGCGCGCGCCCAGCAGCGTGCTGCTGGCCCCCGCCGACTCTGGCGTCGGCACCGTGCTTTGCGGTGAACACCTGGCGCTGGCGCTGCGCCTGGGCTGGCTTGAGCGACTGCGCCCGGCGCTGGCCACGCAATTGCAGGACTGGCGGCGAACGCTTCCACCACAGGAGCCCGCCAAGCTGCTGCCGCTGCGCGAGCTTTACCCTGCACCGGGCCTGATGGTTGAGGCGGTGCGGACGCTGATGGGCCCGCAAGATCGCGTGTTGCTGATCATCGGCAACGGAGCCCACCCGGCCGACGAGGTCTGGAGAGGCGGCCTGGACGGCGCGCGCGTCCGCGTGCTTCGCCTGATGGATGCCGGGCGGCGCGGTGCTGACGGCCTGCCCGCGATCAACGAAGCGCCCTCAGGCTACGCCGGCT
>Ga0209181_10010121_pt1 | contig 12280 bp, 14 predicted proteins | sample MAT05_FD_187208 | JGI IMG/M metagenome (GOLD analysis project Ga0209181, IMG submission 187208) | Freshwater microbial communities from Lake Fryxell liftoff mats and glacier meltwater in Antarctica - MAT-05 (SPAdes) (version 2) | ecosystem: Environmental > Aquatic > Freshwater > Ice > Liftoff... | reverse complement strand
AAATCTACCTATAAACTGGGTGGCACGCTTAAACTGGGTGGCACGCTCTGAGGTACGAAGGGCGTGGTGAATCGCTAGAGTCATTTGCCACACTTCCCACGCCCATCGCTAATCGCTTTGGGCGTGCCACACGGTTGCCTGGCCTGGTAGTCTCTGACTGCCGTTCGCCTAAGCGCTCTCTTTGCGTTGCGGGACACTCTTGAAGTGCCTGAGTTTACCATCGGTAGCATCCACGTCGATCGTGTAAACCGTGCCTGCTTCTTGGTCCGGCAACTCGAACATGATGTCCATGATGACGTCCTCAATAATTCCACGCAGTCCTCGAGCACCCACATTCTTGATGTGCGCCTTTTGGGCAACCCCTTTCAATGCGGCTTCGGTCAGATGCAACTCGCAGTTTTCCATTCCAAACAGGGCTTGGTACTGCTTCAGCAACGCATTCTTGGGCTCACTTAGTACCCTGATCAGTCCAGGCACATCCAGTGGAAGGAGAGACGTTACCACCGGTAGCCGTCCGACCAATTCCGGAATCATTCCAAATTCCAAAATATCGTCGGACTGCACTTGGGCGAGCAACGATGCGACATCACCTTCCTCACGGGTATTGGAACCCGGACCGAAGCCCAGGGACTTCTTGCCTAGTCGCTTGCGTATGATGTCGTCGATACCAACAAAAGTCCCACCGCAAATGAACAGAATGTTGGTCGTATCAAGCTGAATGTACTGTTGTTCAGGATGCTTTCGTCCGCCTTGAGGTGGTACGTTAGCAACGGTACCTTCCAACATCTTTAGCAGTGCCTGCTGAACCCCCTCGCCGGACACATCCCGAGTGATCGAAACGTTTTGGCTTGTTTTACCGATTTTGTCAATTTCGTCGATGTACAGAATTCCTCGCTGGGCCGATTCGATGTCGAAATCCGCCGCATGCAGCAATTTCAGCAGCAAGTTTTCCACGTCTTCACCGACGTAACCCGCTTCGGTCAATGTCGTTGCATCGCCGATTGCAAATGGGACATTCAGCATCTTCGCCAAAGTCCGCGCCATCAGTGTCTTTCCACTCCCCGTTGGACCGACCAGCAGAATGTTGGATTTTTCAATCTCGATGTCCGAACCGTTCCAACCCGCTGTCAATCGCTTGTAGTGGTTGTGGACGGCAACGGCCAATGCACGTTTCGTCGGGACTTGGCCAATCACGTATTGGTCCAGATGCTCCACGATATCCCGTGGCGTTGGGGTTTCGCTGAACAGTTTCTTGGAAGATGGTCGGCGGCGCTGCTCCTGGTCCAAAATGGACTGACAGAGTTCTATGCACTCACCGCAAATGTAAACATCCCCCGGTCCCTCAACTAACGGACCTACGTCTCGGTAGCTCTTGCGACAGAACGAACAAAACGCGTTCTTCTTGGTGGTACTACCGCTGCCGCCGCCGCTGTTGCGACGACTAGCCATGACATCCTTACTCGAGGGCATTTTCGACTCCTTAACTTATTGGCCATACCCACAGCGATCGGAGAAAAGTCTCCGAAATCTCGTGGATGGCTTCAGGTTGGACATGTTTTTTATGTGGAAGCTCGATTGGTTGTTTCAAACGCCTCACGCACAGGCGAGGTTTTTTGAATCGAACCGGGCATCCTTGTCCACAGTTTCGAGCCGATTGGTGTTGTATTAAATCTGCAAGAAGAATGACTACTTGCGAAGTCGGCCTCCCAGACCGAATGAATTCCTGTAATTATTAAAGTCTAACACACTCTAGCAACAGATTCAGTTACTTTTTTCGTCTCTATTTTCGACGACCGAGTCGTTAGTTGGGTTCTCTATTGGCAAAGAGGGCCGACAAGGCTTCTCTTCTAACAACGATCTAATGTTTCGGAATTCTGCGTCGCTGATGTCACCCCCACTCCGCATTTCCTCAAAATTCTTTCGAAGTAGATCGTCCAATGCTACGTCTTGGTTGTTGGAATCGCGCAATCTTGCCATGACATAAATTGCCAACCAACACACAGCCAATAAAATCAGAATACCAAGAACGGTCTGAAGGGTCGGACTGGACAACAACTTCCAAATCCCAGTCTCAGGGTTTTGTGCAGTATTCATTGCGGTGAAAAATCAAGCAGGAGAAAAGATTTCCAATGCGACGCGATGTCCAATTCACTTGATTTGTCCCGAGATTCCTTCTCGCTTGCACGGACGTATCGTATGCAGTAGACATCGAATAAGTCCAGGTTTTTTAACCTGAAAATTCCATAATTTCCAGTGACCCTAGCCGATGGCTCCTAGGGATCCTTCCTCGCCACGCCGCTTTCCTACCATTTAGGCGAGCGGCAGAATGAGTCATACCCTCCCCTCCCCTCGCTTCGCTCGACCCTCCCGGAGGGAGGGTGACGTCACTCTCCCTCTGGGAGAGTCGGCCTGAAAGGCCGGAAAGGGGTTCTATCACACTGGTAGTTTTCAGCCTGCCGTTCGCCTTATGAGCCATTTCTTTGGGCCATTCGCCTCGCGATCACCGCGCAGGCGATCAACTGAATCTGATGAAAAATCATGAGTGGCAAGATGATTAGCCCAACCTGCGCCGCTGGAAATAAGGTCCCCGCCATCGGCACGCCAGATGCCAAACTCTTTTTTGAACCGCAAAACAACAAAACGATCGAATCCTCGCGAGAGAGTCCAAGCCAACGTCCAAGCTGCCAGCAAAATCCAAGAACAAACGCTAATAACACACAACTCATGACCACCATCGCTATCAAACTGACAACCGATAAACGAGACCATAATCCCCCAACGACCGACGCACTAAAAGCCGTGTAGACCACCATCAAGATCGTCCCTCGATCCACTCGGCCCACAAGCGTCTTGTGCCGACCAATCCAAGCTGCAAGCCAAGGCCTCGCAAAATGCCCAACTACAAAAGGCAACATCAACTGCAACACAATGTTCTTTACCGAATCCATCGATACCTGTGCCTGCACCCCAGGGACCTGCATGAAAATCGCCACCAAAACAGGAGTGATGAACATTCCAAGTAAATTCGACAAGGTGGCTGCACACACCGCGGCAGAAACATTTCCACCCGCAATCGATGTAAATGCAATCGAGCTCTGTACCGTCGATGGAAGCAACGTCAAATACAACACACCTGCCGCCAAAGCAGGATCAAGTCCAGGAATTTTTATCAACAACAAACCCAAAATCGGGAACAAGGCAAACGTCACCCCCAACGTGGCGAAATGAAGTCGCCAGTTGAGCAGCCCACCAACGATCGCCTCCCGCGAAAGCTTGGCACCGTGCAAGAAGAACAACAACACAATCCCAATATTCGTCAAATAGTCAGCAACCACCGCCCAATTCCCTCGACAAGGCAATATCGAAGCTAACACCACAACGATCATCAGCGCCGCAACAAATGGATCCACAACACTTGAGACTCTTTTTATTGCCAGCATGCGGCCTCGTAAGTATCGATGGAATCAAGATACATTCGCACCTCGGCATACGACAGAATCGAACCCAAAAAGCCGTTGCGCATCAAAGCGATTAGCCCCTTGCGGTCTACTACGCCGGCGTCGGCAATGGCCATCTCTGCATGCCGAACACTGCTACCTGCGACGAGTTCCATAATCGATTTAGCGACGCTCCACGGACGATTTGGCTCCATGGGCGATGTGGCCCCATGGGCGATGTGGCTCCATGGGCGATGTGGCCCCACGGACGATGTGATTGTCTCGCAATGGGACCGATGTTGACGACTCGCTCTGGCCGACATAAAACTCAATGATCACGGTACATGGCGAAGTCCCTACGGCGGAGAATTCTATGACAAACGAAGATTTAGAGCAAACACTGGACGCGCTCCACCAAAACTTGGCCGATACCCCTCAAATCGATGAGCCGACGGCTGCGAAAATGCGGTTGCTCATCGATGAAATCCAAATGGCTCTGGCACGAACCACACCCGCACCCGATTCAATACCATCCCCCCAAACGCTGACCGAGCGCGTCCAAGAACTCATATCCGACTTTGAAGTCAACCACCCCAAACTCACCTCCAATCTGTCGTTGATCGCCGAACGACTTGCGGATATGGGTATCTAAGTCGCTGGAAGTGCGCAGACTCCACCACGTCGACCATCCTGCGAGGCCACTTCCTTTCCGATTTGCATCTATTGGCAAGAAGGTCCTCTGCTTCGTCGATGGAACCTCGGATCCGTGAAACGGCCCGTCACTCGCATGCGATGGTCTTGGGAGGGGATTTGGGCTTTACGCAATTTTCTTTCTTGCAATCCAGACGGAACACTCGGTATGCCTTAAAACGTATTTGGATACGCTCCCAAGCAGAAAGGTGCTTACCATTCCACTTCCCGTGTTGCCCATAACGATGATGTCGCTCCCTTTCTTCTTGGCAAATTGCACAAGTCCATCTCCGACATGGTTGGACTCGATCACATGCGTTTCTACCCATGTGGAGAGTTCACGCAACTGATTGGCAGCGGAGTCAACGGCTTCTCTCCGAATTGCTTTGATCTCGTCCAGATCAAACTCGTACGCGATCTCGGAGTAAACAAAAGGAATGGTGACAACACTTACCACCTCCATCTTGGTGTTCACTCCCCAACCGAACTGCGCGAGTTGCTGAAAAACGACCGACGAAGCGTCGGATTCGTCGTAAGCTATGCAGACATCAATGGGCCGCTTTGCCGTTTTCAGGCCGGTTGGTCGAACCACCAAAACGGAGCACCTAGCGTGCGTCGCGACGAAGTCGCTGGTGCTGCCGAACATACGTTCGAACAACGAATGGCCAACGGCACCCAAAACAATCAGGTCGCTCTTGCGGACTTCTGCTTCGCTTATAATCCTCGTACCAACGTGTCCTTGTCCAACTACGAGCTCGAGCGAAGCGTTTGCGCCCTCAAAAATGCTTTGGAGATGGGCAAACACAGACGCTGCCTTTTCCTTGTCTGAAATCTCAAGTCGCTTCATCAATTCCACAATGTTCTTGGCCCCATGCAAATTGGGTACGTTGCTGATGAATAAGACCGTTAGCTCCAGTTTTTCCGAGTGCGGCAAGTGGGCTAAGAGCCAAGCAGCCTCATCGGCATATTGAGATCCATCCGTCGCGAGTATGATCTTCATCGAAGTGCTCCTATCCATCCATTCCAACGAGTCGTCGTACAAAAACCAAAACAATCACGATCGCAAGCAAGCCAACACCTACCCAACCCAACAAATGGGAAGTAGGAAGGCGTTTCATCCAATCTAGCATACGGTTCTCCTTCGCTTCGGAACATGCATTGGTGGCTAGAGCAAAATTAGTACCAATTCGGGCCCAACCCATCAAAGTACGCATCAAAGTACGCATCAAAGTACGCATTGTGGCACGGCGCTCCGTACCAACTTATCGGCACAACGTGTCGAGCTACAAAGCGTCAGGCTCGGCTCCGAACCACAACCACGGCGCATTTTGACTTGTGCGTCACTTGCTCCGCTTCGATTCGTGGACGTACGAATTCAACGCTAGGCCTCCACCAAAACTGGGCGTATTGACCAACATGTCCTCCAAGACACGTCCTCCAAGACATGCAGTACATGCAGTTCCGCTCCGAATTGACTTGTGAACATGCGCGCGTATTCAGTCGCCGTTTCGCTGTCCGCCCCTAGATCGGATGCCAGAAGGATTTTTTTAATGCTAATCACCATTTGCTCCACTCTCAAGTGAACAAGAGTTGTGTCTGTTCCCCAGCGGCCATCGCATAGAACTGCCCCACCGTCAGTATATCGTCAACTTGATCGCACAGATCCTCTCTCTTGATATCGAACATATCCATTGCAAGCTTGCAGGCGTAGAGTTTGCCACCGGAGTCGGAAATCATTTCCAGAAATTCGCCAACCGGTGGGATATCGAGCTTTTCCATCTTCCTCTTCATCAGCGAAGTGGCCAGCCAGGAAACTCCTGGAATCGCACCCATCCAGGTTGGAAAGGGCACCGTCATCGGCAACCCCAGCATAGGCATCGCCATGTTGAGGGCGGAGTTGCCAACGGTGGAGACTTTTAACGAATGCATGGTCTTCTTAACAAGCGTATTGAGGCCGAAAAAGGTAAAGAACATCGAAGCCTCGATCCCCTCCATCCTAGCTCCGTTGGCCAGTATAAGCCCTGGATAGACTCCATCCAGCGAACCGCGACTGACTACGATCATAACCTTCTTCACTGGCTTACTTACTTCCGAATTCATGCTCTCGTTCCTTGCTGTTGTAACGACTTCATCCGTTCCGTCCCTGTTTCCACGGGTCGCATTAGATACATCCGACCGGCTTTGGAATCCCCGCAATTTTAGATGCCTTTTTGAGAGGTCCGCCTGGAAACAAATCGTAAAACTCCTTGATCGTTGTAACACCGCTCTTTCCGATGCCCCGAATCGTCAGCGCAACTCCCTTGGATTGTTGCTCGCGCAAGTAGCGAATCAGCTTCATGTGCGAGTCCGTTAAGGCGCCGATACTTTCCTCTTGAGCGAGGGCTTGTGCGATCGACTCGTCCCACTGATTCGGGTCAAGCAAATAGCCCTCTTCGTTCACTTCAATTTCCCGACCTGCCAGTTGTTTTTTCAAAATTTCCCCCTTTAAAACCTGCAATAGAATGAAAACGACCAGTACGATCTACCGCTCGACTCAAGCGATCTTTGGTTTCACCGTTTTGTTCCTTGTGATGCCTGGGATCCAACGCGCGCGCAATAGAAAAACCCAATAAATCCACCGAAAAGCCAGCTTCCCCCAGTGATTCAACCGGCTCTCCTTCAGTAAACTCATCGGTCCAAACCAAAACGGAAATCGACCGACGTGTGGATCGAAATCGTAGCTGAAGTCGATTAACAAGGCTTTTCCAAATCCAGATTCGATGAAGCAATTGGAATGCCCGTCAAACTCCTCCTTCAACGGCTTTCCTTCTAGATATAACAACACATTGTCCGCAAGTGTTTCGGCCTCGAAGTGAGCGACGGAACCAGCCTTGGATGCGGGCAAGTTGGTCGCGTCTCCCACCACGAAGATATTGGGATACTTAATCGATTGAAGCGTGTGTTTGTGCGTGGCGACAAAATCAAGGTCGTCCCCCATCGAGGATCGACGAACCACCTCGTCTCCCATGTTCGTTGGCGTTGTTACCAACACATCGTACGGCACTTCCCTCCCATCGTAGCAAATCAGTTTGCGATTCGTACTATCGATGCGCTCTACCGAGAAGTCGGTCACTAACTGGATGCCTTTGTCTTGAAGTAAATAGCCAAGTGTTCTGGCCGCTTCGGGTTTCGTGAAAGCACCCGAGAGTGGCGTGACATACGTGATGTCCACTGCGGATCGCATGCCTCGTTTATGAAAATGCCAGTCGGCCAGAAAACAAAACTCCAACGGAGCCACCGGACATTTGATCGGCATCTCGTTGATATGAACAACCAGTTTCCCACCCTTCCAACCTGCCAACCGATCTCGCAACTTCTTTGCGCCGTCCAAAGTGTAAAAATCAAAAATGTCCGTCTGCCAACCCGATTCAAGCATCCCTTGCGTTTCCTCCGGAGCGATGCGGCAACCGGTTGCAAGGATCATGACATCGAACGCGTACGAATCCCCTGACTTGCACTCAACACGGTTCTCACTTGGGCAAATCTTGGCGATTTCGTCCTTTACCAATTCCACACCCGTCGGCAAAAATCTGGCCGTCGGACGGACGATTTGCGATTCGCTATAAATACCGAACGGTAAGAAAAGCAAACCGGGTTGGTACAAGTGACGATCGAGCCTGTCAATCACCGTCATTTGCCAGTCCTTGCGAGGCAATCGCTTACGAAGGTGGTTGGCCATCATCGTTCCAGAGGTGCCAGCCCCAAGAATCAACAATTGTTTTCTCATGATTTATGAACTTGGTAAGTGCATTTCCCGATTAGACTAGATCATTGTCAACTTAGATCCGTGAGGTCACTTTCCGTTACAATCTTTCTTGCGATTGCAAATTTAGCGATACCACAACGCCCCTTTGGGTGTGTAGCGTTTCGCCACAGTACAAACTCAAATGTGTGCTGAAAGGCGCGCTCACTGTGCATTATTTTAGTTCGCTCTACTTCGGCGATTGGTATGGCTCGGTTCGGTTCGGTTCGAGGACCAACCGACCTTCGATAGTCCGACATACTTATTCGTGGACTTTAACCAGTACTTTGTCCATATCTGCTGCGGTAAACGCCCGTACCGTCGATGTATGAACATTTCCCATCGCGCCGACGTGAAGTAGAAAGGCCGTGGCGGTTTCGTCGTCTGGGGCTTGAAAGATTAGAACTCCATCGTGATCGCCGAGAGTCCAATAAACGTCGGTGACTTTAACTCCTATTTTCTTGGCAGATACCTTCAACGCTGCCGCACGTTTGGTCGTTTCGTCAATCCCCTTGATGCCTTGTTGTGTGAATTTGATGTTAGTGATAAACGTTGCCATTAACGTACCTTTCAATAGTGCAGAAAACAGTGGTATTCGCGATGACCTAGGGCATCACCGCGAGGAAGAAGCTCAACCGAGCAAAAAGCGAACCATAAGAGCGTCGACGATTCGTCCACTCAACGCACGACGGCGGCGCAGACGGTATACTCTAATCCGGTCTCTTGGGTCCGTCGTAAGCTGCTTGTTAACAACAGCTTCCACGTGCTAGAGGCCGTTTTCGTTGACCGATCACGGCTCGTTTCGTTGAAATCTTCCCGTCCCAGAAAGTGTAAGCTTGTCCACTCCAACTCAAATTCAATCGGCCACTCAGCGAATCCAAAAAGCTCAATCAGAAGGTCTAATCAGTCAAGGAGCTTTGGAAAATATTACGTGTTGGCTGACTCAGGACCGTTACAACACGTACTTGCCCAAGCTCCTAGAGCATATTGAATCTGAGAAGTGGCAAGCGTTGGACGATGCGTTCTGGACCGTCATCCCCTTTGGCACGGGTGGTCGACGTGGGCGAATGGTCGATATCGGCTCCAACGCCATCAACGATCGCACCATCGGCGAAAGCGCACAGGGACTTGCTGACTACATTTTGCAAATGCCCGACACAAATACGCCTCTATCCTGCGCCATCGCTTACGATACTCGGCACAAATCGCGGCACTTCGCAGAACTATGCGCGTCGATCATGGTGGCCAACGGATTCCAAGTTTATTTTCTGGATGACTACCGCGCCACTCCGCAACTTTCGTTTGCCGTTCGGGCAAAAAATTGCTCGTGCGGAATCATGGTTACCGCTTCGCACAACCCCCCGAGCGACAACGCCGTCAAAGTCTATTGGTCGACCGGTGGCCAAATCCTGCCGCCTCACGACTCCGCTATCATCGATCGCGTCATGAATGTCCAACAGATCAAGACTGTTCCTTTTGCCGACGCGCTTCAAGCCGGAAAAGTTTCGATCGTCACCCAGGAAATCGATCGCGATTACCTTGCTGCGGCCGTAAAGTATGCCTGGCCTGGATCTCGCGACGTTCGAGTCATTTACTCTCCGCTGCATGGGGTCGGTGGCTTTGCTGTGCCTCCACTTTTGAAGGCCGCAGGTTTCAACGATTTTGTCGTCTATGGTCCTCACGCCACGCCCGATGGTGATTTCCCAAACGTGCCAGGACACGTTAGCAATCCAGAAAACACCATTATCTTCACCGCGATTATCGAGGACGCGAAAGCCAAGAAGGCGGATTTGATCTTGGCCACCGACCCCGACTGCGACCGAATGGGATGCGCTTGCCCACTGACCTCACAAGCCGATAGTCCATGGGCGACCATCAACGGCAACCAAATAGGGGCACTACTAACCGATTTTGTGCTCGGTAAACTCAAGTCCTTGGGGCAACTGACCAATAAATCTTACGTCATCAAGACTTTGGTAACCACTGATCTGATTCGTCGCATTACGGAAAGTTACGGGGCGAGATGCGAAGGAAACATCCACGTCGGTTTCAAATGGATCGCAGGCTTGATGGATGAGTGCGGACCAGACGATTTCGCGTTCGGAACGGAAGAATCCCATGGCTACCTCATTGGCCAATACTGTCGCGACAAGGACGGGGCGGTCGCATGCTTGCTTATGTGCCAGCTCGCCGCCGATCTCAAGGCCCAGGGTCTGACAATGCACCAGCGACTAGACCAATTGCAAGCTCAGCACGGGTGCCATCTCGAGGACTTGATCAACGTCCAAATGGAGGGGAGTGAGGGGATGGCCAACATGAAAAAGCTCATGCAATCCCTTCGAGACAATCCACCAGCCGAGATGGGTGGCCTCAAAGTGGTGGCGGTCCGCGACTACGGGAATCTGACTCGCCGTAATGTCGCTGGCGGTTTGGTACCAATGGATGCGCCTAAGAGCAATATGCTAATACTGGATTTGGCGCTGCCTGGCCAATCGACTCCGTCAGGCAATGCGATTGCTGTCCGACCGTCGGGTACCGAGCCAAAGGTCAAATTCTATTTGTTCGGCGTAGAGCCAGTCACGGGTGCATCAGGGCTAGCCACCGCCAAGCAGGCAGTAACAGAACGCATCGCCAGGATGAAACTCGACGCAAAGCGGTTGGAGTAGAAAGCGGTTGGAGTAGGGGGATGGAGGATTGGAGGATTGGAGGATTGGAGGGATGGAGGGATGGAGAAGGCTCGTGCGGTGTTTCGGGGAGGTCTGAAAAACCGCTCCGCAATAACTTAGCTAGCTTGCGAAAACCCTGTGATTCTGCATGAAAAATCAATTAAAAACATGATTTTACCCCACATGATTTTGCCATAAGAATTCCGACCAAAATCTCTGCGTTTGACCAAAGGTGTCCAACCAGTGTCGAAAACTAGGGTGTGGGCCTGGAGCCTTGTTGTGAACTCGGCGAGAATGCGTTAGCATCCTTAACAGCATTTGGAATGCAATGGTTCAAACGAGATTGATCTCTAGGTGATGGGCGACGGGTACTATTGAGAGATACTTGTCCGCATGCAATTGCACACCAATTCTTTGTCTCTCACCATTTGGTTTCACTTAGAAAAAGGGAATTTCAGGTATGGCCGCTTCAACTAGCAAGAACAAGAAAAAATCCGACAAAGGTCCACCAGCCGAGCCGATCACCGGTCTCGAAAGCATCTACAAACGCGAGCCTAGTCTCAGAACCACCCTTCAACAAATTGAAAAGCAATTCGGCGAAGGCTCCATCATGCCATTGGGTGGAGAGGCCCAACTCAAGATAGAAGGCATTCCAACCGGTTCGCTTTCTCTCGATATGGCTTTGGGTGGGGTGGGAGTTCCACGGGGCCGAATCATCGAGATCTTTGGCCCAGAATCAAGCGGCAAGACCACCATCGCTTTGCATATTTGCGCCCAAGCTCAAAAGACTGGTGGGATCGCTGCCATCATAGATGCGGAACACGCGTTCGATCCAAGCTGGGGAAAGAAGCTCGGAGTTGAACTGGACACATTGCTGGTAAGTCAACCAAGCAGCGGTGAAGAAGCCATGCAAATCACCGAAATGCTGATCAAAAGCAACGCCGTCGACGTGATCGTCATCGACTCGGTGGCCGCGTTGGTTCCTAGACAAGAACTGGAGGGAGAGATCGGTGATACGCACATCGGACTCCAAGCGCGTTTGATGAGCCAGTCCATGCGTAAACTTACTGGTGTCATCGCCAAGAGCAAAACGTGTGTGATTTTTATCAATCAGATCCGTGAAAAGATTGGGGGCATGTCGTACGGTTCACCAGAAACCACTCCTGGCGGTCGCGCTTTGAAATTCTATTCGTCGTGCCGAATCGATGTTCGCCGAATTGGACAACTCAAGGATGGCGAAATGGTTGTCGGTCAACGAGTCAAAACCAAGATCGTAAAGAACAAAGTTGCACCTCCATTCCGCGTGGCCGAGTTCGACATGATGCATACCTGTGGAATCAGTTTCGAGGGGGACTTGCTCGATCTCGGCACGGCTCACAAGATCGTGAACCGCAGTGGTGCTTGGTTCAAGTATGGCGACACTTACATTGGCCAAGGAAAAGAAAAAGCACGAAACTATCTGATGGAAAACAAGGATGTAGCCAATGCCATCCGCGACGCGATTATCGCATGCGGTGGCTATGCAGGTCCTGAAGGTAAACCGGAGGCCGCCGAGGAAGTCGAACAAGAAGTAGCGGCGGATTCCTAACCTCGTGCTTGGAAGACGCCATGATCGAAACGCCAGCTAATCGGCATTCATACCGGCTAATCGGCATTCATACCGGCTAATCGGCATTCACGGTTTGCGAATGGCGCATCTTGCCCGG
>Ga0209181_10010119_pt1 | contig 12282 bp, 10 predicted proteins | sample MAT05_FD_187208 | JGI IMG/M metagenome (GOLD analysis project Ga0209181, IMG submission 187208) | Freshwater microbial communities from Lake Fryxell liftoff mats and glacier meltwater in Antarctica - MAT-05 (SPAdes) (version 2) | ecosystem: Environmental > Aquatic > Freshwater > Ice > Liftoff... | reverse complement strand
GCCGCATGCGGCGCAAGCTTCTCGGCTCTCAGTCCGGCCCGTCGGCATAGCCGCCGGGCGTTCGAGCCGAGGCGCCGCATGCGGCGCAAGCTTCTCGGCTCTCACCCATAGTCCAGTAGTCGGGCTTTGCCCCAGAACACGCGGTAGGCAAACACCGTGTAGACGACGATGGCGGGCAGCGTGAGCGCGGTGCCAATCAGGATGATTCGCAGAGACTCTGGTGCGCTGGCGGCTTCGAAGATGTCGATACGGTCGACCACCAGGTACGGATATAGGCTGTAGGCGAGGCCGAAAAAGGCCAGCACGAAGATGCCTACTGCGCAGCAAAACGGCACCCACACCCAGCGATCAATGTCCTGTGTGTTACCGGAACGCGCGTCGTCGGCCAGCCGGCGCAGGAAGATAAAGGCCAATGCGAACAGTGCCAGCGTGACCAGCGGGATCGGCATCAAGGCGATCAGATTGGGCATGCTGAACCACTTGTCGAAAATCCGCGCGCTGACCACCGGCGTGGCCAAGGACACCGCCAGCACACCGACCGCGGTGAGCAATAAACTGACGCGCGCCCAGCCAATGGCGCGGTATTGCAATTCTCCGGTGGTTTTCATCATCAACCAGCCGGCACCCAGTAGCGCGTAACCGGCGGTCAGGCATGGCGCGATGAGCAGTGCAAATGCATACCCTGTCCAGCTCTGTTCGAAACCGACGATGTAGTGGCCCAGCATGAATCCTTGTGACAAGGTGGCGAGCAGCGAGCCCGCGTAAAAGACGCGGTCCCACATGGGTTTGGCGTCTGCGCCTGATTTGGCGCGCAGTTCGAATGCCACGCCGCGCAAGATCAGGCCGATCAGCATAAAGGCGACCGGCAAGTACAAGGCGCCCAGAATCACCCCGTGCGCACGCGGGAAAGCGACCAATAACAGGCCCACGCCGAGTACCAGCCAAGTTTCGTTGGCATCCCAAAACGGACCGATCGACGCAATCATCCAGTCCTTTTGCTCGGGATCAGCGCGCCTAAACAACACCCCTACGCCCAAATCGTAACCATCGAGAATCACATAGGCGAGCATCGCCAGTCCCATCAGACCGAGAAACACGATGGGGAGCAGCTCATTCATGCGAGTGCGCCTGGCAGGGCGCCTGGAGCTGGATTTAACTCGGGCGCGCGCGCCTTACTGGCCAGCAGAAACAGCACGCGGATGTAAGCGAACAGCAGCAATGCATAGACGCTCAAGTACAGGCTCAAACTGATGCCGATCATGCCCGCTGGAACCGTGGATGCCGCATCGGAGGTGCGCAATACGCCGTAGACCAAATACGGCTGCCTACCGATTTCGGTTACATACCAGCCGGCCAGCGTCGCCACCCAGCCGGAAAAACTCATCATAACTAGCGCCCACAAGAGCGGTTTGGGCAATTCGCCCTGGCGACGCCGCCAAAACCACAGCGCGGTCCAGGAAATGGCCCACATCAACATGCCCACACCGATCATCACCCGAAAACTATAAAACACCGGCGCCACCGGCGGATGTGCGCCGCGAAACTCATCCAATCCTTTCACTACGCCATCAGTGGAGTGCGTCAGGATCAGACTGGCCAGTTTGGGAATCGCGATTTCCGCGTGATTGGTGCGCGCGGCTTCATCTGGGATGGCAAACAGACGCAATGCGGCGCCCTGTTCGGTTTGCCAGATACCCTCCATCGCGGCGATTTTGGCTGGCTGATGTTCCAGCGTATTCAAGCCGTGCAGATCGCCGACCAAGACTTGCAGCGGAATCAGAGCGGCCGCCATTACGATGCCGGTGCGCAGCGTGAGGCGCACATCAGGCCCTCGATCCCCGTGCAAACGACGCCAAGCCGACAGTCCAGCAATCAGAAAGCTCACCGTCAGGCCGGATGCCAGCAATACGTGGCTCAATCGATACGGAAACGAGGGATTGAACACGATCGCCGCCCAGTCGGTGGCGTGCGCAACGCCGTCGCGCATTTCAAAACCGGCGGGCGTTTGCATCCAGGAATTCAGCGCCAAAATCCAAAACGACGACAGTGTCGTGCCACCAGCAACCAGCAGCGTCGCCATCATGTGGGTGCGCTCGGACACCCGTCCCGCGCCAAATAACATCACGCCGAGAAAGGCCGCTTCGAGGAAAAATGCCGTCAGCACCTCATAGGCCAATAAAGGACCGGCGATGTTACCGACCTTTTCCATGTAACCCGGCCAATTGGTGCCAAATTGGAAGCTCATGACGATGCCGCTGACCACGCCCATCGCAAAAGTCACGGCGAAGACCTTCACCCACAGACGATAGGCCTGCATCCAAGCCTGATCACCGCTGCGCCGGAAGCGCCACTTGAAGTACACCAACACCCAGGCAAGCGCGATGCTGATGGTCGGGAAAAGGATGTGGAAACTGATATTGGTAGCAAACTGAATACGCGCGAGTAACAAAGCGTCCATGGTTCAGGAGTCTCCGAGTGCAATATCGTCGCTGCGCGCCCCGCCGCTGAATCGTTCTTTCAGTTCCAGCAGGCGCACAATCGCCCCACCCATCTTCATGAGTTGCTGCAGCGTGCTCGGCGACAACTTGTGCACGTCAGCAAACCAGGTGGTTAAAAGTTCAATCAAATCATGCATCTGGCGCATACGCGCTTGGGCGTGGCGCTCTTGCGCACTGGTCGGAGAGGCCAAAATGGCATCGCGCAGTACGCTCAAGGTGGGTTCCACCTCGCGGCGCTGACGCTCCTCGGCGAGGGTGCGGAAAATCGCCCAGACATCCTCGGGTGCGGCGTAGTACTCGCGACGATCACCGGGCAAATGCGATAAACGCACTAGGCGCCAGGATTCCAATTCCTTTAAACCCATCGATACATTGGACCGCGACAGACCTAATTGGGCGACCAGTTCATCAGCGTTCTGCGGGCGATCAGCAACGAATAACAGCGCGTAGATCTGCCCAACGGTGCGGTTGATGCCCCAACGGCTACCCATCTCCCCGAAGTGCAGCACGAAGCTTTGGATCAGCGGCGGCAAGTCCATTTCTGTATTTTCAGTAAGTATTGAACGTACAGCATACTGAAATGCAGTGAAGTTGCAGTGAGCGGACGGATTGCGATACGGTGCGCCGCTTGACGCGCAAATTGCTCAGGAGTAAGAAGGGCTTACTTCGATGATCACGCCGTCGAGGAGCTGACCATGAAGATCCGCTTTGTTGTGATTAGCATCGCTATCTTGTCCATCGCCGCTTGCGCAAGCGCACCCCAGTACACCGCCAGTCCCAGCCGCATCAAACGCGTGCCGGCTCAAAATGACACAGCTTACGTCAACGCCGTAGAAGCTGCTGCGCGGCGCAACGGCGTTGGCGTCATCTGGGTGCATCCGCCACGCGTCGAAGTGAAAGAAAAGTAGCGGCGGGTTCAAAACCCCGCCCGTAGCAAGTTGGGCCGGTCGACACACTGCCGATGCCCGCTCCAGTTTGCGGCACTGCGCCAAGCGCACACTACTGCAACCGGAATGTGGTCAACTGTCGCGCGAAATGCGCTGGTTTTGCCGTCTCCAACCGCACGATCGCGCCGCCGCCCGGCGTTCGCGACTTGCGACGCATGCGTGGCCTGGGCTTGCTCCGCCGTTGCTTGTCCAGCCCGCCGGGCGTTCAGGCGCTTGCATGTCCTGCCGTGCAAGCCGACCGCTCGAACCCCCTTGAATACGTTCGGGGGCGCCCCCATTGATGGGCCCGTCGCGCGCTGGACCGATCATATGGATTGCCCGGCGTGGCACGCATCGTAAGTTACCTCTTGATTCAACACATTAGAAAAGGCCAATCGCCATGAAAATTCGTCCTTTGCACGACCGTGTGATCGTTAAGCGCATGGAAGAAGAGCGCATCAGCGCCGGCGGCATCGTGATTCCTGATTCCGCCACTGAAAAACCCGTCCGCGGCCTCGTTCTGGCTGCCGGCAACGGCAAGATCCTCGAAAACGGCACGGTTCGCCCGATCGCGGTGAAGGCTGGCGACAAAGTTCTGTTCGGCAAGTACAGCGGCACCGAAGTGAAGGTCGACGGCGAAGAACTGTTGGTCATGCGCGAGGAAGACATCATGGGCGTGATCGAAGACTGATAGCGCTACTGGCGGCGTTTTTGCCGCTGCGACGCGGTTGCTTGCTTCCCGACTCTCTTCATTTTCATCTTTTATTTTTCAAGGATTATCCCAATGGCAGCTAAAGAAGTTCGTTTTGGCGAAGATGCACGCGCCCGTATGGTGAGGGGCGTTAACGTCCTGGCCAATGCCGTCAAAGTTACCCTCGGCCCGAAAGGCCGCAATGTCGTGCTCGAAAAGAGCTTCGGCGCGCCGACGATTACCAAGGACGGCGTGTCCGTCGCCAAGGAAATCGAACTGGCTGACAAGTTCGAAAACATGGGCGCGCAGATGGTCAAGGAAGTCGCTTCCAAGACCTCTGACATCGCCGGCGACGGCACCACCACGGCAACCGTGTTGGCGCAGGCGCTGATCCGTGAGGGCATGAAGGCGGTCGCCGCCGGCATGAACCCGATGGATCTGAAGCGTGGTATCGACAAGGCCGTTATCGTGGCCGTCGAGCAGTTGAAGGCGCTTTCCAAGCCGTGTACTGATGACAAGGAAATCGCTCAGGTTGGCGCAATTTCGGCCAATAGCGATCCGGAAATCGGCACGATCATTGCTGACGCGATGAAGAAAGTGGGCAAGGAAGGCGTGATCACCGTTGAAGAAGGCTCGGGGTTGAACAATGAACTCGACATCGTCGAGGGCATGCAGTTCGATCGCGGTTATCTGTCGCCGTACTTCATCAACAATCAGCAGACCATGAAGACGGAGCTCGAAGCCCCGTTCATCCTGCTGCACGACAAGAAAATCTCCAACGTCCGCGAGCTGCTGCCGCTGTTGGAAGCCGTTGCCAAGTCCGGCAAGCCGCTGCTGATCGTCGCCGAAGAAGTGGAAGGCGAAGCGCTGGCGACTCTGGTGGTCAATACCATCCGCGGCATCGTTAAGGTGTGCGCAGTGAAGGCGCCGGGCTTTGGTGATCGTCGCAAGGCGATGCTGGAAGACATGGCCATCCTCACTGGCGGTCAGGTCATCAGCGAAGAAGTGGGTCTGTCGCTGGAGAAGGCCACGCTGAAAGATTTGGGCACCGCTAAGCGCATCGTTATCGAGAAGGAAAACACCACGATCATCGACGGCGCTGGCAAGGCTGACGTGATCAAGGCGCGCATCGACCAGATCAAGAAGCAGGTCGAAGACACCAGCTCTGATTACGATCGCGAGAAGCTGCAAGAACGCGTGGCCAAGCTGGCCGGCGGCGTTGCGGTGATCAAAGTTGGCGCGGCGACCGAAGTTGAGATGAAGGAAAAGAAGGCGCGCGTCGAAGATGCGCTGCACTCCACGCGTGCGGCCGTCGAAGAAGGCATCGTACCGGGCGGCGGTGTGGCTCTGGTGCGCGGTTTGGCTGCAGTGCGCGCGCTGAAGGGTTCCAACGAAGACCAGAACCACGGCATCCAGATCGCCGCACGCGCGATGGAAGCGCCGCTGCGTGAAATCGCCGCCAACAGCGGTGACGAGCCGAGCGTCGTGTTGAACCAAGTGGCCGCCGGCACGGGCAACTACGGTTACAACGCCGCAACGGGCGAGTACGGCGACATGGTCGAAATGGGCATTCTGGACCCGACCAAGGTCACCCGTTACGCCTTGCAGAACGCCGCTTCGATCGCGGGCCTGATGATCACCACCGAAGCGATGGTGGCAGAAGCGCCGAAGAAAGAAGCTGCCGGCGGCGGTGGCGGTCATGACCATGGCGGCGGTGGCATGGGCGGTATGGACTTCTGATCAACCACTCTGGTTGAAAAACACGCAGGCCTGCGAAGGCCTGCGCGTTTACAGATGCAGTTGCAGAACCAAGCCCCGCGCATGCGGGGCTTGGTTTTTGTGTTGGCGAGATTGATTGCCAAGAAACCACCAATCCGAGCGCACACTCGGTCCAGGTAGAGCATGCTGCGCGCATGCGCATTGATCTGCCCTCCCGCGGTTTGCATCTCGATTACGAATGGACCGGTCCATTCGATGGGCCGGTGCTGATCCTGATTATGGGTTTGGGTATGCAACGTGTGGCTTGGCCGCCTGAGCTACTGGCTGGCTTGGCGGCGCGTGGCTTGCGCGTTCTGAGCTTCGACAATCGCGATATTGGTTTGTCAGGTACTGGCACATTGGCACCACACATGGGCGTGCGGCGCGCTGTTTTGCGCTATTTCCTGCATTTGCCGATTCGCGCGCCGTATTCGCTGGACGATATGGCGGCTGACACACTCGCTTTAGCCGATGCGCTGCACGTTGAGCGCTTTCATGTCGCCGGCATCAGCATGGGTGGCATGATCGGCCAGCAGTTGGCACTCATGGCACCCGATCGTGTGCTGAGCCTGTGTTCAATGTTATCGAGCGCCGGGCCACGCTCGGCGCCGGCGCCGCATTGGCGGGTCACGCGCAGAATGCTGCGCGCGCCGAGTCTTAACAGCACGCCCGAACAACGCATTGAACACTACGTAGCGCTGTTCACCGAAATTGGCCAGCACGACGATCCGGTCGAAATCGAACGTTTGCGGCGCGGCCTGACTGCCGCCCTAAGCCGCGCGTATCGACCGGCCGGGACCATGCGGCAATTGCTGGCGATCAGCGCAGAGCCTGATCGCAGCGCGCGCTTGCGCCACATCCGCACGCCGACCTTGATCGTGCACGGCGCCCGCGATCCCTTGGTGCCGGTCGCCGCAGCCCATCATTTAGCGCGCGTTTTACCGCACGCACAGCTGAAAATCATCGAAGGATTGGGCCACGATTTACCGGCCTGGGTCATGCCGCAATTGGTGGATTTACTCGCCGCCCAGTGCGGGCGATAGGACCTTTTACTGCACCGCTGTCGTAGGTCACGTTGCCCGCAGGGCTACGTGACGGCGTGAAGCTGCGCGAGGCCACCAACATGACGGTGCGGCGCTGTCACGTAGGCCTTCGGCCAACGTGACCTACTCTCACCACGTGAAGCTGCGCGAGGCCACCAACATGACGGTGCGGCGCTGTCACCTAGGCCTTCGGCCAACGTGACCTACTCTCACCATAGCCTCAGCTGGCAAAACTGAACGAGTGCGGCAGCAATTCGCCGATGGTGGTGTGCAAAATGCTGCCGTCGGCAGCGAGGAATAACACTCTCGCGTGGCTGCCAAATTCGCGGATCATCTGGCGACAAGCGCCGCACGGTGGAATGGGCAGCGCGTGGCCGTGGCGATCGGTGGCGGATATGGCGATGACGGCCAACTGGAAGGCCGCCCCCTCGGCACGCACCGCGGCGGCAATGGCATTGCGCTCGGCGCAATTGCCGACGTTAAACGCGCCGTTCTCCACGTTGCAGCCGGAATACAGCAAACCGCTGATTGAGCGCAGCGCGGCGCCAACGTACAACTGCGAATACGGCGCGTAAGCATTTTTCAGCGCCTGCATGGATTCGTCGAGTAGATCCTGATGGACGGACATCGGCTGGGCTCAGATCGTGGGCGCGGATCTTCAAACTACGCCTTTTGCAGCCCAATCGCGATGCTTTGAGTAAGTCCAGCTTGGCTTTCCCTGCGACGTATGACGTATCGTCGTCTAAACCCACCGGAGCCACGCTGATGCTGATTCGAATCCTCGCCGGCTTATGCCTGCTAAGCACTCAGGCTGTTGCGCAGACCTTTTATGTGGCCAGCAATGGCGTCGATGCGCCGGCGGGCGGCACCTTGGCGGCGCCGTGGGCAACGATCACCTATGCGCTGGATCGGGTGCCGGATCAAAGCCTGGTATTGGTGCGACCGGGCACTTACACCGGGCGCATCCGCATTCGCGGCAACTTTGCGCAGGGCGTGACGGTGCGCTCAGAAATACCGTATCAGGCGCGTTTACGTGCCGCGGAGGCAGTGCTGACCATTTTTAACGACAGCGCCAATATCCAAGGCATCAGTATTGAGGGTTTCGATATTGCCCATAGCGGCGCTGGCGCGGCAGCACTGGTGGTCCAAATCCAGGATGGTTTTGCAACCGATACCAGCCGCATTACTTTGCGCGACAATATTCTGCACGACAGCTGGAATAACGACATTCTAAAAATCAACAACGGCGCCAGCCAGATTCGCGTGATTGGCAATATGTTTTATAATCAGACGGGTTCCGATGAGCATATTGATATCAACAGCGTTGATGATGTGATAGTCGAGAACAATGTGTTCTTTAATAACTTTGCAGCCAGTGGTCGAGTGAATAACAACGACACCTCCAGTTATGTGGTGGTCAAAGATTCCAACGGCAGCAATGACGAGTACCTCGGTGCACGCAATGTGCAATTGCGTGGCAATGTCTTTTTGAACTGGGAAGGGTCATTTGGCAGCGGTTTTATTTTATTCGGCGAAGATGGCACGGCCAATTTCGAAGCGTTTGACTGCGTCGCCGAGAATAATCTGTTCATCGGCAATAGCAGCAATACGATGCGCTCGCCGCTCGGCGTAAAAGGCAGTCGCGACATCAGCTTCCGGCACAACACGGTGATTGGCAATTTGCCAGCCAACGCGTTTGCGACGCGAATCAACCGCGAAAGCGACAATCCGCCCATTGAAGCGGTGCGCTTTGTGCACAACGTGTTCAGTGATCCAAGCTCGACGATGACCGACTTCTCCGACACCTTGCCAGCTGACCTTTCGATTGCGCGACCGAGCACCCTAAGCCGCAACGCCTATTGGAACGGCGGCGCTGCGCTGCCGTTTGACGCCGGCGATGTGCTCAATATCAGCGGTGATTCCAACCGCATTGAAGCTGATCCCGGCCTGCCCAGCCAAATCGGCATACAAACGCCGCACTGGCTGCCCGGCCAGAATCTGTTCAACGGCGGTCATGCGCGCATTCGGGATGCCTTTGTTGCGCTGGTCAACAGCTACGGCACTCCAGCGCCCGGCAGTTTGATCATCAATGCGGCGACAGCGGGCGCCGATGTACCCAGTACCGACATCCTGGGCCGACCGCGCCCGCCCAATGCCGCCGACCTTGGCTGTTTTGAAATCGTCGCCGGGCAGTTTGCGTTTGCCGATGGGTTTGAGGACTAAGGGATTGTTGGTGGTTGCGGGTTACAGCCCGCGTGCGATTTCGAAGCATCTAGCGCGCGCTTTTGACAAAACAGCCCTGCCTGCGTTGAGTTTCATATTGATTTTGCTGCATATCTGCGTGATCTTAGACTTGGCGCGAGCTTTGCTTGAAGGGCTGGTCGCCCTTCGGTACTAAACTTGATGACTGCATGGATTGCCGATGTCCGCACTGCCGCGCGCAGTTTGCGTCGGGTGCCTGGTTTTGCGCTGGGCGCGATTTTTACCATCGCGCTGGGCATTGCTAGCGTCACCGTGGTCTATGCCTTGCTGCAGGCGGTTTTGTTGGAACCCTTGCCGCTGCCGGGGCCCGAGCACATTGTTGCGGTGCATCGACACCTCTCGGACAGTGCCAATCTGAGCCTGCCGGATGTAATCGAGCTGCGGGAGCGGCTGCGCTCCTTCGATGCGATCGCCACGGTGTCACCGGATTTTGCGCTGGATCGCAGTGACGGCGACACGCCGACGCGGGTGCGCGCGGCGCTGGTGGAATCTGACTTCTTCCGAGTGATCGGCCTGCCGCCGTTGTTGGGCCGCCTATTGCGTCACGACGACGATGTAGCGGGCGCGCCGCCGGTGGTCGTGCTGGGCGCAAGCTACTGGCGCTCGCATTTTGGCGGCGATCCGAGCGTGATCGGGCGGCGCTTGAGTCTGTCGGAAGTCAGCGCCGAAATTGTCGGCGTTGCCGATGATCGCGCTGATTTGTTTGAGATTGGCACCGCGTTATGGGCGCCGTTGCCACCGTTTGCGCCCTGGGCGCCAAGCTCACCGGGCTCGAACACCTTCGAAGCCGTCGCTCGCGTCAGCGCCAACAGCAGTGTGACCGCGGCGCGCGCCGAATTGGCGGCGGTCAGCGCGGCTTTGGCGAAAGAACGCGGCAATCCTGACAAGGTTCTGGACGCCACTGCATGGGTGGACTTTGTTACCGCCAGCGCGCGCCAGGGTTTGTGGATGTTGTTTGCCGCGGTGCTGCTGCTGTTGACGCTAGCGACCGCCAATGTGGCGGCCTTGGTGTTGGTGCGCAGCACGCGTCGCCGGGCGGAATTGGCCTTGCGCCACGCGCTGGGTGCCAGTCGCCAGCGCTTGTTGCGTCTGCTTTTGACTGAGGGACTATTGCTCGGATTGGCCGGCGGCGCTATGGGCATCACGCTGGCGCTAGTGGCGTTTGAAGTGCTGCGCGCGCAGGCGCAAGGCGCGTTGCCGCGACTCGCAGGCGCCAGCATCGATGGCAGCGTATTGCTGATCGCCGCGCTGGGCACCTTGATCAGCGTGCTGCTCTTTAGCGCGTTGCCGGCTTGGCGCGTGCGCGCGCAGCGCGCCACGGCACGGACATCCGGAATCGGACAACAGCGCGGCGAAGCGCGCACGCTGGGCAGTTTGATCACGCTCGAAGTTGCGTTGGCCTGCGCTCTGTTGGGTGCGGCCGGGCTTCTGACTCGCAGTTTCCTGGCGCTATCGGCCATACCGCTGGGTTTTGATGCCAATGCGGTGCTGACCGCCGAGGTGGTGCTGCCCGAATCGCGCTACAGCGAAATTGAACCGCAAACACGCGCCTACAGCGCCATGGTGCAGGCGCTGTCGGCCGAGCCCGGGGTCAGTCACGCGGCTTTGGTGGTTGGCCCGCCGTTGTTGGCGGCGCAGGGTATTAGTCACACGCTACTGGTCGATGGGCGAGAACTCACCGATGCCAGCGCCCGCTATCGACCGATCGTTGGCGACTATTTTGCGGCGCTGGGCATGAGCGCGTTGGCGGGCCGCGGCGTGCAGGTTGGTGATGAAAACGGCGAACGCATCGCCTGGGTCAATCAGACCTTTGCGCGACGCTACTTGCAGGACATGGATCCGATCGGTGCACGCATTGCATGGAAACCGGGTGAGGCGGGAGCCGCCGAGCAGCCCTTGTGGATGCGGGTAGTCGGCGTGGTCAGCGATGTACGCGGTGGCACGCTGCGCAGCGACGACGCGCCCTCCGTATACGCGCCATACGCGCAACGCGAAGCCAATTGGATTCGTTTTGGCACCTTGGTCGCACGCGTGGCGGGCGATCCAGCCGACTACCGCGATGCGCTGCTGCGGGCGGTTAGTGTCGGCGACCCCGCCATTGCGCTGGGCGAGCTGAGCACAATGGTGGATCGCACCGAGCGCGCTTTGTCGCGCGATCGCTATCTGCTGCAGCTGGTCGCGCTGTTCGCCGCGCTGGCGCTCGCGCTTGGCGTGCAGGGCGTGTACAGCGTGGTGTCCTTCGCGGTGGAGCAGCGGCGCGGCGAAATCGGCGTGCGCCTAGCGCTAGGGGCCAGCCCGGCGCAGGCGATGCGAGCGCTGATCAGCGCCACACTACCGCACATTTTGCTGGGCACCGCCATTGGCTTAGGGTTAACGCTGCTCGCCGGACGCCTGTTGGCCAATGTGTTATTTGGTGTGACCAGCTTTGACCCGGCAACGCTATTGGCAAGCGCTACGCTTTTGATCGGTGGTGGTTTATGCGCCGCTTGGTTACCGGCGCGGCGCGCACCAGCCGTGGAACTGAGTCAGACGCTGCGCAGTTAACTGCTCATCCGCACCACGACGATGGCCAGGATCAACAGCAGTGCCAGCGCCACCGCGGCTGGCATCAATAATCCCCAGCGTTCCTGCGGAAGATTTTGTGGCAGAAAACTGCGCGTGGAGGGCTTGCGATTGGGGTCGGTTGACATGATCAGTGCCGTGAAGGACGAGTTTGTGAGTTTAGAGGGCTGGTGAGGAAATAACTTGGACTTTTGGCCACGAGCCCTTAGCCCAGATAGGACGAGCTGCGCTGCTGAGCAGCGTATTCAGTGATTCTGCGTCATCATCCGCGCTAACGAGTTGAGTGGGCGCGGAATCGACATGGCGAAGGGTAAACAGGCAGTGCGCGGCGGCGGCAGTGCGCCACTGCCATTTTGGGTGTGGCTGATCACCGGTTTTGCGCTGGGTGTGGGTTTATCGATGTTTTTTATCTTGCGAGATGGCATGCCCAACTCCGGACCGCAGCCCAATCCCAATGCGCAAAGCGGCGATAGCGATAAACCCTTGGTCGAATTGGCCGCCGGGGACAGTCGCGCAGCTGACGCCACCAAGCGGCCACGCTA
>Ga0209181_10010117_pt1 | contig 12282 bp, 13 predicted proteins | sample MAT05_FD_187208 | JGI IMG/M metagenome (GOLD analysis project Ga0209181, IMG submission 187208) | Freshwater microbial communities from Lake Fryxell liftoff mats and glacier meltwater in Antarctica - MAT-05 (SPAdes) (version 2) | ecosystem: Environmental > Aquatic > Freshwater > Ice > Liftoff... | reverse complement strand
GGTGGCCGCCAGAAAAGCCATCAGGGTAACGCCACACACCAGCAGGGCATAGGCAATCGGCATGCCGATTGCCATTGCCGCCAGCAGGCTCACGATGAAAACCGTGACCGTCATGGCTTGGCCCCCCGCAGCGCCTTCTCCACTTCGGCCAGCCCTTCGGACTCAACCACCTGCACCAGCTCGTCGTCGCGCAATTTGCCGCCCAGCAACCGCCACAACACGTTGATGTTGAAAATGCCCATCACGGTCGCCACCACGTAGCCGATGCCATAGACCCAGATCATCGAGATGCCCACCACCGGCGAGATACTGGTCACATGCACGTCGTGCATCTTCCAGGTTCCGAGGAGGAACAGACCGTTGCAGAACAGCATCAGGCTTTCACTCAGAAACAGGCAGACCTTCTTGCCCAGCAGCGGCAGACGCTTGACCAGAGTGTCCACGCCCAGGTGGCCGCCCTCCCGCATCGCCACCATGGCGCCGATGTAAGTCAGCCAGACGAAGCAATAACGCGACATTTCTTCCGAAATTGCGATCCCTGAATTGAACGCGTAACGCAACACCACGTTGCCAAACACCATGAAGACCATGGCCACCATACACACGACCACCAGGAACTCCAGCAGCTTGAAAAAGTAACCAATCGGTTTTTGCATGGGTGCTGGGATTGCGCTGGGGCGTGGCCGCGACTCAGGCCGCCTTGAGCCTGGAGGCCGGATTGCCGAGGATGGGCAGGCGCCGACGCGAAGCCAGCACCTGTTCGATGTCGTGTTTGGCGCTGCCGATCAACAGCCGCACCGCCTTCTCCGCGTCGTCCGGACGGTGCGCGATCACCGCGTCCAGGATGGCCCGGTGCATCGGCAACGAGGACAGAGGTCCGTCTTTGCGGCGCGTCGAAATCTCGAAGCTGGTGCGCCACAAGGCGCCCAGGGCCTTGCTCATCTGCACCAGCATGCGGTTGCGGCTGGCACGCAGCAAACCTAGGTGAAAACGCAGGTCGTGCGTCACGTAATCACCGCCTGCATAAACGGCATTCTTCATGCCAGCGTAGGCCTCCTCGATGCCATCGATGTCCTGCTGGGTCGCGCGTTCGGCCGCCAGCCGCATGGCTGCCGGCTCCACAATCAGGCGCAGGTCCTGCAGGTCGCGTACAAACTCGGGCGTCAACCCGGCTTTTGCCTGCCAGGCAATCACATCAGGGTCAAACCAGTTCCACTGGTCGACCGGCAACACCCGGGTGCCAACCTTGGGGCCGGTATGGATAAGGCCTTTGGCCACCAGCGACTTGACCGACTCCCGCACGACAGTGCGGCTGACACCGAGTTCCTCACACAAAGCGGGCTCCGGCGGCAGTCCACCACTGGCACCAAAACGTCCTGCGACGATGGCCTCACCAAGGTAATCCACTGTGTTGCCATGCACGTTCTTGATCATGGTGATGACTCGCGGGATTGTTCAATTGTATGACCATATTATGTTAAAAGAACAAGGGTATTCCCGACGAAAAACGGCCATCGCGCAACGCCTTTCAGAAGTCGGTTCCTGATGGGGGGATCTATGGTTTGAATGCAACAACACGCTGCTGCTGTATGCCCAGTCCTTCGATCCCCAAACGCATGACGTCTCCTTCGTGCAGGAATCTGGGCACGGGCTTGATCCCCAGCCCCACGCCCGGCGGCGTGCCGGTAGTGACGACATCGCCGGGTTGCAGGGTTAGGAATCGACTCACGTAGCTGACGATCCGGGCGATCGAAAATATCATGGACCGCGTGTTCCCGTCCTGCATCCTCACACCATTGACGTCCAGCAACAAAGAGAGGCTCTGCGGATCGGGCACTTCATTCTTGATGACCAGCCAGGGACCTATTGGCCCGAACGTGCCGCACCCCTTCCCCTTGTCCCATGTCGGACCTCTTTCAAACTGGAAGGCTCGTTCGCTCACGCCATTGACAACGCAGTACCCAGCTACCAATGCCAAGGCATCTTCCTCCCTCACATGCCGGGCGTGGCCACCGATGACCACGCCCAGCTCAACCTCCCAATCCAGCTTGGTCGAACCGAACGGCAACATGACATCGTCATTTGCGCCTGCGATGCAGGAAGTCGCTTTTGAGAACACCGCCGGTTCTGTCGGGATGGGCATGTTTGCCTCCTGCGCATGGTCTGAATAGTTCAGGCCAATCGCAATGAACTTTCTGATGCCAGCAACCGGAGGTGCGAATCGGCACGGCTCGGTCACCTCCGGCACGGAAGAGGCGTCCAGGCTGCCCAGCCTGCCCAACGCAGCGTCGCTGAGTTGTTCAGGCGTGATGTCATCCAGCATGCCGCTGAGGTCCCGCAGCCGGCCAGAACCATCGATCATCCCCGGCTTTTCCTGCCCGGCAGCGCCGTAGCGGACGGGCTTCATATGGCCTCCATCTTCAAAAAAATCACATGCATACGCCACCATCACATACAAAAATGCCGCCCGTGGTGAACGAAGATTCATCCGACAGCAGGTGACAGACCAGTGGCGCAATTTCATCCGCGCGGGCAAGCCTGCCCATCGGCTGCCTGGCTGCATAGTCGGCAAGCGCTTTGACCGGGTCCGTCGCACTGGCAACGCGTTGGCGCAGCGACGGGGTATCCACCGTTCCGGGGCAAACAGCATTGCATCTCAGTCCCTGGCTGACAAAATCGGCTGCGACCGCCTTCGTCAATCCAATCACAGCACCCTTTGACGTCCCATACGCATAGCGGTTGGGAAGACCTTTGAGACTGGAAACAATGGACGCGATGTTGACGATGGAGCCGGAGCGTCTTTTCAGCATCCCCGCAAGCACACACCGCAAAATGTGATGAATACCCAGCACATTTACCTCCAGGGATTGCCGCAAATCCATTGAGGAACAGTCCGACAGGTTTCCCTCAAAAACGATGGCAGCGGCGTTGACAACGCCATCAACCTCGGCAAGCATGTCCCCGTGCTTGCGCAGTGCCGCCTCGTCGTTAACATCCACTTCCAGTTTGATCGTCCCGGGCTCGGGAAACGCTTGCCGCAACAGCGGGCCATGGCGGTCCAGCGCGATTACCCTGGCGCCTTTTCGAAGCGCCAGCCTGGCGGTTTCCAGTCCGATGCCTTGCCCTGCACCGGTGATAAGAACCGTCTTTCCTGCCAGCACATTTTCCCTTGGCTCAGTGGCTGTCACGCGGCACCGCATCGCCGCGGCAACCCACGAGAAAATCGAGGTCGGCACCCTCGCTGGCTTCATTGACGTGTGCCCGATAAAGCCCTACATAGCCGGACCTGGGTGCCGCTCTGGCGACCGCGAGCGTGCCTTGCGCACGTTTGAGCTGCCGCTTGGCCATGTCCTGGTCGCTGACATGCAAAGTCAATCTTCTTTGCGCCAGATCAGCTCCACCATGTCGCCTTCCTCGACGATCGCCAGCGGACCGCCCGACGAGGCCTCGGGGCTGACATGCAGCACAACCGTCCCAAAAGCAGATCCACTCATGCGGGCATCGGTTATTCGCACCATGTCCCGGATGCCGCGTTGCAACACCTTCTTTGGAAGCGGCATGTTTCCCACCTCTGGCATACCCGGGTATCCCTTGGGCCCGCAGTTGCGCAGAACAAGTACTGCATCGTCTGGCACGTCGAAATCTTCATCCGCCATACGCTCGTTCAGCACGTCGACAGTGTCGAAAACCACTGCCGGTCCTTTGTGCTGCAACAGGTGCGCAGACGCTGCAGCGACTTTGATAACTGCGCCCCCCGGGCACAGATTGCCCTCCAGCACGGCAAGGGCAGTGTTGGGCTTGAAAGGAGCGTCGCAGGCATGAATCACTGCGCGATCAAACACCTCGGCCTTGCCGTAACTGGAGGATATCGGCTTTCCAGTCACGGTCGGGCAGTCCGCATGCAGCAACCCGGCCTTGCCCAACTCGCTCATCACCGCCCTGACTCCTCCAGCCCTGTAAAAATCTTCCATGACGTACGTTCCGGCAGGCTGGATATTCACAAGCGCCGGCACATCTGCAGTGAGGCGGTCGAAATCCGTCAGGCGAAGTGGCAAGTCAAGCCGCCGGGCAATGGCGGTCAGGTGAATCACCGCATTGGTCGAGCCGCCCACGGCTGCCAGCACGCGAATCGCGTTCTCAAACGCTTTCATAGAGCAGATGCTGGACATCCTGGTGCCCTCCAGCGTCAGGGCAACCGCGCGACGGCCAGCCTCACGCGCCAGACGCGATCGTCCTGCATCGACGGCGGGAATATCGGCGTTGCCAGGCAGGCCGATCCCCAGCGCCTCCACCATCGAGGCCATCGTGGAGGCCGTGCCCATGATCATGCAGTGGCCAATAGACGCGTTCAGGCAGGACTCGACACCACGAAAGTCATCCTGCGACATCTTGCCGGCACGCACATCCTCAGACATCTTCCACATCATCGTGACGCTGATGGGTTGCCCCTGGTAGTGCGCCTTCTTCATCGGTCCACCGGAAACACCCACGGTGGGCAGATCGACGCTTGCAGCGCCCATCATCAAGGCCGGCGTTGTCTTGTCGCAGCCCATCAACAGCACGACACCGTCAATAGGATTGGCACGCAAGGTTTCCTCCACGTCCATCGCCGCCAGGTTGCGGTACAGCATGGCTGTGGGACGCATCAACGTCTCGCCCAGGGACATCGCTGGAAACTCCAGCGGCAGCCCCCCGGCATCCAGCACACCCTTTTTGACATGCTCGGCCAACTCCCGGAAATGCCCATTGCAGGGTGTCAAATCCGACCACGAATTACAGATGCCGATCACGGGGCGGCCATCGAGGGCATCGTCCGGCAAGCCCTGGTTTCTCAGCCATGACCGGTAGATGAAACCGTCCAGGCCTTTTCGCTGAAACCAATCGTGTGATCTGAGTATTCGGGTCAACTGACCTCCGTTTTATATTGAATGTATCGCTCAACGCCGTGCATCGCCAACTCAAACGCGGCGTCAATCACGGACACGCCCGTTCAAGAACGAGGCGTCGCCAGAAGTAAGGAAAACAGCCGCCGGGCAGCGGGTCGATTTCCTGCATCGCCGATGGTTCAAGCTATCTTAGGTTGTTCGCTGGTGTGCACCAATGTTGTCTAATAGGCAGCATTGTTGTTGTTGTATATGGAACATGAGTTCACTTCAAAAGGGCATGCTGGCGTTACGGCTGTTGTCAGAAACACGCCGACATCTCAGGGTGTCGGAGGTTGCGGCCGAACTGCGCCTGCCCGCAAGCTCAGCTTCGCGCCTGCTCAAAACGCTGGAGGGCCAGGGTCTTCTGACCCATCTCGGCCGAAACATCGGGTACGAAGCGGGCCATGAACTTCGGCGCCTCGCTGACCTGAGAGGCAACGAGTTCGATCAGCTGCTCAAGGCGGCCAGGACGCAGCTTCGGAAGGTCGTCGTGAAAAAGCCGGTCACCGCCTACATTTCGACCCTGCAGGGGACGGACGCGCTGATCATCGAGTGCGTGGAGTCCAACAGCCCCATCCGGTTCGTCGCTCCGGAAGGAACGATGATTCCCGCCTTCGCGACAGCCGTGGGCAAGGCCCTCTTGATGAGAACGGACAGCCGCCAAGTGCGCAAGTTTCTCCCCAAGCTGCTCATCTACCCGCCGTTACGCTACCGCATGACGAGGGAAAGGCTGTTGATGGAACTCGACGCCTCAAGGGCGCGCAAGTGGACGCGGCTCAATGACAGTGCGGATCGAGGAATTGACGCCGTCGCGTCGGCCGTTCGCAGCGCCGACGGTCACATGATCGGCATCGCCATGTGCTTCTTGCAAGACGGGGTTTCAGCGTCTGAATTCGAGCACCTGACAGGCCTGCTGCTGGATTGCTGCCGCGAGGTGGGAAAGTCCTTTGACGATCCCTATTGGCGTGAATGAGCCGCACACCTCGCGAAAACCGAATCCCGCACGACGCTGCGGCTGACACCGAGTTCCTTGCACAAAACAGGCTCCGACGGCAGTCCACCACTGGCACCAAAACGTCCTGCGACGATGGCCTCACCAAGGTAATCCACGGTGTTGCCAGGCACGTTATTGATCGTGCGGCCACCGCTGTCAACAGGGGCTTGCCGGCAAAATGCGCCTGCAGGTTGGACAATGCCAGGTCGGCCATGGCCCGGCGTGTTTCCCAGGAGCCACTGGCCATATGCGGTGTCAGCACCACGTTCGGATGGTCGCACAGGGCGGCGGGCACGTTCGGCTCATCCGCGAACACATCGAGCGCCGCGCCGGCTATAGCGCCACTGGCAATAGCGCCACTGGCAATGGCATGCACCAAGGCGGGCTCATCCACCACCGAGCCACGCCCCACATTGATCAGGTAGCCGTTCGGACCGGGCGCGGCAAGCACCTGCGCATCGATCAATCCGCGCGTCGCCGGGCGACCGGGGTGATGGCCAGCAGGAAGTCGACCTGCGCCGCCAGCACCTGCGGCGACTGACAATACGGGTACGGGAGTGCGGCCACCGGCTTGCAGCGCCAGAGCGAGATCGGCGACATCGTCGGTCAACACGTCCGGTGTGTTGGTCACCGGGATGGCGCGGGCGTGCGCAGCGGCCACATCCACACCCCCACACCAAACACCGAGATCATCGCCAGCGCGGGCAACTGCGTCAGCAAGCAAGGACGCGCCCAAGCGCGACCCGCCGGTGACTGCGACCGCGCGGCTGCGCGGCGGCTGCGTGGCGGCTGCGACCGCGCGGATGCGCGCCGCCAGCGCCGCCAGCCGACCCGGGTCCTGCAGGGCGCCAAGCTCATGCAGCTCAAAGTCCTGCTGCAAACTGTGAACATGGGGTCGCCACGATTTGCCCACGGCGAGAACCTCAGGCCTGGACAAAAAACTTCTCCGCAAAGCTGTACAGGAATCGGTCGGTTGTTTATCATATTATGATTGAGCCCGTACCGCCGTGCGGGTAGACCCTCACGCCAACCAACCTCGCCAGACCACCATGACTTCAAAAGCCAAAAAGAAACCCGAAGAACTGCGCAGCCAGCAATGGTTCGGCCGCCAGGACCGCGACGGATTTGCCTACCGCAGCTGGCTCAAGGGCAAAGGTATTCCGCAGGACCAGTTCGACGGCCGCCCGGTGATCGGAATTTGCAACACCTTCAGTGAACTCACGCCCTGCAATTCGCATTTCCGCACCCTCGCCGAGCAGGTGAAGATCGGCGTCTACGAGGCCGGCGGGTTCCCGCTGGAGTTCCCGGTGATGTCGCTGGGTGAAGTGTTGTTGCGGCCAACCGCCATGTTGTACCGCAATCTGGCCAGCATGGATGTGGAAGAGAGCATCCGCGGCAACCCGCTCGACGGTGTGGTGTTGCTGATGGGCTGTGACAAGACCACCCCGTCGCTGATGATGGGTGCGGCCAGCGTGGACCTGCCCACCATCGGCGTCAGTGGTGGCCCGATGCTCAACGGCAAGTGGCGCGGCCAGGAACTGGGCTCGGGCACCGGCGTCTGGAGTATGAGTGAGCAGGTGCGTGCGGGCACCCTCAAGCTGCAGGAGTTCCTGGAGGCCGAGAGCTGCATGCACCGCAGCCATGGGCATTGCATGACCATGGGTACCGCATCCACCATGGCCTGCATGGTCGAAGCCCTGGGTGCAGGACTGACCGGGAACGCCGCCTATCCAGCCGTGGACGGACGGCGCAACGTGCTGGCGCGCAATGCCGGACGGCGCATCGTGGACATGGTGCACGAGGACCTTGTGTTGTCGAAGATCCTCACGCGCCAGGCGTTCGAGAATGCAATCGTCACACTGGCCGCGATTGGTGGCTCGACCAATGCCGTGATTCATCTGATCGCCATGGCCGGCCGCATCGGCCTGAAGCTGACCATCGACGACTTCGACCGCCTGGGAAGCGACCTGCCCTGCCTGGTCAACCTGCAGCCGTCGGGCAAGTACCTGATGGAAGACTTCTGTTACGCCGGCGGCCTGCCCGTGGTGATGAAGGAAATCCAGCGCCATCTGCACACCGATGCGCTGACGGTCAGCGGCAAGACCATCGCCGAGAACATTGACAGCGCCGAAAACTTCAACCAGGACGTGATCAAACCGTTCGCCCAGCCATTCATGCCCAAGGCCGGAATCGCCGTCTTGCGCGGCAACCTGTCGCCACGCGGCGCGGTCATCAAACCGAGTGCGGCAACGCCCGCACTGATGGTGCACACCGGGCGCGCCGTGGTGTTCGAGAACATCGAAGAGTTTCACCGCCTGATCGACGACGAAGCGCTGGATGTAGACGAGACCTGCATCCTGGTGCTGAAGAACTGCGGCCCCAAGGGGTACCCCGGCATGGCCGAGGTCGGCAACATGCCGCTGCCGCCCAAGGTGTTGCGCAAAGGGATTACCGACATGGTGCGCATCAGCGATGCCCGCATGAGTGGTACTGCCTATGGCACGGTCGTCCTGCACACCGCCCCGGAAGCCGCAGCGGGCGGTCCGCTGGCCGTAGTGCGCAACGGCGACATGATCGAACTCGATGTGCCCAAGCGGCGTTTGCACCTGCACATCAGCGACGACGAACTGGCGCGTCGCCTGGCCAGCTGGACGGCGCCGGCGCCCGCGCTCTCCAGCGGTTACTGGAAGCTGTATGTGGACACCGTGCTGCAGGCAGATGAAGGCGTGGACCTCGATTTTCTGGTGGGCAAACGCGGCGCCTTTGTTCCGCGCGACAATCACTGATCCTGGACCGACAAACCTTGGCGGTCCAGCAGTTCTGGAGCCAGGGCATGCAACAAAAGTCCTTCGACGTCGCCGCACTCGGCGAGGCCATGGTGGAGTTCAACCAGACCGTGGCCGGCCAGCCGCATTTCCTGCAGGGTTTTGGTGGCGATACCAGCAATGTGGCGATTGCCGCCGCACGCGCAGGGGCGCACAGCGCTTACCTGACGCGGGTCGGTGGCGACACGTTTGGCCAGACGCTGCTGCAACTGTGGGCTCAGGAAGGCGTCAACACGCACGGCGTGACAACTGCCAGTGCCAGCCATACCGGTATCTATTTTGTGACACATGGCAGCCAGGGCCACGAGTTCAGCTACCGTCGCGCCGACTCCGCAGCCAGTCGTATGACCCCCCAGTGGCTGATGGGGTCGCCAGCAGGAGTGATCCAGGCGGCACGCTTCCTGCACCTGTCGGGGATTTCCATGGCGATTTCGGCAGGCGCCTGCGACACCGCGTTCGAGGCCATGGTTCTGGCGCGCGAGGCCGGCACGCTGGTGTCCTTTGATTCCAACTTGCGCCTCAAGTTATGGCCAATGGCCCGAGCCCGGGCCTGCATCGTGCAGGCCGTCGCCCTGTGCGACATCTTCCTGCCCAGTCTGGAAGACATGCACGCGCTGACCGGCCTGGGCAACCCGCAGGCCATTGTGGACTGGGGTCATGCGCACGGGGCGCGCAACGTGGTGCTCAAGCTGGGTGCAGAAGGCGCACTGGCCAGCAACGGCCAGCAGCGCCAGCACATCGCGCCGCGCCCCACCACAGTGCGCGACGCCACCGGTGCGGGTGACTGTTTTTGTGGCAACCTGCTGGCGCGCCTGGCCAAGGGCGATGACCTGTTCCGTGCAGCGGCCTATGCCAATACTGCGGCCGCACTGTCGGTGCAGGGGTTTGGTGCCGTCACGCCGCTGCCGCGCAGCGCCTCCGTGCTGGCTGCATTGTGAGCGCCGGACAGACCAGTGCAAGGCCACGGTTGCTTGCGGTGGATTGGGGCACCACAGCATTGCGTGGTGCGCTGCTGGACGGCGAGGGTCGCGTGTTGCAGGAACGCGCGTTTGCACAGGGCATCCTGTCGGTTGCCGAAGGCGGCTTTGCCACGGTATTCGACCGCTGTTTTGGCGACTGGGTTCGCGCCGGCGCGCAGCGTTGCCTGGTCAGCGGCATGGCGGGCAGCAAACAGGGCTGGCAGGAAGCCCCTTACTGTCCCTGCCCAGCCGACTTTGCCGATGTGGCGAGCCACCTGGTTGCGATCAATGCCGAATCGCTGGCATTGCCAGTGGCCATTGTTCCTGGCCTGTCCTGTGTCCACGGCGACGCACGCGATGGCGGAGTTCCCGATGTGATGCGCGGCGAGGAGACGCAGGTTTTTGGCGCGATGCAACTGGCCGGGGTGCGTGACGGCGTATTCGTATTGCCTGGAACCCACTGCAAATGGGTAACGGTGCGCGATGCAGCGATCACCGGTTTCACGACCTATATGAGCGGCGAGTTCTTTGCCTTGCTCAAGGGCCATTCGCTGCTGGCCAAGTCCATCAATGCCGACGCGCCCTTCGATGGCGAGGCATTTGCTGCCGGCATCACCCGCGCACGCAGTGGTGGTGGCCTGCTGCACAACGCATTCGGTGCGCGCACCCTGTCGTTGTTCGCCCGCATGGACGCGGCAGCCCTGAACAGTTACCTGTCGGGCCTGGTGATCGGCGAAGAATTGCGCGCGCAGGCTGGCGCCATGCCAGACGCGGTAATCCTGATCGGCGCGACCGTGCTGGCACAGGCCTACCAGCAGGCACTGGAGCATTACGGCGTGGGCAGCCGGGTGTTCGGCGCCGAGGCAACCTGGGCCGGTCTGCATGCGCTGGCCAATACGCCGGCCAGGAATTAGGAATGCTTTGCATGACTCTCAAAAGCGCACCATGACCGCCATCGACACCTTCCCAGAGCGCCTCCGTGTTTTGCCGCTGATTGCGATCCTGCGTGGCCTCACACCGGCCGAAGCGCCAGCAATTGGCGAGGTGCTGGTGCAAGCTGGCTTTGAATTGCTCGAAGTGCCACTCAACTCACCGCAGCCGCTCGACAGCATCCGCTTGCTGGCCGGGCAGCATCCCAATGCTCTGGTTGGAGCCGGCACCGTGTTGCAAGTGGCACAGGTGCGCGCAGTCCATGGGGCAGGCGGCAGGCTGGTGGTTGCGCCCAACTTCGACGCCACCGTGGTGCAGGAGGCGGTGCGACTGGGGATGGTGTGCCTGCCCGGTATCGCCACTCCCACTGAAGCCTTTGCGGCATTGGCGGCTGGCGCCCATGGACTCAAATTGTTTCCGGCCGAGGCTGCCTCGCCCGCCGTGCTCAAAGCGCTGCTGGCAGTGCTGCCCTCCGGCACGCCGGTGTTTCCAGTGGGGGGGATCACGGTGCAGAACATCGCCAGCTGGCGCGCCGCCGGCGCCAGCGGTTTTGGCATCGGCTCGGCCTTGTTCAAACCCGGCAAGTCGGCCAATGAAGTGGGCAACGCGGCGCAAGAGTTTGTCGCGGCTTACCGGGGGCTGCTGCGCACTTGAGAGGGGTCGGACGCGGGTACGCTGATCGAACCGAACCGGGTACACGAGCCGTCGTCGGTTTTTCGGCCGGAGTGACGGGGTTGAGATTCAGGTTTGCCAAAATTTGCCACAATTGCTAGACTGTGGCAATGACAACCATGAATATTTCACTGCCCGATGAACTAAAAGCCTTTGTGGATCAGCGGATTCAAGCGGACGGGTATAGCACGTCGAGCGAGTACATGCGCGAGCTGATTCGCCGTGACAAAGACCGCCAGCAGTTTCGGCAGTACCTGATAGACGGCATGAACGCCAAATCTGCGGGGCCCATGGACAGCGCGTACTTTGTTTCCCTGCGTGCCCAAGTCAAACGTCGGCGTAAACAAACGGCATGAAGGCGGCCCTGCGCTCTGCGCTTGCGCAAAGCGACGTCGAGGCCGCGATTGATTTTTACCTTGTTGACGCCGAACACGCGCTGGACGGATTCATCCTGGCGCTTGAAAAAGCCACCGCGCATATTGAACGATCACCCGCCACGGGTTCGCCACGCTACGCGTATGAACTCAACATTCCGCAGTTGCGTTTTTGGCCCTTGACGCGGTATCCCTATGCCCTGTTTTACATCGAGCATGACGACCACCTGGACGTCATCCGCCTGGTGCACATGAGCCGAGATATTCCCTTCACGTTACAGGACGAAATCTAACCCATCTTTGTCACATTTCAGCTCTTTTTGTAAGTATTCGGTGAACCCGTAGGTCGATTTTGGGGTTGGTAAAAAAACTGCTGGACACTTCGCCGTTTTTTCTTAATCTGAAGTTCTTCCCCAAAAAACCAAAGTTTTCTCAATGAAACCGCCTCATTTTGAGGTTCCACATTCTGTCTACAGTTTGATGAGACCGATTAATTCGAGAGCATGTTTTTGTTTCTGCGTGGGTGTCGTGATGAGATCGAACGTAGGCGCATCCTTGGCGCCTTTGGCAGTGCGGCAAGTGTTGCGCACAATGGTCTGCAAC
>Ga0209181_10010116_pt1 | contig 12283 bp, 6 predicted proteins | sample MAT05_FD_187208 | JGI IMG/M metagenome (GOLD analysis project Ga0209181, IMG submission 187208) | Freshwater microbial communities from Lake Fryxell liftoff mats and glacier meltwater in Antarctica - MAT-05 (SPAdes) (version 2) | ecosystem: Environmental > Aquatic > Freshwater > Ice > Liftoff... | reverse complement strand
TGCCGTGCGCTAAACTTGGATACGGTAACTTGAATACCAATAGAATACCAGCTTGCGGCCCGTTGGGCCCAGCCGCACCGCCCAGCAACACGTGCAACCGCATCGGAACTGCCATGATCCCGCACCCGACCACCCGCATCGCAATTCCGCTTCCGCGCCCCAGTTTCGCGTCACTGGCGACGGTGCTGGCGGCAGCGGCGCTGACGTTGACTGGTTGCCAAACAACGCCGCCCACGACATCGGTCGCTGACGCGGCCGGACTGCGCGAAGTTCGCGGTACCTGGATCACCACCACCGCCAACACGGCTATTGCCACGCCAGCTGACACCGCGAATACGATGCGCCGCCTGCGCGAGATCGGTTTGAACACGGTCTATGTCGAAGTGTGGAAGAACGGCTATACCCAGTACCCCTCTGAAGTGCTGAAACGCTCGGTTGGCGTTGATCGCAGACCGGCATTGATGCCACAAGATCCGAGCGACACGGTCGATCAACTCAAACAGCCGGGCCGCGACTTGCTGCAGGAAATGCTGATCGAGGCTCACCGCAACGGACTCATTACGGTCGCCTGGTTCGAGTACGGCTTCATGGCGGCGCACAAATCGACCAACCCGCATTTGCGCCGCTTGAAGCAGGAATGGCTCTCAAGAGACATCCACGGCAACGAGGTCGCGCCGAATGGCTTTGTCTGGATGAATCCATTGCATCCAGAAGCGCGGCAGTTTCTGCTTGACCTGGTACTTGAAGCGGTTGATAAGTACGACCTCGACGGCATTCAACTCGACGACCGTATTGTCTGGCCGTACGTGACAATGGGTTACGACGACTACACAAAGAAAGCCTACGCGTCCGAGCACAATGGTGCCGTGCCGCCCGCCGATCACAACGACCCGGCGTGGATGCGCTGGCGTGCCGAGAAAGTGAATGAATACGCGAAACTGTTTGTGCAGGAAGTGCGCGCTAAACGTCCCGGCCTGTTGATCTCACTCTCGCCGGCGGTCTATCCGTGGTCGTGGCAGTACTACCTGTTGGAGTGGCCCAAGTGGTCGGCGTGGACCGCTGCCGATCGCAATCCCAACGTACGCGTCGCGGCCAAATTAACGACGCCGCGCTGGGATGAATTTATTCCACAGGTGTATCGCTTCAACTATCCGGCTTTCGAAAAAACGTGGCTTGAGCAGGTAGAACACATGCGCGTACTAGGCGGCGATCGTCAGAGCGATATGCTCGCGGGCATTCGCTTGGTTGGCGAGGGAAAAGATGCGACTTGGGACGAGTTGCGACAATCGATCGACCTCGTTCGCAAAACGGGTGGTGGTGGACATGTGCACTGGTTCAGCCGCGGCGTCTTGGATGTGTTTCCCGAGCAGCTCAAGGCCTTCTATGGCGGCTGGACGTCGCACCCACGTTTTGAGCGGAACTGGCGCCGGCCGTCGACCCCCTTGTTTCGTGAGCCTGGCTGGAGCCAGGGCGGCAGTAGCGCTTGGTCAACGCGCGACATCACGCGAGATGCAAATCGCTTGATAGGCTTTGACGGCACACGCTGGGAATACGTAGATGCGGGTGTGATCGAGCCGAACGCGATTGCACCGGCGAAGTTGGTATTTTTTGTGGACAACAAATACATCGCGGTCGAACTGATATCGGACCGCCGTCACGACATGCGTCGCTCTCGCCGGGCTGAACACTGATGCCGCCCACGGCTGACACCCGATCGCTGCCGCTCGACGCGCTGCGCGGGATCGCCATCCTGTTGATGGTGTTCTCCAGTCGTATTCCGTTCGGCGTGCTGCCCGAATGGATGTACCACGCACAGGTGCCGCCACCAAGTCACGTCTTCAATCCTGGCATCCCCGGCATCACCTGGGTCGATCTGGTGTTTCCGTTTTTCTTGTTCACGATGGGAGCGGCGATTCCGCTTGCGCTCAAGGCACGGCTGGATCGTGGCGACGGGCTGCTGGCGATCAGCGGCTCGATTCTCAAGCGCGGCGCCGTGCTGGTGTTTTTTGCCATCTACGTGAAGCACATCCAGCCGCAGGTCATGTCAGGAACACCCGGACTGCAGGAATGGCTACTCGCGCTCGCCGGTTTCTTGCTGCTGTTTCCGATGTTGGCGACGCTACCACGCGGCTGGTCAGTGACGACCCAACGATCGGTTCGCCTCGGCGGTTGGATCGGCGCGGTGATAGTCCTCGCCGTGTTCCGCGCCAAGGACGGCAGCGGATTTTTAGTCACCCGCAGCGACATCATCATCCTGGTGCTGGCCAACGTTGCCGTTTCAGGCTCATTTATCTGGCTGGCAACGCGCAACAAACTCGACTGGCGTATCGGCATCCTCGCCTTCCTGTTTGCGCTGAGGCTCGCCCAATCCATCCCCGGCTGGGGTCAATGGCTGTGGAATCTATCGCCCGCACCGTGGATCGGTACTGTCTATTTCCAGCAGTATTTGTTCATCATCATCCCGGGCACCATCGCCGGCGATCTGCTGCTGCGCTGGCGCGCGCAATCGGACACCACCATGACGTCTCGATTGTGGCTCGTTTGCGCGCTCGGATTCGCGATGGTGCTGCTGATGCTAATCGGCATGCAATCGCGACAAGTTGTCACCGCCACGCTTGGCGCAATGGCGCTGTGTGCGATCGGCTGGTTGGCGCTGCAAAACGCCGCTGACGACACCACCAAGCTGTTGCGCGCATTGTTCGGCTGGGGGATTTTTTGGCTGGTGTTGGGACTCGCGTTTGAGCCGTACGAAGGCGGCATCAAGAAAGACCGCGCTACCATGAGCTATTACTTTGTCACCTCGGGCATGGCCTTCATGCTGTTGGTGTCACTGATAGTCTTGATCGACGTGGGACGCATCCGGCGTGGCTTTGGGCTGTTGATCGCAACCGGCCAGAATCCATTGGTGGCCTATGCCGGTGTGCAGAGTCTGCTGGGGCCGCTGTTGGGCATAACGGGCGCTAGCGCCGTCATTGAAAAACTCACCGCCACCCCGTGGCTCGGTGTTGCGCGTGGCGCCCTCTACACGTGGCTGGTTGCGCTGGTAGGGGCGGTCTGCGCCCGGCGCGGCATCCTGCTAAAGACCTGACGGCAGGTAGAGCGGCCGTTGCCGCGTTGCATTTTCGATACCTTTGCTGCGCTGCAGCACCAAAATCCTTCGACACAATTGGTAGCGAAGTGGTATTGTCACGCGAGCCCGTAAAGCACACAGATTTGCACGCAGATTCCGAAAAAGACTGGCCAACGACCGTACGGCAAGACGCGATTGAGCCGCAGCAAGCGAGTAGCCCCAACAGCTATCCCATCCCCAGGAGACCAGTACATGACATTCCACAAAAAGCCCCTCGCCGCAGCGGTATCGCTGGCCTTGCTCAGTTTGAGCCCGGCTATGGTCTACGCGCAGGCCGCACCAGCAGCCCAAAGCGCGGCTGACGCAAAGAAAGTCGAAGACGCGAAAAAAGCGGCTGCCGCCGCCGCTGCAAAAAAGGCAGAGCCTGATACGATCGTCGTCACGGGTATCCGCGCTTCGTTGGAGCGCTCTATCCAGACCAAGCAAGACGCCGACACCAACGTCGAAGTGGTCTCCGCCGAAGACGTAGGCAAGATGCCCGACAAAAACATCGCCGACGCCCTTTCGCGCCTGACCGGTGTGAACGTGCAGTACGGTGGCGCGCTGGCGATGGATGAAGCCGAGCGTGTCGCGATTCGTGGCACCAGCCCGAACTTAAATTTGGTCACACTCAATAGCCATGCGCTTTCATCCGGCGACTGGCATGTGGGTGATCAAGGCGGTAGCGGACGCTCCGTCGGCTTCGGTTTGATGCCATCGCAGCTAATCGGCCAGGCCATCGTCTACAAAACCGGTCGCGCCGATATTACCGAAGGCGGCATTGCGGGCACACTTGACATCATCACCCGCAAGCCGTTGGGGAGCTTCAAAAAACAATTCACCGGCGAAGTCTCATTAGGACTCGTCCATGCGGATTTGCCGAAAAAAACAGACCCGCAATTGTCAGGCTTAATCGCTTGGCAGAATGACTCGAAAACCTTCGGCGTGATGCTGCAAGGCTTTAGCGAAGAGCGTCACTTACGTCGCGACGGTCAAGAAACATTTGGCTTTAACTATATTTCATCAGCGGTAGCGAACGCCTCTGGTAACCCTGCTTTAATTTCCGCCGCACAGGCGGCACTTTCCACCAGCACACCTACGCAGACCGATATTCGCCTACCGGGCAGCTTGAACTCTGCTTTGTTTGAAGGCAAGCGCGAGCGCACGGGCGGCTACTTTGGCGCGCAGTGGAAGCCGAGTAAAAATATTGATCTTAATTTCAGCGCCTTTCGGGCGGAATTAACAGCGGACAATTACAACTCAAGCGCGTTCGCATTACCAAACGCATTGATCACCAATGGCTGGCAGATTCAAAATGGTGTGGTTGAAAACGGTGTGTTGGTTGGTGCCTCGTTGGTGCGCCCAGCAACTGCAGCAGCCACCCAGCGCGTAGTGGGCTTGCAGTTTGACCATAATTTGCGCGAAGGTGCGGTATCACTATCCGACTTTGTCGATCTTGAAGGTAAGTGGGATGTGACTGATCGTCTCACCTTCAAAGGTCGCATCGGCGACACCAAAGGTAGTGGCGTAACCAATTCACAGCCATCAATCACCTATGCGCTGATTAACCCTAACATTACCTATCGCATTAACGTTGATCGTCCAACCGACTACACCCTAACGAACTCGGTCACAGGCGCGCCAATTGACTTGTCGAACCCGGCAAACTACTCACAGCTGAGCAACACGGGCGCGTCGGTGGCATCGAAAGACAAAGAAAAATACGCGCATTTTGATGGCGAATATAAGTTTGATGGCATATTCCGAAACGTTAAATTTGGCGGTCGCACAGCAGAACACATTCGAAACTACGAAGTGCTAGGTGCACGCTTTAATGCGCAAGATCTACCGAGTGGCTTGCCGGTAACGCCATCACCGTTTATATCGGTGACAGGCGGCTTATTGATCACCAATATTGTGGGCACCAACACACCAGTGCCAGCAACGCGCTATCCGGCTAACTTTGCCTCGGGTCTAAACGCTAATTTCCCACGCAGTTTGTTTCGTTACGACCCAAGCCAGCTACAGTCATTTGCAAACCAATTTGTAAATTGGAATCCTGTTCGCAATAAGGTTTGGTCTAGTGGCTACGATGTGGTGGAGAAGAATAACGCGCTTTATTTAATGAGCGAGTTCGACTTAGGCGCAGTAACAGGCAATGTTGGTGTGCGCTATGTGACCACTGAAGTGACTTCCACCGCATATCAAGCGCTACCCAATGGCACAGCCGCCGGACAGTGTGTGCCACTCACTCCATGTGCAATTCCCAATACGGTGGTCGGCTCTGCATTCGCCACTTACCTAAAGCAAGAGGTCAACACTAAGCACAATGACGTACTGCCAAGTCTTAACCTGCGCTGGCAGATTGAGCCCAAGTTAATTGCACGCTTGGGCTTAACTAAGACCCTAGGGCGCGCTAATTACAACGAACTAGCCGCTGCGGTGAGTCTTAACAACACCTTACTCACAGGTAGTTCCGGTAACCCATTCTTGAAGCCTACTACCGCCGTCAACGTTGATCTATCACTCGCCTACTACTTCGCGCGCCGCGCCTATGTGTCGGGCTCAGTGTTTCAACAAAATATCAAAGACTACGTGAAGCCAGGCGCCTCTAATGTGGAGTTTTTTAACACCTCAACCGGAACTAACTCTATTTATCTAGTCACTTCGCGAATCCAGCGAGACGCCAAGATAAATGGTCTTGAACTTGCTGGTGAATTACCCATCGGCGCAGGCTTTGGTGTGCTGGCGAACGCCACTTATGTCAATGGTAAAGATGCCGACAATCAACCGTTCTTGGGCACATCAAAGCTCACCTATAACTTGCAAGGCTACTATGAAGATAATAAGTTTTCAGCGCGCTTGGCATGGAACTGGCGGAGTGACTATGCGATCGGCTTATTGAACAACAAGCCTGGCATCATCACTTCAGTTGGTACACATCGTTATGATGATAGCGGTAGTCTATCGGCATCGGTGTCATATAAGATCATGCCAAATGTGAGCGTGCATCTGGATGGTAATAATTTATTAAATCCTATCCGTAGCACCTACTACATAAACGAACAAGCGCCGGGCTATTGGCATCAATCGGGGCGTCAATATTTCTTGACTCTTCGCGCGAAGTTTTAAGCGCGCGTCACATGTCACATCCGGTGCGAAGTTTTAATCGCGCGTCACATCCGGTGCGAAGTTTTAATCGCGCGTCACATCCGGTGCGAAGTTTTAATCGCGCGTCACATCCGGTGCGAAGTTTTAATCGCGCGTCACATCCGGTGCGAAGTTTTAATCGCGCTTAATGTGCAGGTTGTAGATAAAAAGCCGCTGATGAAAATCAGCGGCTTTTTTGTTGGCGGTTAAATTGGAACATCTAAAAGTCCCGTCATTCCCGCTACGACCGTAGGAAGTTCCCTTTCGGGACGCGGGAACGACGAAATAACGATATCTATTGGTAGCGCCATAGATGGTTTTAATTTGCAAACCATAATATCTACGGCCTTCTTCAGCAATTTTATTGCTAAAACACCCGCCATTATTGGACTTTGTAAATGCCAAATCAAACAATAGCGCGCCCATCTTGCGCAAATAAGTGCAGCTTTGCGGCATCTATATCAAACCGAATGGCTTGCCCCGTGGCCAAGTTATGCGGCTCGCGAGACTCAATACAAATGGTTTGCCCAAACGCCTCCACATAGATAAACATAGTCGCACCCAGCGCTTCAATCACCTTCACTTTGCCGGATAGCTTGCCATCCGTGTTGAGGCGAATATGCTCGGGGCGCACGCCCAATTTTCCCCGCTGTGCGGCGCATGAAACAGGTGTTGCTAACGTGGTGCCGTCGACAAGTATGACCTGATTTGGCGCGATCTCGACGGGGAAAAAATTCATCGCGGGGGAGCCAATGAAGCCCGCTACGAATTCATTACAGGGCTCGGCATAAAGTGTCAGCGGCTTGCCGACTTGCTCAATCACGCCATCGCGCAGCACGACAATTTTGTCGGCGAGCGTCATCGCTTCCACCTGATCGTGCGTCACATAAATCATGGTTTTACCCAGACGTTTGTGAAGCGCCGCAATTTCGATTCGCGTTTTGATCCGTAGCTCCGCATCCAAATTCGATAGCGGCTCATCGAACAAAAAAACATCCGGTTCTTGCACCAGCGCGCGCCCGATTGCCACTCGCTGACATTGCCCGCCAGAGAGTGCGCCCGGCTTACGATCCAGATACGGCTGCAAACGCAGCATCTCAACGGCCATGTTGACCTTCTCGGCAATGATGTCTTTCGCCACTCCGCGCATGCGCATGCCAAAGCTGAGATTTTCTTGAACCGTCATGTGCGGATAGAGCGCATAGGATTGGAACACCATCGCGACGTGCCGCGCGCTCGGCGCAGCATGAGTGACGTCGCGGTCGCCAATGCGGATATCCCCTTCGCTTACCTCTTCGAGACCGGCGATCATCCGCAGCAGCGTCGATTTGCCACAGCCTGATGGCCCGACAAAGACAACGAACTCACCAGCAGTAATATCAAGATCGATACCGTGGATGGTTTCAATGTCGCCGAAACGCTTCCGGATACCGCGAAGTTGTAGTGACGACATTTGCTAAATCTCCATTGAATTCACGGCCACCGTCCGCAAACGATCGGTCAAGGAAGCATCCCAACGAACAGGAATCCCTGCGGCTATCAACTCTTGTTGAAAGTCAGTAACCAGCGTCGCACTACGGTGGATATCCACAAGCGGATGATTAGACCGCAGCGCAAAATCGGCCAACAGCGCTGCCACTTCACCAATCAACCACTCGGTCGGATGCGTACGGGTCGACGCGTTGACCAAATGCGTGACGCTGATGTTCTTGCACGCCGGGATCAAGTTGTCGCAATCTTGCGGGATGAAGCAGCCAAGCGGCAGCGTGAACGGCCGCACCTTGGCATTCACGCCATGGCCGGATACGCAGGTCGGGTGAATATCCATGTTGTACCAAGCAACGCCGACACTGTTGACGGCATGAAACGGCTCGCTAATCCCGCCAGTTGATGCGTCGGCAAGGATATCCGTCTGAGTCAGGCAATCGAGGCCGACGATCCGGCGCGACTCGCGTACGTAAACCTGCTGCGCCTGCCCTGGGAATGCGGCGGGCGAAGCAAGCGTTTCCGGTGACACAAACAGCTCTGCAAAGCCCGCTAGACGACTATCTTGCTTTCCTTCGTTACCGTCGTCGTGCGGCGCGTCTGTCTGCAGCCAGTGCACCAAACTAGAGGTGAGCTCGCGGGCGGCCATGACTACATCCCCTTCCGCCACCGGACCTTCAAGCAGCGGCGACAGCGCGTAGTCATTCTGTGCCCAGTTGATCAGCGAAACCTCTTCAACCGGCATACGCCAGTTGCGCGCCGACATGACGCGCCGATAGCGCCACAGGTCAAGCGTTTGGCCGCTGCCGAAGAATGGCAGCGTCACCGACTTACCCATCGCAGGGCCGGGGATGAAATGACTGAACAGTCGGTAGCCGTAGTGCGGCACTTGGTAGTTGCACCAAAAGTCGTATGCGGCGGGCCTCGTTGTCGGTGGGCGCGGCGAGTGCCCTAAGGCCAATGCGACCACCATGGTGCAAGGTTGCTGATCGAGTCGGTTCGCCTCAAGCGGCGCATCACGCTCGCCAAACTCTGCGTGCGCCTCTTTGCCAAGCCGATAAGGTAGCTTCGCCGCTGCAATGAGGGCACCGGTATCCGCTGCGTCGAGAAAATAACGCGCGGCAATTGCGACTTTTTCATCGGCTGCGTTGGTGACAATGACCGATTCAATCGTCCGCCCGACGCGGACGGCAGAGTCCAGCCGAGTGCCGGTTAGCATCGTCAAACGTCCACTTGCTATGTGCGGAGCGAGCAGCGCCTGCAAATAATGCAGCGCGTGAATCGGCTCAATGCAGAGGCGGGTGACCCAGCCGTCACCCGGATTCACGCCTTCGGTCATCTCGGTGTTGTCGACGTAGTTAGGATTCGCGAGATACAGGCTGCGCATGGCACGTCGAAATGCCAGATACGATTCGCTGGCACCGCCATATTCAATCAAACGGTGCTCATCCGGCGGCACGCCCTGCGCGGTAAGTTGTCCGCCGATCCAGTCAAATTCACTGGTGAGCAACACGCGGCGTCCCGCTTCGCACGCGCGCCATGCGGCGAGCACGCCGCCGAGGCTCGCGCCGATGACCGCAATATCGACGTCAAAGCGCTTCACGCGGGGCGCTCCGACAGATTGATGCCAATTTCAAAGGTGCGCTGCCAAGGCAGATGAATTGACTCCACCCGAAACGCAAATTGCTGCTCGCTAAGCCACTGGTTCGCCGCAGGAATGAACGTAGATGCTACCGTCTCCTGCAATGCTTCAGGCGTCATCGATGGCTCATCAATGGCACGCCGAACGGTCTGCCGCCAAACGGACTGGTACAAATAGTCTTCCAACAAACGTAGGCACAGGACGCGCTGATTCTCGGGGCGGCGAAACGCAGCACGTGCCAAGCTGCACTGCGCGACGAGACCGCCAATGCTGTTGCTGGCGGTGTTCCATCCCGCATAGCCGGCGAGTTCTCGCAGCGGAAGCGCCCGCGTTAGCGCTTGCAGCATGACCGGATCACCGCCGTTCGCGTACGCCAGATCGAGCAGCGCCACCGGCTTGCCGCTCAAGTGCGCCGACGCCAGCGCGGCAAACCACTCGTCGCGGATGCCTGATCTCTCCGGCAACGTGATGCGCATCGCCCAATCACCCTGCGCGCTGCCTTGTGTGTGCACCCCGATCACAACATCCGCAGCCTCAACGGTATCGACGGTCACCGCGTCAACCGCAGCCAACTGGAATTCAAGCGATTCAAGAATCGGTCGGTCTTCGTAGCGCGCGGTGAGATTGGCGATATTGAGCGGGTCACTATAGATACAGTGCACCTTCAGCGGTGGAGGCGCGCATAGCGCGTTGATCAAGTGCGCGCAGAGGGTGTGCGCAACCTCGTCCGCACCGGCATAAATTCGGACCCACTTCTCGATCTGCATTTCCCGCACCAGCGCTTCCAGCGCCCGGCGCTCGGCAATATTAAAACCGCACTGCGCGGTATCGTCCTGCGGCACAACGAGGCGATTGATCCCCTCGTCACGACATAACGCTAGCGCCGACTTGGCCACCGCAAAATTTCGCGCACGCGTGGCAAGGTAGTCGGTGCGAACGTCGGCGGGAATCTTTGACTCGGCCTCTTGTGCCTGAATGCGACTCTCCTGATCGCCATCGATTGAAACTTTGTCAGTGAAGTACGACCACCGCCAGATCAACTCGCCGTAGTCCGACCAATACGACTTTTCTTCTTCGGCCACGTTGTTGTTGGAAATGCGCATCGTTGCCACAAACGCATAGACGGGTTTGTGCGGGTGACGCTGCTTTAAAACGTTAATCACCCCAAGCCGGTCCAGCAGACTCTCCAAGCGGTCGTCGGTAAAACGCGAAGCCACAAGCCCACCGTAAACAAGCATGTCGAGCGAAATTACAAAGCCGTCAACATTCTCTGCTTGCGCCAACAGCCAGTCTGCCAAAGCCTCACGGTCGGCGGGTTGACGAAAGTGTCCAAGCATATCTAGTGGCGGCACCAACAGTTCACAGCCGGCTGTCGCGACCAATTGCACGACTTGCTCACGCACCACCGGTCTGGCATCAACCGGGATGAGCGCAACACGGCGCATGCTCACCGGCGGCATCGTAAGGTGAAAATTTCGTGCGCTTGGACGCACGAGGCAGACTTATCCGATGGCGATCCATCGGCGTTAACCCGCGTCCAGACGCCGGACGATATCGGTAGTGATAGCGACTGCACCGTGTCGGTGGGATTCCACAGCCGCAGCTCAATCGCATCGCCAACACGCCGGACGGCGCTTACTTGGAGATTCGCGTTGCTAATCTCTATTCCGGCCGCCCACCGCTCGGTGTGTCCGCGCAACATCACCGGCGGCCGACGAAAGCGCTCGGCAAGCACCAACGGGTGCGCTTTTGCGTGCTCATTTGCGTGCGTGGCTGCGTGCGTGGTTGCGTGCGCAGTTGTGTCCCGGTGCTGCTGATCGATGGCGATCTGATACTCGAAGCGCTCGGTGCCGAGACACTGCGCTTCGGGGGTGGCCATGTCCGGCCCGGCACCAACACCGCGCGTGACGAGGTCGCGACGCGACATCCAGCCGACGCTGCGAATGAGTGTGACGCCCAATTGTTGCCCGCCCGTATGTTGCGGCCCACGCAGCATTTCATACTCGTGCATTGCGCGGTGAAGAAACACCAACGGGCCGGCCTCAATCGCCGATAGCGACGGATGGACCACCACCGGCATCTCCTGTCGGCTAACGCTCGTCGGGTAATCGGCGTAACTCACCGGCGTGCGACACCATTCGAAGCCGCAATCACTGGCCGTTGTCACGACCGCTTGCGGAAGGCTCAGCAACAGCCGGGTGCGTTGATCACAAGCGTTATTTGACCAATCAAGCGTGCAATCGGCTACCGTGCTGTCGGCCATTAAACGAATCGTCAGTGTTCCGGTGTTGACCACCGACTCGGATGCGCGCCCACGCCGATCGTGCGACAAGCCTGCTGGTACCTGCATCTCAACGCCCACACGCAGTTCCTGCATGTGCTGATATCGTTTGGCAGAAATCAGCTTGACGGACTCCTGCACGACCTTGCTCTGATTGGGTGGCGGCGAGAAATTGTATGAGTCACCCGCGTCCAACTCCGACAGGAACGAAATCGTCGAGGATGCCCTGGTGCGCTTGGACTCGATGGTCAACTGGCCGCCCGAAGATACGCTCACGCGATAGTCTGCGTTCTCGATGCTGGTAGCGGCACCGTGCGACTGATCCGGCTCAGACGTTGGCGACGAAAGCCGCTCGGCCACGCAAGCCAACGCCTCCAAGCCGCCGATTTCACATCGCACCAACACCTCGTAACGGTGCCCGTCAATCCGCTCCGGAAAGTCGTCCACCGGTGAGCGAAAGACAGCATCCGGCGAGACTGAAAGCAGCTCACTTTCCAATAGTTCGCCCGCCGCGGTCTTGATCAACAAGCCGCGCGACAATTCGCCGCGCAAGAACAGCGTGACAACCCGGCTGCCGGCAAAGCGCTTTGGCAGCGGGTTAAACAACGTGAATCTA
>Ga0209181_10010115_pt1 | contig 12284 bp, 8 predicted proteins | sample MAT05_FD_187208 | JGI IMG/M metagenome (GOLD analysis project Ga0209181, IMG submission 187208) | Freshwater microbial communities from Lake Fryxell liftoff mats and glacier meltwater in Antarctica - MAT-05 (SPAdes) (version 2) | ecosystem: Environmental > Aquatic > Freshwater > Ice > Liftoff... | reverse complement strand
ACTGATTCTTAGGTATTAAACCAAAATATATCACTTTGTTATTAGCTATTCCTGTGGTTGTATCAATTTTAGTTTGACTCTCAATAAGTAAATAATATTTTTTATCCGCCTCCCTTTTTTTAATTGCAAGTGTAAATAGCGCTGATAATATTAAAATTTTATACCAAATCATTTATACTATTTTATTTCAACGCTGGAAGTATTTGTTTGGGTCGGCTTTGTTGCTTCTTTACCATCCCACTTGGGAAATATTTTCTTTAAAGCATCATCGCCAATGTTAATATTTAATTGACAGTCAGAATTAAAAACAGATTTACCATTATTGTGTAAAGCTTCTATAATAATATTTTTTAAGTCACTTACTGTTGGGTTACTTTCTTTAGAAGACATTACTCCTGCTGCATCAAATGGCGATATGTAAGTAGGCATATTTTTCCCCCCATCGTACGTACCATTATGATTTAATCCCAATGTATGACCTATTTCATGCGATATACTATGCACATCTTTACCATTATCTGTTGTTGGTGCACTATGTGTTTTGATAAAATCAGAGAATTTCATTTTTTGCTCATCTGATAAAGCTGAAAAATCAGGAACGATTTTTATAACTCTTGATTGAATACTTGAACCACCAAAAGTTTCTGCCGCTCTATAACTTGCCGTTGTTCCTGAAATTTTATCTCCACTAGCAGTATATACCATTGGAATTGTTTTTTCTCTTATTACCTCCCCTGATGCTGCATTTGTATTACCTGAATAAAAATTTGTATACTCACTGTAGGATAAATTCTTAGCATCATCAAAAGTTTCTTTTGTGGTAATAGTTGTAATGAAATTAACTTTAAAGGGAATATCGTTAATTTTTATTTCGGTACCGTTAAGTGCTTGCCAAAGTCCCATTCCATCCGTAAAGGTTTTTTTATTCTCGGCAGTTGTTGCAGCACTATAAATTATTTGTATTTGTCCTTTTCCGTCTGCATCAATAAATATGCTTAAGATATAATCTCTACCGTCAACATCCTTATTAACCACTGGATTGTTAGCTGAATAATTATAAGGCGATAGCATTGGATACTTACCTGCTTTGCTATCAATGCTTAGCCACCTCCCAATTCTCCCATCATAAATTCTTGCACCAAAATCATAATCATCACTGGTTATTTCACTTGATTTCTCTTTCCCATTAAACCCATAACGATAAGCAAACATATCAAATCACCCCAATCACCATTTATCGTATCAACACCACATATCCCTTGCGAACAATGACTTCGCCGGTGAAGGTTGCACCCGAAGCCATCCAGACATAAGTGCCGGGATCTTGCGGATTCCCTTTAAACGTGCCATCCCATCCTGCGCCTTTTTGGGAGGTAAAAAACATTAGTTTTCCCCAACGGTCATACACCCTGAAATAATTGAGTGATTTCATGCCAAGTAGTATTGGTTTGATAATATCGTTTTTTCCATCGAAGTTTGGTGAAAATCCGGTGGGCACATAAAAACTGGGTGGTACCTTGTATAATTTAATTCGGATACTATCACTGGCCTGGCAACCCGAAATACTGGTTACCAATAGTTGATAAGTGATATTGTCTTCAGGCAAAGCTACGGGATTGGCGATGCCGGGATTGCTTAACCACCTGGATGGTTGCCATAAATAAGTCTGTCCTCCTGAACCATTCAGAAACAATGGTTCGCCCAACACAACGGTTGTATCTGATGGTCCGGCATTGGGTAGTAACGGCGGATCTACATTTACAATTACTGTATCGTAAGCTGGTTTGGGACAGCCCACCACATCCCTTACAGCAACTATATACTGTGTAGTTGTGGTTGGGTTAAGCACTGTTGGATTGGCAATATCACTGGCTGATAAAAAAGTTGCAGGCGTCCATTGATAGGAAATTCCACCGCTCGCTTTTAAGAATGCGGTGCGGCCAAAACATACCGATGTGTCTTTCCCGGCATTTGCCACGGGATAGGGCAGAGTAGTTATCGTAACCGTGGAAGAGTCTTTACATTTACCAATATTGGCAACCACTTTATAGGTAATAACAGCATCCAAAGGATTCGCAAAAGGGCGTTTGGCCGTATCGCTATTCAGGTACAATGCCGGTGTCCAGATATGGCGCAATCCTGTACCAGTCGTGTTAATGATGAGTCCGTCGGTCCGGCAGATGGTCGTATCATTGCCTGCATTTACGGTTACACTGGTTTTAACATCTACAAAAACAGAATCTCTGTTGCTACAACCAAAAACATCTGTAAAATTTAAAAAGTATTTTGTTGGCACTTTAGGGCTTACGAAAGGATTAGGACTTGTAAGGCTGCTGATATTATAATTGGGTGTCCAGATAAAACTGCCGGTATTATTGGTTTTCAACTGCAAGGTATCAATGAAACAGATAAGGGTATCTCTGGGAATTAAGTTGATTACCGGACTATTATTGATGACAACGGTTTTAGTGATTGAATCTCCACAGCCCAATGAACTGCCAACAATTAGTTTTACCTGGTACGATCCTGAATCAGCATAAGTGTAATTGGGGTTATTGATTTTGCTGGTATCACCAGTGGTACTGGAATTACCAAAATCCCATTTCCATGAAACAGCCGTTCCGTACCGGGCAGTCGTTTGATCATTGAATATTACCGGTACACCCTTACACAAAGGACCAACCGTAGTAAAATCGGGAAAGAAACCCGGATAAACCCGAACCAACAACGAATCTGTACTGGAACAGACGCCTCCAAGTGTTACCGTTAATTTTACCTTGTACACTCCGGTATCTTTATAAACATGAATGGGTGTTTCTAAAATGCTGGTGTTGGCCGTGCCGGAGGCTGGTTCACCAAAATCCCAGGCATATATTGTACCTCCTAGATTGGTAGTTGCGTTAGAAAAATTAACGGTAAATCCATCGCAGGTTACTCCTTTTGGGGCAAGTCTTGCTGTTACGGGTGTACAGTCTTTTACTTTTATATGTAACTCTTTCCTTGTTTCACCTACATATATTCCGCCTCTTGTTTCAGTTACACAAACGGTTACTACAAATTCGCCGGATGAGGTTGTAACCGGCGCAATACCACTGATAACTCCGGTAACCGGGTTAATAGTAACACTGGAACCCATGGGTTGTGAACCTGAAAAAGTTGGATTATAACTGACCAATGGAAAAGGAGGTGCGTCCGAAGGGTTAGGCGTTGGTGCAGTGGTCGTGCCGCCGGTATAGGCTGAACACAAAGAATAAGTTAACACATCATTGTCCTTATCGGTGGCTGAAAAAGGGTAGTTAAAATAATTACCACCACAAACTACTGCCGTATCATTGATCGGAAATTTAGCACTGCTGTTTCGATTGGCATTGGGTACCAGCGAATTGGTGCCAGGTATCGTAATAGCGTAGGTATTACCGACCGCACCGGAATTCTGAATATTTTCCATCCCCGGAATTCTGCAGCAACGTTGGTAAGCAATGGTATAACCGACAGTTGATGGGGGAAGTTCATAATTATTCAATTCATATTTCACAATCGTATAATAATGATCCCGCTGGTCCCCTGTTATGCAGGGGTCGTCTGTCGTTTTATATAAACTAAAAGTGTCACTGAAATTTAAAATAACAGCCGGATTGGCAAACAGCGTTGAGGAACCGGGCCTGAATATAGAAAAATTGATAGGATTGGTTAGTTGACCAGCACTGGGGTTTCTATCCATGTAAACAATCAGTGTAATATTATAACGCTGAAAAGTTGGATTAACAATACCGGGCCCCAGGTATTCATAGGTAAAAAAGCCACCTTTGATATGGGCTGCAAATCCTGGTAAAATGGATATCGTAAAAAAAACAATAAAAATAAATTTCTTCATATTCAACTAGATGTGCCAATAAAACGATAAATATAATTAAAAACCATTTCTTTCACCTTGCGCTATTTGTTAAAAATACTCTTTCATTGCATCCTTTCGCTATTGTGATCATCTATGACTTGCCTGATGATCCGTATCGTAAAAAATCAAATAGTATTTGATTGCATTTTTCTGTTTCCTCCCACATGCCCATATGGGCTGATTTTTCTAACAGGGTTACATGCGATTGAACAGGCAGGTAACATTGTTGCATGCTGCTTTCTAAAGGAATGGCCATATCATGTTCACCAATGATAAACAAAATAGGGTTAGAAAATGTTTTTAAAACATCGGTTCTGTCTGGCCGGGCAATCATGGCCTTATAATATTGAACCAGGGATTCAGTACTAAATTTTTTCCCTTTCTCAATCAGTTCAGTAATTCTTTCAGGATGATGTTCAGCAAAGGATTTTGTGAAAAGTCCGGGTGTGCTGGTTTTTAAAAACACATTGCTGCCTTTTTCGTTGATGAAGTCGATCGCTTTGGATCGTACCTGTTTTTTTTCTTCACTATCCGAAAATACGGTCGAATGAAACAACCCAAAAGAATCCAGTTGCTCCGGATATTTTTCTGCAAAGGCCAATGTGATATAACCACCCATACTATGACCAATCATTGTTACGCTCTCTGTTTCCTGAAGGCAAGATGTAGCGACTTCATTATCCAATATTGTTTTTATGATTTCAGCATAGGTTTCTATGTTGGCATTCGGAACAATTTCAGACCTGCCACTACCGGGTATATCAGGCAGGATGAGGTGAAAATGATCTTTTAAAAAATCAACCTGGTAATCCCAGATATCGCTATCCTCTCCAAAGCCGTGGATCAGCACCACCGTTTTCCCCTCACCAACGGACCGATAAAAAACAGCAGCGTCTTGAAATGTAATTTTTTTTTCAGTCATGGTTTACAGAAGTTTTGCGAATGAAACGAATTTACAGCAATAATTGGGCTAAATCGGGATTTGAGGTTGCAAAAATGATTGATGGCATTTTAATCAAACAACGTTTGCAAATGGTTATTGCAGGTTGCACTCTGTAGGAACAGGCCGTGGCCTGTTCCGCACCCCAACAATAATGTCTTTTGCAAATTAGAACAGGCCGCGGCCTGTTCCTACAGGGCAACAACGATTCCTGTTGCAAATTAGAACGGGGTCACGGCCTGTTCCTACAGGGCAACAACGATTCCTGTTGCAAATTAGAACAGGTCACGGCCTGTTCGTACAGGGCAACAATAATGCCTATTGCAAATTAGAACAGGTCACGGCCTGTTCCTACAGGGCATTGCACAACATTAAATTATCCCGCAAAATATTTACGTGTACTTCTAAATATCAGCATCATAATAATTGGTATTAAGGCGGTATTCAATTGCTGTGGTAAAAATGACCAGCTCAATAAAACGATGATTAAGGCCGCCGCACTAATGCCAAAATATTTTTTGACCCATTCTTTTTTACTGTTCACAAAAAATGCAGTAACTATATTAATGGGCCATGCCCACAATAGATTGTAATTATTTTTTGTCATAGAATGATCGGTACCTACCCACATAAAAATGAATAAAATCCCTAGCAAGCCGGTTAAAAAAAAGAAGATGCCATCAAAGCCTTGTATAAATGTTTTCGCTTTGCTGTTAGTAGAAAAGCTAAGCAATACAATCATCAATAGTAATAAAGAAAAAATGATCGTGGGGGTAAAAAAGCTACCACTGTTGGAGATTGCCTTGATTGGATACAAGTTGGTTTTAGATAGCACCAATTGATTGCGTTGATTGCTGCTGTCAAATGACATCATTAAATTATCTGGTAGAAACTGCGACTGGGCCGTAGTCATTACGGCGTCGGTAGGAGCACCCAGCAAAAGATCAATTCCGAGTTTGCTCCAATCTTTTTGATTCAGATCAAGGTATTGGTGAATGGCTTGCCGGAAGCGGGTGCCTTCTGGCATTACCGGTTTAAATCCCGGATGATTTATTTTAAATTTCACCAGCATATCTCTTGCCCGTGTGGTACAATTGTCCAGGAAGAAATCGTATTGGTAAAATTTGTTTTGATCCTTTACATTTTCATACAGTGCCTCCATCAGGTCGATTTTTTCGGCAGCGTTCATGTTCAATACCTGCTCCGTGATGCCCCGGTTTTCTGCCTGGTAAGCATACTTAAAATCCTGAAAATTTTCAACCGACAAATAGTACAGAAGTTTGCCCCTTATAAATTTTGTATAAAAGGAAGCGTCTTCAAAATTGAAAGTACCGTAATTAAAAACATAATCGGTTACGCTGCTGCTGTCCGTTACCCGAATGGCAGTATGGCCAAACGTAGAATACAATTCTTCTCCGGGTGTGCAGGTGAGGAGTGAGATGCGGATATGAGATGAATCCTGTGCGAAGGTACGGCATGGCTGAAGTGCTAATATACCGATGATAAATAGCCAGGCTTTTAATTTGAAAATTTGACAATTCGACAATTTGAAAATTGGAAATGCGGATGCTATCATTGAGCCGATCTTTTTTTTCATGTTGATTTATTTGCCACGAATGCACGAATTTAAACGAATATTTCTTACTGCTATTGTAAGTAATAAACAACAATGGCATCTGCTGAAGATGCCATTGTTGTTTAAATAAAAAATGGATTTGATCATTTTAATCCCACTGCAACCAAAGCCAAAATAACAACCCACACTTAGAATCCTTCTTTCACCTCCCCCTGGGGAGCCGGGTGGGGCTGCCTACCTGCTATAATTCGGTGCTTCCTTCGTAATAGCGATATCATGCGCATGACTTTCACGCATACCGGCATTGGTGATTTTTACAAAAGTTGCTTTTTGTAATGCCTTTATGTTGACGGCCCCACAGTAGCCCATACCTGCTCTTAAACCACCGGTGTACTGGTGAACGATTTCTTTCAATGGACCTTTAAATGCAACCCGGCCTTCAATACCTTCTGGAACAAATTTCTTAATATCAGCTTCAACATCCTGAAAATAACGGTCGCTGCTACCCTGTGCCATCGCTCCCAATGAACCCATGCCACGGTATTGTTTAAAACGACGGCCTTCGTAAATAATTGTTTCACCCGGACTCTCTTCTGTACCTGCAAATACATTGCCCATCATTACGCAACTGGCGCCTGCAGCCAATGCTTTTACCATATCTCCGGTATAGCGGATGCCACCATCGCTGATGATACCAACGTTTTTATTTTTCAATGCAGCAGCCGCTTCCATCACCGCAGTGATCTGCGGAACGCCTGTGCCTGCTACGATACGGGTGGTACAAATAGAACCCGGTCCGATACCTACTTTAACGGCATCTGCTCCTGCATTGGCTAACGCAAGTGCGCCTGCTCCGGTGCCCACATTACCTGCAATTACCTGTATGCCTTTGAATGTTTTTTTAATGGCTTTCAATGCATCCATCACGCCCTTGGTATGACCATGGGCGCTATCCAGGCATATGATATCTACACCTGCATAGTGCAATGCTGCAACCCGGTCGAGTGTGTCACTTGTGATACCAACACCGGCACCTACCAACAATCGTCCGAATGAATCTTTTACCGCATGTGGGTTTGATGTTAGCTTTAAAATATCGCTAAAAGTAACAAGTCCTATTAATTTGCCTGCTTTGTCTACAACTGGTAACTTTTCAATTTTATTTTTTTTGAAAATCAATGCTGCCTTTTTAAGATCGGTACCTTCCGGAGCGGTGATGAGGTTTTCTTTTGTCATCACGGTACTCACTTTTTCCTTAAAATTGGTTTCAAGGCGTATATCCCGGTTGGTTAAAATACCCACTAATTTAGAACCGGCATCTACAATGGGAATACCACCAATTTTATTTTCCCGCATCATACGGATCGCTTCACCAATGGTAGCATCAGGTGAAAGTGTAACAGGGTCCAGTATCATACCGCTTTCGCTGCGTTTTACTTTACGCACCTGATCGCTCTGTTGTTCAATACTCATATTTTTATGTAAAATACCCAAGCCGCCTTCTCTTGCCAGGGCAATGGCAAGCGATGCTTCAGTAACCGTATCCATTGCTGCACTTAGCATAGGTACATTCAACGTGATGGTTTTGGTAAGTTTTGCACTGATGTCCACTTCACGTGGTAACACCTGGGAGTATGCCGGTACCAGCAATACGTCATCGAAAGTTAAGCCTTCACCGAAAAATCTGTTTGAGCCGATAGCTATCGGCTTGCTTTTAGCAGGGGAGTTGTTTATTGTTGCCATAGGCAAAGATAAAAGAAAATAGTTGCCAGCCAAATCACCGATTTCAAATGGTGGATTAAATAATTATTAGCTCAACCAATCCGTTTCCGTTTTATACCGGAGATACGTTGTTAAACCATTTTAAAAACTTTACCGGGGAGGCATAGTATAATTCCCTGCATTTCGAGTGAGAGTAAAGCCGCTGCTACAGAGCTGCTGCTTAAACCCGACTTAAAATACAACTGGTCAATTTGAATGCTTTCCTGGCTTTGTAATATGTCGATGATTGTTTTTTCGTCTTCGGTTAATTCGATGAACAGCTCTCGTTGCTTTTTTAAATTCGACTTATTGGTTTCATTCCAGTTCATCATTTCCAGCAGATCTGAAGTGCATGTAATCAGCGATGCTTTATTGTTTTTGATGAGATAATTACACCCTTCACTTTTGATATCATTGGTTCGGCCGGGTATGGCCAACACATCTTTATTGTAACTATTGGCCAGTTCGGCGGTAATCAGTGACCCGCCTTTTTTGCCGCTTTCTATCACGATGAGTGCATCGCACATGCCTGCTACAATCCTGTTGCGCCTGGGGAAGTTTTGTTTGTCGGGATTGGTATTACTCATAAACTCGGTGAGTAATCCGCCCTGCTCCACCATCTGTTTTGCCAGGTGTTTATTTGGCGGTGGATAAATTCTATCTAGGCCGTGTGCCAGCACTCCAACAGTTTGCAGGTTGTTTTTTAGCGAGGCTTTATGCGCAATGGTATCGATGCCAAACGCCAATCCGCTCATCACTAAAATATTGGATTCCTGCAATTCTTCCACCATTTTTTCGCATACCATTTTGCCATAATCAGAAAAATTACGGGTTCCAACGATTGAGATGATCCGGGAAGTATTGAGGTTTGCATTGCCACGGTAATAGAGCAAGGCCGGACTATCATAACAGTTTAATAAGCGCTGTGGATAATTTGCATCTGTAATGAAGAGGGGAGTTATTTTATACTGCTCAATGAATTTTATTTCTGCTTCGCTGCTGTCAAAATTTTTAAATGCTTTAATGCTGTTGGCTCTAACGGTTCCGATTCCCTCCTGGTTTTCGAGCGATTCTCTTTTTGCTTTGAATATTGATTCTGCATTGCCATACCTGCTTACCAAAGCTTTCGCATGTACATCGCCGATATTGGGCACCAGGGTAAGGGCTATTTGGTATAACAGGTCATTGCTCATACATTACACATATAATTGATCGTAAATATATTATAAACGACCGACTTTTAGCAACTTTATGCCGGCCTGTTCTTAGTCAATATAACCATTGTTAATGGCATACCTGATCAGCATGGCGGTATTTTTCACATTTAGCTTGGTGTGTAGATTTTTGCGGTGTGTATCAACGGTGTCAATACTGATAAAAAGATTTTTACTAATTTCTATGTTGGTAAAACCTTCAGCTATTAATTTTAAGATTTCTTTTTCTCTCTTACTCAATACGGGCAGTCCGCTCTTTTTTTCCGTGGTAGCTTTAAATATTTTACCTGCTTCAAAACTAAAAAAGGTTTTGCCATTTTGCACAGTTGTGATGGCTTCTAAAATTTCTGCTTTATCCGCATTTTTTAAAAGGTAGCCACTTGCGCCATTTTCAATCATTTGAGTAATGTAACTCCCCTGGCTTAAAGTGCTTAAAGCAATCACCGCAATACCAGGGTAATTTGTTTTAATAATTTGGCATAAATCCATACCGTTCATATCGGGCAGGTTGATGTCCATTAAAATTACATCTGCACTATTTGATTTGAAAAAATTGATGCACGCCTGTGCATCTGTAGCGTAACCTGCCACTTTAATATTTTTTTCTTTTTGTAGAAAAGAAAGAATGCCTTCAATAACCAACTGATGGTCGTCAACAATATAAACACTGATCATGTTATGCTTTTAATTCAATATTCACAGATGTGCCTTCCCCTGGGTTAGTGTCGATATCTATACTTCCTTTAAAATAATCTACACGTTGCCGCAGATTTAAAAATCCGATTCCTTTGGCAAGCGGCAGTATATCTTTATTGAAACCGATGCCATCATCTTCTACGGTTAGTAAAACCTTATCCGGTGTTTTAGTAAGTTGCACAAGAATTTGTTTGGCAGAGGCATGTTTAATCGCATTGTTAATCAGTTCTTGTGCTATTCGGTAAATATACAAATCCGGTGCATTACCCAAGTGCCGGTCGATACCGAGGTGTTCAAAAATTATTTTTATTTTAGCTGACAATTGCATGGAATTACAGAAATCAGTCAGTGCGTTTGTTAGTCCAAATTTAACCAATGCCTCGGGCATTAAGTTATGGGCCACTTTACGTAATTCAGCAATGGTATCATCTAATCTAAGAATGGAGGCTTCAAAGGACTGAACCCCTGTAGCATCCATGATCATATTTTCTTTCATATTTACAAAGGATAGTTTTACGCCTGATAACATACCACCAAGCCCATCATGTAAGTCTTTGGCCAATCGGCTGCGCTCTTCTTCCTGGCCTTTTAGCATGGCATCTACGGCAAGTAATTGTTTGTCTTTTTCCAGTTGGGCAATTTGGGATTGTTGTAGTTTTTGTTTATTTTTAAAATTAAGGTAGCTTAACAAACTAAGTAACACTAATACAAAACCCGACACAATTAAAATATTATTAAGTACAGATTTTTGTTTGCTTTCTGCTTTTATATTCAATAATCCATTTTCCTTTTTTTCTTTATCATATTTGTGCTGCACATCTGCTATTTGTTTAAAATTTTCTTCTCCTGTTATTGAGTCATCTAAATCGTCGTACTGTATTCTGTAATCATAAGCAGTTTTATAATCGTTTAATCTTTTATAACTGCTGGACATCCAACTGTAGTACCACATCCTGTAATTTGTTTCATGGTATTTTATAGCAAGCGGATAAACTAATTTTAAATAATCAATTGCCTCCAATAAATCTACACGGTTATTATTATTTGCGGTTGCTTTTCTTACAAACACTTTTCCGGAAGTAAAGTAATAATCCAAAAAATAACGTTCAAAGTTCGGATTGCTCAGGTACATTTTTGCATTGGCCATTTTAGAAAAAGCCGAATCAAACAATTCATAATTAGCATAAGATTCACCTGTTTGAATATTTGATTTAATTAAACGCAATGTATCATTTAGGGTTTCCCAAACTTTTATAGCTTCATTGAAATACTTAAATTTTAATTTCAGCGAATCTTGGTTCATTGTTGAAAGATCTGATGAAACCTTTAGCACTTTTATTGTACCTCCCAATTCAAATTTATTGATGGCGATACCATCTTTAAAATTATTCTTTTCTGCTACAGCTAAACCCCTTTTATAATAAGTTGTCGCTGTTGGTTTCTGATCTAATTGCTTGTAAACACTTCCTAATCCGTTTAAAGAGAGCGATAGCACATCGTTAAAATTATTTTTCTCAGATATGGAGATTGCCTTGTTGTACAAATCAGTTGCCTTCTCATAGTTGCTAACTCTGGCATTGGTAAGTGCAAGTAATTGATGGGCTTTGGCATATATTGGTAAAGATGTTTTATTATTACTTTTATTAATAATCCAGTTTCCAATAATTTCCTTTATTGCTATTTGATCGTTTGTTAAAGAGTCTATTTTTTTTAAATATTTTTTTAAAGTCGTAGTATCTGTTGATTCATGCTTTAACACATTTTCCATTGAATCTAAATTTTGCCCATTTGCATTATGAGAGTATATAAAAAGCAGCATTATTGAACTAAAAAAAAATTTTCGTAATAGCATAGACTCGTTGTTTTTAATTTAATGTATCTTCTTTTTTATTTTTCAAACTGTTCTATAAAAATTACTCCCATAAGTAATACATGCTGTAATGTGGGAAACCCATATTTGTAAATCAACATTGAAACCCCCATACCGGGATCTGTTCAAATAAATTAAGTTTTTAAATAGCTTAGCTGATATTGATAGAAGTAAATTTGCCAGAAAAAAATTTCGAAAAATAAAATCATCGAAAAAGAAAAGTATCGCTTTCAACAACCTCCAAATGGTCGTCAACAATATAGACACTAATCATGTTAAGCTACTAATTCAATATTAAAAGATGTCCCTTCTCCTGGCTGTGTAACCAACTC
>Ga0209181_10010114_pt1 | contig 12285 bp, 9 predicted proteins | sample MAT05_FD_187208 | JGI IMG/M metagenome (GOLD analysis project Ga0209181, IMG submission 187208) | Freshwater microbial communities from Lake Fryxell liftoff mats and glacier meltwater in Antarctica - MAT-05 (SPAdes) (version 2) | ecosystem: Environmental > Aquatic > Freshwater > Ice > Liftoff... | reverse complement strand
CACTTCACCGCTGACCTGACCGATCTCGCGTTGCCCAAATGTCTCTACACGCGTCGCGTCCAACGACTGGCTGTGCGGCTTGTCGCTGAGGACGGATTGCCTTATCGCACTGCCAGTTGGCACCTCTGGCGAGATCATCGCGTCTTCGTCCCGTACGCCACCATCCAGAACTGGGTGGAAGACGCGGGGGGGAAAAATCCACGCCACCCTCTCGACTGACTACCTCGACGAGGTTTTGGCTGACTTCTCTGGCTATCTGGCCATCGACGAAGTCTACGACGGACCCTTCTGCATCCTGTCAATTGTCGATAACCGCCACCATCGCCGCTTGGCTTTTCGCGTGCTCGAACACGACCCAACCCACGCGGACATGCGTTCGTTCTTGGGGGATTTCCAGGTCCAACTGGAAACGCGTCAACTCCAGGTACTGGGCATCACCACCGACGGTTCACCGTTGTACCCCAAGCCGTTGGCGGAGTTGTGGCCCAACGTCCGCCACCAACTGTGTGAGTTTCACGTCATCAAGGAAGTTACCAAGGCGATGCTGCACGCAGTGGCGAAACTCCGCAAGGAACTCTCGGCCAAGATTCCCAAGCAGGGTCGTGGGCGTCCTGGCAAGGCTCAGAAAGCTCAAGCACGCAAGATCAGCCGACAAAAGCAACGAGTGGCAGACCTGTTCGAGAATCGCCATCTGTTTGTGCGGCATGAGTTGACGGACAAGCAGAAGAAGTTGTTGGGTGAACTGACGCGAGGACTGCCGCAATTACGGGTGTTGCGGCAGATCATGGACGAGGTGTATCGGTTGTTTGACCGGCGTTGCAAGACGTCCACGGCGTTGGACCGGTTGGAGAAGTTACGCAAGCGTGTGAGCCGGTTGAAGCAGTTGGGTCGAACGCTCGACAAGCTGAAAAGCCCGACTCTGGAGAAGGCGTTGGTATTTTTGGACGACCGGTTGTTACCCTCGACGAGCAATTCAGTGGAGCGGAGCAACCGCCGATTCCGCAAGGCCCAGAAAGGGATCTACAGCGTTCGGACAAGGCAACATCTGGAGGAGCGACTGGCGTTGGACCTGCAACGCGAGCGACGGTCCCCGCAACGCCAGCAGACTATCAAGACCCTCCATCAAGCTCGCTCTGGGTCAGGATAGTGGCACCTGTGATGCTACAGTCTCACTTTTTTGGAAATGCAAATTGAGTGTTCTTGCGCGTACCGCATTCCTCGCCCCGGGTATGCCCCGGCTTCTGCCGTGGGGTCGTTTACGGTGCTGACGGACAGGAGCAAGAAGCGTTTGGATATGCCGATGCATCAAGAAACATCGTAACATTCGTCTGTTCCAAAATATCTCTTGTTTTCCTGGAGATGGTGGAGTTTTGGCACCTCCCCTTTGCCGTCACGTATTGCTCATCATGGCTTCGAGCTGGTTTGCACTGAGGAAAAGGCGATAGGGATGGCCGGGGAGTTCTGTGAAATCAAAGCGCTGGTAGAACGCCTTGGAAGCATCGTCGACGCAGTCGAGGATCACCGCGATGAAGGCGAACGTTCGACTCGCATCGTAACAATCGCGAAGAGCTTGTGCGAGAAGAGATCGACCCAACCCCTGTCCGGGGCGTTCGGCCGAGACGCCCAGCCAGGCCAGGACTGCGACCGGTAGCATACGCCTGGGCAGTTGTTTTGCCGTCAACGCGGGCAGATCGCCGAAATCAACCTGTCCGGTTGCCAGCGTGTAGTAGCCGGCAATCAAGCCGTTTTCGTCAAGAAGAACTTTTGTGGTCGAAAGGTGTTTCTCTTGGTTCTGCAGTGCTTTGGTGACCAACCAATCGTCCACTTGCGGTTGCCCGCTGGCAAAACCCTTCCTGGGGTGGGTCTTGGCCAACCGTTCGAGCCGATACCCGCTCAGGAACCGTACGCCACTCACGACTCGCCTCGCATCAATTTGGCAAGTTTCTTTTGAGCGGCGGTCAATTTCACGGGAATGTCAAGCGCCGACCAAAACGCGAGTTGTTCGTCGGGCGTCATCGCGATCGTCTGCTCGGTCGCGGCAGTGACCTCCTTGCGAGCCTGGGTGACGGTCACCTGACGCACGTAATCACTCACACTGATCCGCCGTAATTCGGCCGCACGTGTGAGAACATTTTTGCTGTCCTCATCCAAGCGAACCATCAAAGGGCTCGGTACTGTCTGCGCACCATTCGCTCGCGACTTCGCCATGGTTGATCCTCCAACTCGATAGTGTACTGCAGTACGCAATACAGTCAAGTGTCAGTGTCTCCGGCTGCAACCACCCGAGTTGGAAGTGCTCGATCTCCGAATGGCCGGATACACCCACGAACAGATCGCGGTTCAGACTCGACTGACGGTGACCACTGTGAAGGCGATCGTGCGCCGCCTTCAACGCCGCCTTCAGCGTGTGCTTGCCGAAGATACCAGCGCGACCTGAACCGGTGAACCGGTGAACCGGTGATGCCACTTCCTCGCACGAGCCGCATATCACATATCACTTCCGGGTGGCTTGGAGTTGGGATACAGTCGGTTATCCCAACCCGAGTTCCGCCATGCCCGATCCTCTCATTTACCGGTTCGCTCCAGTCCTACGCAAGCCTTGTCGATACCGCGGCGATGCGGTTCGAGGAAGCATGGGTTCGCGACCCTGAGACGCCGCCGATCGTGGATTCGTATCTGCCGGTCGAGGGGGTCGCACGCGATCGAGTGGCCCTGCGGCTGGCGCAGATCGACATCGAACGCCGCACGGCCGCTGGATTCGATCCCCGAGCGGAGAGCTACCTGGAACGGTTCCCCGGGCTGGGTGTTGATCCTGAAGACGTGTTCGCGCTGGTGATGACCGAGGCCGAGACCCGATTGCGACATGGGCGACCGCTGAACCCCGACGAGTACCGGGCACGGTTCCCCGCGATCGTGGATCGGCTCATCTCCCGGCTCTTACATCGTTCCTTGCCGCAGGTGCCCGGTTACGAACTACTCGGCGAGTTGGGTCGTGGCGGAATGGGTGTCGTCTACAAGGCCCGGCAAACGAAGCTCAACCGCGTTGTTGCGTTGAAGGTGGTCACGGCACCGGATCGACAATCGGTCACGCGGTTTCTGCTGGAAGCCGAGGCCGTTGCCGCCGTCCATCACCCGCACGTGATCCAGGTGTTCGATTCGGGGGAGTATGACGATCTACCGTACCTCGCAATGGAGTATCTGGAAGGTGGCAGCCTCAAAGATGTGCTGAAGCGGTTTCCTTCGGGAATGCCTCCGAGAGATGCCGCCACACTGGTCGCCGCGATGGCGGATGGCGTTCACGCCGTTCACGAAGCGGGGATCGTCCACCGCGACATCAAACCGGGGAACATCCTTCTCGATGGCACAGAATCGAAGGCGTCGCAGTCCGATCCAGAGTCCACGTTGCGGATCTCGAATACTGCACTTGTGCCGAAGGTGTCCGATTTTGGTCTCGCACTTCGCGGAGGTGTGGAACTCACCTAAACCCAGGGGAAGTTCCTGGGCACACCGGCGTATGCGGCTCCCGAACAGGCAGCAGGGCGGAGAGAATTCATCGGCCCCACGACGGATGTCTGGTCGCTGGGGATCATCCTCTACGAGTGCCTCAGTGGGAAGCGGCCGTTCCAGGGCGACGATCCGTTGTCGGTCATGAACAACGTGCAGACGAAGCCCGCCATCTCGCTTCGGAGTCGAACCCCGACGATCCCCCGCGACATGGAATTGATCTGTGCGAAGTGTTTGGCGAAGGATCTCCGTGAGAGATACCTCACTGCCGCGGCGCTGGCTGACGACCTCCGGCGCTACCTGGACGGGAAGCCCGTGCTGGCGCGACCCGTTGGCGTGGTCACGCAGGGAGCGAAATGGGTACGGCGCAACCCGATCCCGACGGCGTTTGTCGCGGCTGTGCTCCTGGGATGTTTTGCCACGACTGCCGCCGCGCTTGTGGCTCGCGAGAACGCACGGGCGGCCGCGGCAGCCGAACGCGAGCAACTGCTGGAGAAGGAGAAACGCGGGCGAGCCGAACGGGAGGCCGCTGTCGCCGCTGCCGTACAGGCGAACGATCTCCAGCGGATCGTGGATGTCGTGAAGGCAGCCGAGGAGGAAGGGTTGACCGTGCCCGCCGAATCGCGCTTCGCGGCAGCGGTCGCACTCGGAGAAACAGGAAATTAGCGATGACAAGTGTCAGCAATCGAGTCATGGTCAAACACCTCATGAATGGAATGGTCCCGTTACTTCACGGATGTCTGTTTGTCATTTTACGGGCAGTAGTTCGGCCACGCTGACGATGCCTCGCGGGGGAACATTCGTTTGGCCCAACGCCTTGTTGCCTTCGAAGAAAATAACAGCACGTTGCTTGTCGGTCGGATTCCAGGCGACAAACGTCCGGACCTTCGTGTCTGGGTTCGTGTAGACCATCGCGGTCGGGTTGTCTGCGTGAACGGCCCAATCCACCCGGCCGAGCTTTCGCAGTGCGTGAGACTGATAGTAAATCGCCGCCATCCAGTCGTTGCGCGCCACCTTGTCGCCCGGTTCCTTCCACAGCGAATCGAGTTGCTCCGTGACCCAGGTTGGGTCGGCGTGCATGTTAAACCCGAGGTGGTAGCTTCCGAGTTCGCCGCCCTGCGCCTTGATGTCAATTCCCTTCTTCGTGGTCCCGGGCTTCTTCGCGGCCTCCTTCGTTTCGAAGGTATCGAGTTCACGCACAAGGTCGGCGTACGCGCGTTTGATGAGTTTCGGATCCCGGTCGTAGAAGGCCATCCCCGGCCCGGAGGGTAGCCACTGGATGCCGTAGATCCAACTCGGGCTGGCGGTGAACCATGTCCCCCAAACGATGCTGTTGCACCAAATCATCCCGCACGCCTTGTGAGGATAGTTTGGCGGGAAAACGTCGCCGTGCGGATCGAACCAGTATTCGACGTTGGCCCGCGTCTCGAACGTGTATCCCATCACGCCGGTCGCGGTCATATCGCTGTCGCCGAGCGCTTCACCGAGCAGAATCATCCCGATCCACGAGTTCACCGCCTCGCCTGTCGATTCCTGGTTGTTGCCTTCGGGGAAGCCGTTGCCGTCGGCGAAGGAGTGCCCGCGCCAAATGTCGAACGTGCGGAGGAACGGAAACCGTTTATCGGCCCGGTCGTAGTTGGCGTAGGTTTTGGTGATGAGTTTTGCGATGTCGCCATAGCCGACCGCGAAGTCGGGTTGCAACTGGCTGAGCAACCCGGCAGTGAACGTGAAGTAGCCGTAGTGGAAATGATGGTCGGTGAAGTGCTGCGAACCAAACGACGGGCCAAATCCGATCATCCCTTTCCGTCGCGGATAGTAGGCGAAAAACTTGTTCTTCTCCCCCGGGGTGTACGAAAGCCAATTCTCCATTTCACCGCGGAGTTTATTCAGGATCGGTTCGAAAGATGCGTCGCCGGTTTGTTTGGCCATGAAAGCGGCTTGCGCGAACCGTTGCAGATCCTTGCCGCCGGAGTAGGTGTCCGAACCGAGTGGGGGCTTGCGGTTCGCGAAGTAGTCCGCGAGATACGTTTTCATCCGGGCCGGGTCGTAGCCCGACTTCGGATCGGGTGCCGAAAAGTTCGGTAGCACGCCGTTGAATGGATACGTGATCGTGAACTTCTCGCCGGCGGCGCACCGCAACTTGCCGCGGATCGTACGGTATTCGAGATCGTGGAACTGGAAATCCGTTTTTACGTCCCGCCAGTGGTGCGGCAGCCAACCCTGAATGACGCTATGTTCGGTGCCTTTGAGCAGGTCTGTCGTTATCGCCCATGTCGTCGAGATTGTGCCCGCGGCACGGTCGTAATTCCAGGAGAGCGTCGTGTCACGCGGCACGGCGAACGCGTACTTATTGAACAGAGCCGCATCCTTCACGGCTGGCAGCGGACACACGACCAGGAACGATTCCTTTCCCGCGAATGCCACAGAAATACCGGAGCCATCGGCATCAAAGGTCGTGCGATCCGGGGCGAAGACCGCGTATGTCCGGCCCTCGTACGTGATGCCGAGTGTGTCGCCCGTGAGTGGCAGTTTCGCTTCCTTGCCGGCGAGATCGAAAAACGTGGCCGGGTTCTTGCCGCGACTTCCCTTTCCCCCTTGCCCGCCAAGGGCAATGGTCGGCTTCACACCTGTGAATTCGGCCCAAACAAACGGCATTCCCTCGCCGAGGGTCACGTCCACGAATTGCGACTCGCTTTCCGGCATGCGGAACGACACCATCCAGTCGGCCCATTGCTTGGCCCGCGAGTCGGTCGGCTTGAAGTCCTTCCCGCCGATCACCAGCGGGAACTCCGCCAGCGACCGCGTCCCGCCGGTGTCGAATGTCGTGGGAAAGAACACCTCGATGCCTTCCTTCGTGGCATCCACCTTGTGCGGCATCGCCCAAAGCCCGGTGCCGTACTGTTGAAACAACAGGTTCTGATACCACTTGTTCGACGGGATCGGCCGGCCATCATCCGATACGAGATACAACTTCCGGTTTTCAACTTCTTCGACCAGATCGACCTTACGCTTGTTGTCCACAACAAGCCCCGGTGGTGGGGTCTTAGCGTAAGACCCTTTGCCGACCGCGACAGGCTCTTGCGCGGGCGAAGTGGTGGCGAAGATGAGGGCGGTAATGGCAGACATCGTTCGGATGTGAGGAGGCATCGGAAGTTCCGTGGCGAGGGTGGGAGGGAGGCGGTGATCCGGCAGGTTTACGGTTCGATCTTCAGTACACGCTTGTTGCGGCTGTCGCCGAGATAAACGCATTTGGTGGCCGGATCGAAGTACACCGCGTGCGGACCGTCGAGTTCGGCTTGCAGGGGCAGGCCATCGAGTCCAGCCTTGCCCTTCTTGCCCGACCCGGCGACGACTGCGAGTTTCTTCTCGGCGACGATGTACTTCTTAATTTGGTGGCCGAAGTCGTCGGCGATCAAAACATTCTCGTCGGCGTCGAACCCAAGGTGCTTAGGATTGTCGCCGAGTTTCACATCGCCTCCAGCGGCTTTCTTCGAGTCGTGCAGGACTTCGGCCTTTCCATCGGGCCGTAGCACACGGAGCGTTGTTCCTCCGCCCACATACACGTTTCTCTTGGAGTCCACCGCAATGCTGCGCCCGCCATTGATGCCCGCTACGCGGTCGAGAATGCCGTTCTTCAGGTCGAGAACCCGAACGGCGGCGCTAAACCCAGTCATGTAGAGTTTATCGCCCGTGAGCCACAGGCTGGCGACGCCATCGAGGCTCGCCTTCTCGCCCGGCCCGCCGTCACCGGCGATTTTTTTCTGACCGTCGCCGGCGACCGTACTCAGCGTTCCGGTTTTCGCGTCGATCTTTCGGACTCGCAGGTTGTAGCTGTCGGCCACGAAGACGTCCCCATTCGGAGCGACGACGAGATCGTGCATGCCGTCGAACTGGCCTTGGATGGCAGGCCCGCCGTCACCGGCGTAACCCTTTTTACCCGTTCCAGCGGCCACCGAGATGATTCCCTTCGAGTCGACCTTCCAAACGCGGTGCTCCGAATAATCAGCGATGAACAGGTTCCCACCTTTGTCGCGGGCCATGCCGAAAGGCTGGCCGATGGCGGCCGCAATGGCTGGCCCGCCATCCTTGGTGGTCCCCCCACCGGCGACCAGAACGAGTTTGTCGGCCAATATGTCCGACGCGACGCCCAGCAACGCGGCGAGTGCGAACAGATATCGATGTGGAAAAATCATGACGTCGTCCAAGTTGGGGAGAGTTACTTCGGTGCGGCAGCGGTCGATTCGTGGATTTCAAACCAACACCGGCGAGCCTCATACTGCGGCTTGCGGTGCTTGCGGGCGATCACATCAAACAGTAGTACGGACGATGCACGCCCGAGAGCGACCGTATCCTGGCAGACGGCCGTCAGTTGGGGCACTAATGCATGACGGAGTTCACCGTCATCGAAACCGATCACTGAAAGGTCGAGAGGGACGCGAAACCCGAGGCGCCGGGCCTCTTCCATCGCACCGATCGCCATCAACGGATCAGTGAGGTAAACCGCGGTCGGCCGTGGAGACATGGCAGCGATTCGGCGGACCACCTGAACCCCGCCCGAACGGTCGAATGGTGCCCGGATCACAAGAGCTTCGTCGTAGCGGGCGCCTCGGGCCGCGATTGCGTCGCGGTACCCGGCCAGGCGGTCAGCGTGGTCGGAATCTTCCACGACATGAGTGCCGATCGCGATCCGCTGGTGACCGAGTGCGAAAAGGTGCTCGATCGCTTCCTGACTGGCTGGCTTGGAGTCGCTAAAGATGCAGTTCAATTTCGGGTTGTCCGGTCGAGACCCCACGACAACCGCGGCGAATCCCTCTGTGACTACATTCTCGCAGAGCGACTGGGACGCCGTTGTCATCCGCAGGAGAACCCCCTGCGCCCCCTTCCGAAGCAGCATCTGCGTGAGTGTCTCGTTCGGTTGTCTCGATCGGCGGACATCAAGGATCAGCAAATCCGCTTCGGACCCATCGAGTCCGGTATAGATCCCATTCACAAGTGCCGCATCGAATGGTGAATCGAGCGACACGCCCGAGGTATAAACCAGGGCGACATTCGACGTGGATCGGCGACCGACCTCGGGTGCGTAGCCTGCCCGGTTCACAGCACCGAGCACGGCGTCACGCGACTTCTCGCTAACGCCAGTGATGTTATTCAGCACCCGAGAGACCGTGGCAATTGACACGCCAGCCTCGCGGGCGATGGCTCGAATGTTCGACACGAAATCCTTTCGGATACAGAGTAGAGCAAGCTGGAACGACTTCGCAATACGCAGTTAAACAGTTACAGTGACAGTTACTTTATGCTCTGCAGAGCGAAAATCAAGCGTTTTTCGGTGTGCGCATAAGTCACCGTACAATCTCTCACGCAAGTGGTCGATTGCCGTTGAGCAGCGTGACGCCCCAAGCCCAGCCCGATACGTCCTGATCAACTGCGGATGGAACAGCCGTTGCCCGATTCTGCTCGAACACCTGATCGCGAACTTGACCTTGTACCTGCAGGTCCACGGCCGACGACCGGGTCGGTGAGCGTCAATGCGGTGAAAAGAGCACGAGTGTCATTTATTTAGTCTGGGATTTTCGCTTCGGCGCAGTTGGGAGTTGCTGGCCATCGAGAGTGATGTCCTGAGTACCATCGAGGCCGAGCAACGATGTTTTGCTGACAGCATCAGGCTGCGTGTGCTTTTCGGAATCGGTGAGCGTGTTGTCTTTCACCACAACTGCGCTACTGTGATGCAGCACAATCGCCTGGCGGACAACCTCATCTTTCGGCCTCGCGAGGACGGTGGCGCGGATAGGTGAGTCGATCCGGTTGTCCTCGATGCGCGAGTCTTTGATGCCGACCAGGTTCATCGCGGGGCCACCGCTGCGGACGAAGGTGTTGCCGGTGATAACCAGGCGCTCGATGGGAGGGACGCCGTCCTTGCCTTGGGCGTTGTGGGCGCGGGCTTCGATCGTGGGACGATGAGGCCGGGGATTGACGTCCGTGAACGCGTTGCCGGTGATGGTGATGTCTCGGGGGATGCCGCCGACCATGCCCATACCCGTGTTCAACCCGATGGCGTTGCCCATGCGTGTGAACGTGCAGTCGCGCAGCAACCCGGGGCCGGACATAATGCCAAACGTCTGAAAGTTGTCCTCGAAGCGGCAGTTCTGCACCACCCAACCGGCACACTCGTGGTCGAGCCACTCCGCCTGGCCCTGGGCAAGGGCCGCGGCGTCCTGATCCAGTGTAACCACGAAGTCTTTGACGGCCGTCAGTTTCGCCTCGCCGAGAAAGACACCGGTCTGGCGGTGGATGAAGCGCAGGCGGTCGCCGGGGCGAGCGTTCTTCAACGTCGGCTTCAATCCCCCGGACTGTTCAAACTCGACTTGATCGCCGGACACGCCTTTTACCTTGCCCCAGATCCCGTGGAAGTTTTGCAGGTCGTCGGCCGTGTGCCGGACGGTGACGTGATCCATCGTCGTCCCGTAACGAGTGGCGCGGCAGAGGAAGCCATCCGCGCCCTTCCATTGTCTGGTGCCCGGGCGCGGGCCGAAGTAGCAGTCTTTCCAGAGGTGCGCGCCGTCGCCGCCGTTTTCGTCCGACCCGCCCTTGGCCACATAGAGGCTCACGCTGTGCATCGTCAGGTGATGCGAATCCTCGAGGTGAATGGCCATCGCGGTCGTGTAGAGACAAGACAACCCGTCGCCCACGCGCAGCGTCCCCAACTCGCCGAAGGCCCGCTCCCAGTCCGCATCGTGGATGCGTTCGATCAGTTCGGGATCCTTCATGGCGACCCAGTAACGACCGCCTTGGGACGGCTTGATGTCGCTGTAGTCGAGCTTGTGGACGCCTTGCTGCAGGTCGTAAAGCGGCGCGCAAAAGCGGCCGTCATGCTTGAAGGGGAGCAGCCGCTGATCTCCCTTGTAGGTCGCTGGGACGGTGACGCCCGGCGACGGCTGGATTTCAAAACGATTGCCCGCGCGATCAATTTTGGTGATCCGGCCCTCAATGCAGCCGCGCGTGCCGCGATCGATGACCGCGCCCCGGAGCACGAGGTTCCCGCAATTAAAGAAGCCGACGCAGCGGTGACCCGGCGGCATTTGCACATCATCCAAGTCGAACCAAAATGTCGCTCCCGTAGCGTCAATTACGAACGGGTGCTTCGCATCACGCTGCATGTCCTCGAAGTGCAGAGGGTAAATGGTTTTCGCCCCCACTTGGCGCTCCTGGCCGAAGCGGTAATCACCCGGCGGGATACGGACTTCTCCAGCCCCGCTCTCGAACGCCTTTTTCACCAACGGCATCACCCCTCTGCCGCGCTCACGCTGCGCATCCTTTTCAACATCAGTGAACTGCGGGCCGGCCGGCGCGTCAAAGCTGAACCGCGCATCGACCGGTGGCGGAGACTTCGATTCCAAGATCACCCGCTGATGCGGGGAAAGGTGCCCGTGGACATCAGCGGCAGCGAGCGGGGCGAGCAGCAGCAGATACGTGACGTAAGCAAGCGTGTGTTTCATCGGCCCACAGAAAGCAGCACGGGTGAGTTTCATGGATAGCGATTTCATGGGCACATGCTCAATCCGCACAAGGACATCCTTCAGTCCGTCGAGTAATTGGTTCGATTCCGCTTGCGCCGCCGCGGACGGATTAAGCGGGCCAACGGAGGATAGGTATTCGGGGGTCATTAGTTCCTCGGCTCGCTTCCGAACGTGACTGGATTCGATGCTCAGTACTTTAGCAGCTGTTGAATTAAACCGCTCCGCAGTACTCGTGTTTTGCACGCCTTGAACCTCTCGCTCTCGTCCTTCATTCTCTTCCCTTTGGTCTTTATCGGGGGCTCTCGCACAACATCCAGGGCGCCTTCGATGCCGTGCCGACCTGGAAGTCTTGCCGGCCCGGCTTATTCCTGCCGGTGAGTGTACTCGGACGGATGTCGGACGGCGAAAGCGGTCTGCGGCGACACTCTGCAAGTTGTGCCAGCCACTAACCTCGTGCCCGGTGATCGCGTCGAATTAGAGACCGAGGATCAGGTTCCTTCTGATATCCGGTTGCTCCACGGTTTCGGATTCCGTGTGACTGAAGCAGCCCTGACTAGGGAATTGACACCATCAGAGAAAGACCCGCAGCCATCCCGCAAGTTGACGCCACTTTGGGTGACCGGCGAAACATGGCATACATGGGGACTGTGGTCGCCGGCGGTAAGGCGATCGAGTTAGTCGTCTCCACGGGTATGCCAATCGAATTTGGGCGGATTGCCGGGATGCTGCACGCCCGACCGACGGAGTAGACCCCGCTCCAACGCAGGCTTACGCGGCTTCTGCTTGTCCGCGAGCGTCCGGGCGCACCGCATCGCATGGTCGACGCATTGTTGATGGGCGGCGGCGTCAAAGCGGTGGTAGGACGAGTACCCGTCGTGGGTTATCGTCCCCGAAGTCGATGCCGATTACTTTTTCCAGCACACCGGCGCTGCGTTGCGGGTCGATGGCGAAGAGCGTGGCCCCGTCGTCGCCGACCCAGCCGTGGAGCTAGGCGGAGTGCCCTCCGATCCGCCACCCCGTCTCGTCCGGCGTCAGGTGCTTGGAAGCCTTCGCTTTCGCCGCGATCTCGTCGTACGCCGGTTGGAGAATCTCGCCCACCCGCATCACCACCTGTGCCGAAGCCCCCGGCGTGACCTTCATGCCGAAGAGTTTGTCGAAGGCGTGCGTTATCTCCTGGTGTCCTGCTACCGTTGAATGCCGATTCCCGGATTTATACACCAGAACCACGGCGATCAGCACGAGTTGGCTCAACCAGGATGAGCAA